>Ga0181516_10000114_pt1 | contig 83609 bp, 76 predicted proteins | sample PEATcosm2014_Bin_25_FD_121104 | JGI IMG/M metagenome (GOLD analysis project Ga0181516, IMG submission 121104) | Peatland microbial communities from MTU Mesocosm Facility, Houghton, MI, USA - PEATcosm2014_Bin01_10_metaG | ecosystem: Environmental > Terrestrial > Soil > Wetlands > Peat | place...
GCGCCGTTCGAGTTCCTGGGCTCGTTCTTCCGGCCCAACCTCAAGCTGCACGCGGTGAAGAAGGGCGGCGACGGCCCGGCGGTGCGCGACGCCATCCTGCGCCTGGTGCAGGCCCGGCCCGGCCAGAGCGGCATCATCTACTGCCTGTCCCGGAAATCCGCCGAGTCCACCGCGGAGTTCCTGGCCTCCCAGGGGGTGCGGGCCCGGGCCTACCACGCGGGCCTGAACCCCCAGGACCGGGAGGCGGCCCAGGAGGCCTTCCGCCGGGACGACGCCGACGTGATCACCGCCACCATCGCCTTCGGCATGGGCATCGACAAGAGCAACATCCGCTACGTCATCCACCGGGACATGCCCAAGAGCATCGAGGGCTACTACCAGGAGATCGGCCGGGCCGGGCGCGACGGCGCCGACGCCGACTGCGTGCTGTTCTACTCCTGGGCCGACGTGATGAGCCTCGAACGCTTCCTGGACGGCCTGGAGCCGGAGCCGGCCCGGGTGCAGCGCAAGCAGATCCGGGCCATGTTCGATTTCGCCGAGGTGACCTCCTGCCGGCACCGGGCGCTGGTGGGGCACTTCGAGGAGCGCATCGAGCCCTGCGGCAACGCCTGCGACATCTGCGGCGGCCGGGACGTGCTGGCCGAGGCGCCCCGGGCCCCGGCCCGGGCCAGGCTGAAGAAGGGCGCCGCGCCGGCCGTCGCGGTTCCGGCCCCGGTCCCCCGGGACGGCGAGGAGGCCCTGTACCTGGAACTCAAGGCCCTGCGCAAGCGTCTGGCCGACGAGCGGAACCTGCCCGCCTACCTGGTGTTCAGCGACGCCACCCTCCAGCACATGGCCCGGTTCCGCCCGGCCACCGCCCAGCACCTCCTGGGCATCAGCGGGGTGGGGCCCAAGAAGCTGGAGACCTATGGGGCGCTCTTCCTGGACCTGCTGCGCGGCCACCAGGACGATTGACCGGGCGGCGGGCCGGAACAAAACCAGGGCGGATCCCGCCTTCGCTCGCTTACAATCACTGGGGAGACGGCTGATGGAAATGCGAAAAGCGGCGATCACGGTGGCGGGGATCCTGTCCGGGTTCTGCCTGGCGGCCGCCCTGGGCTGTGGCGGCAGGAAGATCTACCTCACCCCCCCGGTGATCACCAACGTCACCACCGCCAATGGCACCTCCCTGCAGGATGGCATCACCTACCCGGTGGCCGCGGTGAACACCACGGTGATCCTCCAGGGCGGCAACTACGATGACGTCAACGCGGTGAGCTTCGGCGGCTTCCCCGCCGGCTACCACATCGACAACGACAGCCAGCTCACCGCCGTCGTGCCCCTCGCCGCCATCTCCGGGCCCATCACCGTGGCCAACGGGGCGGGGCTGGCCGAGTCCCACCCCTCCCTGCTCATCCAGCCGGCCGTCACCGGCAGCAGCGCCTCCGTCACCCCCGGGAGCAACGTCACCCTGAACGGGAACGGGCTCTTCGGCGACTCCAGCATCACCTTCACCAGCGCCTCGGGCACCCTCCCGGGCACCACCACCAACTCGGTCACCGGCAACGGGTTGACCCTCACGGTGCTGGTGCCGGCCGGGGCCATCGCCGGGCCGGTGCAGCTCACCGTCAGCGGCCTGCCGGCCAACGCCGTGACCGCCGCCGCCGACCCGGACCATGCGGGGAACCTGATCCTCACCGCCAATTAAGTAGGGAGTCCGTCCATGCTGCTCCATTTGTTCGTCTACCTGCTGGCGGCGGTGCTCCTGTTCCAGGGGGTGAACCTCCTGGGCGAGCAGCGTTCGCCCACCGGGGTGATCCCCCCGGAAGTCCGGCCCGCGGCCGTCCCCGCCACCCGCTGGGGCCGCTGCCTGGCGGCATCCGGCGCCGTCCTGGCCCTGGCCGGCCTGGGCAGCCACCTCTGCCCCTGGCTGGCCGGCGTCCTGGTCCCGCTGCGGGACCTGGGCTTCGCCGTCCTGGCCGTCTACGGCCTCTGGCTGGTGTTTGGCCGCAAGATCGACTACCGTCCCGCCGCCCCCGCCCAGGCCGCCCACAGCCACTAGCCTTCCGCCGCAGGGTCCGGGTCCCGGACCGCCGCCCGTGGCCGCTTCCGGGTCGAGGCGCGCGTTCGCGCGCCTCGCCGGAAGCGTGACGGAGAGATCCCGTGGGGGCGTGTCCCATGGGAATGAGCCTGGCGTTCACCGGCGAACAGGCTTCGCCACGGATGATGGCCAACCATCCCGGACCCGAGCCAGCCACCCATCGAACCGTTGGGCCGCCCTCTTGGCCGTCATCGCTGCCGGGAAGGCGAGCGCCAGCGAGCCAGACCGCGCAGCGACACCGTGCGGGGACCCGGCCCCTGCCCCAAGCCCACCCGCAAATCGCAGCTTGACTCAATCAATCGGTTGATTAAGATTGTGGGAACCTTGATCACTCGATTGATTAAGGTTTTCGAGGCATTCCCCATGAGCCATCCCGATCCGGAACCTTCTTCCCGCTCCCGCCTTCTGGAAGCCGCCATCCTCTGCTTCGCGGAACAGGGCTTCGACGCCACGGGCATCCGGGACATCGCCCGGCGGGCCAAGGCCAACTCGGCCCTGGTGCAGTACCACTTCGGCGGCAAGACCGGCCTCTACGCGGAGGCGCTGCGGCACATCTTCAGCAGCCGGCCGGCGCTGGTGCCCGGACCGCCCGAGCGGGCCGACCTGCCGGAGGCCCGGCCCCGGGCCATCCAGGCCGTGGGGGACATGATCGAGAGCCTGCTGAACGTGCTCATCGCCTGCCGCGAGGGCTCGGAACTGGACAAGGCCAGCCTGATGCTGGTCACCCGGGAGATGCAGAATCCCCGCGCGGACGTGGCCGAGCTGGTCCTGGAGCACATGCGCCCGTACTCCGACCACATGCAGGCCTGCCTGAAGATCCTCCGCCCGGACCTGGACTGGCTGGCGGCCATGGACTACACCCAGAGCATCCTCGGCCAGGTGGTGCACCTGCTCCACCATCTGGCGCTGATCCGCCTGACCCGCGGCGACCCGGGCTATCCCGGCGACCTCCCGGCCCTGGCCCGGCACATCACCGCCTTCAGCCTGCGGGGCATCGGCATCCCCGAAGCCTTCCCCGGAGCCTAGCCATGCTGTTCTTTCCCCCCATCGCCGACGTCGCCCAGCCGACCCCCGCGCCCGCCCAGCCCCAGACCCAGGCCCAGAGCTTCGACCTGGCCGGGGCCCTGGCCCGGGCCAGGTCCGAGAACGCCCTGCTCCGGGGCGCCCGGGCCCGGGTGGCGGAACGCCAGGGCCTCATCACCTCCACCCGGGCCGACGCCCTGCCCCAGTTCACCGTCACCGGGGACTACACCCGGCTCCGGGACGACAGCCTCCTGCTGGGCGGCACCAGCCAGCTGCTCACCGCGTTGAACATCAGCCCCAGCCAGGCGGCCGCGCCGTACAGTATCTATTCCACCCAGGCCACGGTCACCCAGCCGCTGTTCTACTGGGGCAAGCTGGGCACGGCCATCCAGGTGGCGGAGATGGGCGAGCGGGAGGCCGGCTTCGCCTACACCACGGCGGAGCTGGACACGCTCCACGGCGTGGCCGGCGCCTACATCGCCGTCCTGGCCGCCAAGGCGGACCTGGAGGTGATCCGCATCCGCCTGGAGGCCGCCGTGCAGTTCCTGGCCGACGTCAAGGCCAAGCTGGAGGCCCAGTCCGCCACGGAGCTGGACCGGCTGCGGGCCGAAAGCGAATACCTGGGCGTCATTCCCGACAACCTCCAGGCCCAGGCCAACTACGATCGCGCGGTGGAACTGCTGGACGGACAGCTGGCCCTGGACCCCCGGACCCCCCTGCAGCTGAGCGACCCCGGGGTGCCGGACACCCGCCTCGACCTGGTGCCGGCCGAGCGCAGCGAGATCGCCCAGTACAAGCAGCAGGAGGAGATGTACCGCGCCAACGACCGGATCATCCGCTCCGACCTCCGGCCCAAGCTGGACCTCAACGCCTCCTACGGCTACCAGACCAGCTCCAGCTCCGATCTGTTCCAGACGCCCTACGACACCTGGAAGGTGAACGTCTCCCTGCGGGTGCCGCTGTTCGACGGCCTGCGCAGCTCCGGCAAGCGGGCCCAGAACCGGGCCCAGCTGGAGCAGGTGACCGAGGCGCGCATCGACAAGGAGCGCGCCATCGCCGTGGAGAAGAGCAGCGCCGAGCGCGAGCTGCGCAAGGCGGTGGCCTACCACGACGCCGCCAGGAAGGCCTATGACGTGGCGCTGGAGGCCCTGCGCACCAGCCGCGAGTCCTTCGACCAGGGCCTCATCACCTCCCTGGACCTGCTCACCGCCGAACGGGAGGAGCGCCAGCGCTCCAGCCAGCGGCAGCGCGCCGAGCTGGCCATCTGGAGCGCGCTGTTCGGCTACCGCCGCGCCTGCGGCCTGCCGCCCCTGTGACCCGCCCGGATCCGAATTCCCATCGAGGTTCAGCATGAGCAACGCCAGCAACCGGAGCCTGATCACCTACGCCACCCTGGCGGCCCTCCTCATGGCCGGGGCCATCGGCCTGCACCGCTACCGGCGCGACCAGGAGCTGGGCCGGCAGCGCGAGCACAAGGCGGCGGGCCTGGTGCCGGTCACCCTGGCCACCGTGGAGGAGCGGCCCTTTCCCGGAACCGTCCCCTTCACCGGCACCCTGCTGGCGGTGAACCGGGCCGAGCTCAAGGCCGAGGAGCCGGGCCGGGTGACCCGGGTGATGGTCCAGGAAGGCGACCGGGTGGCGGCCGGGGCGGTGCTGTCCGCCCAGGACGAGGAGGACCTGGCCCTCTCGGTGCAGGCGGCCCAGGCCCAGCTGGCCCAGGCCCGGGCCCAGGCCGAGCAGGCCGGGCGCGACAACGACCGGGCCTGGAGCCTGCTGGAGAAGCGCAGCGTGACCCGGCAGTCCGCCCAGCAGGCCGAGACCAGCTACAACGCCGCCATGGGCGTGATGCACGCCGCCGAGAGCAACCTGGGCCTGGCCCAGAGCCACCTGCGCAAGTCCCGCATCACCGCGCCCTTCGCCGGGGAGGTGGCCGAGCGCCTGGTCCAGCCGGGGAGGTGCTGGCCCCGGGCCAGACCGCCTTCCGGCTGGTGGACAACCGCACCCTGGAGATCCAGGCCGACCTGCCCGCCGAGGCCCTGGCCCGGATCCAGGTGGGGATGCGGGCCACGTTCCGGGTGGCGGGCTTCGACCAGCCGTTCCAGGCCGCCCTCACCCAGATCAGCGGTTCCATCCAGCAGGACGGCCGGACCCTGCGGGTCCGGCTGGGGGTGCCCAACCCCGGCGGCCGGCTGAAGAGCGGCCTGTTCGCCGAGGGCGAGCTCCTGGGCGGCAACGAGACCCGCCGCCCGGCCCTGCCTGCCGCCGTCCTCACCACCGTGGGCCGGGACGCGGACGTGTTCCTGGCGGTCCAGGGCATCGCCCGCCGGCAGCGGATCCTGGTGGGCCCGGACCAGGGCGGCTGGCGCCCGGTGGACGGCCTCGCCCCGGGCGCCCAGGTGGTGGCCCAGGGCCAGAACCTGGTGGTGGACGGCACCCCCCTGCGGGTGGCGGGGACCCTGAACGCCGAAGCGGGGAAGTGACCCATGTTCCTGTCCGATCTTTCCATCAAACGGCCGGTGCTGACCACCTGCGTCATGCTGGCGCTCATGGTCATGGGCCTGTTCTCCATCAAGGGGCTCGGCCTGGACAGCTTCCCCAAGGTCGACATCCCCGTGGTCACGGTGAGCGTGGTCTACCCCGGCGCCAGCCCCGACGCGGTGGAGCAGGACGTGGTGAAGAAGATCGAGGAGGCGGTCAACCCCATCGAGAAGGTGCGGGAGATCAGCTCCACCAGCCAGGAGGGCCTGGGCACCGTCACCATCCAGTTCGAGATCGAGCGCGACGTGGACCGGGCCCTGGACGATGTCCGCTCCAAGGTGGGCCAGATCCGCCGGGACCTGCCGGACACCATCAAGGAACCCATCATCCAGAAGTTCGACCCGGCCCAGCTGCCCGTGCTGTCCCTGGTGGTCAAGCCCGACGCCGCGCACCCGGACATGAGCGCCCGGGAGCTCACCCGCATCGCCGACGAGTTCCTCCGGCGCCGGCTGGAGAACATTTCCGGCGTGGGCAAGGCCGAGGTGGTGGGCGGCGCCACCCGGGACATCCGGGTGCAGGTGGACCCGCTGAAGCTGGAGGCCCTCGGCCTCACCCTGCCCCAGGTCACCAGCGCCCTGGGCCAGGACACCCAGGCCGTGCCCAGCGGCAACCTGCTCACCGCCACCCGGGAGATCTCGGTGCGGGTGGACGCCAAGGCGCGGCGGGTGGAGGACTTCAACCACGTCATCGTCGGCAACCGGCAGGGCCGTCCCATCGAGCTGCAGGAGGTGGCCACGGTGGTGGACGGAGTCAAGGAGCCGCGCACCCTGGCCCGCCTGGACGGCCAGGACGCGGTGGCCCTGGAGATCCAGAAGCAGATCGGCGGCAACACCGTGGCCATGGTGCGGGCGGTGGACGCCGCCCTGGCGCGGCTGGCGCCCGAGCTGGCGCGGCTGGGCGTGGTGACGGTGAAGGCCAAGGACAACTCCCAGTTCATCTCCGATTCCGTGGATGACGTGGAGCTCTCCATCGTCCTGGGCGGGGTGCTGACCGTCATCGTGGTCTTCTTCTTCCTCAAGAGCTGGCGCTCCACCATCATCACCAGCCTCACCCTGCCGGTGTCGGTGATCAGCACCTTCACCGTCATGAAGGCCCTGGACTTCACCCTCAACACCATGACCCTCATGGCCCTGTCCCTGGCCATCGGCATCCTCATCGACGACGCCATCGTGGTCCGGGAGAACATCACCCGCCACGCGGAGATGGGCAAGGACCACATCACCGCGGCCCGGGAAGGCACCGCCGAGATCGGCCCCGCGGTCATCGCCACCACCCTTTCCATCCTGGCGGTGTTCATCCCGGTTGCCTTCATGGGCGGCATCGTCGGGCGCTTCTTCTTCTCGTTCGGCATCGTCGTGGCCTTCGCCGTGGCGGTCTCGCTGTTCGTGAGCTTCACCCTGGATCCCATGCTCAGCGCCGCCTGGCCCGACCCCGAGCACGAGCAAGGCTTCCAGGCATCCCACCACGGCCACCGGCGGTTCATCATGCGCGCCGTGGACCGGTTCGACGGCGTGCTGCAGGGGTGGGAGGCGAGCTACCGGTCCGCCATCACCTGGGCCCTGGACCACCGCAAGACGGTGCTGGCGGTGGGCTTCGGCAGCTTCCTCCTGGCCATGGGGCTCATCGGGCTGCTGGGCAGCAACTTCATGCCCGACTACGACCGGGGCGATTTCCAGGTGGGCTTCAAGGTGGACGCCAGTGCCAGCCTGCAGGCCGCCAGGGCCAAGGCCGCGGAGCTGGAGGCCGTCATCCGCACCCGTCCCGGCGGCGCGGCCAGCCGCGAGGTGGAGCACGTCTACACCACCATCGGCACCGGGCTCAACGGCACCATCACCGAAGGCACCATCTACGTGAAGCTCACCGGCGGCCGGCGGCGCGGCATGATCGCCATCCGGCGCGAGCTGCGCGACCGGTTCCGGGCCGTGGCGGGGGTGGAGACGGACGTTTCCGCCGTCACCGATTTCGGCGACAGCAAGCCCATCGCCCTGGCGGTCATGAGCCCCGACCGCCGGCTCATGGAGCAGGCCGAGCCCACGGTGCTGGCGGCCCTGCGCAGCGTGGACGGGGCGGTGGACGTCACCAGCAGCCGGGACCAGGGCCGGCCGGAGCTGCGCCTGGCGGTGGACCGCAAGCGCGCCTCGGACCTGGGCGTCTCGCCCATGGCCGTGGCCGGCCTGGTCCGGCCCCTGGTGGACGGCGAGGACGTGGCCAAGTACGAGGACCCCGCCACCGGCGAGCAGTATGACGTCACCGTGCGCCTGTCCGACCAGGGCCGGGCCCGGGCCGACCAGCTGGAAGTCATGACCGTGGGCTCCACCAAGAAGGACCCGGACGACCGCAACCTCCAGGTGAAGCTGGACAACGTGGCCCGGTTCGAGATGACCACCGCCCCGGCCAGACTGGAGCGCCGGGCGCTCCAGGCCCAGGTGCTCATCAGCGCCAACGACGAAGGCCGCACCCTCCAGGAGGTGGTGGACGACACCAACCTGAAGCTGGCGGAGCTGCGCCGCCAGGGCGCCCTGCCCGCCGGGGTGGACGTGATCTTCACCGGGTCGGCCCGGGACAACAAGGAGACCGCCGGCTACATGGGCACCGCCATGCTCCTGGCGGTGGCCTTCATCTACTTCGTGCTGGCCAGCCAGTTCGAGAGCTTCAAGCTGCCCATCACCATCATGCTGTCGCTGCCGCTGTCCATGGTCGGCATGGTGCTGATGCTGCTGGTCACCGGCGATTCCATGAGCATGATGACCAGCATCGGCCTGATCCTGCTCATGGGTCTGGTCACCAAGAACGCCATCCTGCTGGTGGACCGGGCCCTGCAGAACATCCGGGAGCGCGGCATGACCCGGCGCGACGCCCTCATCGAGGCCGGCACCACCCGGCTGCGGCCGATCCTCATGACCAGCCTCGCCATGATCGGCGGCATGCTGCCGCTGTTCCTGGCCATCGGCGCCGGCGCCCAGCTGCGGGCGCCCATGGCCCGGGCGGTGGTGGGCGGCCTCATCACCTCCACCATGCTGACCCTGATCGTGATCCCGGTGTTCTTCGACCTGCTGGACGCGTTCACCTGGGGCAAGGCCTGGAGGTGGGCCACGCGGCGCGGGGAACGGCGGGGCTAGCTACCTGGGCACGAGCTTGAACTTCGGATGGCACTCCAGGCACTTCACCACCGGCGGCTGGTGCTGCCGGTGGCAGTCGGTGCAGGCGAAGGGGCCCGGGTGGGGCTTGGGCGGCGGGGCATGGGGGTTCACCGGCAGCTGCCGGGTCGTCGCGGCCATGGCGGGGCCGTCCCCGTGGCAGTCCATGCATTTGCCGGGGTCCACCGGCCTGGCGCTGGGCGTCTCCTCCTGGTGGCAGTCGAAGCAGGTGACCCCGGCCTTGGCGTGCCTGGCGGGCAGGGCATGGGCATCCCCGGCCCGGGCGGCAAACGCCGAAAAGAACCCTATGCAGCAGACGGCCAGGATGTGCGAAACTTCCACGTGAACTCCAAGTGACAAGAGTTGATGGTGGTCTTGACGATTTCAAGCTATTTTTAGGCCAATCGCCCAGATAGGGTTTGTCCCGAGGGGGGCCCATGAGAGGACACGTCGATCGTCTAGCGCTGGCACTGCTTCTGGCAGCCTTCGCCCCGGGTCCGGGGCTGCAGGCCCAGATGGCCCAGGTGCGGGCCAAGGTTTCCGAAACCCTGCCCCACTACCGTCCCGGGGTCCTGGTGAAGGGGCCCCTGATGATCCCCTGCACCGACGCCCTCACCGACCTGGGGAGCGAGTGGGACCGCGCCTACCGGAAATACCAGCCGGCGGCCAGCCTGGTGATCGTGCCGAAGCTGAGCCTCGAAGCGGCCCAGGCCCTGCAGGCGGGCACCGCGCCCCTGGTCATCCTGGCCCGGGAACTGACGGCGGGCGAGCTGAAGGCGTTCGAGGACCGCTACGCCTACCTGCCCATGCGCATCCCGGTGTGCCTGGACGCCACCATCATCTTCGTCAACAAGGCCAACCCCATCACGGCCATCTCCATGGAGCAGCTGGACGCGATCTACTCCAAGAACCGGCTGGGGGGCGCGCCCGCGCCGGCGGTGGTGTGGGGGGACCTGGGGGTGAAGGGCGAACTCGCCCAGCGGACCATCAACGCCTACGCCCGGGCCGAAGGCACCGCCACCCGCGCCTCCTTCGGCACCATGGCCCTGCTGGGCGGGCCGTACCGGCCCGGCATCATCGACCGGGAGGATTCCTCGGCCCTGGCCGAGGCGGTGAGCACCGACGTGGCCGGCATCGCCTTCGGCCCCATGGCGTCCTGGTTCGCCACCAACAACACCCTCCCGGTGGTGCCCTACCACGGCACCGAAGCCCGCTTCCCCACCCAGGAACTGGTCACCGGCAGCAAGTACCCCATGCCCCGGATGTTCTACGCCTACCTGAACCGGCCCCCGGGCAGGCCGGTGGATCCGGCGGTGAACGAGGCCCTGCACTACATGCTCGCCCAGGAAGGCCAGAACGTGGTGGCGGACGTGGGGCTCCTGCCGGGGCCGGTGGAGTTCATGGCCATCGCCCTGAAGCGGCTGGAACGTTAGATCTTCTTCAGGGCCCGGTAGGCCTCCAGGAAATCCGCGGGCTGGGGCAGGATCTCGTCCTCCAGCCGGGGATGGTAGGCCACCCAGGTGTCCCTGGCGGCCAGGCGCCGCACCGGGGCGTCCAGCTCGAAGAACAGCTCGTCGGCGATCCGGGCCGCGATCTCGGCGCCGTAGCCCCAGCTGAGGCTGTCCTCGTGGGCGATGAGGACCCGGCGGGTCTTGCGCACGGTCCGGGCCACGGCGTCCCAGTCGTAGGGGTTCAGGGTGCGCAGGTCGATGATCTCCACGCTGATGCCCTCGGCCTCGGCCTGCCGCGCGGCCTGCACCGCCCGGTGCACGGTGCTGCCGAAGGTGATCACCGACAGGTGCGTGCCTTCGCGCACCGTGCGGGCCTTGGCGAACGGGATCATGAAGCCGGGGCCCGGGTCGTCGCCCTTGTTGTGGGTCTGGCGGTAGAGGTGCTTGGGCTCCAGGAACAGCACCGGGTCGTCGCAGCGGATGGCGGTGCGCAGCAGGCCGGCGGCGTCCACCGCCCGGGAGGGGCAGACCACGCGCAGGCCGGGGATGTGGGTGAAGATGCTCTCGCCGCACTGGCTGTGGCAGATGGCGCCGCCCATGAGGTAGCCGCCGATGGGCACCCGCACCACCACCGGCGCCTTGAAGTGGTTGTCGCTGCGCCAGCGGATGCAGGCCAGTTCGTCCCGGATCTGCTGCATGGCCGGCCAGATGTAGTCGAAGAACTGGATCTCCACGATGGGCTTGAAGCCCCGGGCGGCCAGGCCGATGGCCCGGCCGATGATGGTCGCCTCGGCCAGGGGGGCGTTGTACACCCGGTTGGAGCCGAACTGGCGCTGCAGGCCGTGGGTGGCCTTGAACACGCCGCCCTTGCCCTTCACCTCGTCCAGGATCTCCTCCCGGGAGGCGTCCGCCACGTCCTGGCCGAACAGGAGGATGGCCGGGTTCAGGGCCATCTCCTGGCGCAGGGTGGCGTTGATGAGGTCGATCATGGTCTTGGCGCCGCGGGCCTGGCCGTCCACCTGGGCGGGCGCCTCGGCGGCGCCTTCGGTGTCGAAGGCCGGGCCGGTGGGGTCCACCGTCTCGCTGTAGAGATGGCGGAAGCAGCTGCCGCTTTCGGGCGGGGCGGCCTGCTCGGCGTCGGCCCAGGCCTGGTCCACCTCCTGCTGGATCTGCGCCTTGAGCGCCAGCAGCTCGGTTTCGGTGAGGTCCCCCAGCTCCATGAGCCGGGCGGGGTAGGTGGCCAGGGGGTCGGTGCGGGCCTCCTCGGCCCGCTGGGCGGGGGTCTTGTAGAGCTGCTCGTCGTCGGAGAGGGAGTGGGAGTAGGGCCGGTTCACCCGGGCGCGCACCAGGGCCGGGCCCTTGCGGGCCCGGGCGTGGGCCACGGCCCGTTCCATGGCCTCGAAGCTGGCGATGGGGTCGAGCCCGTCCACCTGGTCCAGCACCAGGAGCCCGTGGGGCTCCCACCCCTTGAGCAGCGCCGCGGCGTTGGCGCCGGGGTACTGCACCTCGGTGGGCACCGAGATGGCGTAGCCGTTGTCCTGGATCAGGAACACCACCGGGACCTTGAGGTTCACGGCGCTGTTGATGCTCTCCCAGAACTCGCCTTCGGCGGCGGAACCGTCGCCGAGGGTCACCAGGACCACCTCGTCGGAACCGATGCCCATCGCTTCCTGCAGTCCGCCCTGCTCGGCCCTGAGGATGGCCTCGGCGGCCCCCACCGCCTGGAGGCACTGGGAGCCGGTGGGGCTGGAGGTGGTGAAGATGTTCAGGCGGTGGTCCGACCAGTGGCTGGGCATCTGCCGGCCCCCGGTGGCCGGGTCGGAGCTGGAGCCCACGGAGCCCAGGAACATGTCCCGGGCGGTCACCCCCAGGCCGTAGGCCAGGGCGCGGTCCCGGTAGTACAGGAAGAACCAGTCCCGGCCAGGGCGCAGGCAGAGGGCGGCGGCGGCCTGGACCGCCTCGTGGCCCGCGCCGTTGATCTGGAAGTACACCTTGTTCTGGCGCTTGCCGGTGATCTCCCGGTCGTCGATGCGGCGGGCGGCATAGATCGTGCGGAAGAGCGCGATCCGCTGGGCGGGGGTCAGGGACAGGTTCTCAGTGCGGATGGCCGCATTCGCCACAAGCGCTCCTTCGCCGCAGGGCGGCCAAGTAATTTATCACGACTGGATCAGTCGACATCGCTTGTTGCGGGGTACTTGGGGGAGAGTCCGTTTTTACAATCGTTCGTGTCCCGGATGTTCGGTCGTGTCCGCCGCAGTGTCGGCTCGCTTGCGCTCGCCTCTCCCGCGGCGTAAAGGAGTTCGGCCAGGGGGACGTGTCCCATGGGGAAGTGCTTTGAAAAGTCTAGCCTTCCCCGGGACCCTAGAGGCCGCCGGTATAGGCGCTTTCCCCGTGCAGGCCCAGGTCCAGGCCCTCGGCCTGCACCTCGTCGCCCACCTTCACCGGGGTGAACCGGTCGATGAACCAGAGCATGCCGTAGGTGAAGGCGAAGGCCCACACCGAGGAGATGGCCACCGCCGCCAGCTGCTTGCCCAGGAAGCTGAAGCCGCCGCCGGTGAGCAGGCCGTTGGTGACGATGTTGGGATTCCAAAGCTTGTCGGCGAACAGGCCCAGGAAGATGATGCCGATGAAGCCGCCCACGCCGTGCACGCCCCAGACGTCCAGGGCGTCGTCCCAGCCGAGCTTGTTCTTGAGGGCCACGGCGTAGTAGCAGATGACGCCGGCGAGGATGCCGATGAGGGCCGCGGTCATGGGGGAGACATAGCCGGCCGCGGGGGTGATGGTGGCCAGGCCGGCCACGGCGCCGGTGAGCAGGCCGAGGAACTTGGGCTGCCGGGCGTTCATCCATTCCACCACCAGCCAGGTGACGGCGGCGAAGGAGGCCGCCACATCGGTGTTGAGGAACGCGGAGGTGGTGACGGAATCCACCTGGAATTCGCTGCCGGCGTTGAAGCCGTACCAGCCGAACCAGAGCAGGCCGGTGCCCAGGGCGACCAGGGGGATGCTGTGGGGGACGCTGTCGATCACCCGGCGCTTGCCCACGTAGAGCACCGAAGCCAGGGCCGCCAGGCCCGCGGTGTTGTGCACCACGATGCCGCCGGCATAGTCCAGGACGCCCCACTTGGCCAGGATGCCTTCCGGCGACCAGACCATGTGGCAGAAGGGGAAGTAGACGAAGATCAGCCAGGCGGTGAGGAAGCCCATGTAGGCCTTGAAGGTCACCCGGTTGGCGAAGGCGCCGGTGATGAGGGCCGGGGTGATGATGGCGAACATCATCTGGTAGGCCACATGCACGAAGGTGGGGATGCCCAGGGTGGCGTTGCCCTGGTAGAGGCTGTGCAGATCGATGCCGCGGAGGCAGAAGTGGGTGAAGGGGTTGCCGAAGATGCCGCCCACGGTGGGGCCGAAGCACATGGAGTAGCCGAAGACGAACCAGATGACGGTGGTCCAGCCCATGGACACGAAGCTCTGGATCATGACGCCCAGCACGTTCTTGCGCTGGACCAGGCCGCCATAGAAGAAGGCCAGTCCGGGGGTCATGAGCATGACCAGGCTGGTGCACAGGATCATGAATCCGGTGTTGCCGGTGTTGATCTGGGGTAGCACGGTGTCCTCCTGGGGAAGGGGGGTGGGATTGCCGCCGGTGATGGCCTACGGGAGGGCTGTCTCCTCGCGAAGCGCCGATGTAAAGATGAGGTAAAGGAACCATAGCACGGACATAAATTTTGTTGTTCGGTTGTATATAAAGCCATAAGAAGGCCCGGCAAGAGGAGCGGTCTAACTCAATTACGTTTAGGGTAATTCGAGGTTCAATGGGCATAAAAATATAAAAACTTAGATCAAACCTTCGTCGGGTTCGCATAGGGACGAGAGCTGTGCGCTGGATCACAATTGATTAATTAGTTATTAATCAAAGCAGATACGAGATAGCGTGAAAAAGTGAGTAAATTCGGAATAAAACGTGAATCAATTAATTTTATTCAATGATCAGAAATCGTCATGTCTAGCTAATTAATAACCATATTATTTTCAATAAGTTAATGTACATTTTGGGAAGTATTCTGGAGCATCCGGAACCACGGACACCCTGGCCGCGGGTCGGGCAAAAAGGTGTGCTCCCATTGAGATATTCGTCACATATAAAGCAGTTCGTCCATGATTGCTCGTGACAGGACCGGGCCATGTGCTATGTTTCAGCATCTCTTGTTTCGTGATTTGCCAACCGACCCCACCGGGTGGATCACTTTCCCAAGCGCTTCCCAGTCCCCGATGGCCGGCACCCAGCCGGCCAGTCCATTCCCCATTCCATAAAGGAGCCCGCGATGGCGCCCAACCCGTTTGACACCGGCAATCTGGCGTTCATGCTCATAGCCGCCACCCTGGTCATGCTGATGACGCCCGGCCTGGCCTTCTTCTACGGCGGCCTGGTGGGCCGGAAGAACGTCCTGGCCATCATGATCCAGAGCTTCGTGTCCATGGGCTGGACCACGTTCCTGTGGTGGGCCTGCGGATTCTCCCTGGTGTTCAGCGGCGGCGAGGGCGGAGTCATCGGCAACCTCCACTACGCATTCCTGCACGGCGTCCGGCCCGACAGCCTGATCACGGTCAACGCCAACACCCCCAGCGCCTACACCATGTCGCTGCTGGTGCTGTTCGTCTACCAGATGATGTTCGCCATCATCACCCCGGCGCTCATCACCGGCGCCTTCGCCAACCGGATCAAGTTCCCGGCCTACCTGATCTTCCTCACCCTCTGGCTGTTCTGCGTCTACTTCCCCATCGCGCACATGGTCTGGGGCAACGGCCTGTTCGCCAAGTGGGGCGTCCTGGACTTCGCCGGCGGCACCGCGGTGCACACCACCGCCGGCTTCGCGGCCCTGGCTTCGGTGCTCTACGTGGGCAAGCGCAAGTTCATGGACAAGGGCCCCCACAGCATCCCCCTGGTCGCCCTGGGCACCGGCCTGCTCTGGTTCGGCTGGTACGGCTTCAATGCCGGCAGCGAGCTGCACGTGGACACCACCACCCTGGTGGCCTTCGCCAACACCGACATCACCGCCTCCGTGGCCGCCATCACCTGGCTCGGCCTGGCCTGGAAGTTCGAGAAGAAGCCCAAGTTCGTCGGTCTGCTCACCGGCGCCGTGGCCGGCCTGGTGGCCATCACCCCCGCCGCCGGCTACGTGAGCCCCGCGGGCGCGGTGTGCATCGGCGTGATCGTCAGCGTGGTCTGCTACCTGGCAGTGGAACTGAAGAACCACCTGGGCCTGGACGACGCGCTGGATGTCTGGGGCTGCCATGGCGTCGGCGGCGTGGTCGGCTGCATCTGCACCGGCATCTTCGCCACCACCGTCTGGAACGCCGGCGGCGCGGACGGCCTGCTGCGGGGCGGCGTGCACTTCTTCGCCTTCCAGGTCATCAGCGTGAGCATCACCATGGCCTATGCCTTCGTGTTCAGCTATGCCGCCCTGTGGCTCATCGACAAGGTCACCGCGGTGAAGGTGAGCGAGCACGAGGAGGAGCTCGGGCTGGACGTCACGCTCCATGGCGAAGAGGCCTATCTCTAACAGGGTCTTCATAAATCGATGAGGGCCGCGCCATGGCGCGGCCCTTTCGTATGGGGCATGATGAAACAACTCAAGTCGAGGAGACCCGCCCTGTCCGACCCTACGCCGGAGCCCATCCGTCCCATCCTGGTGGCCCTGGGCTCCGAGGCCCGGACCCTCCGGCTGGTGCACACCGGCTTCCGCATGGCCCGGGAGCAGGGCCGGCCCTGGGTGGCGGTGCACGTGTCGGTCCCGGACTGGGAGACCGCGCTGGAGGCGGACCAGGCCCGGGTCTGGCTGCGGGAGGCCGAGGACCTGGGCGCCGCCACGGCCTGGGTGAAGGCCGCCACGGTCTGCGACGGGCTGATCGAGGAAGGCGGCCGGCGCGAGGTGGCCCAGGTGGTCATGGGCCGGAACCGGCCGCGGGGCCCCTGGGACCGGCTGGAGCATTCCCGCACCCAGGAGGCGATCCGCCGGAACCTGGGGGTGCGGATCGTCACCCTCCCCCTGGACCCCCCCCTCCCCGGGGACCGGGCCGCGCCCGCCGGCGCGGACCGGGTGGGGGTCGCGCTGGCGGCGGCGGCCATCCTGGGGATGTGCTCCCTGTTCGCCTCGGCCCTGTTCGTGGCGGTGGGCTTCCCCGGCATCCCGCCGGTGTACGCCCTGGGCGTGGGCTTCATCGCCCACCGGTGGGGCCGGGCCTATTCGGCCCTGGCCTCGGTGGCGGTCCTGGGGCTGTTCGACCTCCTGTTCATCCCCGGCCGGTTCCCGTTCGCTCCCGAAGCCTGGACCAACCTGCTCTACCTGGCGGGCACCCTGATCCTGGTGCGGATGGTGGTGCTCCTGGTGGACCGCCTGCACCAGGAGACCCGGTCGCTGCACCGGCGCGAGGCCGAAACCCTCCTGCTCATGGTCCTGGGCCGCGCCCTGGGGCGCTGCGCCACCGCCGGGGAGGTGGCCTCGGTCCTGGCCGAGCGGGCCCAGGGCCTGTTCCAGGCCCAGGCCTGGCTGATCGTGCCGGGCCCCGGGGACACCTGGCTGCACCTGCCGCAGGCGCCGGAGCCGCCCCCCTGTCCCCGGCCCAGCGAGCTCCTGCCCCAGTTCGGCGACCCCGGCACCCGGTCCGACCCGTTCGAACCGCTGTTCCTGGGCGGCTGTTCCTTCGTGGCCCTGGCGGGCCCGGGCGGGGCGGACGGCCTGCTGCAGCTCCGGCTGGAGGCGGGCCGGGCCATCTCTCCGGAATCCTGGGGCCTGTTCCAGTCCCTGGCGGTGCAGGGGGCCCTGGCCCTGGAACGGGTCCGCTGGCTGGAGCAGGCCCACCAGGCGCGCCTGGACACCGAGTCCGAGCGCCTGCGCAACACCCTGCTGGGGGCCGTCTCCCACGACCTGCGCACGCCCCTGGCGGCCATCCAGGGCGCCGCCACCAGCCTCCTGCTGCCGGAGCCCCTGCCCGAGGCGACCCGCACCGACCTCCTGGCCATGATCCGGGACGAGAGCGAGCGGCTGGCCCGCCTCCTGGGCGACCTGCTGGACCTCACCCGGCTGCAGAGCGGCGGCATCCAGGTGCACAAGGAATGGCAGCTGCTGGACGAGGTGGTGGGCGCGGCGGTGCTGCGGCTGGAGGCGCGCAACGGCCCGCTGCCCATCCAGGTGGACCTGCCCGCGAGCCTGCCGCTGGTGCCCCTGGACGGCGCGCTCATGGAGCAGGTGCTCATCAACCTGCTGGGCAACGCCCTGCGCCACGCCCCCCAGTCTGCCGTGCAGCTGCAGGCCTGGGAGGAGCCGGGGGTGATCCAGCTGGAGATCGCCGACCGCGGCCCGGGCATTCCGGCCGAGTTCCACCAGCGGGTGTTCGACAAGTTCTTCCGCATGCCCCATGACCACAAGGACGGCGGGGTGGGCCTGGGGCTCGCCATCTGCGGCGCCATCGTGGACATCCACGGGGGCGCCATCTGGGTGGAGGACCGCCCGGGGGGCGGCGCCCGCTTCCGCATCACCCTGCCCCTGGACGGGGTGCCGCCCGGCCCGCTGGACCCCGACCCTCCCTGCCTGACCCTGGAAACCCTGCCATGACCCAGCCGCTGATCCTGATCATCGAGGACGAAGCCACCCTGCGCCGCTTCCTGGTGCCGGCCCTGGCCAACAACGACTACCAGGTGCTCACGGCGGCCACCGGGGCCGACGGGCTGGCCATGGCCCGGAGCCACACCCCGGACCTCATCCTGCTGGACCTGGGGCTGCCGGACCAGGAAGGGGTGGAGGTGCTCCAGGGCCTGCGCCAGATGAGCCGCAAGCCGATCATCATCATCTCGGCCCGGAACCAGGAGAAGGACAAGGTCCAGGCCCTGGACCTGGGGGCGGACGACTACCTCACCAAGCCCTTCGGCGCCGAGGAGCTGCTGGCGCGGATCCGGGTCGCCCTGCGCCACGCCAACCAGGCGGCGGCCGACACCCCGGTGCTGCAGTGCGGGGGCCTGCGGCTGGACCTGGAACGGCGGGAGGTGTCCATGGACGGGGTCCCGGTGCGGCTGACGCCCCTGGAGTTCCGCCTGCTGGAGGCCCTGGCCCAGCGGGCCGGCAAGGTGGCCACCCACGCCCAGCTGCTCAACGAGGTGTGGGGCCCGGTGGGCGCCGGCCAGACCCACTACCTGCGCATCTACATGGGCACCCTGCGGCGCAAGATCGAGCCGGACGCCACCCGGCCGCGCTACCTGCTCACCGAGCCGAGCATCGGCTATCGTCTCAACGTGGAATAGGGGGCGGAGCAAGCTTCATTCGGGTTCCGGTCCGGCGTTCCGTTGAAGGTAGGCTCCCTCTGGAAGGTCACGAGGAAGTCGACGTCACTCTCGGGCCCTGCCTCGCCACGGGCAAAGCTGCCGAACAGGTCCAGATGCAGAACTCCGTATCGAACCACCAGTGCCGGTAGCACGCCTCGGACGATCTCCACCAGTTCCTCTCTGTTCATCAGCTGCACCCTTGCTCTCCTAGCATAAGGCAAGAAGCAAGGTGAAGCGCGGTTCCGTCAACGCTGCAGGCCAAGCGGCTAGAACGTCTCCACCGTCCGCACGTCCACGTACGCATCCAGCGGATCCACCAGCACCTGCTCCCGCACCCGGGGGTCCAGGAGGTAGCTGTGGTCGTCCGGGGTCCGCACCGGGTCGCCCAGGGGGTCGAACACGTGGTTGCCGGCCCCGGCGAAGCTCTCGTCCGGGTGCTCCGAGGCGGCGATGCAGCAGCCGACGGTGAACACCGCGTTCTCGATGGCCCGGGCCCGGAGCAGGGCGCGCAGGACGTGGTCCCGGCGCCAGGGCCACCAGGCCGGGGCCACCAGGGCGTCGCAGCGGGTCTGGAGCCGCAGGGCCCGCGCCTGCTCGGGGAAACGCAGGTCGTTGCAGGTGAGCAGGCCCAGGGTCCAGTCCTTCAGCCGCACCGCGGCGTAGCGGTCGCCGGGCTGCCAAAGGTCGAATTCGCCGGTGGGCCGGAACAGGTGGACCTTGTCGTAGCTGGCCTTCTGCTCGCCGCCCTGCCAGACGGTCAGCCGGTTGCGCCGGTCCTCGGTGATGGAACCGAACAGGAAGGCGGTATCCGGGCAATCCCCCGACAGGGTCCGGAACCGCGCCCGGGCCAGGGCGGGGTCCAGCTGCCGGCGGTAGCCGTGCAGGAAGGCCTCGGGGAACACGCAGAGATCGGCCCCGGAAGCGGCGGCCCGGGCTCCCTCCTGCTCCATGCGCACGAGGTTGGAGGCCACATCCAGGCATACGAAACGGGACAAGTGGAGTTTCATCGACATTCCTCCGGACGCCCCATCATTGGATCATGCCCGTCCCTGGAATCGTCAAATCCTTTGCGGAACCGGGGCTGTGGCTGGCCGTGGACGGACCGCCGGGCGATCCGCTACCATGGCGCTCTCCGGGCCACTGCCGGATTTTTCCTCTGGAGCCCCATTGCTGTTCCCCTTTTTGTCCCGCCGCCTACTATCCTTGGTCATGACCACAGCCCTCGGTGCCCAGGTTACCGTTGCCCACGGCGTCAACCCCGCCCTCATGGACACCTCCGTCCCGCCCAGCCAGGACTTCTTCCGCTACGCCGACGGCAACTGGATCAAGGCCAACCCCATCCCCGCCGACCAGAGCGCCTGGGGCGCGTTCAACGAACTGCGGGAACGCAACCGGGCCATCCTCAAGGGGATCCTGGAAGAGGCCGCCGGGGCCCGGGCGCCCGGGGACAGCGTGCGGCAGAAGGTGGGCGACTTCTATGCCAGCGGCATGGACACCGAGGCCATCGAGCGGGCCGGGCTGGCGCCGCTGAAGCCGGCCCTGGCCCGGATCGCCGGCATCCGCGACGGCCGCGGCCTGGCCACGGCCATCGCCCGGGCGCGCCTGGAGGGCGGCGGGCCGGGCTTCAGCTTCTGCGTGGGCCAGGACGACAAGCGCAGCACCGCCTACATCGCCCAGTTCGCCCAGGGCGGCCTGGGCCTCCCGGACCGGGACTGCTACACCCAAACCGATGCCAAGTCCCGGGAACTCCGGGCCGCCTACCTGGAACACGTGGCCCGGATGTTCGGGCTCATGGGGGAGCGGCCGCGCCTGGCCAGGGCCCACGCGGGCATCGTCCTGGAGCTGGAGACCCGCCTGGCCCAGGCGTCCATGACCCGGGTGGAGCAGCGGGACCCCAACGCCGTCTACCACCGGATGACCGTGGCCGAGCTGGCCGGGCTAGCTCCCGGCTTCCGCTGGGACGCCTACTTCCAGGCCATCGGCCTGGGCGCGGACCCCATCCTGGTGCGCCAGCCCGGGTTCTTCCGGGAACTCTCGGCCATGGTCGAGGACGTGCCCCTGGCCCAGTGGAAGACCTACCTCCGCTGGCATGCGGTCACCGCCGCGGCCCCGGCCCTCAGTTCGCCGTTCGAGCGGGAGAACTTCGCTTTCTACGGCACTATCCTGAGCGGCGTCAAGGAGCAGCCCGAGCGCTGGAAGCGGGTGCAGGACGCCACCGACGGCGCCCTGGGCGAAGCCCTGGGCCAGCTCTACGTGGAGCGGGCGTTCAGCCCCGGCGCGCGCACCCGGGCCCTGGAACTGGTGGCCAACCTGCGCGCGGCGCTGGGGGAGCGGATCCGGGACCTGGACTGGATGGGCCCGGCTACCAAGGCCGCGGCCCTGGACAAGCTGGACCGGCTCACGGTGAAGATCGGCTACCCCGACCGGTGGCGCGACTACTCGGCCCTGGCGGTGACCCGGGTTTCGTACGCGGACAACCTGCGCCGGGCCAGCGAGTTCGAGTTCAAGCGCGACCTGGCCAAGCTGGGCCGCCCCATCGACCGGGGCGAATGGGGCATGACGCCGCCCACGGTCAACGCCTACTACAACCCCCAGCTGAACGAGATCGTGTTCCCGGCGGGCATCCTGCAGCCGCCGTTCTTCGATCCGGAGGCCGACGACGCGGTGAACTACGGCGCCATCGGCATGGTGATCGGCCACGAGATGACCCACGGGTTCGACGACGAGGGCCGGCAGTACGACGCCGAGGGCAACCTCAAGGACTGGTGGACCGCCGAGGACAGCGCGGCCTTCACCGCCCGCACCGGCCTGGTGGTGCGGCAGTTCGACGCCCTGGAGGCCCTGCCCGGGCTGCCGGTGAACGGCAGGCTGACCCTGGGCGAGAACATCGCCGACCTGGGCGGCCTCAAGATCGCCTTCGCCGCCTTCCGCAAGTCCCTGGAGGGCCGGCCCCGGCCCGCCGACATCGGCGGCTTCACCGCCGAGCAGCGGTTCTTCCTGGGCTATGCCCAGGCCTGGCGCTACCACGCCCGGGAGGAGACCGCCCGCATGCGGGTGATGGTGGATCCGCACGCCCCGCCCAGGTTCCGGGTCAACGCCCCGCTGTCCAACCTGCCCGAGTTCATCCAGGCCTTCCACTGCGGCGAGGGGACGCCCATGAACAATCCCCCTGCCGCACGCCCGGCCATCTGGTAACGGCTCAGGGCTGGCCGGCCAGGTCGATGAACCGTTTCCCGTGGCGGGTGTCGACCGTGACCTGGCCGGCCTCCTGGGGCGTGGACCAGGCCTGATGCTCCACGGCGATGAAGGGCGGGCCGGCGATCGTGTGCACCCGGCAGGACCAGCTGGCCTGCTGGCCGCCGGGAATGATCTGGAGGTCGAAATCGAACAGGCCGTCGTTGGATTCGTTGAAGAAGAGCACGTACTCCCGGCCCCCTTCCAGGGGGTACTGGTCGCCGCTCTGGTAGAGGGTCTTCAGGGAGCGCCTGGCGGTCAGGGCGTTGAGGTCGGTGCAGCCGTTGGCGTCCTTGATGTCGATGCTGCCGTTGGCGCCCTGGAGCACCAGGGTGCAGGGCTGGGCGCAGAGGATCCGCCTGGGATCGCTGGCGGCCCGGGCCGGCCGGGCCAGGGCCAGGCAGACCAGCCCGGGCAGAACCAGGCGGACCGAGGATGTTAATATATTCATATATGACCCTTCGGGATTGGCCGCCGGCTTCGTGCAACCAGCCAGGCCCGGGCTGGCCAGACGCCAAGCCGCGGCTGCTGCCGGGCCTGGGTGCTCGGGTTCACTATAAATATTTTAGAAACAGGGTCAAGGGCGCAGGGTCAGGGTCAGGGTGCCCACGGTGCGGCCCTTCATGGCGCCGTCCAGCGGCCGGTGCAGACCCAGCTCCAGCCGCATGCGCCGCGCGGCGCGCTCGCCAAGGCCGAGCTGCGGGCCGTCCAGGGCCAGCTCCAGCCCCAGCACCCGCTGGAACGCGCCCCGCTCCTGGCCGGCGTTCCACAGGGCCGTCCCCTCCCCGTAGAACCGCAGGCCCTGGCCCAGTTCGCCCCGCCAGCGGAGGAAGCGGTCGCCGGTGGCGGAGTCGGCGGGCAGGGCGGCCTGGGCCACCCGGTCCAGGTCCAGGCTCGCGGGCACCAGGCTGGTGGTGACGCCGCCCAGGTGGAAGGTCTCCGCGGGATTGCCCCGGAAGCTCCCCTGCTCGCCCTTGAGGGTGAGCGGGACCGCCGGGTTCTCCAGGCGCGCCGCCAGGCCCAGGCGCAGGGCATTCCAGGCGTGGCCGCCGCCGGGGGTGAGCGAAGTGCCGGCATAGGCCTGCAGGCCCGGCGTCAGGCCAACGCCCCAGGGGCCCCGGGCCCAAAGCCAGTGGAGTTCGCCGCGCAGCCCGGCGAGGGCGCGGTCGTACGCGTCCGGCCCCGGAGGCAGCGGCCGGACCCGCTCCCAGGCCGCCACCGGGCTCACCCGGAACCGGGTGTCCCCCAGGTCGTCGTAGGTCAAGGCCAGTTCGCCGCCCCGGCGTTCCCGGTCGGCCCGCGCCGGGGCCGTGCCCTGGAGGGAAGGGCGCTCCAGGGCGGAGAACACGGTGGCCGAGGGCTGCCAGCTCCAGGCGGCGGAGGCGAGGCCGAGGACGGCCCCCCGGGGGCCGGGGCCGTCGCCCAGGCCGGCCAGGGCCAGCCAGGACAGCCGGCCCAGCAGGTCCGAGCCGGAGGCGCCGACCTGGAAGCTGCTGCCGGAGGGGGTGAGGCTCACCCCGGCGGCGAGGCGGTTCCAGAGGTTGTCCGCGGCCCGGTACGGGGTGGCGGGGGGCGGGGCCGCCGGCGGGGGCAGGGTGGCCGGCGCCCTGGCGGCCGGCACGACGGTGTCCGGGGCGAGGATCCTCGGCTCCGGGGCGGCCCGCTGCTCCAGCGGGGGCAGGGCCAGGTCCAGCTTGCGGATGCAACTGCCCCGGGCCTCCAGGCTGGTGTAGAACAGCCAGCGGCCGTCGGGGGTCGGCGCGGGGTTCCAGGCCGCGGCCACGGAACGGGTGAGGAGCTGCGGGGGATCGAAGCGCAGGGCGCCGTCCTCATGCCGGTAGCGGACCCGGACCAGGTTCCAGATGCCGTCCACCTCGCAGCCGGCGTAGAGCTGGCCCCGGGGGGCGTCGATCCAGGCCCGGCCCGCGGGCTGTCCCGGCAGCGGGACGGTCCGGCCCTCCATTTCCAGCACCCAGCGGCCCTGGCGGTGCACCGGGACCAGGGTCCGGTCCCCGGCCGGCGCGGCGGCGGGGGCCAGGTCCACCCCGCCGTCCAGCCGCCACAGGGCCGGCCGGAGCTGGAGGGTGCCTTCCCGGTCGGCGTGCCCGATCTGGAACCGCACGGTCCGGTCATCCAGCCACTGCGCCTGCTGGGGCGGCCGGTGGTCCAGGGCGGGCAGGGTGGCCCGGAGCACCGGGGGCGGGAACTCCGGCGGGGCGTCCGGCCCGGTGCTGCCCGGGTCCGGCCGCCCGGGCCCGGGGTCCAGGTCCCAGACCCTCAGCCCGGGGTTCCGGCGGGTCTGCACGCGGGCCAGGAGCCGGGTGCCGTCCGGACTCACGCCCAGGTCGGCGATGGCGCCGTCGGGCACCCGCAGCCAGAGCTCGCCCTCCCGCAGGCCCAGCGCCTTGAGGCGCTGCTCCCATTCCAGGGCGTCGTGGGCGGCTGCCGCCTGGAACCGCTGGTAGCCGTCCCGGGCGGTGCAGCCGAAGGTGGCGGTGAAGGCCGCCTCGAACCCCCGGTGGCGCGGGGCGGCCAGCTGCTTCCAGAAGGTGCGCAGGATGTCGGGCTGGTCCGGCCGCTGGCGTTCCAGCCACTCCAGGTAGGCGGAGCCCACCAGGTAGGCCATGCTGGCGCCCAGGTAGCCCCGGTCCCGGTCCAGGTCCCGGTATTCCGGCAGCTTGCCGCGCCTGGCCCACTCCCGGAGCACCGCGGCCCGGATGGCGCTGTGCGGCCGCCCGGCGCCGGTGATCCGGCCCTCCAGCAGGGTGGCGTAGCCTTCCATCACCCAGCGGGGCGATTTCAGCAGCAGCGGCCCCATGGGCAGGCTGAACATGGTAGCCGTGGCTGCGGAAGGCCGCGGGAGCAGGGTCAGATGGTGGATGTGGGTGAGCTCGTGGGTGAGCAGCTCCTCGGTCCAGCTGTTCATGGATCCGCCGATCTGGCTGTCGCTCAGGGGCTCGGTGCGCCAGAGGACCACATAGGGCGCGGGGAGCAGGGGCACGGCCAGGCCGTTGGGTTCGGCCATGGGATCCAGCAGCAGCACCTGGACCGGCCCGGGGCTGGCATGGCCCACCTGCTCGGTGACCTGGGCGTGGATGCCCTCGATGCGCCCGGCCACGTCCTGGGCCCAGTCCGCCAGGACGGGCGGGTAGTGGATCCGGTAGTGGGCGGTGGCGATGGTCTTCCAGGCGGCGCAGGGAGCCTGCAGGGCCGGGGCGGCGGCCAGGACTGCCTGGGCGGAGATCAGCCCGATGGCCCGGACTGGGAAGGAACGCATGCCGCTATTTTACTTCAGAATGCTTCAGTCCACAGCATCCGGCCGGTCTCGGCCGAGATCCCCACGTAGGCGTGGTCGAGGGGGCACTTGAACACGTAGGTGCATTCGTCCGGGTAGCGGTAGTACAGGGGCCGCATGAGGGTCAGGCGGGTGAAGCCCCGGGTGAAACCCTGGCGGCGCAGCCGGCTGACGGCCTCCTCCAGGCTGATGGTGAACCAGGCCCATTCCATGGACTTGCAGTCGAAGACGGGCAGGGGGGACCAGGCCAGGTCCGTGAACAGCCCATGGCCGCAGCGGATGGTCACGGATTGCTGGCCATCGTCCGGCCGTCCGGGCCCGGAGCAGTCCTGCCGGCCCGGCGGCGGCACGAAGGGCCGCTCCACCTGGAATTCCAGGGCCCACTGCTGGAGGTCCACCCCGTTCTGCATCAGCGCGTCCTCGGCCCCGCCGCTGGTGCCGACGATCCGGTACAGGCCCAGCTCCGGCACCGGCGCGCACCGGGCCGCATCCTGCTCGCGGATGGCGTAGCGGTGCGCCTGGAGCGCCAGGGAATTGAGATCGTTCACGGATTGGGCCAGGAGCCCCCACCCGCAGCCGCACAGGAGCATGAGCCGCTTCACTGAGTACACAAGTTCTCCTGCTTCGGCCATGAAGCGACAGCATAAAAAGTTGAATAAACGGATTTGAAACAAAGAAAACAACCCCGCAAAACGCTGCGCAATTCAAGATGATGATTTACAACAGTGATCGGTGTCGTTCTGGTATCAGAATGTGTCCATGGAATCTTGATTTCTTTAAATCAACCACCATTCTAGCTCATTACGGATAGAACGCACTCGTTTTATCAATGTAATTTAATTCATAAACAAATATTTAACCGGAACGGCCATAACCTGTAACCGTCAACGTAAATACCAGATGATAAGGATGATGCGCCGTGAGCCGTTGAATATTGTTTTATTCTTTCAACCCCCTTCCACCCCCCCCGGCTCCCCCACCCCCCCGGGGTCAGGTGCCGGGCTTCAGGCTCTTGGCCAGGAGCTGGGTGCGGATGAACACGTCCAGGTCCCCGTCCAGGACCTTCTGGGTCGCGCTGGTCTCGGCCAGGGTCCGGTGGTCCTTCACCAGCTGGTACGGCGCCAGCACGTAGCTGCGGATCTGGGAGCCCCAGGCCACGTCGGACTTCTCGCCGGAAGCCTGGGCGATGCGCTCCTCCAGCTTGCGCCGGTCCAGCTCGAACAGCCGGCCCTTCAGCACGCTGAGGGCGGTGGCGCGGTTCTGGATCTGGCTGCGCTCGTTCTGGCAGCTGACGACGATCCCGGTGGGCAGGTGGGTGAAGCGCACCGCGCTCTCGGTGCGGTTCACGTGCTGGCCGCCGGCGCCGCTGGCCCGGAACACGTCGATCCTCAGGTCCTTGTCCGGGATGTCCATCTCCACCGTCTCGTCCAGCTCCGGACTGACGTAGACCGCGGCGAAGCTGGTGTGCCGGCGCTTGGCCGAATCGAACGGGGAGATCCGCACCAGCCGGTGCACCCCGGCTTCCGCCCGCAGGTAGCCGTAGGCATAGGGGGCCGAGACCTTGAAGGTGGCGCCCTTGACCCCGGCCTCGTCGCCGTCCTGGTAGTCCAGCATCTCCGTCTTCCAGCCCCTGGTCTCGCAGTAGCGCAGGTACATGCGCAGCAGCATGGCCGCCCAGTCGCAGCTCTCGGTGCCGCCGGCGCCCGGGGCGATGGCCACGATGGCGTTGTTGCCGTCCAGCTCGCCGGACAGCATCATGCGCAATTCGGAATCATCAAGATCGCGCCGCAGCTGGACCTCCAGGGCCTCGGCCTCCAGCAGCATCTCCGCGTCGTCCCGGGACAGCTCCAGGGCGGTCTCCAGGTCGTCCAGCTCGCCGGACAGGCGCTTGGACAAGGCGATCTCGTCGGTGAGGGCGCCGCGCTTCTTGAGCACGGGCTTGGCCGCCTCGGGCGAATCCCAGAATCCCGGGGCCCCCGCCTGTTCTTCTATCTGCTCCAGTTCAAGGATCTTGCGATCCGCGTCCAGGTGCGCGCACAGTTGCGCCACCCTTGGCACCAGTTCGTTCTTGGCCCTGACAAGACTCTCAAAGTCCATGTTCCATCCGTGACAGCGGCCTGGTGGATCGGGCCGGCTTCCTACTTTAACCCGCCCGCCGCCCCAATCCGAAAAGCCGTTCAGGAAAGAACCGCAATCCCAAGGTATCCTCGAAGCATGGCCGAACCGCAAGCCGCACCGATCGACGACCTGGAGCCCACTTCGCGCGGGTTCATGACCGGCAGCGGCGCCACCGACCTGGCCTACGCCCGCTGGGACCTCCCCGAGCCCCGGGGCCGGGTGGTGATCGCCCACGGCTACGGCGAGCACGGCGAGCGCTACGCCCACACCGCCGAGTGGCTGAACCGGGAGGGCTGGTCGGTGTCATCCCTGGACCACCGGGGCTTCGGCCGCAGCGGCGGGGTGCGGGGCGACGCCAGGGGCATCCGGGCGCCGGTGGAGGACCTGACCTTGTTTCTCCGCCAGGAGCGGATGCACGATGCCGATGGCCGCGGGGCACCGGGCGGGGCCCGGCCCGGGCTGCCGCAGATCCTGCTGGGGCACAGTTTCGGTGGCCTGGTGGCGCTGCTGGTGCTGCTCTGGCACCCGGACACCCTGGATGCCCTGATCGTCACCAGCCCGGCGCTGCAGCTGCGGCCCCTGTCGCTGCCGCTGAAGCTGCTGCAGCAGGTGCTGTACCGGGTGGCGCCGCACCATCCCCTGGACGTGCCCGGGGACAAGTCCCGGGTGTGCTCGGATCCGGTCCTGGTCCAGCGCTACCGGGAAGACCCCCTCTGCCACCGGTTCATCTCCGCGGCCTTCCTGGAGGCCATGCGGGAAGGCCGGCGGGAGCTCATGGCCATGGGCGGCGAACTGGACCGGCCCATCCTGCTCCTGGAGGCGGACCAGGACGAGGTGGTGGATCCCGACGGCGCCGAGCCGCTGTGGGCCGCCATCCGCCCGGGCCTGCTGCAGCGCCACCGGCTGGAAGGCTTTTTCCACGAGATTCTCCATGACCGGGGCCGGCCTGAAGCCGAGCGCCTCGCCGCCCAGTGGCTGGATGGCCTCTTCCCCATCGGGGGAGTCGCGCCGGCCCCGCAATCCGCTATGTTGGAATAGGATCCAAGGAATGTTCATGACCCGCAGCCGCAACCTCCCCCTCACCCTGTCCGTCCTGCTGCTCCTGGGCGGTGCGCTGGCGTGCTCCAACAAGAATCCCAAGGCGGCGCCGGACCCGTACCGGAACCGGAACGCCAAGGACCTGCTGGCCTCCGGGAAGGTCTACCTGGACAACGGCAAGTGGGTGGAAGGGCGCAAGATGCTGCGCAGCATCGAAGAGCGCCTGCCCTCGTCCCCGGAATTCCCCATCGCCAAGCTGCTCATCGCCGACAGCTTCTTCTTCGCCAAGAACCCCTCCTATCCCGAGGCCCTGGTGGAGTACAAGAGCTACCTGAACTATTTCCCCCGGTCCGAGCGCCGGGACTACGCCCTGTTCCGGATCGGCCTGTGCCACTACGCCTCCATCGAGGACGCCGAGCGGGACCAGGCCGAGACCAGGCTGGCCATGGCGGCGTTCCAGGACCTGCTGCGGGAGGCGCCCGGATCGGTCTACGCGGTGGACGCCAAGGCCAAGATCACCCAGTGCTGGCGCCGGCTGGCGGAGTCGGAGCTGATGGTGGGGGTCTACTACGTGAACTCCTCCTTCTACATCCCCGCCGAGAACCGGCTCAAGTCCCTGCTGGAGACCTATCCCGACTACGTGGATCGCGAACGGGCCTACTTCTACCTGGCCGAGGCCCTGCGCAAGCGGGGGCTGGCCCTGGACCAGGTCCAGGCGTTCCAGAAGGCGTTCCTGGCCAAGGTGGGCAAGGATGACATGGCCAGGCTGACCGGGGCGCAGATGGACCAGTACCGGGACCAGCTGGACCAGCTCAAGACCGCCGAGCACGAGAAGAACCAGCTCGAGGCCAAGAGCTACTACCTGAAGCTGGTGGAAAGCTATCCCGGCAGCCCCTGGGCGGTCCGGGCCAGCGACCGGCTGGTGGAAATGGGCCAGTCCGGCCTCAAGGAAGAGCTGGACAGCTAGCACTCCAGGCGCCGTCCCCGGAGCGGGGACGGCGCCTGGGAACGGCTACCGGAAGAAGCCCAGCAGCCCCTGGGCCACCTCTTCGCGCATGGCTTCGGTCATTTCGGGGTAGACCGGGAGGCTCAGCACCTCCTGGGCGGCCCGTTCGGATTCCGGGAGCTGGCCCTTGCGGTAGCCCAGGTCCTTGAAGCAGGGCTGCTCGTGGAGGCAGATGGGGTAGTAGATGGCGCAGCCGATGCCCAGGGCCTTCAGGTGGGCCTGGAGGGCGTCCCGGCGGCCGCCCTTCACCCGGATGGTGAACTGGTTGTAGATGTGCCGCCCGTCCGGCACCAGCTCCAGGGGGAGGACCATCTGCTCGGGGGAGACCCCCTTGAGGCGTTCGATGTACCACTGGGCGTGCCCGCGCCGGCCGGCGTGCCAGCCTTCCAGCATGGGCAGCTTGGCCCGGAGCACCAGGGCCTGGAACTCGTCCATCCGGCCGTTCATGCCCACTTCGTGGTGCACGTACACCGGCTCCATGCCGTGCACCCGCATCCGCCGGACCCGGGCCGCCAGGGCCGCGTCCTCCCGCACCAGGGTCATGCCGGCGTCGCCGAAGGCGCCGAGGTTCTTGGTGGGATAGAAACTGCAGCCGGTCAGGTCGCCGAACTGGCCGGCGGACTTGCCCCAGCCCTTGGCGCCCAGGGACTGGCAGGCGTCCTCGATGACCGGGATGCCGTGCCTGGCGGCCACCGCCATGATGGCCGGCATTTCCGCCAGCTGGCCGAACAGGTGCACCGGCATGATCGCCTTGGTGCGCGGGGTGATGGCCGCTTCCACCAGCTGGCCGGTGACGTTGAAGGTGGCCGGATCCAGGTCGATGAACACCGGGGTGGCGCCCGTGCGGGCGACCACGCCGGCGGTGGCGAAGAAGGTGAAGGACGGGAGGATGACCTCGTCCCCGTGGCCCACGCCCAGGGCCATGAGCGCCACCAGGAGGGCGTCGGTGCCGCTGGACATGCCGATGGCGGCCGCCGCGCCGGAATAGGCCGCCAGGTCCGCCTCCAGGCCCTTCACGTTCTCGCCCAGGATGAAGCTCGAGCGGTCGATGAGGCCGGACAGGCCCTGGAGGATCTTTTCCTTCACCGAGGCGTTCTGGGGTGCGAGTTCAAGCATGGGCACGGACATGGGGTCTCCAGGGCAACACCCCTCATACTACTCAGGTTAAGGGCGGTCCGGGGGCGATCGCGCAAGCCTTCATTGACGGCCTCCCCCGGCGGCCTGAAGATGACTATCATGGCGAAAGTGTTGGTGATCGACGACAGTCGAGTGATGCGCGTGTACCTGCACCGGGTGCTGGAAGGGCAGTATGCCATCGAAGAGTGGATGCCGCCCTCGGCCATGGAGATCGGCGAGTACATCCTGGCGTCCGCCCCCGACCTGGTGCTCACCGACTACCAGATGCCCGGCTGCAACGGGGCCACCGTGGCGCGCATGGTCATGAAGGCCAAGCCGGGCCTGCCGGTGATCGTCCTCACCGCCAACCGGGACGAGGACGTGGCGGTCCAGCTCAGGAAGTTCCAGGTGGCGGACATCCTGCACAAGCCGGCCAGCGCCGAGACCATCCTGGCCGCCGTGGGCAAGGCCATCGGCGCCTGACCGCGGGATGGCCTGGACCGGCTCCCAGCGGCGGCCCTGCTGTGCCGGACCGGAAAATGTGCCACTCTAGAGTGCTCACATGGGAGGCCCGATGTTCCGGCGGTTGGACGATTTCAGGAAAGCCTGGACCGAGGAGGCCGAGCACACCGTGGCGGTGCTGGAGACCATCCCGGACCGGGCCATGGACAAGGCCATCGCCAAGGACCACCGGGACCTCCGGCGCCTGGCCTGGCACATGGTGGAATCGGCCATCGAGATGCCCACCAAGATGGGGCTGGCCATGCCCGGGGCGGAGCTGGTCAAGGGCGGGTTCATCGGTCCCCCGCCCGCCACCATGGCCGAGCTCATCGGCACCTACCGTTCCGTGTCCGACGGCCTGCTGAAGGGCATCGAGCTGTGGGCCGACACCGACCTGGAGCGGGAGGACGACATGTACGGCGAGATCTGGCGGCGCGGCTACAGCCTGTACGTCCTGCTGGCGCACCAGACCCACCACCGGGGCCAGATGACCGTGCTCATGCGCCAGGCGGGCCTGACCGTGCCCTCCATCTACGGCCCGGTGCAGGAAGGCTGGGCGGCCTACGGGGTGGAGCCGCCGCGGGTGTAGGTCATCGCCCCAGCTTGCGCAGGACGGTCTGCCTGATGGCCGTGGCTTCGGGGACGCGGAAGGCGAACAGCAGGGCGGCGTAGGCCAGGGCGCAGCCGGCGATGAGGGGGAACAGGCGCAGGCTGCTGCCGCCCAGGCCCCGGAAGGTGGCCAGGTCCAGGGCGTGCGCCCCCGCCCAGGCCAGGGCGCCCATGGCGGCGGCGGCCAGGCCCATGGAGCCCCAGCCGCCCAGGACCTGCCGCCACGGCAGTCTGCCCATGCGCCGGCGCAGGGCCACGGTGAGGAAGCCCAGGCCGGCCAGGCTGGCCAGGCCGTTGGCCAGGGCGATGCCGGCGGTGCCCAGGGGGCCCATCAGGGCGATGGAGAGGACCACGTTGATGCCCATGCCGAACAGTGCCGCGTAGGCCGGGCGCTTGTAGTCCTTGAGCGCGTAGAGGCACTGCGCCACGATCCGCCCGGTGGCGATGAACAGCAGCCCCACCGCCTGGAACGCCACCGTGTGGGCGGTCCAGCCCACCGCCTCCGAGTTGTAGCGGCCGGTCTGGAAGATGACGGCGATGATGGGCTGGGCCAGGACGGCCATGCCCACCGCCCCGGGGATGACCAGCACCGCGGTGCCCCGGAGCGCGCTGGCCAGGCTGCTGCGCAGGCCGGGGAGGTCGCCCCCCTCCACCAGCCGGCTCATGGCGGGCAGGCTCACCGTGGCCAGGCTGGCCGCGAAGATCCCCAGCACCATCTCGCCCATCATGTTGGCGTTGAACAGGATGGTCTGGGCGCCCACGGCCAGCTGGGAGGCCAGGATGGTGGAGACGACCACGTTGATGGGGTGGATCCCGGTGCCCACCAGCCCGGGCGCCATGCGCTTCAGCGCGCTGCGCACCCCCGGATGGCGGAGGTAGATGCCCCAGCGCAGGCCGAAGCCCATCCGGCGGAACGAGGGCCAGAGCACGAACAGCTGGACGCAGCCGCCCACCAGGGTGGCCACGGCGAGCACCACGGCGGCGCGCTGGGGCGCCCGCCAGGCCGCCGGTCCGAAATGCAGGCAGGCCCAGCCGAAGCCGATGAAGGCCGCGTTCCAGAACGTGGACACCGAGGCCGGCAGGCCGAAGCGGCCCCGCAGGTTGAGCACCGCCGAAAGCCCCGCGGTGAGGCTCACCAGGATCAGGTACGGGAACATGATCCGGGCCAGGGTGGTGGTGAGCACCCACTGCACCGGCGCCTCCCGGGACCCGGCCAGCACCTGCCCCAGGATGCCGAGCTGCTGCCACCAGCGGGCCCCGGGCGCCAGCCGGCCCACCATCTGCAGGCCGGTGAGCAGGCCCATGGCCGGGATGGCCAGCACGCACAGGAGGGTCAGGAACAGCCCAAGGGTGCCCAGGAACTTGGCCACCATCTCCCGGCCGGCGGCCTCGCCCTGGGTGGTCTCCACCTCGTTCAGGGTGGGCAGGAAGGCCGAGGTCATGGTGCCCTCGGCGGTGAAGCGCCGCAGCAGGTTGGGGATGCGGAAGGCGACCATGAAGGCGTCCGCGGCCAGGCCCGCGCCCAGGTAGTTGGCCAGCAGCCGGGACTGGAGCATGCCGGTGATGCGGGAGACCAGGGTCAGGAAGCCCACCACGCTGGCCGAACGCATCATGGAGGGCCGGACCGCCCGCCCGGGGCCGGATGGACTGGTCATGGCCAAGGCACCGGCGCGGGCTGGGGACGAAGCAGGCTCTGGATCATGGGCACCGGGAAGGAGGGTTGGGACGTTTGGCCAACCCCACTCTAGCATTACCGGCGGACCGGATCGGGGGGCAACGGGCCGGGTGTTTCCATTGCGGCCCGGCCGGCCGAGCCCACATACTGGGCTGATGAAGAGACGATCATTCCTGTCGCGGGCCCTGCGCGGGCTGGGTGCCTGCGTCCTGGTGTTCCTGCTGGGCAGCGCTGGCCTGGTGCTGCTGCTGCGGTGGCTGCCGGTGCCGTACACCGCCTTCATGGCCCAGCGCCAGGCGGAAGCCTGGCTGAGCGGCCGGCGCTACAGTGCCCGGCACACCTGGGTCCCGCTGGACGCCATCGCCCCCAGCATGGGCGTGGCGGTCATCGCCGCCGAGGACCAGAACTTCGAGGAGCACTTCGGCTTCGACTGGCAGGCCATCGAGAAGGCCATGGTGCACAACGAGCACAGCCGGAAGAAGCGCGGCGCCTCCACGGTCTCCCAGCAGACCGCCAAGAACCTGTTCCTGTGGGAATCCCGGTCCTGGGTGCGCAAGGGCTTCGAGGTCTACTTCACCCTGCTGCTGGAGACCGAGTGGTCCAAGCGGCGGATCCTGGAGGTCTACCTGAACTCGGTGGAGTTCGGCGACGGCGTCTACGGGGTGGAGGCCGCCGCGCGCAAGTTCTTCGGCCGTTCCGCCGGGAGCCTCGAGCCCGGCCAGGCGGCCCTGCTGGCCGCCGTGCTGCCCAGCCCGCGCAAGTTCCGGGCCGACGCCCCGAGCGGCTACCTGCGCGGCCGCCAAGCGTGGATCCTGCGGCAGATGCGCCAGCTGGGGGGCGACCAGGTGGTGGAGAACCTCTAGAGGAAATCCTGGACGATGATCAGGTTGCCGTTGTCGGTGTTCACCTTGTCCGCGATGGCCCGCTGGACCGCCGCCTCCGTGGCCTGGTCCAGGGGCGGGCCCACGTGCTGGTCGCGCAGGGACAGCACCGGGGCCGGTTCGGACTGGTCCGGCAGGGAGGCGGTGTACTCCGCATAGTGGCCGCGGCCGTCCTCCAGGACGAAATCCTGGAAGAACCCGCCCTTGTCGCAGACATACGCCACCAGGTACCTGGCCCCCGCGGGGAGCTTCAGGTCGTCCCCGGTCCTGGCCAGGGTGCCGATCCGCTTGCCGCTGAACTTCTCAACCACTTCCAGCTGGCCCAGCCGTTCCCGGGTCCCCTCCACCAGGGTGAGGTGCCAGGCCTGGGCGGACCGGTTGAAGAACTCGCTCCGGCACACCCCGCCCGCCGCGCTGCGGCCCGCCAGCAGGGGCAGGAGGGCCAGGATGGCGGCACCGGTGCGGCGGCTGGTACGGATGGAAATCTCCAAGAAAGCGGGGCGGGCAGCTCCGGTCCCAAGGAATATAATCTACTTATTATTTTTTGCCAGGGCATGGCCGGTCCGCCTCAGGGCTTCGGCAGGCGCAGCACCGCCACGGTGCCCGCGCCCACCTGGCTGCTGATCCGGACCTCTCCGCCATGGAGCTGGGCGATGGACTTGACGATGGCCAGGCCCAGCCCCGTGCCGGGGCTTTTCCGGGCGAAAGCGTCGGAGGTGCGGTAGAACCGGTCGCACAGGCGCGGCACTTCCTCGGGCGGAATCCCCCTGCCGTCGTCCTGGACTTCAAGGTCGGTCCAGGATCCGGAGGCCTTCACGTTCACCTGGACCCGGCCCCCCTCCGGGGTCGCGTCCAGCGCGTTGGCCACCAGGTTCGCCAGGGCCTGGCGCAGCAGATCGCGGTCGCCCCACAGGCCGCCTTCCGCGGCGCCGGCCAGGGCGACGCCCCGCTCCTGGGCCAGGGCCTCGTAGAAGGCCAGCACTTCCTGGACCAGGTGCCCGGCGTCCAGGGCCATGGACCGGACCGTGCCGCCGGGATCCTCGGCCCGGGCCAGGAAGAGCATGCGGGAGATCGGGCGGGACAGCCTCCGGTACTCCTCCATGCTCGATTCCAGGACCCGCCGGTATTCCCCGGCGGTCCGGTCCCTGGACAGGACGACTTCCGTTTCGCCCATGAGGTTGTTGATGGGCGTCCTCAGTTCGTGGGCCAGGTCGGCGGAGAACCGGGAGAGCCTCCCGAAGCCATGGTCCAGGCGGTCCAGCATGGCATTGAAGGCCTGCACCAGTTCCCCCAGCTCCCGGGGGACGTCCGCCGGATCCAGGCGCTGCCGGAGCCGCTGGGTGGTGATGCCCCGGGTGGTCGCCGCGATGGAGCGCAGGGGCCGGAGCCCCTGGTGGGCCGCCCAGACCCCCAGCAGGGAGCAGCCGGCGGCCAGCAGCAGCAGCGTGGCCAGGAGCCTGCGGCGGAAGCCCTGGAGCAGCCGGTCATCCCCCGTCACCTCCAGGGTCCCCTGGATCCGGTAGGGGCCCACCGCCCGTTCCGCGGTCAGGAAGCGCCGCCCGCCCACCCGGGTCCAGGGGCCGCCGGTGAAGGCCCCCTGGGGGAGCACCTGCCCCATGCCCGGCGATTCGATGAGGAGCCTGCCGTGCTCCAGGACCCGGAAGCAGGCAGCGGCCCCGGGCGCAACGGAGGTGTCCTCCTGCACCTCTTCCTTCATGGCGCCGTGGTCCCCGGGATGGTTCGTCAGCACGCCGGCCATGTCCTGGAGCGACCCCGCCAGCAGCAGCCGGTCCCGGGCATGGATCTCATGGCCGATGCCGAAGTTCAGGAAGCCCAGGGCGACCAGCAGGGTCGCCAGGCTGCCCGCCCCGAAGACCAGGGCCAGGCGGAGCTTCAGGCTTGCGGGCCTATGGGCGGGCTTCCAGGACATAGCCCAGGCCCCTGGCGGTTTGGATCAGCTTCACCGGGAACGGATCGTCCACCTTCCGCCGGAGCCGGCGGATGGCCACTTCCACCACGTTGGTGTCGCTGTCGAAGTCCATTTCCCAGACCTGTTTGGCGATGAAGGCCCGGGACAGCACCTCCCCGCGGTGTTCCACCAGGAGCGCGAGCAGCAGGAATTCCTGCCGGGTGAGATCCAGGGTCCGCTCGCCCCGGCGGGCCTCGCTCCGGGTCAAGGCGAGGTCCGCCAGGCCCGGACCCGCCCCCTGGTCCAGGGGCGGGCGCCGCAGGAGACTGCGGACCCGGGCCAGCAATTCGGAGAAGGCGAAGGGCTTCACCAGATAGTCGTCCGCTCCCAGGTCCAGCCCTTTGACCCGGTCGGCGATGGTGTCCCGGGCGGTGAGGAAGAGCACCGGGGTGGCGCAGCCGCCGTCCCGGAGTTCCTGGATCACCTCCCAGCCCGAACGCCCCGGCAGCATCACATCCAGGATGATGAGATCGAAGCCTGAACGCCAGGCGCTAGAAGGCGAACCCCGCATAGACCTTCAGGTAGTCCGAGGCAGGGAAGCCGACGCCGGCCGAATCGTTGCTGTCGGTGCCGGTGAGGGTCTTGTGGTAGGCCGCTTCCAGGGTCCAGTGGTAGCGTCCGTAGGCACGGAAGGTGTGGCCGACGCCCGCCGTGGCCGCCAGCCGCGTCTTGTTCACCGTCGTCGCGGCGAAGTAGGTGGGGTCGTAGTCGCTGGCGCTGAACCGCTCGAAGTCCGTGTGCAGGCCGCCGATGAGGTAGGTGCCCAGGTGCCGCTGGGCATTCCCGTCCGGCAGGTAGATCTCCGCCTCGCCGCCGACGCTGAACATCGAGTCCTGCACGTTCCAGTTGTAGGTCCGGGGCGCGCTGCCCGTGCCGTCGAAGGTGATGGCGCTCACGTTGAGCCGCAGCGCCAGGTTCTGCTCCACGGGCCAGCTCGCGGTGAACTGGGCCCCGAAGCCCGTGTTGTAGGTCTCGGAACTGCCGTCGCCGTAGGACGCGCTGTTCAGCGCGCCGGTGGGCACGCCAAGGATGACGCCCACCCCGAAGTTCGGGGTCTGGGCGGCCAGGGGCGCTGCGGTGGTCAGGGCGAGCACGGATGCTGCCAGAATCCAGGTTTTCATTTCGGCCTCCAGGGACATAGAACCCCCCGGACGGGCGTTTGGTTGAAGCGGCGGGGAAAAATAAAGGGCTGCAAGACCCTGATTGATAAGAAGTTAATTGCGATGCCTCGATCGGCAGGGTGGAATGGAGCCGTGGTCATCAGAATCCCAAGCTGCCGATCACCGATTCAGCCACCAGCAGGATCTCCCCACGATGAATCATCGCGGTTGCCAGATCGATATCGGGATGCATGAACCGATCCTCTTCCACTCGCGGTATCGCTTGCCGGATGTGCTCGATGGCCCGAACCACTTCCTTTTCAAGGGGCTCGCCCGCGGAGCAGGCCTGAGACCGTACCCGGTTTTTCTGCAGGGTGACCGCTTCCTCCGGTGGGATGATCCGGTCATGGCTGGCCCCGAATCCGGTGGTCATGCCGTAGACGACCCGCTCTTCCTTCAAGAACCGCTCCAGGAGATCAGGGGATCGGAAGAAACAGCCCGGGACATCCAGGCCATTCTGCTACGGCCCCTCATGACGGATGGGCGGTCTTGGCAACCCGCGTTGGCATTCAGATCGGGACCGGACGACTTCTGTATTCAAGTTCTTATGTAATATTTACTTCCGTTTGCGGGCCCCATCGGTAATATTTCCAAATCATATCAAGAGGAGCCATGTCCTTCTTTGAGATGCACGATCCGGCGGGTGAGGTCCGCAGCTGCTATGCCGAGGTGCAACGGTGGATCCATGAAACCGGGGTGGAGGGACTGCGCCACCGCCTGGAGGAGGCCGAGACCATCTTCCGGCGCATCGGCATCACCTTCGCGGTGTACGGCGAAGGGGGGGACCCCGAGCGCCTGATCCCCTTCGATCTGCTGCCCCGGGTGTTCAGCCGCCAGGAGTGGCGGGTCCTGGACCGGGGCATCCGGCAGCGGGCCCAGGCCCTGAACGCGTTCCTGCACGACGTCTACCACCGCGGCGAGATCATGCGGGCGGGCCTGATCCCCGAGGACCTGGTCTACCGGAACCCGGCCTTCCGCCCGGAAATGCTGGGGTTCAGCCCCCCCGGCCGGGTCTACAGCCACATCGTCGGGATCGACATCGTCCGCACCGGCCCCGAGGCCTTCCAGGTGCTGGAGGACAACTGCCGGACGCCTTCGGGCGTTTCCTACATGCTGGAGAACCGGGAGATCATGACCCGCATGTTCCCGGGGCTGTTCAGCCAGGGCCGGGTGCGGCCGGTGGACAACTACCCTTCCCAGCTGCTGGACAGCCTGAAGGAGGTGGCGCCCCCCGCCTGCAAGGGCGAGCCCGAGGTGGTCCTGCTGACCCCCGGCGCGCTGAATTCCGCCTACTACGAGCACAGCTTCCTGGCCGATCTCATGGGCATCGAGCTGGTGGAACCCGGAGACCTGATGGTGGACGACGGCCGGGTCTGGATGAAGACCACGGCCGGCCTGAAGGCGGTGGACGTCATCTACCGCCGCATCGACGACGATTTCCTGGACCCCCTGGCCTTCCGCCCGGACAGCATGCTGGGCATCCCCGGGCTGTTCCACGCCTACCGCAGCGGCGGGGTGACCCTGTGCTCCGCCCCCGGGGCCGGCATCGCCGACGACAAGGCCATCTATGTCTACGTTCCGGAGATGATCCGGTTCTACCTGGGCGAGGAGCCGGTCCTGGCCAACATCCCCACCTGGCAGTGCGGCACCCCGGACGGCCTGGAGTACGTCCTGGCCCATCTGGGCGAGCTGGTGGCCAAGGAGGTGCACGGCTCGGGCGGATACGGCATGCTCATCGGCCCCCGGGCCAGCCCGGAGGAGATCGCCGCCTATGCCGGCCGGATCCGCGCCAATCCGCGCGGCTACATCGCCCAGCCGACCCTGGCCCTGTCCACGGTGCCCACCCTGGGCCCAGCGGGCGTGGTGGAGCGCCACGCGGATTTCCGGCCGTACTGTCTGGTGGGGAAGACCATGCGCCTGGTGCCCGGCGGCCTGACCCGGGTGGCGCTGAGCGAAGGGTCGCTGGTGGTGAACTCCAGCCAGGGCGGGGGCGTCAAGGACACCTGGGTCATGGGGGACTAGCCGCATGCTGAGCCGCGCCGCCGACAACCTGTTCTGGATGGCCCGCCACATCGAACGGGCCGAAAGCACGGCCCGCCTGATCACCATGGGCCAGCGCATGGCGGTGCTGCCCGGGTCGGCCCACCGGGACGAATGGCGCTCGGTGCTGCAGGTGACCGGCTGCGCCAACCGGGTGGAGGGGGGCGGGCTCACCACGGAAGATGACATCGTGCGGATCCTCCTGCTGGATCCGGAAAACCCGGTTTCCATCCACGCCTGCCTGGTGCAGGCCCGGGCCAACGCCAAGAGCGTGCGCACCAAGCTCACCCAGGAGATGTGGGAAGCCCTGAACCTCAGCTGGCGCCGCCTGGAGGGCTACCCGGTCGAGGCCGCCCGCAACGAGCTTCCGGCCCTCCTGGACTGGGTGAAGAGCCGGGCGGCCATTTTCCGGGGCGCGGCGGAAACCGGGATGCTGCGCCACGCCGGGTTCAGCTTCATCCGCCTGGGGGGCGGGCTGGAGCGCGCCCAGATGACCCTCCGCCTGCTGGACGTCAAGTATTTCGTCCTGCTGCCCGAGACCGACGTCGTCGGCGGCGGCCGCGACCACTACCAGTGGACCTCGGTGCTGCACGCGCTGTCCGGCAGCCGGGCCTACCACCATGTGTACGGCGCGGCCTACTCCCCGGCCAACATCGCCGACTTCCTCATGGTCAACCGGATGTTCCCCCGCTCCGTGGCCTACTGCGTGGACCAGATGAGCGCGCACCTGGAGCGGCTGGCCCAGGAGCACGGCCAGGAGACCCGGAGCCGGGCCACCGCCCGGGAACTGGCCGCCCTGCTGAACCAGGGACGGGACGGGGCCCTGTTTCGCGGCGGCCTGCACGAGGCGGTGCAGGCCTGCCTGGCCCTCACCAACCGGCTGGCCCTGGAAATCGCCGAAGCCTACCACTTCTAGGAGGGGGTCCATGGAACTCGTGGTACGCCACCAGACGACCTACCATTACACCAGCGCCACGGGGCAGGTGGCCATGCTGTTGCGGCTGGTGCCGGCCCGGCTGGACTGCCAGGACCCGCTGCAGTGGGAGGTCACGGTGAACGACCTGCCAGTGGGTGCCTTCTCGCCCAACGCCTTCGGCGACGCCGAAGCCTTCATCCAGCACCGGACCGCCGCTGGCGACGTGGTGATCGTGGCCGGGGGGGTGGTGCAGACCCGGGACCGCATGGGCGTGGTTTCCGGTTTCGCCCAGGAGATGCCGCTCCCGGTCTACCTCCGCCAGACCGCCCTCACCGCGCCGGACCCGGCCCTGGCCGGCCTGGCCAGGTCCTGCCCCGGCCACGACGCCTTGACCCGGCTGCACGCCCTGACCAGCCTGGTGCGGGAACGGATCAGCTACTGTCCCGGCAGCACCTCCTCCGCCTCCACCGCCGCCCAGGCCCTGGCCCAGGGCCAGGGGGTCTGCCAGGACCAGGCCCACATCTTCGTGAGCGCCGCCCGGATCCTGGGCATTCCGGCGCGTTATGTCACCGGCTACCTCCTGACCTCGGGCGGTGGCCAGGCCCTGAGCGAAACTCACGGCTGGGCGGAAGCCTGGGTGAACGACCTGGGCTGGGTGGGCTTTGACCCCACCAACGGCATCTGCGTCACCGATCATTACATCCGGCTGTGCTGCGGCCTGGATGCCCGGGAGGCCGCCCCGGTGATCGGCTCGGTATCCGGCGCCACCGGCATCGTGATCCAGGCCGATGTGCGCATCAGCGAAGCCGCCGCCGGCGCCTCCCAGCAAATGCAGCAACAACAGTAGACGATGGAGCGAATCATGACCTATTGCGTCGGCCTGCGCATCTCCGAAGGCCTGGTGCTGCTCTCCGACACCCAGACCAACGGCGGCCTGGACCACATCTCCCGGTTCACCAAGATGTTCCCCTTCGAACGGCCCGGGGAGCGGGTCATGGCCCTGATGACCTCCGGCAACCTGTCCATCACCCAGGGCGTCCTCGCCCGGCTCCGCTACGGCATCAAGGCCGGCGCCAGCGATCCGGCCATTCCCACCCTGCTGAACGCCGAGAGCATGTACCAGGTGGCCGAGCTGGTGGGCGGCGAGATGCGCAAGATGCAGGCGGCCAACCGCCAGGCCATCGAGCAGCACGGCCAGTCCGCCGAGGCCGCCATCCTGCTGGCCGGCCAGCGCAAGGGCGGCAAGCACCGGCTGTTCCTCATCTACTCCTCGGGCAACTTCATCAAGGCCACGGCCGACACCCCGTTCTTCCAGCTGGGCGAGCACAAGTACGGCAAGCCGATCCTGGACCGGATCATCACGCCGGACACCTCCATCCACGAGGCCCTCAAGGCCGCCTGCATCTCCATGGACTCCACCCTCAAGTCCAACCTCTCGGTGGGCATGCCCCTGGACCTGGCGGTGATCGAAAAGGACGCCCTGGCCTTCCGCACCCGCCGGCGGATCGAGAAGGACGACCCGAGGTTCAGCGCCATTTCCCAGAGCTGGGCCCGGTCGTTGCGCAAAGGGTTCGAGGAACTGCCGAATTTCCTGGAGCGCTGATCTAACATCTAAGGGCCGATCCGCCCGCTGGACGGCCGGCCCCGGAACCGCCCGTGAACTCGTTGCTTCTCTGGATTCAAGATGCCTTCTCCCAACGGATCCGACTTCACTCCAACCCTCCATCACGACACCTACCCTGCCATCGATCCGGCCCGGCAGGCCTCCCTCCAGGGCAGGCAGGTCTTCATTACCGGCGCATCCCGAGGCATCGGCCGGGCCACGGCCCTTTCCTTCGCCAAGGCCGGCACATCCGCCATCGCCATCGGCGCCCGGTCGGACCTCCAGGCTCTGGAGCGGGAGATCCTCGCCACGGCCGAGGCGGCTCATCCAGGCTGCCGGCCACCCAAGGTGGTCCGGGTCGCTCTCGATGTCGCGGATCCGGCCAGCGTAGACAGAGCCGCAGCCCAGGTCGAGGCAGCCTTTGCGGGCCGCCTGGACCTCCTGATCAACAACGCCGGCTACCTGGAAACCGCCCTGCCCATCGCCGAAACGGACCCGGACGAGTGGTGGAAGACCATGACCATCAACCTGCGGGGACCGTACCTGGTGGCGCGGGCGATGCTTCCCGTCATGCTGCGCGACGGCGACAAGACGATCATCAACACCTCGAGCATCGGTGCGCACAACGTGCGCCCCGGCATGAGCGGCTACCAGATTTCAAAGCTGGCGTTGCTGCGGCTCACCGAGTTCCTCGCGGTGGAGTATGGCGACCAGGGCCTCCTGGCCTATGCCGTGCATCCCGGCGGTGTCATGACGGAGCTTGCGGAGCGCATGCCGGCCTACACGCATCCGATCCTGATCGACAAGCCCGAGCTGGCGGGCGATACCTTGGCCTTTTTGGCCTCTGAGCGGAGGAGCTGGCTTTCCGGGCGCTACGTCAGTGTGAACTGGGACATGGATGAGTTTCTTGGCATGGCTGGGGAAATCGTGCGTCGAGACCTGCTGAAGGTCCGGATGGCAGTTTGAACGCGCGATTGCCTGCTCTGCCCGCTTCGCCTAGGGTTAACCCCGAACCTAACCTTTCAAGTGGTTCTCCATTTGGGGAAAGACCAGCTTTGCTTTCAAGCGACAAGAGGGTTGACTCCTAGGCTCGCTGAGCCGACATTAATGGGTGGCAAGACAAAATGGGTTGCACCCACCCATTTCGGGTCTAACATCCAACCTCTGACACCACCCCAGAGAGGCAACCATGTCGGCGACACTTCTGCACGTGGACTCGCGCAAGCGAATTACGCTTCCACTCGAAACGAAGATTGAATCTGGCGAGGACCTTGAACTTGAGGTCCTCGAGGATGGGCGCATCGTCCTTACCCCAATCGTGCGTATCCCGAAAAACCAGCTCTGGCTTCTCGATCCCGAGATTGACCAGATGCTCGTGAACTACCTGAAGGATGATTCTCCCCGGATTGACCTATCACAACCGGGGGTTGTCCAGTCCATCCGGGCTGAGATGCAAAGCAAACGTAATAAAATGGTATAGTTATTACGAAGCGTGACTTTTACCCACCCAAATCAGTGTTGACCGCACATATGTTTGCTTGAGAGTGTAATATTCGCAAAAGGGTGATCTGGGTTGATAATGGCGAAGGAAAAAGTTTCGGTGTACACGAGCAAGGCAGTCATGAAACAAGTCGAGAAGGCACCGGCTGAAGTTGAAGATGCCTTCTTCGACATGGTCGAAAAAGTCCAGGGCATGACCATCGCTGAGGTCATGGCTGACAACGGCTTGGACTTCGAGAAAGACCAGAAGCGGAAGAGATTGAACGGCTGGACGCTCCGCATTATCCGCACATGGCGGGCTCTCTGCCTCCTGCGGAGCGGTTCGATCATCGACATCTACGGCATCAGGAATCCCACTTCGGCTCACTCCATCCGTCGCCGCTAGTACCGAGTTCGGGAAATACCTTGAATAAAGATATGATCTGAATCTGTTCTCTGCGTTCCTCAGCGAGTCCTCGGCGCCTCAGCGTTTCAATTGGATCCTGACCCTATTGGCGCACCTAGTCTTTGCCATGGCAACACATAGAGCCAATTGAAACGCTGAGACGCAGAGATCTCGCGGAGAAACGCTGAGGAAAAACAAAGGAATTTTACTCGGTTTGTTAGCCAAGGTATTTCCAGAATGCAGCAATAGTTCACCCCACCCCATGCTTGTACGCCCACCACATGAATAAATGGCGGGCTGGAATGTAGCTTCGCCTAGGTCCCGGCAAGCGGTGTAGGAAGAGCCAAATGGAGCCGCTGTCCGGACTCGAACCGGAGACCTTCCGCTTACAAGGCGGGTGCTCTACCAACTGAGCTATAGCGGCGTGGGACCGGGGACCGCCTGGCTTTCCGGACCGTTCCGGCCATTATGCCTCAGGGCCTTGGCTTCTGCCAGCCGGTTCTGGGCTTCCGGTACCGGGCCTCCGGATGCGATCATCGAAGGCTCCCCGAGCGCCGAGGTGTCGTTTGCCGTTGCTGTACCGAATTGCCGTGGTGGATACCGAAACCACCGGGCTCTACCCTTCCCGGGACCGCCTGGTGGAGATCGCCATCATGCTGCTGGAGGTGGACGCCGCCACCGGCCGGCTGGTGCGGATCCTGGAAACCTACGAGGAACTCAACGACCCGGGCATGCACATCCCGGCGGTGGCCACGGCGATCCACGGCATCACCGATGCCATGGTGCGGGGCCGCCGCATCGATGCGCTCCGGGTGGGCCGGATGCTGGCCGGCGCGGACCTGGTGGTGGCCCACAACAGCGGCTTCGACAAGGGCTTCGTCCGCCAGGTGGCGCCCCAGGCGGATGCCATGCTCTGGGGCTGCTCCTGCCGGGGCATCCCCTGGCGCAAGCTCTACGCAACCCTGGACAGCACCCGCCTGCAACACCTGGCGGCCATGCTGCAGGTGCGCACCGGCACGGCCCACCGGGCCCTGGGCGATGTGGAGACCACGGTCAACCTGATCCTCCAGGAGGATCCCCTGGGCAACCCCCACCTGCTGCACCTGCTCACCCGGAAACTGGCCGTCCAGCCAAGCCAGGGCTTCAGCCGATGAGGCTGCGGATGGTGTCCACCAGGCCGGACTGGTCGAAGGCGTTCTTGACGATGTAGGCGTTGGCCCCCACCCGGATCCCGCGCATCCGGTCCGCGGGCTTGGCCAGGGAGGTGACGATGATGACGGGCACGCTCTGGTAGCGTTCGTCGGCGCGCAGGCGCTCGGTGAGGGCGAACCCGTCGAGCCGGGGCATCTCCACGTCGGTGAGGACCAGGTCATAGAGCCGCACCCGGGTCTTGTCCAGGGCGTCCTGGCCGTCCTCGGCGGTCTCAACCTGGTAGCCGCTGGCTTCCAGGATGTCCTTCTCGATCTCCCGGGTGTTCAGGGAATCGTCCACCACCAGGATGGTGGTCCGGTGCGGTTCGGGGAGGGCGGCGGGCCCGGGGGCCGGAACGGTCCGGTGGCGGGCGGCCTGCATCAGGGCGGGCACGTCCAGGACGGTGATGACCCGGCTGCTGGGGCCGATGGTTAAGCCATTTACTAGCTTGAGGTTACGCAGGTGCAGGGGCACGGGCTGGACCACCATCTCCTCCCGGCCGACGATGCCGGACACCAGGAAGCCGAGCTTGTCGGCGCCGTCATGGACGATCACCACGTTCACTTCGGCGGCCGTCGCCAGCTCCAGGGGCGGCAGCCCCAGCAGGGCCGCCAGGTCCTCCACCGGCACGGTCTGCCGCTCCACCTGGAGGGTCCGCTTGCCCAGGCACTGGGGCAGGTCCTGGGGCCGCACCGCGAGCATCGCGACGATGGCGCTGGCTGGGATGGCGCAGCTCTGGCTGCCCAGCGCCACCAGGAACAGCGGGAAGATCGCCAGGTTGAGGGGCAGCCGCAGATGGAAGGCGGTGCCCCGGCCCGGCTCGGTCTCGATGACGATGGCGCCCTTCAGGCCTTCGACGATGTTCTTGCGCACCACGTCCATGCCGACCCCGCGCCCGGACAGGTCGGTGATGACCGGGCTGGTGCTGAGGCCCGGCAGGAAGACCAGGTTGAGCACCTCGGCCCGGGACAGGCGGGCCAGGGCGTCGGCGGTCATGAGCCGGGTGGCCAGCACCTTCTCCTTCAGCTTCTCCACGTTGATGCCCCGGCCGTCGTCGCGCAGGGTGATGGTCACGCAGCCGCCCTCGTAGCGGGCGGAAAGCTTCAGGGTGCCCCGTTCCGGCTTGCCGGCCTGGCGGCGCGCCTCGGGCTCCTCCAGGCCGTGGTCGATGCCGTTGCGGATCATGTGCAGCAGCGGGTCGCCGAGCTGTTCGATGATCTTCCGGTCCAGTTCGGTCTCGTTGCCCTCGATCTGGAAATCGATCTCCTTGCCGTGCTCCCGGGCCAGGTCCCGCACCGTCCGGCGCAGGGGGTCGAACACCGTGGCCAGGGGCTGCATGCGCAGGGTCAGGCTGGTGTCCTGGAGCTCGGCGAGGAGGTGGTCCTGCATCACCACGGCATCGCGCACGGTGCGCACCGATTCGTGCATGGCGGCGAGGGTCTCCCGGTGGGCCTGGTGCTTCGGCCCCTCGGCTCCCGCGGCCAGCCGCCACTGGTTGGCGCTCCGCTCCAGCTCCCGCAGGCGCTGGATCTCGCCCTTGAAGCGGGCGTGCTCGGAGACCATCTCGCCCATGAGCTGGATCAGGTCATCCAGCTTGGAGGCCCGGATCCGGAGATACTCCGCCTTGGGCCTGGGGGCGGCCGGGACGGGGCCGGGGGCGGCCGGGGCGGAGGGTTCCGCGGCCGCGGGGGCGGGCGCCGGCGCAGGCGGGGCGGCGGGCTCCGGGAGCGGGGCCGCTCCCTCCGCCAGGGCCCGCAGCTCGCGGCACAGGGCCTCCGGGGCCGCCGGCTGCAGGCTGCCGCCCGGAGCGAGATCGTCCAGCATCGCCACCAGGGCGTCCACCCCGCGGAACAGGCCGTCGGACAGCCCGGGGGTGAAGGCCAGCCGTCCGCTGCGCAGGGCGTCCAGCAGGTCCTCCATGCTGTGGGCCAGCTCGCTGACGCCCAGGAGCTTGAGCATCCGGGCCGACCCCTTGATGGTGTGGGCGGAGCGGAACAGGGCATGGATCGCCTCGGTCCGGTCTGCCGCCTGCTCCAGGTTCAGCAGGCCATCCGACAGCCGGGCGCAGTGATCCCGCGCTTCTTCCGCGAAGCGGGCCAGGAATTTCGAAAGGTCAATGGCCATGGTCGTCCTGACGGGTTTCCTGCAGCCGGGCCAGCTTGTGCCGGCACAGGGTGGCGAATTCCTCGGCGTTGCAGCTCAGGGGGAACAGCCCCTGGCCGGGGGTGCCTTGGCCGGGGCCGGCCAGGATCCGCAGGGCGGTCTCGTAGCCGGTCCTGGCCCGGGACCGCTCCCCCCTGGCCGCCAGGAGCTCGGCCTGGTGGTAGTGGGCGAGCCAGCAGGAGGCGTCCAGGTAGATGGCCTCCCGCAGACGGTTGAGCGCCGCCGGGGCGTCCCCGTCCTGACGGGCGATCAGGCCGAGCATGAGGCAGGCCTCCGAGCCGAAGGGGTCCAGGGCCAGGGCCGCCTCGCAGGCGGAGCGCGCCTCCCGGGGGCGGGCCAGGGCCATGAGCACGCTGGCCCTGAGGGTGTGGGCGCGCACGTGGCCCGGGTCCCCTGCCAGCAGGGTGTCCAGGATGGCCAGGGCTTCCGGTTCGCGCCGGGAGCGGGCGCACTGGAGGGCGTCGTCGAAGCGTCTTCGGGTTGCGCCCGGGACCGGGGCGGCCACGGCGGCCGGACGCGGGCTGAACGCCGGCCGGGTGGCGGTCCTGGGGCCCGGGCGCGGCAGCGGCGTTCCGCGCGGCAGCCGCCGCTCCGGGCGGTCGATGCCGCCGTCCTTGCGGAAGACGAACAGGCCATCCCGTTCCACCAGCCGCAGGATGCCCACGTCATGGACCAGGGTCTCCCCGGCCCCCACCAGCAGGTAGCCGCCGGGCTTGAGCAGGCCGGCCAGGCGCCGGAACACCTCCTGCTGGACCGGGCCGGGAAAATAGATGGAGACGTTGCGGTACAGGATGAGGTCCTGCAGCCCGAGGGGCGGGAGGCCGGGAGCGAGCAGGTTCAGCACCGCGAACGCGACCCGGCCGCGCGCCGGCTCCTTGACCCGCTGCTCCAGGGGACCGGCGGCTTCGAAATGCCGGGCCTCGAAGCCGGGGTCCATGCCCCGGAAGGAGTAGCGGCCGTAGGTGGCGGTGCGGGCCTTGGCCACGGCGCTGGCGTCGATGTCCACCCCGGTGAGGGCGAACCGGGCGGCGGCGGCGGGATCGGCCCGGTCCTGGAGCAGCATGGCCACGGAAAAGGGCTCTTCCCCGGTGGAGCAGCCGGCGCAGAGGATCCGCACCAGGTCCGCATGGGCCGCGAGCCGTTCCGGCACCAGCCGGTCCACCAGCAGGTTGAGATGCTCGGGCTCGCGCAGGAAATAGGTCTCGTTGACGGTCAGCAGCTCCACCAGGCCGTCCAGCTCGGCGGGCTCCAGCTGGAGCATGGCCAGGTACTCACCGGGGTCCTGGGCGCCGCGCAGGGCCATGCGCTGGCCCAGGCCGTCCTGCAGGGTCCGTTCCCGGTCGCCGGTGAAGCCGAAGCCGCAGGCCCGCTGCAGCAGTTCCTTGAAGGGGTCCAGTTCGGCTACGGGCATCGGGGTCATGGCGTCCTACCGCAGCGCGGGGTTGGCCAAGCGCAGCAGCTCGGCGGTCAGGTCCTGCAGCGGCAGCACCTGGTCGATGCACCGGGCTTCCACGGCCAGGCGGTTCATGCCGAACACCACCGAGCTGGCCTCGTCCTGGGCCAGGGTGAGGCCGCCCTCCTGGTGCACGGCGCGCATGCCGGCGACGCCGTCGCTGCCCATGCCGGTGAGGATGGCCGCCAGCGCCCGGCTGCCATAGGCCTGGGCCACCGACTTGAGCAGGAAGTCGCAGGAGGGATGGTAGATCAGGGCGGCGTCCGGGGGCTCCAGGCGCACCTCCGCCCCGCCGGTGACGCGCATGGAATACTCCGGAGGGTTGATGTAGACCCGGCCCGGCCGGAGGGCCTCGCCATCCTCGGCCTCCCGGACCTCCAGGGCGGCGCCGTTGTCCAGCCAGTCGGCCATCCCCTTGTTGAAGCCGGTGGTCATGTGCTGGGCCACGACGATGGGCCACGGGAAGCTGGCCGGGAGCTGGGACAGGATCTCCCTGAGGGCCTGGGGGCCTCCGGTGGAGGCGGCGATGGCCACCAGCTCCAGGCCCGCTCCGGAACGGCTGCTCCGGCTGGCGGCGGCCGGCTCCGGGGCGGGAGCCGCGGCCTGCTCCGGCGCGGGCCGGCCCCGGGCCTTCATGGCCGCCAGGTGGGCCTGGATGTCCATCCGGGCCAGGAGCCGGACTTTCTTGAGCAGGAGCGGCCAGGGCGCGCCGGGCTCGCGGGGAAGTTCCAGCACGTCCAGGGCGCCCTTGGAGATGGCGGCGAAGGCGGTGCGCACGTCGAGCCTGGCGGCCAACCCCAGGATCGGCACCGGGCACTGGGCCATGATGGTCTCGATGGCCTCGAGGCCGTCCGGGGTCGCGGCGGCCATGGCCAGGGTCACCAGGTCCGGGCGCAGCGCCCGGATCCGGGCGATGGCCTCCGTGGCGTCGCTGGCCTCGCCCACCACCTGGATTCCCGGATCGGCGCCCAGGGCCAGGCTGATGGCCTTCCGGGCCAGCCGGCTGGCATCGACGACCAGGACCCTGATGGCCACCGGGGATTCCATGGCGGCTACTCCAGCCCTGCGGCGGGGTCGAGCTTGAAGGTGCTGACCAGGGACTTGAGGTTGCCGGCCAGCTTCGAGAGCTCGCCGGTCACCGTGTTCATCTTGCGGATGGCTTCGGTGGAGTGCCTGGCGCCCGCGACGATGTCCTTGATGGCCAGCACCACCTGGTTGCTGGCGATCTGCTGCTGCTGGGTGGAGAGGGAGATCTGCCGGGCCGCGTCGGTGGACTCCTCGACCTTCTCCACCACGTTGTTCAGCACCTGCACGGTGTGCCGGGCATACTCCTGGCCTTCCACGATCCGCCCGGTGGTCTTTTCCGAGGCCATCACCAGGCGGTTCACCGTGTCCATGATCTCGGCGATGCGCCCCTCGATCTCGGCGGTGGACTCCACCACGTTGTCGGCCAGGCGGCGGATCTCCAGGGCCACCACGCCGAACCGTTTGCCCGCTTCACCCGCGCTGGCCGCTTCCAGGGCCGCATTGAAGGCGATCAGCCGGGTCTGGCTGGCGATGTTGTTGATGATGGCCATGATCTTATTGATTTCCTTCGACTTGGTCCCGAGCTCGACGATCGCCGTCAGGTTGGTGTGCAGGTCCTCGCTGATGTCGGTGATCCGGGCCGTGAGGTTTTCCACCTCCCCGGCGCCGGTGCGGGTTTCCTCCAGGGTCGCGTCGGCCCGCTCCACCACGCCGTGGCTGTGCTGGGCCACCTGGCTGGCGCTGGAGGACAGCTCCTCCATGGTGGAGGCGATCTCCGCCACCGAGCTGGACAGCTCGGCCGAGGATCCCGACTGCAGGGCCACGGCGCCGGCGATGCCGTCGGCCTGGACGTACAGATCGGCGGTCACCTCGGCGACCTTGCCGATGATCTCGTTGAGGTGCTGCATGAACAGGTCGAAACCGCCGCAGATGGAGCCCAGTTCGTCCCGGCCGCGATAGGCCAGGCGCCGGCTGAGGTCGCCCTCCCCCTGGCCGATGTCCACCACCAGGGCCTCGATGGCCTCCAGCGGGCCGAGGATGGAGCGGATCAGCCCCAGCACCAGCACGCCGGTGATGGCCAGGGCCAGCAGCAGGCCGGTGATCATGACGACCTTCACCGCGCGGACGGTGTCCTGGACCTCCAGGTTGACCCGGTTCAGCTCCAGGTCCTTGCGGACGCTGTGGTTGAGGATGGCGTCCTCGGCGCCGTGGATGGTCGCCTTGAGGGGTTCGATGGCCTCGTTGGCCGCGGCCGGGGTGGTGAGCTTGCCCGCGTAGATCCGGTCCACGACGCCCTTGAAGCCGGTGTCGTACTCGGCCATGCTCCGGTCGATGCCGGCCAGGGCGCCCTGGTCCACCGCATTGGTCTCCAGCCGGATCATCTCGCCGAGCACGGTCTGGGAATGGTTCCGGGCATCCTGCCAGGTGGAAGCGTAGCCCCGGACCGTCGCCTGGTGCGCGATGTTGAGGAAGGTGTCCTTCTCGAAGCGGCGCATGATGTTGATGTCGGCCCGCAGCTGCCGGGAGTCGGCCACCAGCTTGCCGTTCACCTGGGTCATATGGTTGTTGATGGCGGCGATGTGGCTGGTCTCGTAGAGCCCCAGCCCGCCCACCAGGGCGAGGAAGCCCAGGTTCAAGCCGAAACCGATGGTCAACCGTCTGCTGATCTTCATATTCAGGTCTCCGTTTCCAGAACTCGCGCCAGATCCACCAGGAGGACCGGCTGCCCCGGGCCGGGCAGGATGCCCCACAGGCCGCGCCGGAGGGCGTGCGGTTGCACCAGGGCGGGGAAGGGCTTGATGGCGTCCAGGGCCACGTCCTGGAGGTCCTCGATGGCATCCAGCACCACCCATGCCGGCGGCCGGTCCGGGTGGGCCACCTGGGCCTCGGTGGGTGCGCGGTAGCAGGGGGCTTGCGGGAACCCCAGCCGGCCATGGATCCAGCAGGCCTCTGCGCCCGCGGCCGCGGCCTGGCCGAACCCGCGCAGTCCCGTGACCTGCTCGGCCGGGACGCCGAAACGCACCTGCCCCAGCCGGAACAGGAGCAGCTGGATGCGCCGGTCCGGCGCCTTCACAGGGTCACCCGCCCCTGCAGCTGCTGCAGGTCCAGCAGGGGCACCAGGCGCCCGCCCAGGCGGATCTCCCCGGCGACCAGGTTCCGGATGGACGGCTCCAGGGTGATCAGGGCCGGCTGGAACGCGCTCCCGGGGACATCCACCACATCCTCGACCTCGTCCACCAGGATCCCCGAATGGAACGCTTCCCTGACCGCCATGATCACCAGGTGCGGGCCGGCCCCGGTCCCGGTGCCGGGTTCGCCCAGGAGGCGCTGGATGTCGATGACCGACTCGATCTCCCCCCGCACCTGGATAAGCCCGGGGAGGCAGTCCGGAAGGCCGGGGACCCAGAATATCTCATCCACGTTGAGGATTTCCCGGATGTCGCGGCCCAGGAAGGCATAGCGCCCGGACCCGCAGCGGACCAGCACGATCTTGACCGGCTCCTCCGCCTCGGCCGCATCGCCCTGGGCCTGGACACTGGACTGGATCTCCCCCAGCAGGCGTAGGCCGAGGGCAGGCTGAGCGGAAGGGGGCATCGGCTGTTCCTGAAAAGTAACCTATTGATCTTTTAAATCTTAACATTGATTTTTGCTAGAATGTCAGCAGCCCTTTCGAAGGATAATTAATGAATAATTCAAGTCCTATGGTCCTGGTGGTGGACGACCACCGCCTGACCGCCGAGATCACCGGCATGGCCTTGGAAGCGTCCGGCTTCCAGGTGGTCATCGAGGAGGACGGACCGTCGGCCCTGGCGCGGCTGGCCGCGGACGCCGGCATCCGCGCCGTGGTCTCGGACCTGAACATGCCCGGCATGGATGGGCTGGCGCTGCTGGACGCCATGCGCGGGCAAGGTTCGGCCCAGCCCTTCGTGCTGCTCACCGGCCAGGAGGAGACCGGGCCGTTGTCCGGCCACCCCGGCCTGGATGGCGTCCTGGCCAAGGACGGGGCGGTGGAGGAAACCCTGCCGCCGCTCCTGTGGCGCCTGCTCCAGGGGGTGGCGCGGCCCGCTCCGGCCGGTGCCGGCGTGGCCCAGGGCACGCCTGGCGGTCTGCCGGGCCTGGACCTGGAGGCCGGCCTGCAGGCCCTGGGCCAGGACTGGGGCACCCTGAAATCACTGCTGGAGGCGTTCCGGGAGGAATACCTGACCGCCGCCGCGGACCTGCGCGGGCTGCGGGATTCCGGGGCGGTCCAGCCGTGCCTGGCCGGACTGCACACCCTCAAGGGCGCCGCGGGGATGCTGGGCGCGACCCGGCTGCCTTCGGCCATCGCGGACCTGGAGCAGGCGCTCAGGGACCAGGCGGACGGGCCCCAGTGGGACACCTTCACGGCTTCCCTGCGGGAAGTCCTGGACGGCATCGCCGGCATCTGAAGAGGTAACCGTGGCCAAGGTGTTGGTGGTGGATGACAGCAAGATGTTCCGCATGCTGGCGAGCGCCCCTCTGGTGAACGCCGGCTACGACGTGCTGGCCGTGGATCCCGTATCCCTGTTCGAAGTGCTGAAGGCGATGTACGCCTTCAGCCCGGACCTGGTGCTCACCGACTACTGGATGCCCAACTGCAACGGCGAGACCCTGGTGCGGGTGATCCGGGAAGATCCGAACTTCCAGAACGTGAAGATCCTGGTGTGCAGCTCCCACGGCGAAGAGTCCCTGGTGGAGAAGATGACGCAGCACCATGTGAACGGCTACATCCTGAAGGGCGGGGGCATGGTGAACCTGCTGGCCCGGACCGGGCAGCTGATCGGGCCGGTCTGACCGTCCCGCCTTGAAAGGATGCACCATGACTGATTCCCCCCCCACCATCCTCGTGGTCGACGACGACCCGCTGACCGCCGAACTGGCCGGCCTGGCCCTGGAGCTGGGCGGGTTCGCCGCCGTGACCGCCGAGGGCGCCCTGGACGGGCTGGAGCAGCTGGCCCGGGACGGCTCGATCCAGGCCATCGTCTCGGACCTGAACATGCCGCTGATGGACGGCCTGGCGTTTTTCCGGGAACTGCGCCAGCAGGGATTCACCCAGCCGTTCATCCTGCTGTCCAGCCAGGACGGCCCGCTGGAGCCGGGCATCGCCGCCGTGCTGGCCAAGGATGAGCACTTCCAGGAGGCCTTGCCGGAGCGGGTGGCCGCCCTCCTGGCCGCGGAACGGAGGGCGTGAAGGGCATGGCTGCCCCCGCCCTGGAGGCCCGGCTGGCCCGCTTGCGGGAGACCTACCGGCAGCAGCTGCCGGCCCGCATGGCGAGCATCCGGCAGGCCTGGGCCGCCCTGGCCGAGGCGGGTCCGGACCCTGGGCGGATCGCGGTCCTGCACCGCCTGGTGCATACCTTGAAAGGCGGCAGCGCCTCCTTCAGCGATCACCCCGATCCCGCCCAGCTGAGCCAGGCGGCCGACAAGGCGCTGTACCGGGCCAAGCGGGGCGGCCGCGACCGGGTGGCCTGGACGCGTCCGCCCCGCCGCGCTGAACGGAAGATGGGCGTATAGTCGCAGCCTGGAAGCACCAGGGCGCGGTTTCGCCGCCGCGCCGGACCCCGGGGCCGCCTTTTTCGGATCTGCTATGTTTTTTATTGATAATGTTGCACTTGTATTGTCCCTGAGCCTGGCGTTGCCGGTCTCCGGGCAGGCCCTCCCCGCACCGGGCCCGCCCGGGTCCGCGGCCCAGGGCCCGCTGGAACAGCTCAACGCTCGGTTCCGGGGCACCTACGCCCAGGCCAGGGCGGACCGCCTGGCCCGGGGCGGGCCGGTGCTGATGGTGTCCGGCGGCAAGCTGCTCCTGTACCGCGACGCCGCGCCGGTGGCGGAGCAGCCGATCCTGCCCGAGCTCTACCACCGGCTCAAGGCCGTGGCCCACCTGCCCCTGGCCCTCCAGCTGCGCTTCTCCGGGCCGGAGGGGGCCCCGGCCCCGGCGGAGCTGGCCGCCATGCGCAACCTGGCGGCGGCGGCCCGGGACGGCCTGGGGGCCTGGTGCCCGCCGGCGGCGCTGGGGCGGCAGGAACGGATCCTGGACGGCTGCCTCCGGCTCCTGGACCAGGCGCGGTCCCCGGAGGGGATCCCGCCCGGAGGGCTGGCCGCGTTCGCCGCCGGGATGGGCCCGCTGCTCCTGGCCAACGCCGATGACGCCGCGGCGGCGGAACTGGAGCAGCTGCACCGGGCCGTGGCGCTGCTCCGGCGGGGGCTGGGCCCGGAGGACCGGGCGGCGCTGCGGGTGGTGATCATCGGCTCGCACATGGCCCGGGACGGGGAGGTGAGCCTGCAGTACTTCTGCCGGCTCCTGGGCGAGCCGGGGGAGGGGGGCCGGGTCGTCTACGCCGAGGGCCTGTGGGACCCCAAGGACGCCCTGGCCCTGCTGGCCACGCACCGGGTGGACGCGGAGGCGGGCGCGGCCTTCTTCGGCGACCCCAGGCGCATGCACCGGGACGTCATGGCGGACGGGGCCCGGAAGTGGCTGGACACTCACCTTCCGCCATGATCCGTAACGGACCGGTAAATTTCGGATTTATCTGTCAACGGTTGCCGCTCCTTCGGGATAATGGCTGTGCGGGCGAAGGGAAGAGCCTTCGTCCGTCCATGGGAAGTTTCATCAGGCTCTTCAGTACGGGAGATTTCATGGCCTTGATCGTCTGGGACAAGCGGCTCGAAACCGGGCACGGCAAGATCGACGAGCAGCACCAGTCGCTGGTGGAGATCTTCAACCGGCTGCACGGGGCCATGAAGCAGGGCAAGGGCAAGGACGAGGTGGAGGGGATCCTGGTCTTCCTCAAGGACTACACGGTCAGCCACTTCGCCATGGAGGAGGCGCTGATGCGGGAGCACCACTACACCGGCGCGGCCAGGCACATGGAGATCCATGCCGACCTGGTGCGCCAGGTGGCGGACCTGGTGGCCAAGTTCCAGGCGGGCACCAGCACCCTCACCCTGCCGGTGATGAACTTCCTGGAGGACTGGCTGGTGAAGCACATCCAGGGCGAGGACTACCGCATGGCCCTGGAGCTCAAGGGCAAGGGCGTCAGCTGACGGCCCCGGCGTAGGCCTCCAGCTCCTGCCAGAGCCCGGCCCGTTCCGGCTGCCGGGCCCGGCACTGCTCCAGCACGTCCCGGAACTCGGACCGGGACAGCAGGCTGCGCACCGGCGGGTGCTCCAGCCGGGCCGCGCAGTGGGCCTGCCACCGGGCCCGCTCCGGGGCGGTGAGGGCTTCGGGCCAGTTCCGGGCCCGGTAGCGGAAGAACAGCTCCCCCAGGCGGGCGTCCTGGAACCCCGGCCGGAGCGCGGCCAGCTGCGGGGCCGGGGTGCGGCCGATGCGGTCCATCCAGTCCCGGTCCTGGCTGGAGAAGAAGCCGCCGCCGTAGATGGAGAAATCCGGGTCGGGGGAGCCGGCCGGGCCCGCGCCGGCGAAGGCGGCCAGCACCCGCTCCCGGAAGCCCTTCTGGGCCGCCAGGGCCGCGCCCCGCGCCTGGGCCCCGGCCAGGTCCACGCGGTAGCGCTCGGCCACCGCCGGGGTGAGCAGGCGCAGGTCCCGCACCACCATGGGGCAGCGGTTGGTATGCAGGGTCTTGGCGGGCAGGCGTTCCAGGCCCTGCCGGGCCAGCTCCTCGGCGCCCTGGAAGATCCGCTGGCGCAGGGCGTCCCGGTCCAGGTCCAGGAACGGCTCGAACGGGTGGCGCAGGTCCCAGAGGAGGATCTCGTTGGGCCGGCCGGGCTGGTCGCCCAGGGGCCAGACCAGGGAGAAGGCCCCCTGCGCGGCCTTGAACATCCCGGACACGTGGATGAGCGGCTGCGGGTGGTCGGGGTCCACCTGGCTGCGCACCCAGTGCTTGTTCCGGGCCTTCAGGGCGAAATCCCACAGCCGCGGCTGGGCGGCCTTCAGCCGGCGGGCCAGGGCGATGGTGGCGCGCACGTCGGCCAGGGCGGTGTGCGCCTGGGCGTGGGCGATGCCGTTGGCGGCGGTGAGCAGCTCCAGGCGGAAGCTGGGGCTGCCGTCCTCCCCGTCGGGCCAGACCAGGCCTTCGGGCCGGAAGGCCCGAGCCAGCCGCATCACGTCCAGCAGGTCCCAGCGGCTGTTGCCGTTCTGCCATTCCCGGCCGTAGGGGTCCATGAGGTTGCGGAACAGGGTGCAGCGGGTCAGCTCGTCGTCGAAGCGCAGGCTGTTGTAGCCGACGCCGCAGGTTTCGGGCTGGGCCAGCTCCTGCTGGACAGCCCGGATGAAGTCCCGTTCGCAGACCCCCAGCCGGGCCACGGCGTCCGGCCCGATGCCGGTGATGGCGCAGGCCTCGGGGTGGGGCAGGTAGTCCGGGCTGAGCCGGCACCACAGCTCCAGGGGGGCGCCCAGGGGCTCGAGCTCCGCATCGGTGCGCAGCCCGGCGAACTGGGCCGGCCGGTCCGCCCGGGGGTCGGCGCCGAAGGTTTCGTAATCATGCCAGTAGAACGAAAAGGCCATGCCTGCGAGGATACGATGGCCCGCCGCCTCCCGGTATGGCTGTTTTCAAGCGAGTGCGCATGACGATTCCGCCGCTGGCCATCCCCCTTGTGCGTGCCGCCGCGTGGTTCGAGACCGAGCCCCCGGACGGTGGTGCGGACGGCTTCCTGGACCTGGCCCGGGGCAGCGCCAGCCTGGACCTGGGCTTCGTGGAGCCCCTGCAGCGGCGGCGCCTGAGCCGCCTGGCCCGGGCCTGCTTCCACTGCGCCAACCGGGTCGGCGCCCCCGGGGACGGGCGGGTGGTGTTCGCCTCCCGGCACGGCGAGGCGGAGCGCACCCTGGCCATCCTGCACGACCTGGCGGCCGGGGTGGAGGTCTCCCCCACCCAGTTCTCCATGTCAGTGCACAACGCCGTGCCCGGCCTGTGGTCGATCCTGCGCGGCAACCGGGCCGCCGCCTGCGCCGTGGCGGCCGGCCCCGAGAGCTTCGGCTGGGGGCTGGTGGAGGCCCTGGCCGCCTTCCGGGCGGATCCCGCCAGCCCCGTGCTCTATGTGTACGGCGACGACGTGCTGCCGGACCCCTGGGCGGACCCGGTGCCCAGGGGGGTGTTCCATGCCCTGGCCCTGCTGCTGGGCAACCCCCCCGGGCGGCGCTGCACCCTGGAGCTGCAGTCCGGCCCGGGCGCGGCAACGGTCGCGGAGCCCGACACCCTGCAGTCGCTGCACTTCCTCCGGGCGCTGCGGGCGGGGCCCCAGGGGGCGGCCGGGGCACCCTGGGCCGGGCCCGGCGGTACCTGGGCCTGGCATTTTGCCTGAACCCCGGGACGGGAATTCTATATGATTGAGAATCCGAACAAATCCCTCCCGGCCCTGGGGCCGGGTGGGCTGCCAGCCTCCACCGGGAAGACAACGTCATGGGCATGGTCATCACCCCCTTTGAAATGAAACAGTTCATCATCGAGACCCTGGGTCTGGAGGACCTCACGCCCGAAGGCATCGGCGACGAGGAGCCGCTGTTCGCCGGGGGCCTGGGCCTGGATTCCATCGATGCGCTGGAGCTGGGGATCGCCCTGCGGCGGAAGTTCCAGGTTCCCGCCGCGGAACAGGATCCCGCCACCCGGGACCATTTCCGCACCGTGAGCACCCTGGTGGACTTCGTGGCCCGGAACGGGCAGGGGCTGCTGGAAGCCGGCGCATGACCGGGGCATGAGCATCCTGGCCCTTTCCCACCTGTTCCAGGGTGCGCGCTCCCCCGATCAACCCGTGGCCCTGGATCCGCCGGACCGGAGGACCTGGGCCGAGTTCGCCGCGGCCGCGGCCTGGGTGGCGGACCGGGCCCGCCGGCTGGGCGGGCAGCGCTGGGTCCTGGCCTGCCCCGGGGCCTGGGACTTCGCCGCGGGCTGCTTCGGCCTCCTGCTGGCGGAACGCACGGTGGTGGTGCCGCCCAATTTCCAGCCCGGGACCCTGAAGGAACTGGAGCGGGACACCGACGGCGCGCTGTGGCAGGTGCGCCCGGGCAGCGCCGGACCGCCGCCGGGCACGGTGCTGGACGGCCGGGTGGAGTTCTGGACCTCCGGCAGCGCCGGCGAGCCCAAGCTCCTGGTCAAGGACCTGGCCCAGCTGGACGCCGAGGTGGCCATGCTGGAGCGGACCTTCGGCCACCTGCTGGCGGGCGGCCCCATGGTGGGCACGGTGCCCCACCACCACATCTACGGCTGCCTGTTCCGCATCCTGTGGCCCCTGGCGGCGGGCCGGCCGTTCCAGTGCGAACCCTGCGGCGATCCGGGCGGGTTCCGGCGCAGCCTGGAGCAGGATCCGCCGCCGGCCCTGGTGGCCAGCCCGGCCCACCTGTCCCGGCTGCCGCGGCTGGTGGACCTGGCCGCGATCCCGGAGCGCCCGGCGGCGATCTTCTCCTCCGGCGGGCCCCTGGACCGGGAGGACGCCCGGATCTGGCGCCGCTGGGCGCCGGGCGGGGTCATGGAGATCTACGGCAGCACCGAGACCGGCGGCATCGCCTGGCGCAACCAGGACGAGGCGCCGGACTCCGCGCTCTGGACCCCCTTCGACGACGTGGCGGTGGCGTTCCAGGGCGGCGCCCTGGAGGTGACCTCGTTCCGGGCCGGGCCCGGGCCGGTGCGCCTGGAGGACGCGGCGGAGCCGGCCCCGGACGGCCGGTTCCGCCTGCTGGGGCGGCTGGACCGGACCATCAAGCTGGAGGAGAAGCGCATCTCCCTGCCGGAGCTGGAGCGGGCCCTGGAGGCCCAGCCCTGGGTGGCCCGGGCCGCGGTGGTACTGCTGGCGGGGCCCCGGCCCACCCTGGGGGCGGTGGTGGTGCTCCGGCCGGGGGCTCCGGCCGAGCGCAACCTGCTGGTGCGGACCCTGCGGGCCCACCTGGCGGTGCAGTTCGACGGCCCGGCCCTGCCCAGGCGCTGGCGCTTCCCGCTGGAGCTGCCCTACGACGAGCGCGGCAAGCTCACCCCCGGGGCGCTGTCCGCGCTGTTCCCGTCATGAGCTTCCGCCCCTGCCTGGTGCTGCCGGTCTACGACCCCGGGGCCGCCCTGGCCCGCACCGTCGCGGCCCTGGCGGGCTACGGCCTGCCCATGTACCTGGTGGACGACGGCAGCGGGGCGGAGACCGGGCGGGAACTGCTCCGGCTGGCCGCGGCCGAGCCGCTGATCCGGCTGCTGTCCCTGGAGCGCAACCAGGGCAAGGGCGCCGCGGTGATGCTGGGCCTGCGCCGGGCCTTCCAGGACGGGTTCAGCCACGCCCTCCAGGTGGACTCCGACGACCAGCACGACGCCGGGGCGGTGGCGGCCTTCCTCCAGCTGGGCCGGGACCACCCCGGGGCGGTGATCGCCGGATCGCCCCGCTACGACCGGAGCGTGCCCTTTTCCCGGAAATACGGACGCTACTGCTCGCATCTCTGGGTCTGGATCAACACCCTGTCCCTGGACATCCAGGACTCCCTCTGCGGCTTCCGGCTCTACCCGCTGGCGCCGGCCGTGGCGCTCATGGACCGGGAACCGATCCCGCGGCGCATGGCCTTCGACACCGAGATCATCATCCGCCTGCACTGGGCCGGGGTGCCGGTGCTGAACGCGCCGGTGCGGGTCAGCTATCCTCCGGACGGCGTCTCGCATTTCCGTCCGTGGCGGGACACCGTGCTGCTGGTGGGGATGCACACCCGCCTGTTCCTGGGCATGCTGCGCCGCAGCCCCCGCCTGCTGGGCCGGGCCTGGGGGGAAGGGGCGGATGGCCCGCGCTGGTACCAGGTGCGGGAGCGGGGGAGCCGGATCGGCTTCCGCTTCGCGGTGGGCGTGCTGCGCCTGCTGGGGCCCCGGGCGGTGCGGGCCCTGGCCGAAGCCCTGGTGCCCTATTTCTACCTGTCCAGCCGCCGGGCCCGGTCGGCCTCCCGGGACTACCTGGGCCGGCTCCGGGCCCGGTTCGGGCCCCTGCCCGGGCTGCCCGGGGAGCCCGGCGCGCGGGAGGTCTACCGGCATTTCCGCAGCTTCGCCCGGGCCACCGTGGACAAGGTCCTGGCCTGGTCCGGATGCTGCGCCGGCATCGGCCTGGACCCGGCGGACCTGGCGCCGTTCCAGGCCCAGCGCCGCAGCGGGCAGGGCGCCCTGTTCCTGGGCGCCCACCTGGGCAACCTGGAGATGCTGCGGGCCCTGGGCCGGGGCCAGGGCCTGGAGGGGATCAACGCCGTGGTCTACGGCCAGAACGCGGTGCGCTTCCACGAGCTGCTGAAGCGGGTCAACCCCGACTTCGGCGTCAACCTGGTGCAGGTGGCCCAGGTCTCGCCCGACACCGCCATCCGGCTGCAGGAGAAGGTGGACCTGGGCGAATGCCTGTTCATCGTGGGCGACCGCACCCCGCCCAGCGACAACGGCCGCACCGTGCCGGCCCCTTTCCTCGGGGAGGACGCGCCCTTCCCCAGCGGGCCGTTCCTCCTGGCCCACCTGCTGCGCTGCCCGGTGTACCTGATCCACTGCTTCCATGACGGGGAGCGCTACCGGGTACGGCTGGAGCCCTTCGCCGAACGGATCGAACTGCCCCGCTTCGGGCGGGAAGCCGCCATCGCCCACTGGGCGGGGCGCTATGCTCAATCCCTGGAGGCCCAATGCCGTGCGACCCCGTTCCAGTGGTTCAACTTCTTCGATTTCTGGGGCGGCCGCTGAGTGCGGCGCGCCCATGACGCCCGCGCCGCTGGTGCTGGGCGGGGCGCCGCTGACCCTGGAGCAGGTGGCCGAGGTGGCGCTGCTGGGCCGGCCCGTGGCCCTGGCCGGGGATCCCGGGTTCCGCGGCCGGGTGGAGGCCAGCCGCGCCTTCCTGGAGCAGCTGCTGCGGGACGGGGTGGAGGTCTACGGCGTCAGCACCGGCTACGGGGACTCCTGCACCGTCGCCGTGCCCCCGGAGCTCATGCTGGAACTGCCCGCGCAGCTGTGCCGCTACCACGGCTGCGGCCTGGGCCGGATGCTGGACCCCGGGGAGACCCTGGCGGTGCTGCTGGCCCGGCTCACCTCCCTGGCCCAGGGCTATTCCGCGGTGCGCTTCGAGCTGCTGGAGGCCCTGGCGGCCCTCATCAACCGCCGGATCCTGCCGCGGATCCCCGCCGAGGGCTCGGTGGGCGCCAGCGGCGACCTCACGCCGCTCTCCTATGTGGCCGCCGCCCTGATGGGGGAGCGGGAGGTGCAGTTCGGGGAGGCCGTCGTGCCGGCGCGGACGGCCCTGGAGCAGGCCGGGCTGCCGGTGCTGGTCCTGGCGCCCAAGGAGGCGCTGGCGCTCATGAACGGCACCGCCGTGATGACCGGCCTGGCCTGCCTCGCCTTCCGCCAGGCCGAGCACCTGAGCCGGCTGTGCTGCCGGCTCACCGCCCTGGCGGTGGCCTGCCTCCAGGGCAACCGGGAGCACTTCCACCCCCGGCTGTCCCGGATGAAGCCCCACGCGGGGCAGGGGGAGGCGGCCGCCTGGATCCACGAGGACCTGGGCGGCGACGACCCCGGCGCCGGCACGCGCCTCCAGGACCGCTACTCCATCCGCTGCGCGCCCCACGTGATCGGGGTGCTGCGGGACGCGCTGCCCTGGATCCGGCGCGACCTGGAGAACGAGCTGAACAGCGCCAACGACAACCCCCTGTTCGACGGGGAGGCCCGGCTCATGCTCCACGGCGGCCACTTCTACGGCGGCCACGTGGCCTTCGCCATGGACGCGCTGAAGCTGGCGGTGGCCGGGCTGGCCGACCTCATGGACCGGCAGCTGGCCCTGCTGGTGGACCCGCGCTACAGCAACGGGCTGCCCGGCAACCTGTCCGGGGCCCTGGGCCCCCGGGCCGCCATCAGCCACGGCCTGAAGGCGGTGCAGATCGCCGCCAGCGCCTGGACCGCCGAGGCCCTGAAGCTGACCATGCCCGCCTCGGCCTTCTCCCGCTCCACCGAGTGCCACAACCAGGACAAGGTCAGCCTGGGCACCATCGCCGCCCGGGACTGCCAGCGGGTGCTGGAACTCACCGGGCAGGTGGCCGCCGCCCTGGCCCTGGCCGTGCGCCAGGGTCTGGAGCTGCGCGCCCGGCAGGGCGTCCCGGCCCTGGAGCGCCTGTCCGGCCCGGCCCGGGCCTGGGCGGGGGAACTGCAGGCGTCGATCCCGCTGGTGGAGGAGGACCGGGCCCTGGATACTGACCTGCGCGCCCTCGTGGCGGGCATCCAAACCTGCCAATGGAGTCTATACCCGTGAACCAGACGCTGGCCTTGCTGATCCTCCCCGCCCTGGCCCTGCGGGCCCAGGGGCCCCTGCCCGGAAGCCTGGCCCGGCACCTGCAGGAGGCCGCCTGCGTCCACCTGGACTTCACCCAGACCCGCACCCTGGCGGCCCTGTCCCGGCCCCTGAAGGCCAGCGGCAGCATGGTCCTGGCCCGGGACAAGGGGCTGATCTGGGAACTGCGGCGGCCAGTGGCCATCACCTACGTGATGGGCCCGCCGGGGCTCACGGTGGTGGACGCCGACGGCCGCCGGGAGCGCAAGGACGCCCGGGAGGCGCCCATGGTGGCGCAGATGGGGCGGGTGTTCACGGCGGTGGCCCAGGGGGATTTCAAGAGCCTGGAGGGCTATTTCACGGTCACCTTCGAAGGCCGTCCCGAGCGCTGGACGGTGACCCTGCTGCCCAAGGCCCAGACTGCGGCGTTCGTGCAGCGCATCCGGCTGGACGGGGGCGCCTTCATCGACCGCATCCGGATGGACGAAGCCGGGGGCGACCGCACGGAGCTGGCGTTCCAGCACCAGCGGGTGGACCTGCCGCTCACCGAGGCGGAGGCCAGGCTGCTGGCGCAGGAGCCGATGCCCTGAGGGGGTGGCGGGGCGGGCCCTGGTCATGGAACTGTCGAACCTGCGTCTCGCCCGCCCCAAGGCTTGACCACGATCGGCCTCCCTGCGCCCCGCCAGGGGCGAGGGAGAACTCAGCACTATCCAGTTGCTTATGATGAGAGGGAAATCGTCGTCGCAGACGAAAGGGTCTCAAGGATTTCCTCCCAATGGCCATAGAGGCAGAGGTGGCCCTCTCCCGGGAACACCTGGAGCCTTCCTGACGGGAGCCGGGCCTGCAGGGCCCGGGCCATGGATGGCGGCGCGTTCCGGTCCTCCATGCCGTGCCAAAGCAGGACCGGAAGCTCAACGTCGGCCGGGTCGAAGCCCCAGTCCGCGGCCGCCATGGCAAAGTCTTCCGCCATCCCAATGCCGCCCTGGCGCAAGGTTTCAACGCAGATGGAGTGGAACGCGGGCCCCAGGTCAGGGTCCACCAGCATGGCCTGGTCCGGAAGGGGCATGGACGCCTTCATGGCTTCCAGCAGGGCTTCCGGGGCACCCCGGAGCGGTGCGAGCGCCTCGGCCAGACCCGCGGGACCATCCTTTCCGGCCTGGTACAGTTGGAACACTGCGGGCGCCATTCCCGCTCGATGGTCCTCAATGCCGGGCGCGAGGGTCCCGGCCAACCCGATGGCCCCAATCCGGCCAGCCAAGGCACGGGCACAGGCCATGGCATAGATGGCACCCAAGGAGCACCCCAGGATGGTGAACCTCTGGATCCCCTGGGCATCCATGAGGTCGGCCAGATCCCGGGCCCAGGCCGTGAAGGTTCGTCCCGGGTGCGGGTCGGAGCCACCGTAGCCGGGACGGACCGGTACCATGAGGCGAATGCCGAGCCGGCCTGCCGTGGCCGCCATGGCCTCGGAAACCTGCGTCATCCCCCCTGGTACCCCATGACAGAAGACCAGGGGGAGACCCTTGGGGTCGCCATGGGAGGCCCATGCCAAGCCACGCCCATCGGGAAGGCGGTGAAGGTGTTCCTGGATCATCGGGATTTTTCCGTTTCAAGGTTGGCCAGCACCCCCTGCATCAGCAGGGCGACCAATTCGCCCTGTCTGCGGGTGCCGGTCTTGGCGAAGACGGACTTGATCTGGGTCCGGACCGTGTGAATGGAGCTTCCAAGCATTGCGGAGGCTTCTTCCGGGGATGCCCCCCCCGCCAGTTTGGAAGCGAGCCTGGCCTCGGCGGGCGTGAGGCCGAAGCAGGCGGCCAAAGCCGCCCAAGGCAGGTCCACCTGTCCGTGCCGGGACAGGAACGCCGCGGCACACGGTTGGGTGCCGCCGGATTCGACCAGCGAAGATTCCTGCGGGAGGGGCGCCACAATGATTTCCAGGGCCGCGCCCAATCCTGCGATCGGGACGCAGCGCAGCCGCCCTCCGGGGGCGACTCCTTTGCCCTCCCCGGTGGCGACGGATCCTGCCAGAAGTTTCTGGAAGGCTGTGGTTTGGGCAGCCATCGGGAAGGTCAACCGCCTGGCTTCAATCCTCGGGCCTCCCGGCAGGCGCAGCAACGCTTCCGCGGCCCCGTTCACATAGCAGATCCTGCCCATGCCATCGACCAGGATGACCCCCAGCTTCAGGCAATCGAGGGCGGAATGGGCCAGCGCCTGGGCCCTTTTGGCGCCTTCCAGCAGGAGATGCATCTGGACGGCACGGGCGAGATGAGGCAACAGGGAGCCCATCTTCCGGCGCTCCCCAGGCGTGTAGCCACCGCCCGCTTCGCAGCGAATGAACGAAACGAGAATGAGCCAAGGGGCCTCGCGGACCAGTACACCGCCGATGCCGTGGTATAGCCCCTGGGGTTTCTCGTAATCGTTGTAAAACTCCGAGCGCTTTCGCGCAGCGGGGTCCAGCACCTCCATGATGGAAATCAACCGCCCCGGTTGGGCGGCTTCTAAATGCCGCCGATAGGGGTCCAGCTTGATGAAATGGTCCTGGTAGGCCTTCCTGTATTTTTCCTCATAACCCAGGTTCTGATCAAGGCCGACCCGCAGGCTGTGGTAATCCACCGCCCTGAAATTTGCAGCATTGGCTCCAACGGCCTGGGTGAAGGCATGGAGAATCCCCGGCCACGCCTCAAGCTTCCCGACCCCGTCGTAGGCGGAGGCGATCAATTTGATGATTTCTTCCTGCTCGCTCATGGCGATCCGTATGACGAGGTGTCGTCAGGTTTTTTCAGGGGAAAAGAATTTTGAGCATCATACCCCAAATGGGTGATGTGTGCTTCGTCTTTTCAACCTGAAATGGAAAGCAAAGGAGGGAGTATGAGATTACGAGTTTTTAACCCGCCTGCCTGGTCCAGGGTTGGACAAGCCATGTGCGTTTCCCTCGCGGCTTCCGCCTTGTTCCTGATGACGGCCTGTGGCGGCGGTGGCGGGAGTTCTTCGGCGGGTACCGGCGGCGGGGCACCAAGCAATTTGTCCTATGCCCAAGCCACCATCACGGCCACCGAAGGCACTGCCATCGCTACGGACACTCCGACGGTCACCGGGACGGTGACCCAGTATTCAGTCCTCCCTGCTCTGCCCACCGGACTGATCCTCAACACCAGCAACGGATCCATTTCGGGCTCAGCCACCGAGACAGCCGCAGAGGCCAGCTACGTGGTGACCGCCACCAATTCGGCGGGGCATACCACCGCCCCCGTGCAGATCACGGTGAGCGCCCCCAGCCAGGTGCCCGCGATCGCCAGTTTCACCGCCAACCAGACGACGGTGGCCAGCGGTGTTCCCACCATGCTGTCCTGGTCCGAGACCGGGGCCTCGTCCCTGAGCATCGACAACGGCGTGGGAACGGTTTCCGGCAGCACCTGGGTCGTGGTCTATCCCGCTGCGACCACCACCTACCACCTCACGGCGCAGAACAGCGCGGGCACCGCACCCGTCCAGAGCGTCACGGTAACCGTGTCCGGCACCCACACGTATACTGACGATTTCGCCTCGACCGCCGCGCTCAATGCGGAAGATACCACCTCGGTCGTGGGCAACGACAGGGTCTTCATGACGTCGGGGGAGACGACCGCGACCCAGGTGTACAAGATAACCGCCGGGACCGCCGTGGCGGGCCCGGCCATGGCGAACGTCCACTTGAACGCCAATGCCGTGGTGCTCCCCGGCGGAAACCAGATCCTGGTCATCAGTGGTGCCACCAGTTGGGATACAAGCCTGGTGCTCACCAACAGTGTCGATCTGATCACCTACAATCCCGGCAGCGACACCTGGCAGGCAAAGGCCATGAACCCCCTCAGTCAGGGACGGGTGGAGTTCACGAGCACCTTGCTGCCCGACGGGAGGATCCTCATTGCCGGCGGTCAGACGGTCAGCACCTCCGCCACCAACGCCGTCACCTCCGAGGTCGAGATCTATGACCCCAGCGCCAATGGTGGCCAGGGCGGCACAACGGTTCAGGGCGATCTTCCGGTGCCCATGGGCTACCAAAAGGCGGTGTATGCCAATGGGCTGGTCTATCTGGTGGGCGGGGTCACGTTTACCAACGGTACGCCGGCCATTGTGCCGAACGTCCTGATCGTCAATCCGGCGACAGGCATCACCACCCAAAGCACCACCACCCTGCCCGCGGGGGCGGGCGTCTGGTCAGGTTGGTCTCAATTGGCCAATGGCACGTGCCTCATGGCTGGCGGAATGGACCTTGCCAAGACCCCCCTGCTGACCAGCTATCGCTTCAATCCGGCAGGGAATTCGGGGGCGGGCAGCTTCACCGCCACCGGCAATTTGAATGTGGCCCGCATCAATCCCGACACGATCGCCCTGGCCAACGGGAAAGTCCTGGTGGCCGGCGGGGCTCCCCACGATCACCCCTACACCGACCTCTCCAGCGGGGAACTCTTCGATCCCTCAGGCAATGGCGGGGCAGGCACCTACGCTCTCCTGGGGAACTCGATGGTGACGGGGAACGAATGCGCACCGGCCTTGCTGCCCAACGGCTCGGTGCTGCTGCCCGGCGGCATCAGTGGAATCGATGCCAACGACGACAACATAGACACCTCGACCGCTGAGATCTTCAACTAACGGTAGGATCGCTCAGCCCTCGGGTCGGTCGGTGCCGCGTGGAGCGGCGTGGTCATTGTGCCCAGGCGAGTGGTCGAGGCAGAACGGTCGAACTGAATGAGCACGGAGCACGCGGAGGAAGTTTGCGCAGTGGTTTGCGAGCTCTTGGTGCGTCTTGCCCTTCGCAGGGTTCCGGTTGCCTTACCCATGGGATCGGGAATAACGCTGCGGGGGGTGGGGGCACGAGGGGCGCCCTTTTAGAACATCTGATCGCCCCTCGTGCCCCCACCCCCCGCAGCGAACTGCCGTACGCCCGATCGGGACCCGGCTGAATGGATACATTTGAGGTACCTGGCCATGAGCTTTGGCTATATGCTGTCTTTAAATCTCGCAGAAGACAGAAAGTCCCAGATCCGCGGCAGGCTCCTTCAACCTGCTTCTCGAACTCATTCCGTTTCCGGGGGGGTCAATGATGACTTGGCGCAGGGTACTCGTGCAGGCCGCCGCCGTGGCCATGCTGCTGGGGCTCGCCGGCTGCATTTCAAGCAAAAACGATCAGTATGCCGTCCCGGTCACCGGGGTGGTTGTCACCAACCCGGGGGTAAACCAAAACTCCCACGTATTCGGGCTGTCGGAAACCCTCCCAGGCGGGACTCAGGCCCAGCTGACGGCCACGGTGAGTCCGGCCAACGCCACCAATCCAAGCGTTTTCTGGGCGTCCTCCAATCCCAGTTGCTACACGGTGGACCAGACCGGCCTGGTCAAATGGGTCCAGGATGGGACGGCAAGGATCACCGCCACCACGGTCGACGGTGGCTTCATGGACTACTGCGATATCAACGCCACCGACAACTCCTCCTGCCCCTTCGTCTTCGTCGGCGACGGGAATGGAGGATTCAACTATCTCACCGACCTCCAGGGCCCCATCATCGGCATGCCGGCGGGAAACATCATGTGCGGCAAGGCCGGCCTGTACACCTACGACCAGGTGGTTCTCGACGGGCTCCAGGCCGATCCCCTGGGCAACTACCAGGTGAAGATCCGCGAGGTCCAGGCCGAGATCACCTACCTGGACGAGGCGAAGCTGCTGGCCGTGGACGTCCCCGACGGCTACACCATCGCCAGTTCTTCGGCCGAGCAGACCTATGGCAACGGCTACGTGAACCCGCCGGTGCTGTACACCCTGCAGGCGCCCAAGCCGGTGCTCTCGGCCCTGGACCAGGACGGCAACGACGTCACCGCGCAGCTGGCGGCCTGCGACGGGGTGCCGGCACCCTCCCAGGGCGTCGCCCCGCCCTCGTACACCCTGGATTTCGGCTCCTTCGACGCCACCCACGCCAAGCTCGTGATCTGCGGCTGGCCCGTCTTCTCTCCGGCCATCACCAGCAGCCAGTTCGTGCTGCCTTCCGTGGACGTCCAGGACGGCTCGGGCAACTGGGTCCAGGCCAAGACCTTCGGCCTTCCCGCCGGCGACGAGAAGACCATGGTCATCGACCTCTCGAACCTCTTCCCCAGCACGGACCGCCACGTGCGTCTGAACCTCGGCTCCCGCGCCTGGGTGCGCTGGGCGGTGGACTCCGTCCAACTGGACGATTCCGCCCCGGTGACGGCGCTGGTGGGGCCCGAAGTGCCGGCCGCTCCGGCCCTCCTCTCCCATCCCGGCAGCGCCACCGTGGTGCCCGCCACCCTGGCCGCCCGGGGATCGGTCCTGGACAACTACCTGCCGGTGGACCCGGGGATGCTGGGACAGGGCTGGCTGACCCGGCTGGGGGATGTGACGGCGCTGGTGTCCGCGCGGGATGACGAGTTCGTCATCATGGGCAGCGGCGATGAAATCCTCCTGTCCTTCAGCCCGGGAACCCAGCCCCCGGCCGGCTACCAGCGCTTCCTCGTGCTGAAGGTGATGCAGTACTACAAGGCCTTCTACGACGACATCGGAGTGGATCCCTTGCCCTTCAGCGCCATGACCGCCTACCCGTATCCCGCCACGGAGCAGTATCCGGACGATGCAGCCCACCAGGCCTACCTGGCCGCCTTCAATACCCGCCTGATGCAATAAGCCCGCTCCAGCCAGGCACTTGGTTTATGCCGCCTGAAGCCATCATTCAGCCAGGGTCACGGTGAATTTTCCGCCCAGGAGTTCCACCACCGCGCCCCAGGCCACCCGGACGGCTTCCACATAGTGCCCTGCCTCCAGGCGGAGCAGGACGCCGACCCGCTCATCGGGATCCACGACCAGGTATTCCGGCACGCCGGCGGCCTCGCAGGCCCATCGTTTGGAGGTCCAGTCCTCGATGGTATAGCCCGGGTGTTTCAACTGAGGAAGGCTCACGGTCCTGCTCCTGTCGCTCCCGGTCAGATTTCACGGTCGCCTTGCGGGCCATGGCCGTGCACATCCTTTATGGCCTATAATTCCCTGGAGGGGATGCATGCAACCGGAAATTTCCCAGAAGGCGGCCGAGATCAACGGCTTGTGTCTCCGCTGCGGAGTCCGGGTGCTGTATATCTTTGGATCAGCCCTGCGTGATGATTTTGACCTGGCGCAAAGTGATTACGATTTTCTTGTCGAATTCAAGGCGATGTCTCCGGGTGACCATGCCGATGCCTATTTCGAGTTGAAGGAGGGGCTGGAACGAATGTTCAAGCGCCCTGTGGATCTGGTGACGCTGGGATCCATTCGGAACCCATTCTTCTCCGAGCAAGTTTTCGCTTCCAGGCAATTGGTTTATGCAGCCTGAAGCCAGGAAGCTCATCTGGGACGCCCTCCAGGCGGCGTCGCGGATCACCCAATTTGTTGAAGGGGCTGATTTCAACGCATATTGTGCTGATGACCTTTTGCGTTCGGGAGTGGAGCGTCAGTTCGAAATCATCGGGGACGCCTTGGGTCGGCTTGCCAAGCTGGATCCCGGATGGTCGGCCCGGATTCCGGATCTTCCGAGGACTGTGGCCTTCAGGAATGTCTTGATTCATGGGTACGCTTCAGTGGATGACACGATGGTATGGGGCGTCATCGAACGCAACCTGCCACGACTCAAGGGTTGTCTGGAAAAAATAACGGAATCCGAAGGCGCCGGCTGATCAGGTTGAGTCCGTCAATCACGCAGGGTGACGGTGAATTTCCCGCCCAGGAGTTCCACCACCGCGCCCCAGGCCACCCGGACGGCTTCCAAATAGTGTCCCGCCTCGAGGCGGAGCAGGACGCCGACCCGTTCATCGGGATCCACGACCAGGTATTCCGGCACGCCGGCGGCCTCGTAGGCCCATCGTTTGGAGGTCCAGTCCTTCTGGGCCGTGCGCGGGCTGAGTACCTCCACCACCAGGTCGGGCGCCCCTTCGATGCCGCGGGGACTCAGCTTCGCCGGATCGCAGACCACCAGGAGATCAGGCTGAACGATTCCCGTATCCAGGAAGACGTCCGTGGGCGCTACGAACACCCGGCAGTTCCCTCCTCCCGTCCGCTTTTTGGCCTCTTCCAGGGCCAGGAACAGTTGTGCCGACAGGGCTGTGACGAGGCCCTGGTGTTCCAGGGACGGCGCCGGGGTCATGTCGTAGGCCATGCCGTTGATGAGTTCCCAGCGGCCTTCCCAGGATTTCCAGTCCTCGGCGGTGTAACCAGGGTGCTTCAACTGAGGAAGGCTCACGATGCTGCTCCTGTCGCTCACCAGCCAGTTTCCCACGGCCGGCGCGGCATCCGCAAAGGGATCCTGGCTTCCTTTCGAGCTCAGAACCGGGTGAACTCCCCATCCTTCACCTTGCCCCCATGGCTGATGCCCGGCTTTTTCGCCGAGAGATGGGCACTGGCCACGGCCGCCGGGGCGGCACCCCTGGGGCTTGGTGGCCTGGAGCCAGGGTTGCGTTCTCCGGCGCCCGGATGCCCCGCGCCGCCCGAGTGGGTGAAGACCGCCATCATCGACTGCAGTTCCAGCGCCTGGGCGTTCACCTCCTCCGAGGTGGAGGCCAGCTGCTCCGAGGCGGCGGCGTTCTGCTGCACCGCCTGGCTGATCTGGTTGAGGGCGATGTCGATCTGGCCGACCCCGCTGTTCTGCTCGGCCGAGGCCGCGGCGATCTCCTGCACCAGGTCGGCGGTCTTCTGGATGGAGGGGACGATGCCTTCCAGCAGGGTCCCGGCCCGCTCGGCCAGGCCGACGCTGCGGCCGGCCAGCTGGCTGATCTCCTCCGCCGCCACCTGGCTGCGCTCGGCCAGCTTGCGCACCTCCGCCGCCACCACGGCGAAGCCCTTGCCGTGCTCCCCGGCCCGGCCCGCCTCGATGGCCGCGTTCAGGGCCAGGAGGTTGGTCTGGTAGGCGATGTCGTCGATGATGGAGATCTTCTGGGCGATCTGCTTCATGGCGACCACGGTCTCGCCCACCGCCCGGCCGCCGTCCACGGTCTCCCGGGCGGTGCGGGAGGCGATGTCGCCGGTGACCCGGGCGTTCTCGTTGTTCTGGGCGATGGAGGAGCTCATCTGCTCCATGGAGGCGCTGGTCTCCTCGACACTGGCCGATTGTTCCGCGGCTCCCTGGCTCAGGGCCTGGGCGGTGGCGCTCAGCTGGTCCGAGGCGGCCACCAGGTTCCGGGCGCCTTCCAGCACGTTGGCGATGGGCCGGGCGATGGCGCGGGTGATGCCGACGGCGCAGGCCAGGCCCAGGGCCAGGGCCGCCAGGGCCAGGCCGATCATGGTGCGCAGGGCGCCGTCGTAGTCCTTGTGGGATTTCTCCACCAGGTCGGCGCTGCGGGAGGCCTCGAGATCGATCATGGCCTGGAGCGACTTGAACCACTCGTGCTGGGCCGGCTGGGCCTCCTTTTCCAGCAACTGGGCCGCTTCCTTCCCCTGGCCCGCGTCCGAGAGGGCCACGACCTTCAGGAACAACGGGCGGGTCAGGTCCCGGTTCGCCTGGATCTGCGCCATGAGCCGCCTGGCCTCGTCCGAGCGCACCGTGGCCTCCAGCTTGGCTTCCGCTTCGTCGTAGTGCTTCTGCGCCTCGCTGACCCGGTTCTTCATGGCTACCTGGGCCTGGGGGTCCGGGTAGAGCAGGACGTTGCGGATGGTCCGGGCGACCTCGTTCAGGTCCGACATGGCCTGGTTGGCCAGGGCGATCTTGACGTTGCTCTCCTTCACCACCTGGTCGAAGTCGGACTCGATGCCCGCCATCTGGTGCAGCCCGGCCAGGGCCACCAGCACCAGCATGGCCAGCAGGAAGGCGAAGCTCAGGCCCAGGCGGCTGCTGATCTTGAGGTTGTTGAACCACTGCATGGCGTCCCCCCGGACAAGGCGAGGACCATGGTGCGTTCAACGTTTTGAAAAAATCAACTTGTTTCCCGGCTAGCGGGGCTGGTGCCGGCGGGCGTGCGCATAGAGCGCCGGCCAGAGCAGCGCCAGCGCCTCCTGGACCAGCACCGGCAGCACCGGCCGGCCCTGGCCCCGCACCCACAGCCGCTCCGCCCCCCGCAGGGCCGCCAGGAGCAGGCCGGCCTCCAGCTCCGCCAGCCGCTCGCCCTGCACGCCCGCCGCGCCCCAGCGGTGGAAATGCCGGGTGAGCACCTCCAGGTAGTCCCGGTCCAGCTCCGCGCGCCGGGCGCGCAGGGCGGGTTCCGCCTCCACCCGCGCCAGCCGGCGCAGCCAGTGCTCCCGGTCCTCCTCCAGGTGCCGGGCCAGGGCCTGGCAGGCCTCGGCCAGCCCGGAACGCTCGATGGCCTCCGCCAAGCCGCGCACCAGGTCCGCGTGGTCGTGGAAGTAGAGGTCCTCCTCCGCCAGCATGGGTCCCGGCGGCAGGCCCTCCATGCTCCGCTCCAGCGCCTCGCGCCGTTTCTGCTGCTGCTTCGACCGCCTGAGCCCGTCCATGGGCCCATTCTACGAGGCAGGTTGCGAATTTCCTGCACGTTCCGGGCTCCGGGACGTGAGAATGTCCGGATGCCCCGCCGCCCCGCCCTCCTCGCCCTGCTGTTCCCGCTCCTGCTGGCGGGGTGCCGCCGCCCCGCCGGCGAGGTGCTGGTGGCGCCGGGGGTGCCGTTCCAGCTGTGCCCGCCCGAGGACGGGCCGGACCTGTTCGTCACCCAGGAGGTGGTGTTCCACCTGCCCGGGGGCCGCCGGGAGACGGCCCTGGCGGTGATCGAGAACGGGGGCGGGACCCTGAACCTGGTGGCCAGCACCCCCATGGGCCAGACCCTGTTCGTGGTGCGGGTGCACGGCACCGCCGCCACCGTGGACGCGCGGGTCGCCCTGCCGGAGGGCCTGGACCCTCGGGTCCTGGTCGCCCTGGTGGAGTTCGCCCTCTGGCCGGCCGAGGCCGTGGGCCGCAACCTGGCCGCGGGGATCCGGTTCGAGCAGGACGGGGGGCGGCGGACCCTGCTCCGGAACGGCAAGGTGGTCTGGACCGTCACCCGGGACGGGGAGGCGCCGCCCTACGACCGCCTGATGCTCTTGAACCCCGCCCTGGGCCTGGGCGTGGACATCCGCACGGTGAGGGAATGAGCGAAGCCGGTCGGGACCTGGTCTACCTCTCCGCCCTGGGCCTGGTCAACGCCCTGGGCCGCGGCAAGGCCGAGGTCGCCCGCGGCCTGTTCCGGGGCGAGACCCGCGGCATGGTCCTGGAGGAGGGCTGGATCCCCGGCCGGCCGGCCCGGGTGGGCCGGGTGGCGGATCCGCTGCCGGCGCTCCCGGCCGGGAATGCCGGGGCCGGCTCCCGCACGGCGCGCCTGCTCCTGGCCGCCCTGGAGGAGATCCGGGACGCGGTGGAGGCCGAGCGGAGCCGGGTGGGCCCGGACCGCATCGGCGTGGTGCTGGGCACCAGCACCGCGGGGGTGCCGGTGCTGGAGGCGGCCATCGCCCACCTGGACCGGCACGGGGCGCTGCCGCCCGGATTCCGCTACGCCGGCCAGGAGATGGGGGCCCCGGCCCGGTTCCTGGCCGACTACCTGGGCCTCACCGGCCCGGCCTACACCATCTCCACCGCCTGCACCTCCAGCGGCAAGGCCGTGGTCTCCGCCCGCAGCCTCCTGCGCCTGGGCCTGTGCGACGCGGTCATCACCGGCGGGGCGGACGCCCTGTGCCGGCTCACCCTCAACGGCTTCGCCTCCCTGGGGGCGGCCACCCCGGCCCCGACCAATCCCATGAGCGTGAACCGCTCGGGCATCAACATCGGCGAGGGGGCGGCCCTGTTCGTGCTGCGGCGGGAACCCGCGGAGGTGGCGCTGCTGGGGGTGGGCGAATCCAGCGACGCCCACCACATCTCGGCCCCGGACCCCGAAGGGCGGGGGGCCGAGGCCGCCATGCGCCTGGCGCTGGAGGACGCCGGGCCCGCCGGCCGGGAGCCCGGGTACCTGAACCTCCACGCCACGGCCACCGAGAAGAACGACGAGATGGAGAGCCGGGCGGTGCAGCGGGTGTTTCCCCGGGGGATCCCCTGCGGCGGGACCAAGCCCCTCACCGGCCACCTGCTGGGGGCGGCGGCGGCCACCGAGCTGGGCTTCTGCTGGCTGGCCCTCTCCCCGCGCTGGAACCCGGACCGCCTGCTGCCGCCCCACTGCTGGGACGGCCAGGCGGACCCGGCGCTGCCGGCCCTGGACCTGGTGCCCCGGGGCGCCCGGGCCGAAGCGCTCCGGGTGTGCCTGTCCAACGCCTTCGCCTTCGGCGGCAACAACCTCGCCCTGGTGCTGGGGAGCGTATGAGGGAATGCCTACGGCAGGACATGGCTTATGCATGGGTGCATTTTTAATATAATTTTGGTTGAAATTATTATAATTCTGCACATGATTAGTTCACTCGTTGCAAGCGAGGATGCTCCGAAGGGGGGACATGACGATGGCTGGCCCCCCATCCGAGCTCGGCCCCCTGCCCGGGGGCTTTCTCAAAAGGACCTCCCGATGCCGCTGCCCCCCCGACAAGGTCTCTACGATCCCTCCTTCGAACACGACGCCTGCGGGCTGGGCTTCGTGGCCACCCTCAAGCAGGAGCCCAGCCACGCGATCGTGGCCCAGGGCCTGCGGATCCTGGAGAACCTGACCCACCGCGGCGCCGCCGGCAGCGACCCGCTCACCGGGGACGGCGCCGGCATCCTGCTGCAGATCCCCCACCGGTTCTTCGCGGAAGTGATGGCGGCCGACGGCATCACCCTGCCGGCCCCGGGCGATTACGCCGTGGCCATGTGCTTCTTCTCGGGCAGCCCGGCCCAGTGCCGGCACCACCAGGCGATCCTGGAAGCGGCGGTGATGCACCACGGCCAGACCATCCTCGGCTGGCGCACCCCCCCGGTGGACGTGACCGCCCTGGGCCCGTCGGCCCGGGAATCCATGCCCTCCTTCCGCCAGCTGTTCATCGGCCGGCAGTGCGCCGCGGAGTCCTTCGAGCAGGTGCTCTGCACCATCCGCAAGCGGGCCGGCCAGAACGCCAGCTTCGACGACTTCTACCTCTGTTCCTGCTCCTCGCGCACCATCGTCTACAAGGGGCTGATGCTGGCCGAACAGCTGGCGGCCTTCTACCCGGACCTGGCCGACCCGCGCACCGCCAGCAAGCTGGCCATGGTGCACTCCCGGTTCTCCACCAACACCTTCCCGTCCTGGAAGCGGGCCCACCCGTACCGCCTGCTGGCCCACAACGGGGAGATCAACACCCTGCGCGGCAACATGGCCTGGATGTCCGCCCGGGAGGCCCTGCTCAAGAGCGACACCTTCAACCCCCAAGTGGTGGCGGACTTCCGCCCCATCGCCCGGCCCGACGCCTCGGATTCCCAGGCCCTGGACCAGGTGGTGGACTTCCTGCACCTGGCCAGCGGCCGCAGCCTGCCGCACGTGATGATGATGCTGGTGCCCGAGGCCTGGAGCCACGACCCGGACATGTCCGCGGAAAAGAAGGCCTTCTACGAATTCCACGGCTACCTGCTGGAGCCCTGGGACGGCCCCGCGGCGCTGGCCTTCACCGACGGCAAGCTCATCGGCGCCACCCTGGACCGCAACGGCCTGCGCCCGGCCAAGTGGGTGGTCACCGCCGACGGCCTGGTGATCATGGCCAGCGAGTTCGGCGTGCTGGACCTGGATCCCGCCCGGGTGGTGCAGAAGGGCCGGCTGCAGCCCGGGAAGATGTTCCTGGTGGACACCGAGGAGGGCCGCATCGTCTCCGACGAGGAGATCAAGCACACCGTCGCCTCCCGCCAGCCGTACGCGGCCTGGCTGGCCGAGCAGAAGATCGACCTGGCCTCGCTGCCCGAGGCGCCGGTGCAGAATCCCGTCCAGGCTTCCGAGCTGCCGGTGCTGCAGCAGGCCTTCGGCTACACCGAGGAGGACCTGCGCATGATCCTCGGCCCCATGGCCGTGGGCGGCGAGGAGCCGGTGGGCTCCATGGGCAACGACGTGCCGCTGGCGGTGCTCTCGGAAAAGCCGCAGCTGCTGTTCCGCTACTTCAAGCAGCAGTTCGCCCAGGTGACCAATCCGCCCATCGACCCGCTGCGGGAAGAGATCGTGATGTCCCTGGTGAGCTGCGTGGGCGGCGAGGGCAACCTGCTGGACGAGTCCGCGCGCCAGTGCCGCATGATGGAACTGCCCCATCCCTTCCTCACCAGCGAGGACCTGGCCAAGCTCCGGCGCAACCACCTCCCGGACTTCCGCACCGCCACCCTGCCCATGCTGTTCTCGGTGGAGGGCGACCCGGAGCTGAACCTGTACCACGCCCTGCGCACCCTCTGCCGCGCCGCCAGCCGCGCCATCGCCGACGGCTACGGCATCCTGGTGCTCAGCGACCGCGCCATGAGCGACGGCTACGCGCCCATCCCCAGCCTGCTGGCCACCGGGGCGGTGCACCATCACCTCATCCGCGAAGGCACCCGGGTCCGGGCCGGCCTGATCGTGGAGTCGGGCGAGCCCCGGGAGGTGGCGCACATGGCCCTGCTGCTGGGCTACGGCGCCGGCGCGGTCAACCCGTACCTGGCCATCGAGAGCATCCGGGACCTGTGCGACCGGAAGTTCCTGCCCGGCGAGCCCGCCGCGGACCAGGCCATCGGCCGCTACATCAAGGGCCTCAAGAAGGGCCTGCTCAAGACCATGGCCAAGATGGGCATCAGCACCCTGTCCAGCTACCAGGGCGCCCAGATCTTCGAGGCCATCGGCATCGACCAGTTCGTCATCGACGAGTACCTCACCGGCACCGCCTCCCGGGTCCGCGGCGTGGGCCTGCGGGACCTGGCCGAGGAGGCCCTGGCCCGGCACGCCCTGGCGTTCTGCCCCGATCCCGCCGGAACCCTGGAATCGGGCGGCTACCTGCAGTTCCGGGTCAACGGCGAGCGCCACCTGTGGAACCCCCAGACCATCGCCAGCCTGCAGAAGGCCGTGCGCCTGGAGGACGCCGCCAGCTACGCGGAATTCGCCCGGCTCATCAACGACCAGAAGGAGTTTCCCGCCACCCTGCGCGGCCTCTGGGACCTGGCGCCCGCAGGCGACCCGGTGCCCCTGGAAGAGGTGGAACCGGCCGCCGAGCTGGTCAAGCGCTTCGTCACCGGCGCCATGTCCTTCGGCAGCATCTCCAAGGAAGCCCACGAGAACGTGGCCATCGCCATGAACCGCATGGGCGGCCGCTCCAACACCGGCGAAGGCGGCGAGGACCCGGCGCGCTTCCTCCCGGACGGCAACGGCGACTCCCGCCGGAGCTCCATCAAGCAGGTGGCCTCGGGCCGGTTCGGCGTCACCGCCGAGTACCTGGTCAACGCCGACGAGATCCAGATCAAGATGGCCCAGGGCGCCAAGCCCGGCGAGGGCGGGCAGCTGCCCGGCAAGAAGGTGGACGTCACCATCGCCCGGGTGCGGCACAGCATGGCCGGGGTGACCCTCATCTCGCCGCCGCCCCACCATGACATCTACTCCATCGAGGACCTGGCCCAGCTGATCTTCGACCTCAAGAACGTGAACCCCCACGCGCGCATCAGCGTCAAGCTGGTGTCCGAGGCGGGGGTCGGCACCATCGCCGCCGGCGTGGTCAAGGCCCACGCGGACGTGGTGCTCATCAGCGGCGACAACGGCGGCACCGGCGCCTCGCCGCTCACCGCCATCCACCATTCCGGCGTGCCCTGGGAACTGGGCCTGGCCGAGGCGCACCAGGTCCTGGTGCTGAACGGCCTGCGCAGCCGCGCGGTGCTCCAGACCGACGGCAAGCTGAACACCGGCCGGGACGTGGCCATCGCCGCGCTGCTGGGGGCCGAGGAATTCGGCTTCGCCACGGCGCCCCTGGTGGCCTCGGGCTGCATCATGATGCGCAAGTGCCACCTGAACACCTGCCCCGTGGGCGTGGCCACCCAGGATCCGGAGCTGCGCAAGAAGTTCACCGGCCAGCCCGAGCACGTGATCCGCTACTTCTTCTACGTGGCCGAGGAGCTGCGCGGGATCATGGCGGGCCTGGGCTTCCGCACCCTGAAGGACATGGTGGGCCGTTCCGACTGCATCAAGCCGCGCAAGCAGGGGCTCAACCCCAAGGCCCGCAAGGTGGACTGCTCCGAGATCCTCTACCGTCCGGCCCAGGCCGGCACCGGCTCCAGCGCCTGCGTGGAGAGCCAGGACCACAAGCTGGACGACGTCCTGGACCATGCCCTCATCGCCCAGGCCAGGGCCGCCCTGGAAGAGGGCGGGGCGGTGGTCATCGACACCCCCGTGCGCAACAGCGACCGCGCCACCGGCGCCATGCTCAGCGGCCAGATCGCGCGCAAGTTCGGCAGCCGCGGGCTGCCCCAGGACACCATCCGCATCCGGGCCAAGGGCAGCGCCGGCCAGAGCTTCGGCGCCTTCGCCTCCCCCGGCACCACCCTGGAACTCACCGGCGACGCCAACGACTACGTGGGCAAGGGCCTGAGCGGCGGCATCATCGCCGTGCGCCCGCCCATCCATTCGCCGTTCCGGCCCGAGGAGCAGGTGATCGTCGGCAACGTCGTGCTCTACGGCGCCACCTCGGGCCGGGCCTTCTTCAACGGCCGCGCCGGCGAGCGCTTCGCCATCCGCAACAGCGGCGCCAGCACCGTGGTGGAGGGCGTGGGCGACCACGGCTGCGAGTACATGACCGGCGGCCGGGTGGTGGTGCTGGGCGACGTGGGCCGCAACTTCGGCGCCGGCATGAGCGGCGGGCTGGCCTTCGTCTACGACGAGGCCGGCAGCTTCGGCACCCGCTGCAACAAGGAGATGGTGGAGCTCCTGCCCCTGGAGCCGGAGGACGCGGTGGCGGTGCAGGCCCTGCTCACCGAGCACCTCCAGCGCACCGGCAGCCCCAAGGCCCAGCACATCCTGGCCGAATGGGACCAGCTGTGCGCCCATTTCGTGAAGGTCTTCCCCAGCGAGTACCGCCGGGCCCTGGAGGCCGCCAGCTCGCCGGCCACCAACGCGCTGCCCATTTCGGAACTGTCGCCGCCGGATCCGGGCGACCTGCCGGTGCCGCTGCCGGCCGTGGAGGTGGTGTGATGGGCAACATCCGCGGCTTCATCGAAGTCCCCCGGCTGGACCACGGCAAGCGCCCCATCCCGGAGCGCATCCAGGACTGGCATGAGTTCGAGCTGCCGGTGCCGGAGCCGGTGCTCCAGGACCAGGCCTCCCGCTGCATGGACTGCGGCGTGCCGTTCTGCCACGCCGGCTGCCCCCTGGGCAACCTGATCCCCGAATTCAACGACCACCTGTACCGGGACCAGCCGGAGCGGGCCCTGGCCAGCCTGCACGCCACCAACAACTTCCCGGAGTTCACCGGCCGGGTCTGCCCCGCCCCGTGCGAAGCCTCCTGCACCCTCAACATCGACGAGAACCCGGTGACCATCAAGGACATCGAGCGCGGCATCATCGACCGGGCCTGGGCCGCGGACCAGGTGCACCCCCGTCCGGCGCGGCTGCGCAGCGGCCGGAAGGTGGCGGTGATCGGTTCCGGCCCCTCGGGCCTGGCCGCCGCCCAGGAACTGGCCCGCCAGGGCCACGACGTGACCGTGTTCGAGAAGGACGACCGCATCGGCGGGCTGCTGCGCTACGGCATCCCCGACTTCAAGCTGGACAAGCACCTCATCGACCGGCGGGTGGCGCAGATGGAGGCCGAGGGCGTGGTCTTCCGCACCGGGGTCCACGTGGGGGTGGAAGTGCACGGCGCCCTGCTCCTGGCCCAGTTCGACGCCGTCGTGCTCTGCGGCGGCGCCCGCAAGCCCAGGGACCTGGCCGTGCCCGGCCGCGGCCTCCGGGGCGTGCACTTCGCCCTGAATTTCCTGGAGCAGGCCAACCGCCGGGTGGCGGGCGATCCCGACTTCGGCCTGCCGGGCACCGCCCTGGTGGCCACCGGCAGGCGGGTGGTGATCATCGGCGGCGGCGACACCGGCTCCGACTGCCTGGGCACCTCCATCCGCCAGGGCGCCGCCCAGATCACCCAGATCGAGCTGCTGCCCAAGCCGCCCGATCGGCGCGCCGCCGGCAACCCCTGGCCGGCCTGGCCGCAGATCATGCGCACCTCCTCCTCCCAGGAGGAGGGCGGCGTCCGGGACTGGGCGGTCGCGACCACCGGCTTCCTGGCCGATGCCCAGGGCCACCTGCGCGCCCTCCAGGCGGTGCGGGTGGGCCCCCCGCCCACCTTCACGCCCCTGCCCGGCACCGAGTTCGAGATCCCCTGCGAACTGGCCCTGCTGGCCATGGGCTTCGTGGGCTCGGAGCGGGCGGGCCTGCTGGACCAGCTGGGGGTCGAGCTGGACGGGCGCGGCAACGTCAAGACCCGGGACGCCCGCACCAGCGTGGCAGGGGTGTTCGCCGCCGGCGACCAGGCCCGGGGCCAGAGCCTGGTGGTCTGGGCCATCGCCGAAGGGCGCAAGGCCGCGGCGCAGGTGGACCGCTTCCTCAAGACCGCCAAGGTGGCGGCGGCCGACGTGCCCGGATGAGCCCCAGCCTGGGCGCGGGCCGCCGCGCTCAGGCGAAGGTGAACAGCACGTGGGCCAGGGTCCTTCCGGCTTCGTCCTTGAGGACGTACTTGATGGAATCGGCCAGGGCGTCGGTGGTGATGCTGATGAGCTCCTGGGGTTCCACCGCGTACGAGCAGGACTCCCCGGGCGGCAGCTCCATGAGCTTGGCCCCCCGCTGGGAATGGAGGTAGGTGGTGTCGATGTCCAGTCCGTCCGGATCGGCCAGGGCTAAGCTCACCGGACTGGTGCGGGTGTTCGTATAGAGCACCGGTGCCGAGGTCTGGGCGCCGGCGCCGAGGGCTGGCCGGGACAGGCTGGCGCGGGGCACCGTCAGGTGCAGTTCTGGCGCCTGGAATCCGGCGCCCCCGGGTTCCAGGTCATCGGGGAGCACGATGCGCGGGGCGGCGGAGGCCGGGGCGGGCAAGGCCGCCTTTGCCTTGGTGTCCGGGGCCGGGGCCGGGGCGGCCGCCCGGGACGGGGCGGGGCCGAGGCCCTCCGCCGCCGCGCCGCGCCGGGTCAGGGGCCGGGCGGTCAGGCCCGGTCCATCGTCCGGGGCCGGCCCGGGCTCCTGCCGCTGCGGGACGGAAGGGCGCGGCTGGATGGGCGGGAGCCTCAGGTCGTCCGGGGCCGGCGGTTCGGCCTCCAGGTCTTCCACGGCCATGTCCATCATCACCGTGCGGGTCACGAGCTGCCGCCGGGATGGATGGGGGGTGCCGGGCCCGGGGCCGGCGGTGGCGGCGGCAGCCGGAGCGGGCTGGGGCGTGTGCGCCGGGGCCGGATCCCAGGCTTTGGGGGCGGCCTTGGGGTGAGGGGTGAACATCGGGTGCAGGCCCGGACCCAGGGCTGCGGGACCGGGACCAGCCAGGAGCCGTGCGGCGGTGGCCCTGAGCGGGCTGGACTCCAGCCCCAGCGCGGGCCGGGCCGCGGCCGGCAACGGCAGGTACCGCGCTGGCTGGCGGCCCAGCCGCTCCAGCGCCGCGGCGCGTCGGGATTCGGCACTCCCGTTGCCGCCGGCTTCGCGATATTCCCGGACTTTCGGCATCCCGCCCAGTCCTAACGTTTGCGCGAGAGAACCCGGTTTGGCGCGGTCTCCCTGGGGGGCGGCGCCCTTCATGGCGAGAAGAGGGGCGGAGCCCAGGCTGAGGACCAGGATCAGTGGGGAAAGACGTTGCATCGAGCATCTCCTTGGGAACGGGGCCCAACTATATGTGCAATTAATAGATAATGGGTTCCCCCGATTCACGACTATTTATAATTAAAGTAAATATTGGTGTTGATATAATATTCGACCCCGCAAAGGCCTGCGCCGGACCCAGAGGTTTTGCCCAGGATGCTGGTTCGATAAGGTTTCTACCGGTATTGGCTTGCCAACAGGCCAAACGGCTTGGTCATTCGTTCCGGAGATCGCATCATGTCGGCAAGTGGGTCGGGAATGCCAGACCGGCGCTGGGCCATGGTGACGGGGCCCTTCGACTGTCCAGGGGTATCCAAGGGAAAACCTTGATGCCACACGTTCGCCTGACCCGAAAATCAAGATGACAGACATGTGACCGGCAAGGTAAGCTATTGGGGCAAGTAAATGCTTGTTTTGATTCTTATTTTATAGTATAGAAATTAAATGTAATAATCAAGGAATTAATATAAGAAATGGTAAATTTTATTAAAAAGATAACATTTTCGTTGCTGATGTCCCTTTTCTGCTGGTCCCAGACTTATCAGACTTCATGACCGGCATGAAATTCCTCTACGGGATCCAGGCCGCCTTCCAGTTCGGCCCAGAGCAGACGTGGCTCCAGGCGCTCCGATACCGTCACGACAACGCCATCCTGGCCAAGTGGGAGCTGGGTTATGACAGCCAGGGACTGCTCCGCACGGATGGCGAAAACGCCTATCCCGAGTACGACAAACTGGGGCGGATCCTGAAGGCCGTGGTACCCCGGCTGCATAGCGATTCCCTGAGGCCCGACCCGGCCCAGGCGGTGACCCAGGCCTATGGCTACGACGCCTTCGGCAACCTGATCGAGAACTTTGCGGCGCCCCTGGATCCGACGGACGGGGCCAACCAGAGCAATTTCCGTTTCGATGACCACGAACAGTCGGTCCTGGCCGAGAGCAACCGCCTGCCCCGGACCGCCAGCGGCGTGCCCACCGGCGCCGAATACGATGCCCAGGGCAACCTGACCGGGATCTTCAAGCAGGCTTCCTCGGTCAAGGTCCAGAAGCTGTCCCTCACCTACGATGCGCTGGCCCGGGTGAGCTCCGTCACCGATGCGGCCAAGGGGACCACGCAGCAGTATTTCTACTCCCCGGAAGGGCTCCGCATCGTCATCAAGGACTACCTGAACGGGCAGTGGGTCAGGACGCGATTCAACCTCTACGACGATGAGCGCAGGCTGATGAGCCAGTATGAGGGGCCGGGGGCCGGGACCGGCACCCCTGCGCCGTCTTCGGCCCTCGCCTGGGAAAGGGATTTCA
>Ga0181516_10000116_pt1 | contig 83173 bp, 80 predicted proteins | sample PEATcosm2014_Bin_25_FD_121104 | JGI IMG/M metagenome (GOLD analysis project Ga0181516, IMG submission 121104) | Peatland microbial communities from MTU Mesocosm Facility, Houghton, MI, USA - PEATcosm2014_Bin01_10_metaG | ecosystem: Environmental > Terrestrial > Soil > Wetlands > Peat | place...
AGATGGAGGCCGGAACGACGCAGAGCGTGCCCGCGACTATCCCCGTGAAGGTGATCACGTAGAACACGAAGCGCTGCCAATACTCGATGGTGTTCCGCTCCGCCGGGCCGACGTAGAAGGCGACGAGGCGGGCCGGAAGGGCGGCGACGGCGGGAAAGAGGCTTCGGGAGTTTCCCGATCTCATGGCGTGCCTCCTGGCACAGGATCCCTCTACGGACCGAAGCGCCTCCTATAGTATTCGAATCGGGGTCCCCCGCCTACCTCAGCCCGATGAGGGCCGCGCCCGCGAGGGCGAGGGCGATACCCGCGGCGCGTTGCCCCGAGATCCGCTGGCCCTGGAAGACGCGGGCGAGGATCACCGTAGGCGCCGGGAAAAGGGACGCGATCAGGGTGACGAGGATGAGGAGCCCCGAGCGGCTCGCGAGGAGGAAGCAGATGTTGGCCCCCATGTCGGCCGTGCCGGCGAAGAGCGCGACGGGTCTGTCCGCCCTGGCGACGGAGAATCCCTTCCTGCCTAGGGCGACGATGGCCGCGGTAGCCGCCATGGAGGCCGCGCGGGAGGCCAGGAGGGGCCAGAGCCCCGAGCCGGGCGAGGTCCTCGATATCGCTATGAAGAAGGCTCCGAAGCCGAGGCCCGCCACCAGGCCGTAGAGGAAGGATGCCCTGAGCTCCGGGCGGTCCCTCGTCCCGCCCTTCTCGTAGGAGAGGAGGAAGATCGCCGGGAGGCACAGCATCGCGCCGACGAGGGCGAGCTCCGAGGGCTTCTCGCCGAGGATCGCGCCGAAGGAGGCCGGGACGATCGCCCCCAGGAGGGCCGATACGGGAGATACGATCGCGGCCCGGTGCAGGGCGAGGCCCCGATAGAGGGCCGCCAGCCCGACGGAGCCGGTGAGGCCGGCGAGGAGGCCCCAGGCGAGATCCTCGGCGCGAGGCGAGCCGGGTCCTACGATGGGGGCGGCGACGAGGGCGACGGCGAGTCCCGCCGCCTGCGACAGCAGCATGACAGAGAAGACCGAGTTCTTCCGCGTCGCGAATCCGCCCGAGAAATCGGCCGCGCCGTAGAGCAGGGCGGATAGCAGGGAGAGCATCGCGGTCATGGTGCTTCGCCCCCCGGCCGCTCGTTAGGGGCCGGGCCCCGCTTCCCCGGGAACGCCGAATAGCGTGATCGCATGGCGTATCCTACCATTTTCCCCGCCTTATCGGTATAGACATATCGATTCGAATGCTGATATAGTTCGATCGTCTTAGGGACGGGCTTCCGGTCCCGAGGAGTCTTCCACCGCTATCCGATCCAGAGGCAGCCCTGATGGAGAAGAGAATCGGCGTCATCGCGGTCCTGGTCACCGACACGGCGAGCGTCAAGGGCATCAACGATACCTTGCATGCCTACGGGCATCTCGTCCTCGGCAGGCAGGGACTTCCCCTTCGCGATAAAGGCGTCAACGTCATCTCCCTCATCGTCGAAGGCGACACCGACGAACTCGGGGCCCTCTCGGGCAAGCTTGGGAGATTTCCCGGAGCGAAGGTCAAATCCGTCCTGACGCCCTACCAGGAGGCAGCCGATGGAAGGACAGAACGCGACGGATCCGAGGACGCGCTCGGAAGCCCGCGCCGATAGGAGCTTCATCGACCGCGAGAGGCTCAAGGGCCCCGCCCAGGCTCCGGGACCCGGCGCGGGCGAGCGTGACATTTACTTCTAGAGGCCCGCATGAACGCCAACGCGGCCGCGAAGGACATCGTCGACTACTACCGCAGGACGGGGACCGAAGAGCTCGCGCTGGCGGCGCGCAAGGTCTGCGAGGAGGTCCATGGGAAGAAGATCCTCCTGCGCGCCCTCATCGAATTCTCGAACGACTGCGGGCTCGACTGCCTCTACTGCGGGATTCGCGCGGGCAACGCCTCGGTGGAGCGATATAGACTCTCCGAGGACGAACTCGTCGCCGCGGCGGAGGAGGCCTACGACGCGGGACTTCGAAGCTTCGTGCTCCAGAGCGCCGAGGACGCATGGTACACGACCGAGCGCCTCGCCGCCGCGGTGGAGCGGATCAAGTCGGGCTGCCCCGAGGCGGCGATCACCCTGAGCTGCGGCATAAAGACGCGTTCGCAGTATCGAAGGCTGAGGGCCGCCGGAGCCGATCGCTACCTACTCCGATTCGAGACCTCCGATCCCGAGCTCCACGCCCGCCTGCGCAACGGCATCGGCCTCGACCGCAGGCTCAAGGCCCTGGAGGACCTGCGCGCCGAGGGCTACCAGGTGGGCTCGGGCTTCATGACCGGCCTTCCCGGCGAGACCGAGGAGACGCGGATCGCGAACGCCTTGCTCTGCGCCAGGCTGGACCTGGACATGGTGGGCATAGGCCCTTTCATCCCCCATCCCGGTACGCCCCTCGCGGGGGCGAGGCAGGAGACGATTGAGCTGACGCTCCGCATGACGAGCCTCCTGCGCCTCCTCATGCCCGAGGCCCATCTCCCTGCCACGACGGCCGCCGGCTCCCTGGACCCCCGGGGACGCGAGAAGATGATTCTAGCCGGGGCCAACGTCCTCATGCCCAACATGACGCCGAGCCCGGTACGCAGGAATTACCTTCTGTATCCCGGGAAGATCTGCATCGACGAGGCGGGCGAGAAGTGCCTGGGATGTCTCGCCCTGCGCATGAAATCGGTGGATCGCGAGCTGTCCTTCGAGCGGGGCGATACGCTGCGGTCGCGCGTCGAGGCCTACGATGGAGCCTGACGTCGGGGCTTCGCCTAAGGTCTACTACGGAGAGGAGACGCGCAAGGCACTGGCCAACTTCGGTCCCGGCCGGACGCCGCCCGCGCTCATAGCGGCCTACGCCAAGGTGAAGCGCGCGGCCGTCGCGGCCGTCCAGGAAGTCGAAAGCCGCTTCGATCCCGGGCTCTTCGCCTGCCTCATCGACGCCTTGGACGAGATCGCCCGGGGAGAGCACGACGGCCAGTTCCCGATATCAATCCGGCAGGGCGGGGCGGGGACCAGCTTCAATATGAACCTCAACGAGGTGGCCGCCGCGAGGGCGAGGGAGCTCTTCCGGGAGCGGCGGGGAGGGGAGGCGCCTCGGCTCGATCCCATCGAGGACGTGAACCGAGCCCAATCCACGAACGATACATTCCCCACGGCGGTCACCGTGGCGGCCTTCGAGCTCGTGATCGACCTCGAAGGCCGCGTCGTCGCCCTCCAGGAGGCCCTGGTCGCCAAGGAGCTGGAATACGACGGGCTCCTCATCGCCGGAAGGACCGAGCTCCAGGATGCCCTTCCCATCCGCCTGGGCCAGGTGTTCGGGGCTTGGGCCGGCTGCGTCGAGCGGGACCGCTGGCGCTTCCACAAGGTGAAGGAGCGGCTTCGGACATCCGCTCTCGGAGGGACGGCGATCGGCACCTGCTTCGCGGCGAGCCCCGAATACGTCTACGCGGCGGAGCGCGAGCTCCGCCGGGCAACCGGCCTGCCCCTGAGCAGGAGCCAGAATTTGCCCGACGAGATCGCGCATCAGGACAAGCTCGCGGAAGTCGCCGACGCGATCGGCCTCTGCGCGGGCAACCTCCGGAAGATCTGCTCGGACCTGCTGCTGTACACCTCGAGTCTCTCCGGCGAGCTCGTCCATCCGGAGCTCCAGTACGGCTCCACCATAATGCCCGCGAAGGCCAACCCCGTCCTCCTCGAGTACGCGCGGGGCCACGCCATGGCGGCGGAACACGAGTCCGCCGCCGCGCGCGCCTTCGCCTTCGAGGGACAGCTCCAGCTCAATGCCTACCTGCCCTTCCTCGCGGACGAGCTCCTCGAAGCTGCCGCTTCCCTCGGCGCGGCGCTCGACGCGCTATCGCGGAAATTCCTGCCCGTCCTCGCGGTCCGGCGGGAGCGCATCGCCGAGCGCCTTGTCGCCTCCGATGCCCTCCTCAACCTCCTGGCTCCTGTACTAGGCTACAGGCGCGTCAAGGAACTGGCCGCGGAACTTCGCGCGGAAGATGGTCCGCGCCGCGCGGAAGATGGTCCGCGCTCCGAGGGCGAGGCCGACCGGACCCGAGGGGCCGCGGAGCTTCTCGAGGCGTACATCGATCGTATCGCCGGGATGAGCGGCCTGCAGCGCGGGGAGGTAGCCGAGCGCTTCGATCCGCGCAAGGCCACCGCGATGAATCCCCATCGAGGAGACCCGCCGTGATCGCGAACTCGACCCCGACCTCCGAGCGCGTCTCGATTGTGTTCGCCGGCCTGCGCAATTCGGGGAAGTCCTCGCTCATGAACCGCCTGTTCCAGAGGGACGTTTCCATCGTCTCGGCCACTCCCGGCACGACGACCGACCCGGTCGTCCGGCCGATCGAGCTCGGCCGCCTTGGCCCGGCGGTCGTCCACGACACGGCCGGCATCGACGACGAGGGCGAGCTGGGAGGGCTCAGGGTGGAAAGGACCCGGGCCGCGCTCGCGAGCGCCGACATCCGCGTCCTCGTCACGCGCGCGGATCTCGCCCCCTCGCCGGCCGAGGACGGGCTCCTCGCCTCGCTTCTGTCCGACGGCCGGCCGACCCTAGTCGCCCTCTCGTTCGACGATAAGCCCCGCGACGCCGCGAAGGAGGCCTGGCTGGCCCGGGGCGGGATCGAGGCGACGGTGAGAGTCGACAATATCGCGGGCCGCGGCGCCGCCGAGCTCCGCGAGCGCCTCGTCGGCCTGGCGGACCGGATCGATCCCGAGCCGGGACCCCTCGAGGGTCTGGTGCGCGAGAACGAGCTCGTCCTCCTCGTCACGCCCATCGACCTCGGGGCGCCCAAGGGCAGGCTCATCCTGCCCCAAGTGGAGAGCATCCGCGATCTACTGGATCGGGATTGCGCCGCCCTCGTCGTGAAGGAGCGCGAACTCTCGCTGTTCTACTCCATGCTGAAGGAGCGGCCTTCCCTAGTGGTCACGGACAGCCAGGCCTTCAGCAAGGTCGCGGCCGACATACCGGAAGATCAGAGGCTCACCTCGTTCTCGATCCTCCTCGCGAGGAAGAAGGGCGACCTCGCGACCTATCTCGCCGGAATAGACGCCATCCGGGACCTCCCCGAGGGCGCCAAGATACTCGTCCTCGAGGCCTGCTCGCACCACCGCCAGGCCGAGGATCTCGGCACCGTCAAGATTCCCCGCCTCTTCCGCCAGCTGGCGCCGCGGGCCGCGAGCTTCGAGTTCTCCCGCGAGCTTCCCGGGCCCGAGGCCTTGCGCGAGTACGGCCTCATCATCACCTGCGGCGGCTGCATGCGCACGCGCCGCGAGGTCCTGGGCCAGCTGGCGCGCATGCGCGACGCCGGCGCGGCCGTGACGAACTACGGCGTCTTCCTGGCCTGGGCCAATGGCCTCCTGCCCCGGGCGGTGGAGATCTTCCCCGAATACCGGCTACTGGGCCGGGGCGGCGGCGGGCGCATCCTCCGCGGCGGGCTCGATCGGCTCCTTGATCGCGTCGAAGATGGCGTTCAGCAATGAGTCGGGGCCCCTGGCGTCCTGGTTGAGCTGCCAAATCATGATTCCGCCTCCTCGAAGGCGGGCCAGGTTGACCGCCTTCGAGCGCAGGGTATCGAAGCCGTTGTAGCCGAATTGGCCCGACAGGTCGGACGAGGAAGCCCAGGGATCGGACAGGAGCAGGCCGGAATAGGAGATGGAGTGGCGATCCTTCAGGCTCCGCCCGTAGAACGGAACGCCCAGGACGGCCTTGGGCGGCGGCACGCGGCGAATCCCGAGCCAGTAATCCATCGCGGCCTTGGCGAACCAGTAGCTGGAATGCTGCACGCCCGTCAGGCCGTAGCCGTCGTCGTAGGCCATGATGTTGAGGAAGTCGACGTCCTCGACGATGCTGTCCAGGTAGTCCTTGCCGTGGAAGGCATTGGCGCTGACCGCGATGCTCAATTGCTTGCCCGCGAGGTGGAGCCTCTCCGACAGAGCGTGCATCAGCCCCGCGAAAGCCTGGGCGGTCTGCTCCGTCGGGAACTCCCAATCCATGTCGATGCCGTCCAGGCAATACCGGGCGATCGTATCCATGGTGGAATCGGCGAAGGCGGCCGTCAGGGCCGGATCGGCCGCGATCGCGTCGTAGGCGTTCGGGCCGCCCGTATTCCAGCCGCCCAAGGACAGGAGGACCTTTACCCTCGCGGCGTGGGCCCTCGTCACCAGATCGATCAACTTGTCGTCGTTCGCTATCTTGCAATAGCCTCCCTCCATCGTGGGAGCGGCGAAGGCATAGCAGATATGGGTCAGGGCCCGATACTGGATCCTTTTCGGGTCGCCCGACCAGGAAGGGAAATAGCCCACGACCTTGAAATCGGCGGGAATCCGGAAGCCTTCGCCCACCGTGGGTATATAGGCGGTCTGGCTGGCGCAGGCGCTCAGGAATAGCGCCGCGCACAGAGCTCCGATCAAGACCGGTCCCGATCCTCCATGTCTGGTCATGAAGCGTCCTTCCTCGGCATATTCATCCCGCTGGGAGTATATTCGCAGTGGAGGGTAGCATGGGAGAGAGCATGATCGCCATCGATCTAGGCATCGAGGATCATTAGATGCTCGGGTATCTGCTCGAGCGGTTGGCCGCGACGCGGCCGGAGCCCGGAGCCGAGACGATCGGCGCGGCTCCTAGCCCGGGACTCGCCCTCGTCAAGCGCGCCTTGGAGGCCCATCCCGAACGGAGCCTGGGCCTGGAGCGCATGGCCCGCCTCGCCGGCTGCTCGCGCTTCCATCTCGTCCGCGCCTTCCGCCTGGCCTATCGCGAGACGCCCCATCGCTATCAGGTCCGCTGCAGGATCGAGAAGGCCAAGGCGCTGCTCGCCCGGCCGGGGCCCAGCGTCACCGAGGTCTGCTTCGAAGTGGGCTTCGAGAGCCTCGGCTCCTTCAGCTCCCTCTTCAAGGCCATGGTCGGACGGAGCCCCTCGGCCTATCGGGCCCGGTCCCTCGCCCAGCTCTCGAATCCGCGGCTCTTCATACCGCACTGCTACATATACCGATTCGGCCTGAAGCTGCCTCCGCCCGCGCGGGGCCACGGAGCAATTCCCGAGAAGCCGGCGCCCTAGGGAAATCGTATACTCTATCCCGAGGGCCATGCCGCCCTCGAAGGAGAGACGCATGATCACTCGCCTAGGGCACGCGAACATCCTGGTGCTGGATCAGGACAAGGCTTTCGACATCTACGTCAACGCGTTCGGATTCAAGGTCGACACGGATGTGAAGATGGACGGCGGCTTCCGCTGGCTCACCCTGACCGCTCCCGGGGATCCCGGCCTCGCGATACTCCTCGCCGAGCCCAAGCCGCCCATGTTCGAGCCGGAGGACGCGGAGCTGGTCCGCAAGTTGCTCGAGCGCAACGCCCTCGGAGCGGGGGTATGGGAATGCGACGACTGCCGGGCGACCTATGCCCAGCTGAAGGCCAAGGGCATCCATTTCATCAAGGAGCCCACGGAGGAGTTCTACGGCATCGAGGCGGTCTTCCAGGACGGCTGCGGCAATTGGTTCTCGCTCACCCAGCGGAAAGAGGCGCCCTTGAATCCGGGATGACGCCTCCCTATACTCGGTTCCGATGAACGCGACGGCAGACTCGGCCTTCTTCTCCTCGCTGAAGGGGGAAACGCATTTCTACCTGATCCGCCACGGCCGAAGCGAGGGCAACGCCCAGGGCCTGTTCCAGGGCCGCCTCGACATGAGGCTGGACGAGGTCGGCCGGTCACAGGCCCGAGCGGCGGGCGAATGGCTCGCGAAGCAGGGCATCGACGCGATTTGCTCCTCCCCCCTCGCGAGGGCGGCCGAGACGGCGCAAGCCATAGCGAGCGCGTGCGCCGTCTCCGATGTCCGGCTCGATCCGACGCTGGCCGAGATCGACACGGGCATCTTTACCGGCCTCAGCTTCGAGGAGTCGCGGGAGCGCCATCCCGAGGTCTACGCGGCCTTCGAAGGCCGGAGCTGGGAGGCCGTGCCCGGAGCCGAGAGGGCCGACGCCCTCTACGATCGCGCGATGAGGGCTTGGTCGCTGCTCCGGGCGCGAGCCCAGGCAGGCTACAGGGCGATAGCCTGCGTCAGCCACGGCGGCTTCATCCAATGGCTCGTCCGATCGACCTTCGGCTGCGGTTCCTGGATGCCGCTGCTGACGACCTCCAACTGCGGCGTGTTCGAGCTCCTCGTCGAGCCGCAGCCCGCGGGGCCGGCCTATCTCCAGTGGCGGCACCTGAATTTTCAGGCGCCGCCCGAGGCTCCGCCGCCGGAAGGGAACGCCGCCCACAGCGGCTCGGCCTGAGGGAAGGGCGCCAGGAGCTCTATCCGCGCCCCGGTCCTCGGCTGGGACAGGGAGACGCGCCGGGCGTGCAGCATGATGAGGCCCGAGGGGGAGCTGCGCCGCGCCCCGTACTTGAGGTCGCCCCGGATGGGGCAGCCGATGGCCGAGAGCTGGGCCCGCACCTGGTGGTGCCTGCCCGTGATGAGCTTCACCGACAGGAAGAAATAATTGTCCGAGCGGCCCTCGACGCGGTATTCGAGGAGGGCCTTCTTGCCGGAGACGGAGTCGGGCCTGAAGCTGCGCACGACGTTGCGCCTCTTGTCCCAGGCCAGGCGGTGCTCCAGCCTGGCCTGGGGCGGGTCGGGCTCGCGCTCGACGCAGGCGGCGTAGTCCTTCTCGACGCGCTTGTCCCTGAATGCGGCCTCGAGCGTGGAGAGCGCGATATGCGACTTCGCGAAAAGGACGGCTCCCGAGGCCCGGCGGTCTATGCGGTGGGCGGCCTCCAGGACGGCGCCGGCGGACTTGTCCGCCGGGTCCTCCCGCGCGGAGAGCTCCTCGCGCAGATAGTCCTGGAGGGACTTGTCGCCGGTCTTGTCCCGCTGGACGGGGATCGGGGCGAGCTTGTCCGCGACGAGGATGTCCGCGTCTTCGTAAAGGATGGTGAAAAGATCCAATGCCGTCTCCGTGAAGCCATAGTAGCACCGGCGGACGGGGAGAGCCTATCGGCTCCCGGCCTTGCTTCGCGGGAACGGACTTGAGAGCCGGAGTTCGAAGCCTTATATTATAGGCATGGCTATCTCGGCGGTCTCGTCGATATCGGCCGGCGGGCTCGCCCGGCTCTATCGATCGCCCCATCCCGGTCCGGCGGCGGATCGAAGCGCCTCGGTCTCCCTCGTCCAGGCTATCCCGGCCCTCGCCGGCCGCGAGGACGCGAGGCGCGACGAGGCCCGGCGGTCCCGCCCCGCCGGCCTCGATCCGCGCCGGGCCGAATCGCTCCTGCGTCGCGAGGACACGCGGCAGGCGATGCGCGATCGCCTGGACGATCTCCTCGCGCAGAAGGCCGCGATCGAAGGTCGACAGGCGCAGCAGCGGAGCGAGAGCTCGGCCGAGGTGGTGAACGAGCTGGCCCAGCTCAAGGCGCGCGACTCCCAGGTGCGGGCGCATGAGGCCGCCCATATGGCGGCGGGCGGCCGCTATATAACCGGGGGCGCGAGCTACGTCTACCAGACGGGTCCGGACGGAGGCGAGTACGCGGTGGGCGGCGAGGTGGGCATCGATACATCGCCCGTGTCCGGCAATCCCGAGGAGACCGCCCAGAAGATGCGGACCGTCCGCGCGGCGGCCCTGGCGCCCAGCGATCCCTCGGCCGCCGACCTCTCCGTCGCCGCGGCCGCCGCGGAGGCCGAGTCGGCGGCGCTCGCGGAGATCGCGCAGGCCCGCTCCGAGGAGATGGCCGGCCGATACGGCAAGGAGTCCGCCGCGTCCTCGGCCGGCGGCGATGGCCGCGAGGGGCAGGCTGCGCGAAAACCCCTGGATATGGTAGCTTAAGCGACCGGAGAAATCGCGTTTCCCAGGAGGATACATGAGCACCCATATCGCGGCGTCCAGGGGCCAGATCGCCGAAGGCATTCTTCTGCCGGGGGATCCCCTTCGCGCCAAGTTCATCGCCGAGACCTTCATCGAAGGGGCCGAGCGCTTCAACGATGTGCGCAACATGTTCGGGTATACGGGTACCTACAAGGGCGATCGCGTATCGGTGATGGGTACGGGGATGGGCATGCCGAGCCTGTCGATCTACGTCAACGAGCTGATCAAGGACTACGGCGTCAAGCGCCTCGTGCGCGTCGGCACCTGCGGCGGCCTCACCGCCGAGGTCAAGGTGCGCGACATGATCCTCGGCATCTCCGCCTCCACCGACTCCGCGGTAAACAAGGTACGCTTCCGGGGAATGGATTACGCTCCGGCGCCGAGCTTCCGCCTTCTCGAGGCCGCCTACCGCGCGGCCACGGAGCGGAAGATGCCCGTGCACGTCGGCAAGATCGTCTCGAGCGATTCCTTCTACACCGAGGACCCCGACCAATGGAAGCTTTGGGCGCGCTTCGGCGTCATCGGCGTAGAGATGGAGACCGCGGAGCTCTACACCCTCGCGGCCAAGCACGGCGTCGAGGCCCTCGCGATCCTCACGGTGAGCGACCACCTCGTCACGCGCGAGGAGACTAGCTCCGCCGAGCGCGAGAGGACCTTCCTCTCCATGATCGAGGTCGGGCTATCCGCGGTCACGGCGAAGTGAGGACCGCGGAGCGCGGCCCGGCGGACGGCATCAAGATATTCGCGGGCAGCTCGGGCAGGGCCTTCGCCGAGGGTATGTGCGCCTACCTCGGGATCGAGCTCAGGCCGGCCGAGACGATCCGCTTCCCCGAGGGCAACACCTACGTGAAGATCGGCGAGCATGTCCGCGACGAGGAGGTGTACCTGGTCCAGCCGATCGGGCCGAACGCCTGCGCCAACGACGATTTCGTCGAGCTCCTCTTCTGGATGGACGCCTTCAAGCGCTCCGGCGCGAAGTACGCAACCGCGGTCATCCCGTATTTCAGCTACGCCAAGGCCGACAAGAAGGACGAGCCCCGGGTATCCATAAGGGCGAGGGTCGTCGCCGAGAGCATAGAGATGGCCGGGGCGGACAGGATCATAATGATGGACCTCCACGCCCCCCAGATCCAGGGCTTCTTCAAGAAGCCGGTGGACCATCTCTACGCGAGGCCCCTGCTGACCTCCTACATCGAGGGGCTGGGTCTCGAGGACCTGACGATCGTGGCGCCCGATGCCGGATTCGTGAAGAACGCCCGGAGATTCGCCTCCTGCATGGGGCTCCCGGTCGCGATCGCGGACAAGACGCGCCGGCGCCGCGACGAAGAGGCGGAGATACTGGAAATATTCGGGACCGTGCGGGGCAGGAACGCGATGATCGTAGACGATTTCAGCCTCACGGGCGGCACCCTGGCGGCGCTGTCGAGGCGCCTCAAGGAGAGCGGCGCGATGCGGATATTCGCCTGCCTCTCCCACTTGCCCCTTAGCGAGTCCGGGATCAAGACCATCGAGGGAAGCGATATCGAATTCGTGATCTCGACCGATTCGGCGCCGATCAAGGCGGAGCTCGACCCCGGCAGGTTCAAGATCGTCTCCGTAGCTCCTTTGTTCGCCGAGGCCGTGAGCCGGATGCACGATGGGGTGTCGATCGGCGACCTCATGGACGAGGTTCCCGAAGGCATGAAGTCGGGCCTTCCCCCGCGCTGATCGCGGACGGCGAGCCGGCCGTAGCGAAGGCTCGGCTCGCCCGGGCCTCAGGCCTGACCGGGTCAGTGGAGGAAGGCCTCGAGCTCCCCCCGCCTCTCCGCCAGCATCGCCTCGAAGCCCTCGCGCGAGGTGATCTTGGCGGCGAAATGGGACATCAGCCCGGCGACCGTGAATCGCATCGTCCAGGTCACGCGGGTCGAGCCGCCCGGCGCCTCGTCCAGGCGTATCGAGAGCCTCACGACCCCGCTCGCGCCGAGGACGAGGAGGTACTCGATGAGCGCCGGAGGCTCGTAGGTTATGCAGCACCACACCGTCCGCCTGCCGAAGAGCTCGCGGGTATGGAAGACCGCATTCTCCTCCGCTACTCCCGATTCGGAATAGACCATCTCGCAGCGCCAATCGGGAATCCAGTCGTATTCCCTGACGGGACAGAGCAGGGGGAATATCCTGGCCGCCGCGGCCTTCAGCTCGAAGCTCGTCTCCCTCTCGATTCTCTCGGCTCTCTTCCATCTCGGTTTTCGTTCCATCTGCCTCTCCGCTCGTATCCGGATTCGATGAAGCTAAACCGTGAAGCCGTAGTCGGGTCAAATGTCTTTTTTTAGTTTTCCGAGGAATTCCTCGATTTCGGTTCCGCCGAAGCCGAGAAGGCCGAGGAGGCGCCGGTGCTCGGCCGGCGAGGCCGATTCGAAGGCCTCGTGGAGCTCGCGATAGTTGCTTTCCGTGATGCCCGCCTCCCGAGCGAGCTTCCCGAGCGCGCGCAACGAGGACGGTCCGGCGTTCAAGCCGCCCCTGGCCTCGAGGAGATCGAGAATGCCGCGTTGCTGGGCCCTCAGCTCGGCGATCCTCTCGTTGATCTCGAAGACGCGCCCGAGGAGGGCGCCGGTCGGCCCCTCTTCGGGCAGATCGAGGAGCTCGCCTATCCTCCCGAGCTCGAGGCCGAGGGCGCGGAAGGCGAGGATCCGCTCGAGTCTCGAGCGGTCCCGCCCCGAGTAGAGCCGGTAGCCGGAACTTGAGCGCCCCGAGGGCTTCAGGAGGCCTATCGAATCGTAATAGAGCAGGGTCGAGCGCGAGAGGCCGCAGAGCTCCCCGAGGCGGCCGATAGCGTAGGGCGGCTCCAGCTTCGCCATCGGCGCCGCTCCCGCCGCCTAATTCTTGGCGCCGAGCTCGAGGATCAACTCCACCTCGCCGCGGCTTATCTTCACCGCCCGCGCGATCTCGTCGACGCTCCAGCCTTGTCGGGCGAGCTTGCGCACGGTGTCCTGGGCGCTGGAAGGAGGCGCGCCGCGCTCTCTCGCGCGCGCGGGGCCCTCCTCCTCCTTGAGGAGGGAGGACAGGAGCTTGAGCTGGTCCTGCGCCTTCCGGTCGATCTCCTCGAGCCGGGTCTCGGCGCGGGCGAGCCACTCGCGCGCCTTCTGGACTTCGGAGACGCGCCTCTCGGCGTCCGCTATCACGCCGTCGAGATCGGCGAGCCTGCTGACCGCCTCGCTCACCTTTTCCCTGCCGGCCGCCAGCTCGTCCACGCCGCGCTTCAGCTCGGCGACGCGCTCGGGGATCTTCCGCAGCTCGGCGCCGACGGCCGCGACGGCCTTCTCGACCGCCTGCACAGACTGGAAATTCTTGTCCACGGCCTCCACGGTGGCGTCGAGGACGGCCGATTTCTTGTCCAGCCGGTCGAGCTTGCCCTCGGCCTCCTTGGAAAGCTCGAGGAGCCTGCGTATCGTGGCCTGCGCCTCGGCGAGGGCGTCGGCCTGGCCGGTGACCTCCTCGAGCCTGCGGTCCACCGCGTCCGAGACCGAGGCCAGCCTCGTGAAATCGGCCTCGAGGGCGTCGATGCGCTTCTTCTCCGCGAGGAAGCGGGTGACTTTCTGGTTGACCTCGTCTTCGAGGCGCTTGACGCGGCCGAGCTGGCCCTCGATCTCGGCCACCTCCGCCCTCCGGCCCTCGAGGCGCGAAAGGTCGGCCTTCATCGATTCGATGCTCGAGCCGAGGCTTTCCTTGAGCTCGTCCGCGCGCTCGAAGAGCTTGGTCTGGGCGGCGAAGGCCTTCTGCTGCCGATCGATCTCCGCCACAGCCTGGGCGACGCGGGAGGCATCGGCCTCCACTTTGCCGAAGGACTGGGCCCGCATCGTCTCGAGCTTCAAGCCGAGGTCCTGCACGGCGTCCTTGTACTCGCGCAGGCGGAACTCGCCCTCGGCCTGGGCTTCGCGGCGCTTCTTCTCGAGCTCCGCGGACAGGCCCTCGAAGCCGCGGGAGAAGCCTTCGAGCGCCTGGGCGATGCGAGACGAGAGGTCCGTGCGGAGCTCCACGGTGCGGTCGGCGAGGCCCGCGAGCTCGCGCGAGATGCGATCGCGCTCGGCCTGCGACGAGGCGGAGTAGGAATCGGCCTGAGTCTCGTATTCGGCGCGCGAGCGCTCGAGCAGGACGGTGGTGGTGGCGGCGAAGGCGTCCAGCTGGGCGCGCGAGCGGGCCTCGACCTCGGCTATCGATTCCCCGAATCGCGCGCGGAAGGACTCTGCCGATTCGGCGACGGATTCGCGCGCGACGCGGACGCGCTCCTCCTCGGCGGCGATGGCGGCGGCCAGGGTCTCGATGCGGCCCGAGAGCTCGCGCTCCGCCGCCTTGAGCTTGCCGCCCGTCTCGAGGGAGAAGCGGGAGATCTCGCCTTCGACGTAGGCCTGGGCGGTCGCGCGCGCGTCCGCGGCGTCCTTGAGGACGGACTCCCTGAGCGCGGCGAGGGATTCCGCGGCCAACCCGCTCTGGGCGACGATGCCGTCCTGGACGGCCTGGGCGCGCTCGCGGAGCTTGTCCAACTGCTCCTGGGTCCTGGCCTGGCTGTCCGCGAGGCGGGCCCGGATCTCCTCCAGCTGGGCCTTTTCGGCGGCCGCGCGCTCGGCCGCGGTGCTCGCCGAGAGGTCGGAGAGGGTCCTGTCCAGGTCGGCGCGCCAGGCCTCGAGCCGGAGCTCGACGCTCTCGCCGCGCGCCTTCAGGTCGACGAAGAACTCGTCCTCGAAGACCTTGAGCTTCTCGGAGACATTGTCGTAGGCGCGGGTCTTGAGCGCGTCCAGTTCGTCCTCGAGGGACTTCATGCCCGAGCGGAGCGCGGTGGCATCTCGCTCGAAGCCCTCCTCGAAGCGCTTGCGGCGATCCTCGAGCTCATGCCCGAAGGCCTCGAAGTCGTTTTCCACGCGGCGCTCGGCCTGTTCCATGGAGGCCCTGAAGGCCGCGTCCAGCGCGCCGATCTCCGAGCCGGCCGCCTCCAAGCGCTCGAAGCGGGCCTCGGCCTCGGAGGCGTACTCGGCCATCCGGCGGCCGAAATCCTCGAATACTTTGGCCTGGAGAGCGGCGCCTTCGGCGGCGAGCCGCGCCTCGACTATGTCGCGATCGTTCTTTATCTTGGCGACTATCGCCTCGCGGTCGGTCTGGGTCCGGGCGGCGATCGCCGCGAGCTCGGCCGAGTTGCGGTCGGCCAGCTCGGAAACGGACTTCTCCGTCATGGCGACCGAGGCCGCCGAGGCGGCCACGCGGGTCTCGGCGGCCTCGATCTCGGCGCCGAGGCGGGCGACGAGGGCCTCCGATTCGGCTTTCCACTCGGCCTTGAAGCTCTTGACGATGCCCTGGGTCTCGGCGACCTTCTCCTTGGCGAGGGCGCCGAGCTGCGAGAACTTCTCCTCGACAAGTTCCCTGAGGCGGGCGGCCTTCGCGTCCGTCCCTTCCTTCAGCTTGGCGAAGGCCAGGTCCTCGAGCTTCTCGGCCTCGATCCTGGCCTTCTCGAGGGCGCGGGCAAGCTCGCGCTCGAGGGCGGCCTTGCCCGACTCGGCGCGCTCCGCGCTCGCCTGGGCCTCGACCCTGGCGCGCTCCGCCGTCTGCCCGAGCTCGGCGATCCGCTTGCCGACGTCCGCCAGGATCTCGGCCTTGTGGAGCTGGAGGGCCGCCGCCGAATCCCTGCCGAAGGCCTCCTTGAGCTCGGAGATCTCGCGCCTCGCGACGATCAGCTCCTGCTGCGCGGAGTCGACGCGCTTCGCGACCGTGTCGACGAAATCCGACTCGTCCCGGATGCGCAGGAGGTTCTCGTCCACGCGCGCGGTCATGTCCTTGAGCCGCGCGAGGGCGTTGTCGTACTCGGCCAGGCGCTTCTCGATGCCGCCTATCGCCTCGGCCCGTTGCGCCAGGCCTTCCTGGACGGTCTGGATCCTGTCGAGGGCCACCTTGGCGGCCTTCTGCTGGACGTCGAGTTCGATGCCGAAGCGCCGGAGGTCCTCGGCGCGCCTGTCCACGTAGGCGGAAAGCTCGTCGCGCTGCCGATCCGCGAACTTCTTCACCTTCTCGAGCGTGCGGTTGTCGCGATCGAGCTGGCGGTAAACTAGGAGGACCACCAGGACGAGCCCGAGGGTGATGAGGTTTCCCGTCGTGAAGAGCATGCGACGCAGTATAAACCATTTCCCTACACTGAGGAAGTGCGATATCTTCACGGCCATGCACGCGCGCCGCGCCACGACGATCATGGCCGCCCTGCGCGCGGCGGGACTGCTCGCCGCCGCGGCTCCGTTATGCGCCGCCGGGACCGACGCCGCGCCCGCGACGATCGTCGTGAGCGCGCGGCTCCGTCAGGGAGATCCCCTCCTCGCCTGGATCGTCACCGAAGCCCAGGTCGCCGCGTCGCCGATCGGCGACGCGGCGACGGCCGACTCGTCGGGGCGCGGGCTCGAGGCGAGGCTCGTCGATGCGGCGGGCAGGACGGTCGAGTCCTCCCTCTGCTTCGACGCTTCCGAGCTGCTCGATCGCGGCGGCGGTCCGCTCGCTCCCGCGCCGGAGACCCCGCCCGCCGTGCGCGTGAAGCGCACGCTGCTCGGCGCGTTGATGCCTATCCCCGTCGCGCTTCCGCCGGGCGACTACGAGCTCGTCGCGGCCGGAGCCTCGGCCTCCGTCGCCGTCGGCCCTCGGAGCTTTCCCCTCGAGACGATAAGGCTGGACGAGGCGAACTCGAAGCTCAGGACCGAGCCGAGCGAGCGAAAGACCGAGGAGGCGCGCAGGCTCTTCGCCCTCCTCCGAAGGACGGACGCCGCCGCCGTCTTCGCCGGGCCGGCGGGCTTCCTCTTTCCGGTCGAGGGCGGATGGCGAAGCGCAGGCTTCGGCGATCGCCGCCGCTACGTCTACGTCGACGGCAGCTCGGAAAGGAGTCTGCATGAGGGCTTGGACTGGGCCGTCGTCGAAGGAACGGCCGTGCGGGCCTGCGCCCGCGGCAAAGTCGTCCTGACCGCCTGGCGCGAGGTGACCGGCGGGACGGTCGTCGTCGAGCACCTCCCTGGTCTCTATTCCCTGTACTTCCACCTCTCGTCGATCGAGGTGGAGGATGGCGCCATTGTCGAGCGCGGCTCCGTCATCGCGCGCTCGGGCGCCTCCGGCATGGCGACCGGCCCGCACCTCCACTGGGAGCTCAGGGCCGGGGGCGAGGCCGTCGATCCCGAGTACTTGCTCGGCGTCCCGCTACTAGACAAGGAGGCGGTTACGGCTATAATGGATGGCCTGATCGAAGGGAGGTGATTTTTATCAAGCAGATCATCGTGGACGACAGCGAGCCCCTCGAGAAGGCCATAAAGCGCTTCAAGCGCATGGTCGAGAAGGAGGGGATCATCCGCGAGTGGAAGAAGCGCGAGTATTTCGAGAAACCTTCCACGATCAAGAACCGTAAGCAGAAGGCCCTGGCGCGCAAGCTCCTCAAGAAGGCCCGCAAGCCCCGCGATTCCAAGGGCGGGTACTGATCCGCGAGCGGATCCCCGTCTCCTCGCTCCGCATCGGGGCGTACCGACCGGGTATCCGGTCCGAACATAGCGAAGGCTGCGCGGGTCATCCCGTGCGGCCTTTTTGCTTTCCCGGCGCGGATTCCGCAAGTGCGGGGAAGGGGCTCGACCGCCGAACTCCCAGTCGATGCGGTCCGGCATCTTTGCTATACTAGTTTCCCCGAGAAAGGAAAGTCCATGACCACGACGACCTCCGCCTCCCTCCTCATCGCCGCCGCAGCCCTCTGCCTGGCCATCCCCCTCGCGTCCTGCGCCGGGAAGGGCGAGGCGACCGACAGCCCCAATCCCCGGCTCGCGACGGCCGCGGTCGCGGTGGGCGGCGCCAGGGTCGTCGCCGAGATAGCGCGGACCGAGGTCGAGCGCGAACGCGGCCTCATGTTCAGGAAAAGCCTTCGCGACGGCGAGGGCATGCTCTTCATCTTCGACAAGGACGAGGAACTCGCCTTTTGGATGAAGAACACCGTCATTCCCCTCTCGTTGGCCTATATCGCCTCGGACGGCACGATCAGGCAGATCGTCGATCTTCAGCCCGAGTCCCTCGCGTCCGTCCGCGCCGAGCGATCGGTGCGTTACGCGCTCGAAGTACCGAAAGGCTGGTTCGATCGAACCGGCGTGCGCGTCGGGGATAGGGCGGACCTGTCGAACCTTCATTGACCCGAAGGCCGGCCCTTGCTAGATTAAATATATAGGGGAGTTTTTATGCTCGATATTGTTACATACGGAAACGAGATACTCGGAAGGAAGGCCGAGTCCGTGAAGGATATTGACGATTCGATCCGCTCTCTCGCGGCCGATATGCTCTCGGCCATGGCAGGCAGGGGGATCGGCCTCGCCGGACCCCAGGTCGCCTCGCCCCTCAGGCTCTTCGTGACGAGCGTGGACGGCGACAAGCCCCGCGTATTCATAAATCCCGAGATAGTCCTCACCTCGCAGGAGATGGTCGAGATCGAAGAGGGCTGCCTTTCCCTTCCGCGGCTCTATCTCGATGTCGTCCGCCCCGAGTCCGTCCGCGTCCAGGCGTGGAACGAGAAGGGGCGGCCCTTTACGGTCGAGACCGGCGGGCTCTTGGCGAGGGTCATACTCCACGAGTACGATCATCTCGATGGCGTGCTCTTCATCGATCGCCTCAAGGACGGCAGGAGGGACAGGGCCATCGCCCAGTACCGCCGCCTCGCGAGGGTTTAGGGAGATCCGGCGACAGGAGGAAAGAGTCGCCGCGAGCTCCCGCGGCGGCGCATCGATCCGCTCCCCCTTCCCGCCTCCTCCCGGCATCCCGACCCGGTCCGTATCGCTTCCTAGGTAGGAGAAGCCAATGCGCGTGCTCTTCGCGGGGTCGCCGGATATAGCCGTACCATCCCTCGTCCGCGTCTCCTTCGAGCACGAGATAGTAGGCGTGCTCACCAACCCGGAGAGCGCGAAGGGCAGGGGCCTTTCCCTCGAGGCGACGCCGGTCGCAATGGCCGCGGAGGCGGTCCTCGGCGACCGAGTCCCGGTCCTCGCGCCGCTGCGCCTGGGCGCCGAGGCGCGCAGCGCGGTCGCCGCCCTCGAGCCGGACATCCTCGTCTCCTACGCCTACGGACGCATCTTCGGGCCCAAGTTCCTCGCTCTCTTCCCAAAGGGCGGCGTCAACGTGCATCCCAGCCTCCTCCCGCGCTTCCGAGGTCCCGCTCCCATCCCCTCGGCCATCCTGGCCCGCGATTCCGAGACCGCCATCACCATCCAGCGCATCGCCCGCGAGATGGACACGGGCGATATTCTCGGGCAGCTCTCCCTCCGCCTGGCGGGCACGGAGACCGCCGAAGACCTCTCCGAGGTGGCCGCGATCATGGGAGCCGATCTCCTATCCCAGGTCCTCGAGGAGATCCAGGAGGGCAGGGAGACGCCGAGGCCGCAGCTGGGCGAGCCGAGCTACTGCTCCATGCTGCGCAAGGAGGACGGCCTGATCGACTGGGCCGGTCCCCTCCTCGATATCGACGCGAAGATACGCGCCTTCTACCCGTGGCCGGGAGCCTTCACCTACTTCCGCGGCGCGAGACTGAACATCCTCGAGGCCTTTCCCTATCCGCACGTGACCTTCGCCGCAGGGCCGAACAGCCTCGATTTCGAGGACGCCCCGCCCGGGACGGTGCTCGGCCTAGACAAGAGCCGCGGCATAATGGTACAAACTAGAGACGGCCTCATAGCCCTCAGGCGCCTCCAGGTTCAGCAAAAAAAAGCCCTTCCGTATAGGGAATTCGCGAACGGCATGAGACAGCTCGTCGGCACGGTTCTCGGGGGCCCCACACTCAAGGAAGCGGATAGCCCATGAAGCTCAACTTCAATCTGCCCAAACTGCCGAGACTGCCGAAGCTGTCGGAAATCCGCCTCCCCACCCTTCCCGTCGATCTCCGCAAGATCGAGTCCTTCGACAAGGAGCACTATAGGGTCATCGCCTACGGTCTCGGGGCGATCATAGCCCTCATGGTCGTCGCGGGGCTCTCGGCCTTTCTCCTCTCGCTCCGCGGGGCCGAGCAGACGATGGTGCCCGACGTGAAGGGCATGGAGCTGGCCCAGGCTTTGGTGAAGCTGCAGGAAAAGGAGCTCTATCCCCGAGTCTCCCTCCGCTTCACGGAGAATCCCCTGGACCGGGGCAAGATCGTGGACCAGAGTCCTTCCTCCGGGGCCATCGTCAAGGCGGGGCGCCGGATCCAGATCACGGTCAGCCGCGGCTCGGTCGTCGACAAGGTGGAGAATTTCGTCGGTCAGGACATCAACGAGGCGAAGATCCATCTCCAGACTCTCTACGCCGGCGCGCGGCCCCTCCTCTCCGTGAAGGATCCCCCGGTCTACATCTTCGACAAGGCCCCCGCGGGCAGCATCCTCGAGCAGAAGCCCCTTCCGGACACCGAGATCGGAGGCCCGACCCAGCTCGAGCTGGTCGTGAGCCGCGGGCCGGAGAAGGCGCAGGTCAAAGTGCCCGATCTCGGCGGACTGGCCATCGACGACGCCCTCCTCCAGGTCGAGAAGACCGATCTCGCCGTGAACTTCTCGATGCGGGCCGGCGGGAAAAGCGAGAGGGCGGGCACCGTCGTCGCGCAGACGCCAACGGCCGGCTCGATGATACCGGCCAATGCGCGCGTCTCCGTGACCCTCTCCGCTCCGGCGGTCTCCAAGGACATCGTGGCGGGGATCTACTCTCGAGACCTGCCCGTGTACCCTTACCCCCTGAAAGTATCCCTCGAAAGCATGAGCCCTTCGGGCGACCGTACTCCCCTCCTCACCGTCAACCATCCCGGCGGCTCCTTCACCGCGCCCTACGCCCTGCCCGCGGGCTACATCCTCGTGCTGAGCGTGCTGGACCACGAAGTGCCTCCCCGCGTGGAGGTCCAGGCGCCGAACCAGGCGTCTCCGGCGCCCTGATGGGTCGGCGCGCCTCTCACGGCGGTCCCCGGCAGCCGCGGTTCCCCGGCGCCGAGGGGGCCCGGCCGGAATCCTTCAGGGCGGAGCGCGTGCGAGACGGGGCCGGGCGCCCGCTGGGCGAGCGGCGCGGCCGCGGGGAGAGGCGCGGGAGCTTCGGCCGCGACCGGCGCGCCAGGCGCCGCGGCCCGGACCTGCCCCTCCTGGTCGAGGCCGTGTTCTTCTACCTCCACGACGTCGGGAGGAGCGTCGACCTCATCAAGGTCGCCGACCTGGTGCCCGCCCATCCCGACCTCGGCATAGCCAAGCGCCGAGACACGCCGGCTTCCCTCACCCTTCCCACCCCCCTCATCCTCCAGCTCGGCACGCCCGAGCTTTCCAAGAGCGAGGGCTTCGAGCGCCTCTCGGCGCAGGCCAAGATATACGCGGAGGGCGTCGTCACCATCGTCGTGCGCCTGAAGACCCGCCTTCCCATGAGCGAGCTCCACGGTCTCGAGGGCGGAGCCGTGATCTCGCAGGGACGGAGGATCACGATAGCGGAGTTCGCCGAGGAGGGATTTTCCAGGCTCTTCGAGGCCCTTACTCCCGCGGTCTCCGAGCCTCGCGCCCTCGTCGACATGGACCGCGAGTCCTACCTCGCCTTCTGCCTCCTCGAGTGCGGCGAGGACCCGGTCAATTTCATCGAGCGCAACCGCGACTATTGCGCATCCCTCCTCATCGGCGAGGAGCCGAACTCGAGCCTCCACGACAGCCAGATCGCCGCGACGCTGGGGAGACCCTTCTCCTACCGGATGGGAGACCTGGCGGTCTTCGAGCTCGACCGCTGCATCATCATCGATCCGAGGGGCGATTACGAGGATCTCCTCCTCATCGCCGAGCACGCCAACTACCAACTCCTCGAGCTCCGCGTCCTCGACAAGCTCCTCGACACCTGGCTCGACGAGGCGGAGGACGACATCCGCAACCTGAGCTCGGGAGGGCGGCGGCTATCCCGACTCAGGAGGCCGATGATGGTGAAGGTGGCCCACATCCAGGCCCTCAGATTCGACGCCCTCTTCATACTCGAGAATCTCGAGAACTCCTCGAAGATCATCGGCGACTACTATCTCGGCCAGGTCTACGCCCGCCTCTGCGAGATCTTCAACACCGAAGGATGGAAGTGGTCGGTCGAGCGACGCCTCGATGCCCTCCAGGACGTCTACGACATGGTCAAGTCCGACGCGGGCGAGAGCCGCATGATGACTCTCGAGGTTATCTTCATCATCGTGTGCATCATTTTCCCGATCATTCAGATCGTCCAGGTGATGATAGGGAAATAACGATCCTTTCGATTAGACTGTTCATGCGAAGCATGAACAGTCTAAGGAAGAGCGGCTTGCGCGCGTTCACCTTTTTACGGTCGTGAACGCCTCTTCGGACGAGGCACCATAGTCGAGAAATTCCGAAATCTCCGATGAGGACCGGAGATCCCGCAAGCTGAATGTGCCTCGTGACCTGGTTCGTAAATGATCACGGCCGCCTTTGGCAAGGGCGCCATCATTATTCCGTCGTCACGCTTTTCGCGAGGTTGCGCGGCCTATCGACGTCGCGGCCGAGCAAGAGAGCCAGCTCGCGGCCCAAGAGCTGGAAAGGCAGGACGGCGAGGATGGGCGCGAGATCTTCCCCGCAGTTCGGCAAGAGTATCCTTTCGGCGAAGGGCGCCTGGGGATCGTCCACATCGGTGACGAGAACGAGGAGTCCGCCGCGCGCGCGCACCTCGGAGGCCGCGATGAGGGTCTTGTCGTAGGAGTCGCCGGCGAAGGCGAGGACGTAGACCGGCGTCCCCTCGCTCACCAGGGCGAGGGGACCGTGCTTGAGGGAGCCCGCGGCCAGACCCTCGGCGTGGACATAGGAGAGTTCCTTGAGCTTGAGGGCGCCCTCGAGGGCGGCCGGGTAGAGCGGCCCCCTGCCCACGACGAAGGCGCTGGCCTCGCCGCGGACGCGCTGCGCGATCCTCGCGATGTCCGGCACGAGGGTCAAGGCTTTGGCCGCCAGGCCGGGGAAGGCCTCGAGAGCGTCGACGATCTGCCTCCCCCGCGAGAGCGACAGCGCGCGCATCCTGCCGAGGAGGAGGGCCAGCAGCGCCAGCACGAGGGCCTGATTCACGAAGGCCTTGGTGGTGGCGACCGATATTTCCGCTCCCGCGTGGACATAGACGCCGCCGTTGCAGAGCCGCGCGAGGGTCGAGCCCACCGCGTTGATGACGCCGACCACGCGCCCTCCCTTGGTGAGGAGCTCCCGCGCGGCGCCTATCGTATCGGCCGTCTCGCCGGATTGGCTCACCGCGACGTAGAGAGTCCCCGCATCGACGATCGGGTTGGAGGAACGCAGCTCCGACGCGTCCAGCGCGGCCGCCGGCATTCGGGCCCAGTCCTCGAGCAGGCGAGCGCCGATCATGGCCGCGTGCAGCCCGGAGCCCATACCGAAGAGCACGACGCGCTCGAGTCCCAGGAGCTCGCGAGGCTCGAGGCCCAGGCCGCCGAGCTTGGCGGTGCCGAGATCCCGGAGCAGACGGCCTCCGTTGCCCAGGGCGCGCGCCGCCGCGTCGGGCTCCTCGAGGATCTCCTTGAGGAGCCAGTCGGGGCACTCGCCGAGCTCGCCGGGGTGGGCCGCGGCGTCGAGGGGCTGCGCTTCGCTCTCGACGCGCGCGCCGCGGAAGTCGCGGGTTTCCCAGACTCCCGGGCGGAGGAAGGCTATCTCGCCGTCGCGAAGGAACACCGCTTCCCGCGCCGCCCCGCCGAAGGCGGCCGGATCGCTGGCGAGGAAGCACTCGCCCTCGCCTATGCCCAGGACGAGGGGGCTGCCGTTCCGCGCCCCGACGACGAGACCCGGGTAGTCGGCGAAGAGCACGGCGAGACCGAAAGTGCCCTGGAGCCTCGCCAGGGCCTTGAGGACCGCCGCCTCCGGGCCGGCCTCCGCGTTCTCCCTCAGGGCCGATTCGACGAGCTGGGCGATGACTTCGCTGTCTGTCTCGCTGGCGAAGACTGTCCCCATGGACTCGAGCTCGCGGCGGAGGACGACGTGATTGTCGATGATCCCGTTGTGCACGATCGATACCCTGCCGGTCGAGCCTACGTGGGGATGTGCGTTGAGATCGGTCGGGCCGCCGTGCGTTGCCCAGCGGGTATGGCCGATGCCCGCCGTCTCGCGAGGCGAGGAGGGCAGGATGGCTTCCATCTCGGCGAGCTTGCCCGCCTTCTTGTAGGTCCTGATTTTCCCCTTGTCCCCGAGCGAAATGCCCGAGGAATCGTAGCCTCGATACTCCAGGAGCTTGAGTCCCCGGAGGAGGACGGGCATCGCCTTCTTTGGCCCCGTGTATCCGATTATACCGCACATATCGGCTCCTATCCGTAGATGATTCTCCGCAGCTGGCGGAGAGAGAGGCTCGAGCTCCGGAAGCGACCCGCGAGGGTTTCCTCCTCGAGTCGCCGATATATCGCCGCGTTGCGAAGGCCAGCTCGCTGGAGCTCGCCATGGCGGCGCCTGACGAAATCATCGACTGTCTCTTCGGTGAAAGCCCAGAGATCATCGATAAGGAGGCCGAGCTCGGCCTGTCCGAGCCCATACTTGGCTTCCAGATAGCGCCGGCGCTCGGAAGTTAAGAAAGGAGCATCCATCCTTTTCCGCCCTTCGACTGGCAGGATACACCCAATATATCGTCAGATCAATGAATCTTGCCCGATTTAGGGCAAGAAATACCCTATTTCGGGCAAGAGCGATTGATTCCCCGATATTCGGCCATCTTCTCGGGCTTTCGGTCCGCGGTCGAGGTAGGCGCGGCGAGGCAAGGCCGAGCGAAGGCGACGTCGACCTGCCGGCGCTTGTCCCTTCAAGCCACCGGCGGGTACACTGTGCCGAAATGCCGCAAAGAGCCGATGACCTGATGCCCGCCGAGGAACGCCGCGAAATCTGGGAGAGCCTCGGCGTCATCGAGGATTGGCTCAGGGGCGGCGCGCGTCGCGAGCGCGCGATCCCCGATTTCTCGGTCGCCGTCCTGGCCGAAGACGGGGAGACCCGATCCGGCGACAGCCTCGAGACCATAGCGCGCGAGGTCGAGAATTGCCGGGCCTGCCGGCTCTGCGAGAGGCGGATGCGCGCCGTGCCCGGGCAGGGACCGCCCCTACCTCTCGCGATGGTGGTGGGAGAGGGACCGGGCGCCGAGGAAGACGCGCAGGGACTGCCCTTCGTCGGCCCCGCGGGTCGGCTTCTCGACAAAATGCTGGCGTCCATCGGGCTCTCGCGCGACTCGAACTGCTTTATCGCCAACGTCGTAAAGTGCCGGCCGCCGAACAACCGCGACCCGGCGCCCGACGAGAGGGCCGCCTGCATAGGCTACCTCCGCCGGCAGATCGCCCTCTTGAGGCCAAAGGCCATCCTCTGCGTCGGCCGCATCGCAGCCGGCGCCCTGCTGGGCGCGGACGAGGGCGTCGGCAGACTGCGAGGGACCTGGCGGGACTTCGAGGGCACGCCCCTCCTCGTGACCTACCACCCGAGCGCCCTGCTGCGGGACGAAGCCTACAAGCGGCCCGCCTGGGAGGACCTGAAAGCCTTCCGCGAGCGCGTCCTGCCGCCCTCCTAGGTCCGGACGGATGGCCGAATTCGTCGAGGTCCTCTTCGCTGTGCCCCGGCTCGGGGCTCTCTCCTATCGGAACGACGAAAGCCGAAGCGCCTGCCTCGGCAGGCGGGTCTCGGCGCCCTTCGGGCGGCGCGAGGCGACCGGCTTCGTCGTGGGCGAGTCCGACTCCTGCGCCCTGCCGGCGGCGCAGTTGAAGAGGATCACGAAGACACTGGACGAGGAGCCCCTCTTCGACGAGAGCTCCGTCGAGCTCGCGCGATGGCTCGCCGGCATGTATTTCTGCGGTCAGGGCGAGGCCTTGGCCGCGATGCTCCCTTCGGCACGCAGGGAGCCGCGCTCGGGCGCGGCCATCGAGGTCGAGGAGTTCGAGATCGAGGGTTCGCCCCTCGTCCTGTCGGGGGAGCAGGCCTCGGCCCTCGAGCGGATCGCGCGGGACGAGTCCGGCCTCGAGTACCTTTTCGGCCTCACCGGCACGGGCAAGACCGAGGTCTTCCTCCAGGCGGCGGAGGCCACGCTCGCGGAAGGCAGGAGCGTCATCTACCTGGTGCCCGAGATAGCGCTGACGGGGCAGGTCGCGGAGGCGGCGAAGCGCCGCTTCGGCGAGAGATGCGCGGTCCTCCATTCTCGCCTCACTCCCTCGAAAAAGCTCGGCGAGTGGCGGCGCATCCTGCGAGGCGAGGCGACGGTCGTGATCGGGGCTCGGAGCGCCGTATTCGCTCCCGCGCGCAGGCTCGGCCTCATCGTGATCGACGAGGAGCACGAGGCGACCTACAAGTCGGGCTCCTCGCCGCGCTACCACGCGAGGCAGGTCGCGATGCGCCGCCGCGCCATCGAGGGTGCGCGGGTGGTGATGGGCAGCGCGACGCCCTCGGTCGAGGCCTGGAGCCTGATGGCCTCGGGTTCGATGGAGCGGCTCCCCCTCACGAGGCGCCTAGCCGGGGGCGCGCCTCCGGCCGTGGAGATAGTCGACATGCGACTCGAGGGTGGGCCCATCTCGCGCAAGCTAGCCGAGTCGGTGCGCGCTTCCCACGCCGAGGGCAGGCAATCGATTCTCTTCCTCAACAGGCGCGGCTTCTCCTATTTCTTCCGCTGCGGCAGCTGCGGGCGCGAACTGCGCTGCCCGAATTGCTCGGTGGCCCTCACTTTCCACAAAGACCGCGACGCCCTGGTGTGCCACTATTGCGGATATCGCGCCGAGCCTCCGACGGCCTGCCCGGAGTGCGGCTCCCTCGACGTCGGCTGGGCGGGCTTCGGCACCGAGCGCGTCGAGGAAGAGGCGGCCCGGCTCTTCCCGGACCTGAGGATAAGGAGACTCGACGCCGATTCTACTTCGAGGGCGGGCGAGCTGGAGGCCGTCCTCTCCGACTTCCGCGAAGGCCGCGCCGACATCCTGCTCGGCACGCAGATGGTGGCGAAAGGCCTCAATTTCCCGCTCGTGAAGACGGTCGGCGTGGTCCTCGCCGACACCAGTCTCAACCTGCCCGATTTCAGGGCGGCCGAGCGCACCTTCGCCCTCGTGGTGCAGGTCGCGGGCCGGGCGGGACGGTTCACGCCCGATGGCCGCGTCATCCTGCAGACTTACCGCCCCGACAGCCCCGTGATGCGACTCGCCGCCGCCTGCGACGCCGAGGCCTTCTACCGCCTCGAGCTCGAGACGAGGCGGGAGCTCGGCTTCCCGCCCTTCGCCCGCCTCGTCCGCGTCGTGTTCAGGTCCAAGGAGAAGGGGAGGGCGGCCCGGGCGGCGAGGGAGTTCGCGGAGCTCGCTCGCAGTCTGATGCCCGAGGGGGCCGAGCTCCTCGGCCCTGCGGAGTGCCCGTTGGGAATGGTGGCGGGAGCGGCGCGCTGGCAGGTCATAGCGCGGGCATCCGAGCTCGGGACCCTGCACAAGGCGATGGCCGCAGCGCTGGCCGGCTTCAAGGCCCCTCCTTCCGTGAGGCTCGAGCCCGACGTCGATCCGGTGAGCCTGATGTAGGGCACGCGCGCCGGCTAGGGACTCGAGGAAGCGGCCAGGAAGGACTCTATCGCGGCGGCGGCCCCGCCCTCGTCCACGCCCCCCGCGACCGCGGCCGCGCGGGCGCGCAGCTCCGCCGGGGCGCCCGCCATCGCGATTCCGTAGCCCGCCGCCAGAATCATCTCCCGGTCGTTGTCGGCATCGCCTATCGCCATCACTTCGCCGAGCGTGAGGCCCCGAGTCCCGAGCCAGACCGCGAGTCCCGCGGCCTTGTCCACGCCCCGCGGCACGATCTCGAGGAAGCCGGGGCTCGAGAAGAATACCGATGCCTCGCCGGCGCAGGCTTCGGCGGCGGCCACGGCCGCCGCCTCGATGGCCTCGCCCGGGTCCCCGACGAACATCAACTTGTTGAAGACCGGATGCCGCATCTCGTCGAAATCCACCAAGTTTCCGCCGAAGCCGGAACGGCGCTCGTAGAGGGCCGTTCCGGGACGCCGCCTCTCGTAGAACCAGTCGTCGCCGCCGAAGCCGTGGAAATGGAGATCGAGCTCGCGCGACAGCGCGACGACGCGCCGGACAGCCCCTTCGGGAAGCCGAGCCTCCGAGATGAGCTTTCCCCCCGGCGATTCGCCGAAGTCGTACACCATCGCGCCGTTCTGGCACACCATCGCCGAGACGCCGCCCATTCGGCGGGCCCAGGGCAGGGCCGAGCGGCGGGACCGTCCGGTCGCGACGACGAGCTCGCGGCCCGTGGCCCGGAAGGCCGCCAGCGCCGCGACGCTCCTGTCGGACATCTCGTACGCGGAAGTGACGAGAGTCCCGTCGAGGTCGACCGCGAGGACGCGGATGCCGTCGCGGGAGGCAGTCGCCGTCACCATCTGTTGATCACCTTCTCGCGGTGGCCGCGCAGGTCCCTCACCTCGACGCGCGATCCGTCGTCCAGGATAGCGAAGTCGTTCCACGCGCCGAGGAGAAGGGGGCCTGGTCCCGGTATCTTGCGCTCCATAGGGCCAGTATCGCATGGAGAGGGATTCAGTTGAAGGTGCCCGGGTCGGGCGCGGCGGCGATGATCGGCCGCCTCCCTCCCGATGAAGGGGCCGGCCCGGAATCGCTTCCGAGCCGGCCCCGCGCGTCCGGCGCGCCGCGAAGTCGGATCAGTAGACGGTCTTCCAGTCGGCGATGTTCTTAGCGTCGAACTTGAAGGGGGGCCCGAGGAGGACTTCGGTGCCGCCGTCGGGGGCCTTGGTGATCGTGTAGTTGCCGAGGCGGCCGGCGGAGAACTTGTCGCCGACGGCTCCGCTTATCGTGCCCTTGACCAGGGCGGTGGCGACGTAGGCGCCGAGGTAGCCGACGTCGATCGGGTTCCAGAGGAACATGTAGGGGCAGACGCCGTTCTCGATGTAGGTCGCCATCTCGGAAGGCAGACCGAGGCCGGTGAGGAAGACCTTGCCTTTGAGGCCCTTGTCGGTTAGGACCTTGCCCGCGGCTGCGACGCCGACGGTCGTCGGGGCGATTATGCACTTGAGATTCGGGTAGGCCTTGAGGAGGCCTTCGGTCTCCGAGACCGACTTGTCGCGGAGATCGTCGCCGTAGGCGACCTTCACCAGCTTGACGTTCTTGTACTTGGGAAGGGTCAGCTCCTGCTTCATGTAGCTGATCCAGAGGTTCTGGTTCGAGGCCTGGCTGGTCGCGGACAGGATGGCGATCTGACCCTTGCCGCCGATCATGTCGTAGGCGGCCTGTACCAAGGTCTGGCCGATCTTCACGGAGTCCGCCTGGTTGACGTGGGTGAGGCGGGCCGACGGATTGACCGACGAATCGAGGGAGAAGACCTTGATCCCGGCGGACGCGGCCTGACCGAGGACGGGAGTGAGCGCGTCGAAGTCGTTGCCGACGATGCAGATCGAGGCCACTCTCTGCGCGATGAGCTGCTGGATTATGGCGATCTGAGCCTCGGCGGTCGGCTGATCCGGGGCGCGAAGTATGGCCTCGAACTTCTGCTCTTCGATGCCGGCCTTGAAACCGGCCATCTGCTTCTCGCCGTAGGGATTGCCCGTGTTCTTGAACACGATGGCGTAGCTCTGCGCGACGAGGCTCGTCGCCGCGATCGTCATGACCGCGAGGATCATGACAGCCTTAACGAAGGACTTTTTCATCTCTCCTCCTCCTCTATGCTTTCTCGTCCGGCGCCTTGCCGGGCGCGATCACTCTCGCGCCGGGCGGAGCCGGGCGTCGATGCCCGCCGAAACGCACGTTCAGGACCAGTACCGATAGGATCAGGAGCGATCCGATGATGATAAGGAGCACATTGGCCGTCGTATTCACGAGGCCGAGGCCGTAATTGAGGTAGCCGATGATGAATACCGCGAGGATCGGGCCGCCGATCCTCCCCGAGCCGCCCGCGGTGCTCACCCCGCCCAGGACGACCATCGCGATCACCGAGAGCTCGTAGCCCAGGGCCACGTTCGGCCTCGTCGAGCCCATCCGGGAGCTGAGGAAGAGCGAGGTGAAGCCGGCCATCAGCCCGGTAAGGGCGCTCACCGCGACTATCACCGAATCCGTCCTGATGCCGGAGTAGCGGGCCGCGGTGAGGTTGTTGCCCATCGCGAAGACCTTGCGCCCGAAGCTCGTCTTGTGCAGGAGGAGGCCGAAGGCGATCGCGCAGGCCGCGAAGACGATGAGGATCAGGGGCACAGGGCCTATCGAGCCCCAGGCCAGGAAGGAGTACCACTTCGGGAAGTGGCCCGAGGCCTGGTCCTCGAGGATGACGTAGGCGATGCCGCGGTAGATGATCATCGTGGCGAGGGTGACGATGACGGCGGAAAGCTCCTTGAATTTTATCATGATGAGGCCGTTGAGGAGCCCGCAGGCCGTGCCCACGACGAGGCAGAGGATCGCGGCGAGAGGCATCGGCAGGCCGGCGTTGAAGGATACGGCCATGACGACGGCCGAGAGAGCGACCGTCGACGCGACCGAGATGTCGATGTTCCCGAGGATGATCACGAAGGTCATGGGCAGCACGAGGAAGGCCATGTCGAGGAAGGAGTTCGTGGAGCCGACCAGGCTGCGCAGGTTGAGGTAGTAGCGCGAGAGCGAGCTGTTGATGAGGTTGACCGCTATGAAGATGAGGACGAGGAGCCATTCCCATTGGAAGAAGAAGCGCCTGAGGCTCCTGGGCCTGTCTACGCTGATGGATCGTTCGGACATCGCTTTAGCCCCTATATCGCGCGCTTGCGCAGCGCGAGTCGCTGATTATTCCTCTTCACCGCCACGTTGGTGAGGACGGCGGCGAGGATGACGATGCCCTGGATGAACTGCTGCCAGAAGGGGGAGACGTCGATGAGGGGCAGCGCGTTGTTGAGCATCCCGAGCAGGATCGTGCCGAGGACGAGGCCCGAGACCTTGCCCGAGCCGCCCGAGATGCTGACGCCGCCGAGGACGCAGGCGGCGATGACGTTGAGCTCGTAGCCGAGGGCCGTGTCGCCCTGGGCCGAGGCGAATTTGCTCACCCACAGCACGCCCGCCAGGCCCGCGAGGACTCCCATGGTCGCATACACAAGCCAGAGCAGCTTGCGCCTCGGGATCCCCGACACGTCGGCGGCGTCGGGATTGGAGCCGATCGCGTAGATCCGGCGTCCCGTTTTGGTGTGGTTAACGAAATACCAGAACAGCGCGAAGATGACGAGGGCGATGAGGACGAGGTTGTTCACCCCCAGGGTCGTTCCGGTCGAGAGGGACTTGAAGTCGTCGGACATCTGATAGGCGCTCACCCAGGCGCCCTTGCTCTCGATGTAGGTGACTCCCCGGACGATGTTCATGAGGCCGAGGGAAGCGATGATGGGGAGGACCTTGAAGCGGGCCACGAGTATGCCGATCACCGAGCCGATGACCAAGCCGACCGCCATCCCTTCGAGAATGGACAGGAGGGGATTGATCCTGGGAATCGCCATCCCGGTCAGGGCGCTCGTCATCCCGGCCAGCGCGATGGTGGCGCCGATCGAGAGGTCGATGCCGCCTGTAATGAGGACGAGCATCATGCCTACGGCGAGGATGCCGAGGATGGCCGTGTTGTCCAAAAGGTCCTTGATGTTGGCCAGCGTGAGGAAGCTGTGGTTGCGAAGCTGGAACGCGATGCACAGGATCGCTATGAACACCAGGAGCCCGAGCTCGCGAAACCCCTCCCCGGAGCGGTTGGCGCGCGCTCGCGCCGGCGCTTTCGCTTCGGCGCTCATGGCCGTTCCTTCGCCGCTGTAGCGGCGGTCGCCACAGTAGTGGCGGTCGCCATCGCGGCGCTCAGGATCTTCTCCTGTGTGGCATCGGCGGTGTCGAGAGTCGCGGAGACCCTGCCCTCGCGCATCACGACTATTCGATCGCTCATCCCGAGCACTTCGGGCATCTCGGAGGACACCATGACGATACCGTACCCCGCCTGCGCGAGCTCGTTCATTATCTCGAATATCGCGGCCTTGGCCCCGACGTCGACGCCCTTGGTCGGCTCGTCGAGGATGATCACCTTCATGTTCCCGGTCAGGAGCTTGGCGACGATCACTTTCTGCTGGTTGCCGCCCGAGAGCGTCGCCACGAGGTCGTGGACGCTGTTTGCCTTGACTTCGAGGCGCTCGGCCAGCTCCTTCGCCTTGAGCTCCTCGCGGCGCCGGTTCATCCAGCCGAACCTCGAGAACCTCTCGAGGGAGGGCAGGGTGACGTTGGCGGCGATGGCCCACTCGAGGACGAGTCCCTGCTTGAGCCGGTCCTCGGGAAGGTAGCCCAGGCCCCTCTCCAGCGCCTCGGATGGGTGGGCTGCGCGCAGCTCCTCGCCCGCCAGGAGGACGCGGCCGGAGTCCGCCCTGGTGATCCCGTAGATCGCCTCGCAGACCTCCGTCCTGCCCGCCCCGACGAGGCCCGTGATCGCCAGGATCTCGCCCTTGCGCACCGAGAAGGAGACATCCTTGAAGTAGCCCGTCCGCGAGAGGCCCTCCACCTTGAGCACCTCCTCCCCGATCGCGACCTTCCGCTTCGGGAAGAGCTGCGTGATGGAACGGCCGACCATCGCGACGATCAGCTGGTCGCGGCTTATCGCATCGACGGGCCAGGTGCCGACGTAGCGCGAGTCGCGGAACACCGTGACCCTGCTCGCCAGGCGGTACATGTCCTCGAGCCTATGCGAGATGAAGACGATCGAGACGCCTTTGTCGCGGAGGCCCTCGGCGATCCGGTAGAGGTCCTCGCTTTCCCGCTTCGTCAGGGGGGCGGTCGGCTCGTCCATGATTATGATGCGGGCCCTGGTCGACAGGGCCTTCGCGATCTCCACGATCTGCTGCTGGGCGACCGACAGGTTGCCCATTATCGCCTTCGAGTCGAAGTCGGCGTCCAGGCTCCCCAGGAGCTCGGCCGCCTGGGCGTGGAGCTCTTTCCAGTGGATCCTCCGCGTGAGGGGATCGACCTTCTCGTGGCCGATGAAAATGTTCTCCGCGACCGAGAGGTCGGGGTAGCAGGTGACGTGCTGGTAGATGGCCGCGATGCCGAGTCTCTGCGAATCCAGGGGGCCTCGGATCGAGACGCTCCTGCCGTCCAGGAGGATCCGCCCCGAATCGGGCTGATAGACGCCCGTGATGACCTTGATCAGCGTGGACTTGCCGGCCCCGTTCTCGCCCATTAAGGCGTGGATCTCGCCTTTCCGGAGCTCGAAGCCGACGTCGTCGAGGGCCCTCACTCCGGGGAATGTCTTGGTTATGTGCTCGAGCGCTAGTATTGTTTCCGGCACGCCTGGACGCTCCTTGCGGTTACGCTCTAGTCATAGAGCCTAAGCCCTATGACCCGATCGCGATACGGGACGTTTCTACGAAGCGCGTAGGGCGATTCTACGCTTTCAGCAGATCCTCCGGCACTCCAGGCCCAGAAGTCCGCAGAGCTTCTCTATCCTGCCGGCGACCTTGCCGACGCCGATCGCGCAATGGTGGGCCGGACCGGCCTTGGACCATCTCTCAGTGAATTCCCGGGCCGAGAGGGCGAAGCGGTATCGGCTGTTGGTGTTGCCAATCTGGAGGGTCGGACCGGGCACGGACTCGCCCTCGGCCACGAGCAGGAAGGTCGAGCCCCCCGCTCCCTGCACCACGGAGAGGAGGGTGACCGGCCCGTTGCGGACGCTCATCTGGATCGAGAGCCCTCTGCCCGGCTTGCCGTGGTAGACGGGGAGGGGCACGAGGGAGACTTCGCCCTCGGCTATCGCGGGGTGAGCGGGTCCGTCGTGCCCCCAGAGCACGACATCGTCCAGGTAATCGATCAGGTACAGCTCGGAGAAGGATCCTCCCGCCCCGAAGGCGTCCAGTATCTTCATCGCGACTACGTTCTTCACCTCGCATTCGCCGGCCACCGGGACGTGATGCGCGGTGAGCAGCGTATTGCCGGCGATGACGGACGTCACTATGTTCTCGTGGGCGTTCCCGTCGACGCCTTCGTAATAGTATGCCAGGGCGCCGAGCCGCTTCTCCGAGCTCAGCCTGTCCAAGGCGCAGGAAGTGAGAGCCGCCCTCTCGAGCTCGACCGCCTCGCACTCGGGCGACACCGAGAACTCCGAGCGGAACTGGGCGAGCTTATGCTCGATCTCGGCCCTGCCCACCCCGTCGCGCAGCTTCTTGAGGTAGTCCATCTCGAGGAGCTCGAAATGGCTCCCGAAGACGGCGGCGAGACGCGTGACATCGGTGTAGACGTCGAGCATGCCCTCGTAATAGTGGCCCAGGATCCCGATCCTCGACTCGCGGAGGACGGCGAGGACCGAGACGGCTTGGACCCAGGCGGAAATCTCCTCCCAGGCGTAATCCTCCTTCAGCCAGCCGGTCACGAGGCGGTAGTCTATCCCGCAGGAATTGAAGACGTTGGCGATCTCGGGCACCGAGCATGCCTGGCAATGCGCCAGCCACTCGCCCGTCATGAGCCCCCGATCGCCCAGGGAGTTGAAGGCCGCGTAATCCATCGCGGGCTCCGGCTGAAGGCCGAGGACGATGATCGGCGCCTTGGCTCTCTGCGCGACCGGCAGGACCGTATGGGAGAGGGCGTAGGTCGATATGTAGAGGAATATCGCATCGACTCCCTCGCTGGCGAAGAGCTCCCCTCCGGCCCGCGCCTTGTCCGGATCGTCGACGAGCCCTATGTCCACCACCGTTGCGCCCAGGCCTGAGAGCCGTTCGGCTATGTAGGCCTGATACCCGAGGAGGCGCTCCCGAAGCCCCGCGAACTGGGGCCAGTAGGTGTCGAGGCCGATGCCGAGCAAGCCTACCTTCGCGCCTGTCCTATCCATATTCCCCGATTATCCGGCCGCTTCCGCGTCCCGTACATGGATATTCCCTTCCCCGTGATGCACAAAACTTGCCTGCCGCGGCCGGGGCTGCTATATATATACCGATGCCCGGGCAGGAGAGCGATTCGAAAAGCAGCTTTTTCCGCTACCTAACCTTCAGCGAGGAGGACGAGAGATGGCAGCTCGTATGCACCGACGCCGGGCGCAACGAGATCGGCCCCTATACCGACTATCCGCCGCATAAGAAGGGCCATCCCGGCCCCTTCAAGTCGGTGGCCGTGGGCCGGGTCCTCAACGAATACCAGATTATCTACATCACCAAGGGCAAAGGCAGCTTCGCCACCGGCGGCATGGCCTACAAGGTCGCCCCCGGGTCGATCATGGTCCTGTTCCCCGGCGTAAGCCATGTCTACAAGCCCGATTACGAAGTCGGCTGGACCGAATATTGGGTGGGCTTCCGGGGCCCCTACGCGGATCATCTCCGCGACGAGGGATTCCTCTCGCCCGAAAGGCCCTTCTACGAGCTCGGCCTGCAGGACGGCCTGCTCGCGGCCTTCACGGGCATCTTCGATCTCGTGCGCGATCAGGAGCCGCTCTACCAGATCCGGGCGAGCTCCCTGGTGCTCTGCCTGATCGCCGAGATCCTCGCCCGGGAGAGGAAGGCGGCGCAGTACAGCCACGCGGAGCGGCTGGTCCAGGCGGCCAAGTTCCTGATGGAGGAGAACGTCTACGGCGAGATCAACTTGAGGGGTATCTGCGAGAGCCTGGGCATCGGCCCCTCCCATCTCAACGAGGTGTTCAAGGCCTATACCGCGATGACGCCCTACCGGTACTTCATCAGCATCAAGATGCACAAGGCCAAGGAGCTCCTCGAGAAGGGGGACGCCGCGATCAAGGAGGTGGCCTTCCGGCTGGGGTTCAAGGACGAGTATTACTTCTCGCGCCTCTTCAAGAGCAAGGCCGGAGTATCGCCCTCGCGCTGGAGGTCTAGAGGACTATCGAGCCGATGATCGGCAGCGAGATGAAGTTGCCGATGGCGCCGCCCAGGCTCGCGAAGAAGAACACCAGGAGTATGCGCGTGATCTTGTTCCTATAGAAGCCGCGTATCGAGAGTATGTCCTCGGAGAGGTTCTCGAAATCCCGGACGCGGGGCTTGCTCGCCCAGGCTTCCACGAGCGCGGCCACGAGACCGATGCTGAGGAAGGGCTTCAGGACGACCACGGGCGAGCCTACGAAGGCCGCGACTATGGCGAGGGGGTTGCCGAGGGCGAGCAGGGTCCCGAGCGCGGCCCCGATGCCGTGGATGACCAGCCATTTGGCGAGGAGCCCGAGGCTCGCCGTCGCTCCCGACTTGAGGAATCCCAGGACGATGAGGCCCAGCATCGCGACGGGGATGATCAGCCCGAGGAGCGCGCCCCATCGACGGCGGGGGGGCACGGAGTCGATGTCCGAGAGCTCCGTCGGAGCCGAGCCGGCATCGAGGCGCTTGAGCCACTCGACGATGCCGTCGCAATGCCCGGCGCCGACGACGGCGGCTATCTTGGTACCGGGAGCCTGGAATATCCTCGTCGCGAGGTAGCGGTCCCGCTCGTCTATCAGGACTTCCTTGACCGAGGGAAGATAGGACGCGAGCTGGCCCATCATCTCGTCCAGGACGCTCTTCGACTTCAGCTCCTCGATCTCCTCGGCCGTGAGGGCCTCGTTGCTCATCGTCGAGGCCAGCAGGGAAGCCAGCAGCTTGGACTTGTTCCATAGGCTCGAGCGCGCCCAGGCCCTCCTCAGCGTAGTCTGGACTTCGCGGTCGCAGAAGGTGAAGGCTATGCCGAGCGCCCGGGCCTCCTCCACGGCGGCCTTCATCTCGTCCCCCGGCTTGATCCCAAGGTTCTTGCCCATGCGCCTCTGGAAGGAGGAGAGCACCAGATTGGCGAGGAGGAGGAAGCCCTTGCCGTCCTTGAGCACCTTGACGATATCGAGCTTCTCCCAGCTCCGATCCTCGGTCATCGTCGCGAAGCGGCCGGCGTCGATCTCGACGCACACCTGGTCGGGTCTCTCGTCCCGGATGGCGGCGCGGACTTCCTCGACGCTGTCGGCCGAAACGTGGGCTGTACCGATGAGGATGATCCGCTTACCGTGAAGGTCCAGAACCCGGGCTGCGCTGTTCATAGGGGAATCTCCGATCAAGCCTGCTGGCGGCATAGGCTATTGCCGGGGGCCTCGGCTGTCAATACGTCGGCCCCGGGCCGGCGCGCCCGGGCATTGACTCTCGTGCTTTCGCATGTTAGATTGCGCTAACAAGCATGGAAGGCGAGGACGCTGATCGCGACGGGGCCAAGGCGGTCACAGCCGCGACGGGCGACTCGCCGCGGCTCGGCGCGCGAGAGATACTGAAGTACATCGGCCCGGGCTTCCTCGTGACGATCGGCTTCATCGATCCCGGCAATTGGGCCTCCAATCTGGCTGCCGGCTCGGGCTTCGGCTACTCCCTGATATGGGTCGTCACCCTGGGGACGGCCATGCTCATGCTGCTGCAGCACAACGCCGCCCACCTCGGCATCGCGACTGGCTATTGCCTCTCCGAGGCGGCCACGATCTACCTCCCCCGCAGGGTGAGCGTGCCCATCCTGGGATCGGCGGTCGCGGCGGCCGTGTCGACCGCCCTCGCCGAGGTTTTGGGGATGGCGATCGCCGTCAACATGATCACGGGCCTGCCCGTGAAGGCCGCCGTCGTCCTGGCCTGCGCATTCACGCTCTTCATGCTCTTCTCGAATTCCTACCGCAAGCTCGAGAAGTGGATAATCGGCTTCGTGTCCCTGATCGGCCTCTCCTTCGTCTTCGAGCTCGCCCTGGTGAAAATCGACTGGATCGCCGCCGCGCGCGGCAGTTTCATCCCCTCGATGCCCGCCTCCTCGATCCTCATCGTCATGAGCCTGCTCGGCTCGGTCGTCATGCCGCATAACCTCTACCTCCATTCCGAGATCATCCAGAGCAGGCAATGGAACCTGGAGGACGGCTGCACGATCAAGCGCCAGCTTCGCTTCGAGTTCCTCGATACCACGCTGTCGATGGTCGTGGGCTGGGCGATAAATTGCGCGATAATCGTGCTGGCCGCGGCGACCTTCCACGCCGCGGGGCTGAAGGTGGAGGAGCTCGGCGACGCGAAGCGACTGCTCGGCCCCCTGCTCGGAAAGGCCGCGGGCATCGTATTCGCCGTCGCGCTGCTCTTCTCCGGCGTCTCGTCGAGCATCACCGCGGGAATGGCAGGAGGGGCCATCTACACCGGCATCTACGGCGAATGCTACGACATCGAGGACCGCCATACGCGCCGCGGGGTCATCGTCACCCTGGCGGGGGCCTCGGCGATCGCCCTGGTGGTCCCCGATCCCTTCTGGGCCCTGGTGATCTCGCAGATGGCGCTGAGCATCCAGCTCCCGTTCACGATCTTCACGCAGATAGCCCTCACTTCCTCCCGGAAAGTAATGGGCGAATTCACGAACAGGCGATCGACGACGGCATTCCTCTTCGCATGCGGACTCGTGGTCTCCGCGCTGAACGTCGCCTTGGTCGCGAGCTTCTTCCTGCCGTCCCGCTGACACGGCGGCGACCGGGGCGCGGAGCCTGCCGATCGCCCTAGCGGCTCATCATCAGCGGGGCGGGGTCGGTGGCGACGCCGCGCCTCCTCGTCTCGAAGTGGAGGTGGGGGCCGGTGGACATTCCGGTCGATCCGACCAACCCAATCGTCTCGCCCGCGCTCACGGTCTGTCCCTTCGCGACGAGGATCTTGGAAAGATGGCCGTAGAGCGTTTCCCAGGTCGCGTCATGAACGACGACGATGAAGTTGCCGTAGATATCGCTGTAGCCGGTCGAGTCGATCCGGCCCGACCGGGCCGCGAAGACCTCGGTGCCGAAGGGGGCGCCTATGTCGATGCCCGTGTGGAATCGAAGCGATCGGCCGGTGAAGGGGTCGAGCCTCTCGCCGAAAGCCGAAGTGATCACTCCCTTGGGCAGGGGGAAGCGGAATCCGGCGACGAGGAAGAAGGCGCGCTCGGACGGATGGAATTCGGCGCCGGGGTAGAAGACGAAGTCGACGTAGCGGCCGGCGATGAATGCTCGCACGGGGGAGTGCGGTTCTTGAATCTCGTTCCACAAGGACTTGACGAGGCATTCGAGATCGCCCTCGGGCGACTCGGCGACGAAGATCCCCGGCAGGGAGGGGATGAGCAAGGTCGAGCCGCCCGGAATGACCTCGGCGCTCCGCAGGCGATTCAGCGTGGCGAGGGCGTCATAGGGCAGGGACAGCGCCGCCGCGAGCGAGAAGATATCGATGTCGACGGGCGTCGTAAAGGAGTAGAAGGAAAGCTCGGGCGAAGTCTGGCCCCCCTTCTCGCTTTCATGGAAGCGCTCGATCGAATCGAGGAGCTGATCGTAGACGATATCCTCGGAGCGCAGCGCCCGTATCGTCGGGTAGGATGGCTGCGCCCAGGCCGATCCGGCGACGCCGAGGAGGGCGGAAAGGGCGATCGCCCGCGCTGGACTTGACTTGATCCGGGGCATAGCTTCGCATTCGAGGGATAGCCGCTCGGCCGCAGTATAGTGCTCCCGGTTATCCTTGTGCTAGGCCGGTCGCCCGCCGGCAAGGATTGGCCTTGCTCACCTAACCCTTCCTAGCCGATATTCTAGGTGATGAGGACGAACGAAGGATGAAGACTCCCGGCTCGCGAAAGATAAGAGGCCTCGCTTCGTGCTGTATCGCCATCCTCCTGGCGGTTTCGCCTGGACTCCTCTTCGCCGATTCCGGGACTGGCGGCGCGGGAGTCGTCGACTGGCGGTTGCCCTCGGGCGGGCCCTACCCGCGGCTTCGCAAAGGCGAGCTCCTTTGGATCAAGGTCTCGCTGCGGAGCCAGAAGGTCGATATAATGGAAGGGCAGCGGAGCATCTACACGATGCTGGCCTCCTCCGGTCTGGACGCCCCGGCCGACGACCGGACGCCGGAGGGGACATTCTCCATCCAGCGCGAGCGAGGCCTTTCCTTCTACAGCGCCAAAGTCGGAGAGGGTGCCCGCTACTGGGTTTCCTGGCTGAACCACGGTGAATACCTCTTCCACTCCGTCCCGATCGACAGGAAAGGGGACATCATCGAGGACGAGGCGCGCAAGCTCGGGACCAAGGCCTCGCACGGCTGCATCCGGCTCGCCCTCCCCGACGCCAGGTGGATCTACGAGAACATTCGATACGGCGCAAAGGTCGTCATCGGGCAGTAGGGCCCGCGAGGGTGAACGGGGCCGCACGCGCTCAGGCTTGTAACCTTCCGCGGCTTCGGATACTTTACGTGCGAACGAATGCTGCGTATTCCACGGGTTTCGATGCTACTCGCGATTGTGGCCCTCTCGCTCCCCACAGCCGCCCAACAGGCTGCCCCCCTTCCGGTCCGGATCCCGAGTCTCGAGGAAGTGCCTCCTCCGACGAGCGCCTCGCTCGCGAGTATCGAGGGTCAGTCCGGCGACCTGCCCGGGGGCGCCGGCTTCGTCATCTACAGCTGGGACCGCTTCCCGTCGGTGATCGTGATGGACATGGCGGATTTCGCCGAGCAGGGCCGCATGTTTTCGCGCCTGGCATTCTATCTCGAGAAGCGCGGCTATCGCGGCCGCCTGCTTTCCGACGCCGGGCTCGCGGGGAAGCACGGCTGGAACGCCCATGATTACGGCCCCGAAGGTCTGGTGTCCTTCTTCAACGCGGCGGCGGCGGCGCGCTTTCCCCTCGACGCCGAGGAACTCCTGCTTCGCGGCATCGCCTTGCGTCAGGGCATCGTCGCGCGGGACGGAGATGCCCTCGTTCCGGGCTCGGGCGCCGTCCTGTCCATCAGTCGATCTTCTTCCCGCTACGAGCGGATATTCCTCCTCGCCCACGAGTCCTACCATGGGATCTATTTCTGCTCCCGGGAATACAGGGAGCTCTGCGACAGGCTCTGGAAGTCGGCGCCCGCGACCGAGCGCCGGTTCATGACGCGCCTTCTCGCCGCCCTCGGCTACGACCCCGACGCTCGGGACCTCGTCGTCAACGAGTTCCAGGCCTACCTCCTCCAGCAGCCGAGATCGGCGGCCGCGGCGTACTTCGAGCGGGTGGGCAAGATGGTCGCCGACGAGGCCGGAGTCCCGACCGCCGCCGAAGTCCTGCCGGCCCTCATGAGGGACGAGGCGGCCCTGGAAGGCTTCCTCAAGGCGCGCTACGCCATCGAGGCGGGCGGCGCCTACGCGAGCGTCTCCGAGGCGGGCGGCTGATGCGCCGCGCGGCGCGCGCCCCGCTGGCGGTCCTCGTCGCCCTGGTTCCCGCGCTCGGGGCTCATGCCCATCCCCATGTCTTCATCTCGAGCCGAGTCGAGCTCGACTTCGAGGAATCCTCCCTCGCGCGGATATCCGTGGACTGGACTTTCGACGAGCTCTTCTCGCAGATGATCATCGCGGACTACGATCGCGGCAAGAAAGGCTCGTTCACGGACGCCGAGGCGGCCGGTCTCAAGAAGGGCGCCTTCGACAACCTGAGCAACTATCACTACTTCCTCGCCCTCTCCGTCGGCGGCAAGGCCATCGCGCTGCCGCCCATCAGGGACTTCAAGCCCTCGATCCGCGACGGGAAGCTCGTATACTCCTTCTCCCTCCCGATGGCCCTCGCGGTCACTCCGGCCGGTCGCGAGCTCAGGATCACGATCTACGACGATACCTACTATGTCGCGTTCGACAAGATGAGCCCTGCCGATGTCGCCATCGCATCGGGGGGCCTCATCGAGACGGACGTATCCATCGAGAAGACGAAAGTCAAGGCGGAGTGGCCGGGTCAATTCATGCCCGACCAGATCGTCCTCAAGATGAGAAGGAAATAGGGCCATGCGCAATCCCTTGATGAGCCTCTCGCGTCGCGCGCTGATCGCCTTGGTCGTCGCGGCTCTCCGCGTCGGCCTCGCCGGAGCGGAGTCTCCCAATCCCTTCACCTCGAGCGGAGGCCCTGCGCGAGTGGTCGCTCCGGCCGCGGGCGGGATCGCCGTCCTTGCGCCGTTCCTGCATTCGCTCACCGACCGCCTCGCCGAGCTCGCGCGCGAAATTCGCGAAGCGAGGACACCGGGGCCGATGCTCGCCCTCGCGCTGGCCTCCCTCCTGTACGGTATCTTCCATGCCTTGGGCCCGGGACACGGCAAAACTATCATCTCGACGTATTTCCTGGCGAAAGCGGCGAAACTGCGACACAGCCTGATGGCCGGCTACCTGATCGCCCTCGTGCACGCGGTTTCCGCCTTGACTATCGTCCTCGCCCTCTTCTTCATAGTAAGGGGAGTCTTCTCCACGGGCTTCGAGAGCGCCAGCAGGATCGTCCAGACGCTGAGCTTCGGCGTCATAGCCTTGATCGGCGCCACCATGCTCGCCCAGAGAATACGCGGCAAGGAGCACAGCCACGGCCATCGCTTCGGTTTCCGTAAGGCCTACGAGCATGAGCATGAGCATGAGGGCGGATCCGGCGAGGTTACCGGGAAGGAGCTTTTCGGCATCGCGCTCGCGTCGGGCATCGTACCCTGTCCCGGCGCTTCGGCGATTATCCTCGTCTGCCTCTCGCTCAACGTGATGCTCGCGGGGGTCGTCGCGGTCACGCTGATCTCGTTGGGCATGGGCGTCACCGTCTCCGTGATAGGGGCGGTGGCCATCCTCGTAAAGCGCGGCGTCCTGAAGGCCTCCGGATCGGGCCGGGGCGGCTCCTCGTCGCTCGCCCGGAGGATCGTGGAGATAGCCGGCTCGGCCGTGCTATTCGTCTTCGGTCTCGTCTTCTTCGTCGCGCAATTCTGAAGGAAGGAGTAGCCGTGGTCCCGACACCCGATTTGGCAGCGTGGCTCAGGGCTGCCTCGTCGACATTCGTCACGACCCTCTCGGGTCTCGCCTTCGAGACGATCCCCTTCCTCCTCATGGGTACCCTGCTCTCGGCGCTGATACAGAGCTTCGTGCCCGATCGGTCTCTTAGGCGGATATTCCCGAAGAACCGCTACCTCTCGATACTCGTGGCCCTCGTCGCGGGAGCCGTGGTGCCGATCTGCGAATGCGGCACTGTACCCCTCGCCCGGCGCCTGCGCCAGAAGGGCCTGCCACTTTCCACCGCCGTCGCCTTCCTCGTCGCGGCCCCGCTCGCCAACCCGATGACCGTCATCTCCACCTATGTGGCCTTCAAAGGCACGGGCTATCCTGTCTTCGCTCTGCGCCTCGGTTTCGGCCTTGCCGCGGCCTTCGTCATCGCCATCGCCGTGGAGCTCGTCTCGAGGAATCGGCCCCGGATCGACATGGTCGGACCGCCTCGCCGATACCTGCGCCTGGAGGCCGCGGCCTTCCCCGGGGCGCCGCGCCTTCCCGCCGCGCGCTCGAAGCCCCGCCCCGGCCTCGGAGCGCGCTTCGCCTCACGCATCGGGGAGACGCTCGAGCATGCTTCCTACGATTTTCTCGACACTGCCCGATACCTGATCGCCGGCATTTCGGTCGCAGCGTTCGCCAGGGCCCTGATTCCCGCCGGTGCGATCCTTCGCTCGCTCGGCAAGCCCCTCGCGGCGACGGGAACCGGGCTGGCATCGGCCTATATCCTCTCGCTCTGCTCCTCGGCCGACGCCTTTGTGGCACGATCCTTGTTCGCTCCCGACTCCTACCATGCGGTCCTCGCATTCCTCGTGCTCGGACCGATGATCGACCTGAAGAATACCGCCCTTCTTTCGAGATTCGTACGGCCCAGGCTCCTCGTGGCCTTCGTCGCCCTCGCCATTCTCGTCGTGGGAGCCATGGCCCTCATCGCGTCCCCACTGCTGGAGGCATCATGACCAAGGTCCGCGAGATTTCCGCGAGCAGGGTCGCCCGAAGCGCGATCTTCCTCGTCTTGTCTTTCTTCATCTCCTGGCTCGTCGAGAACGGGAAACTCTCCAAGATCGTGCATCCGAGGATGAACCCCTGGATCCAGGGAGCGGGGATACTCTTCCTCGCGCTGGCCTTCGTGCAGATGCTGCGGATTTCCAAGCGGCCCAAGCGCGCCGACCCGGCCTCATTCTTCATTCCCATCGCCTACGTACTCGCCATCGTATTCATCTTCGTCCAGTCCGAGGCCTTCTCGCCCGGTCGATTCGATGCCGGGGACGATTCGCTGGCGGTCGCGAGCGCCGTCATCTCAAAACGCGACAAGGCCGCGACGAAGGCATCGATGGGACCCCTCCCGACGGTCATCGCCTTCGACGACGACCGCTACTGGACCCTCTACAACAGACTCTACGACGATCCCGCGGCAGCCCAGGGCCATCAGGTCGTCATCCAGGGCTACTTGCGCCGGGCGAGCGGCTTTCCGCCGAACACCGCCCTGATCGGGCGAAACCTCATGTGGTGCTGCTCCGCGGACATGGCCCAGATCGGACTGATAGCCCAGGATCCCGCCGTGGATGGGCTCAAGGACTCGGAGTGGGTCGAGGCCTCGGGGCGGCTTTCCACGACCGATTTCGACATGAACGGACTGGGGAAGAAAACCCTCGTGCCGATCATCATCCTGGACTCGCTGAAGCCCGTGGCCAAGGGCGAGACTTCGGGCGTCATCTTCCCCTTCTAATGAGGAAGACCAGGTCCCGGGCATAGACCGGGCCCCGCGATCGGCGGTCCAGGCCCGTTTGTGGTTCAATGGCCGTAAAGTCCTTGTCGCCCTGCCCCATTTCTTCGTTGACAGTCCAGGAGCTTGTGCTAGAATCCTTTTGTGAGAGATGATTCATTCCTCATGTACCCGAAGGGCTTTCCCTGGTCGACTAGCCAAGGAGGAACAGCATGAGCGAGCATGTCGGTGAATTGCTTACTCGGCGCTCGAGCCTGACCCCGGACAGGGAAGCGCTCTTCGACGTTCCGGGCCAAAGGCGCTATACCTACCGTGAGCTCAACGAAAGGGCCTGCAGACTGGCGAACGAAATGGGCAAGAGATTCGGGATCAAAAAAGGAGATAGAGTCGGCATAATCGCCCAGAACGGAGTCCATTATGTCGATCTGATGTACGGCCTCGCCAAGATCGGGGCAGTCCTCGTGCCCTTCAACTGGAGGATCAAGGCCGTCGAGCTCGAGTACATGGCGAACGACTGCCTTCCCGAAGTCATGATCTGCGCCCGGGACTTTGCCGAATTGCTCGGCGAGGCGAGGGCCAAGCTTGGCTGCCGCCGCTACGTCTCCCTGGGAGGGGCCGAGCTGGCATGCGATTGCCGCTACGAAGAAATGATCGCCGCCGGCTCGACGCTCGAGCCGGCGCGTCCCTCCGACCTCTCCGAGGAAGATCCGCTCCTGATCCTCTACACATCCGGGACGACGGGGAAGTCCAAAGGGGCCGTCATTCCCCATAGGCAGGTCCTTTGGAACTGCATCAATACCGTGATCAGCTGGGGTCTCGACGAGCGCGATGTCGCGCCGGTGCTCACGCCCCTCTATCACGCGGGCGCCCTTTTCATTTTCCTGGCGCCCCTCTTCTACAACGGCGGCAGGGTAGTGATCGCGGGAGCCTTCGACCCGGACAGGACCATCGATCTGATCGTTAAGGAGAGGTGCACCGTGGTCCTGGGTGTTCCGACGCTTTTCCGCCTCTGGTACGATTGCGCTTCCTTCAAGGCCGCCGATTTCTCCTCGGTCCGATTCTTCGTGAACGGCGGGGCGGCGATACCCACCGAGCTCATGGAGGCATGGCGAGACGAGAAGGGAGTGGTCTTCAGGCAGGGCTACGGCCTCACCGAAGTCGGCGTCAACTGCATGTCAATGACGAACGAGGAGTCCCGGAAATACGCGGGCTCCGTGGGGAAGCCGATCTTCCATTCGGAAATCAGGCTGCTCGGGGAGGATGGGAGGGAGGTCCGTGCGGGCGAGTCCGGCGAGATCTGCATAAAGGGCCCTACAACCTGCCTCGGCTATTGGAACAATCCCGAGGCGACGGCCGCCGCCCTCGTCGACGGCTGGTTCCATACGGGCGACATGGCATCGCGGAACGAGGAGGGCTTCATCTATATCCGCGGACGCTACAAGGACATGATCAAGTCGGGCGGCGAGAACGTCTATGCCGCCGAGGTGGAGACCGCGTTCCGGGAGCACCCGGCGGTGGCGGAATGCGCCCTCATCGGGAAGCCCGACCCCAAGTGGGACGAAGTCGGATTCATGATCGTCGTGCTCAAGAAGGGAGCGGCCGCGGAGGCCGAAGAGCTCATCGCGTTCTGCAGGGCCAGGATCGCCAACTACAAAGTGCCTAAGGAAGTAGTCTTCGCCGACGCGCTGCCCTACTCGCCCTACGGCAAGATCATGAAGGCCGAGCTGAGAGCCAAATACCTGAGCTAGGAGGGCGGCCCGCGGGCGCCGGCCCTTCCCCTCAAAGGACGACGAGATTCGCCCCGACAGCCAGGCCGGCGCCCGAGGCCACGAACACGACCGCGTCGCCTTTCTTGACTCGGCCCTCCTCGATGGCGGCATGGAGGGCCATGGGGACGCAGGCCGACCCCGTGTAGCCGTATCGATCCATGACGGTCGTAGTCTTGGACATCGGCTCTCCGAGCAGGGCCATCACTTCGGCGATCACGGAGAGGTTGATCTGCGTGAAGATGAAGTGGTCGACCTTCGCCTGGGTCCATCCCGCCTTGTCGATGAGTCTTCTCACGAGCGGGGGCCAAAGCTTCACGTTCCGATCGCCGGGCAGCCTCTGGAGAAGCTCGAGGCCATAGGTCCCGGCGTCGAGTTGCTCCCTGGTGACCGGCCTCCTCGTCCCCCCTGCGTAGACGCCCACGAAGTTCCACTGGGTTCCGTCGGCGCGGAATACGCCGTCGACGTAGCCCCGGCCGTCCTCGCCCTCGCTCCGCTCGAGGAGGATCGCCCCCGCGCCGTCCGCGAAGATCGAAAAGCCGAAGGCGTCTCCCGGGCGTATATAGGCCGGCATGTTGTATACGCCGACTACGAGGGCGTAGCGCAGGCTCGAGTCGGTCTCGAGGCGCCTGGCCGCGAGGTCGAGGGCGGTCACGAAGCTGGCGCAGGAGGCGCCGACGTCGAGGGCCATGCTCTCCCTCTCGGAGCCCTGGAGCCGGCCCTGGAGGAGGATGCCGGTAGCGGGAGAGATGTACTCGGGCGTGTCCGTCGCGACTATCATGAGGCCCACGTCCAGGGGATCCACGCCGGCCTCGTCGAGGGCCGCGCGAGACGCGCGCTCCGCGAAATCCGCCGACGATTCGTCGAGGCCGCGGAGCCTCGCCATGTGGCGCAGCTTTATCCCGATCCTGGCCTCGAGGCGCTCGACGTCGAACTCTATTCCCGCCAGGGACTTGAGCTCCTCGTTGCCGATGGCCTTGCCCGGCGCGTAGACGCCGGTCCCCGCGATGCGCGCTCTCGCCATATAGCCGCCTCCGTGCGAGAAGGATCTCAAGAAAGAGGTGCCGCCTCGAGGCTCTCGGAGAATCCGACCGAGAGAAAGCGACCGATGCCCTCCACCTTCGCCCGAAGATTTCCGACGGACTCGGCGAACGCGGTCTCGATGCCGAGATAGTGGTTGACGCCGAGGAGGAATTCTATGGCGCTGGCCTCGTCGATGCCGGGCGCGAGCCCATCGGCGGCGAGGGAACGCCTGCGGTAGCCTTCGACGAAGGCGCCGTAGTAGGCGGCGACCTCGTCGGGCAGGACGAACTCCGCTTCCCGCACGATGCTGTAGCAATGCCGATCCGATTGGAGGTAGAGGGCGAAGAGCCAAAGGCCCCGCATTTCGGTCTCGAGCCCGTTCAGTCCCTCCGGGATGTTGGTCGAGATGAAGCGGCGGACATCGCGGCCGACTCGGCGGATGAGCTCGGCGTAGAATGCGTCCTTCGACGCGAAATGCGTGTAGAAGGCGCCGACCGAGAGTCCCGCGCCATCCGTGATCTCGTGGATGTTGGTCTCGAAATAGCCTTTCTCGCCGAAGAGCTTCCGCCCGGCGCGAAGGAGTCCCTCTCGGCTTCCTTCCTCGATGACGAAGGGAAGGGGGTTCACCGGCCCGGCGAAGACGCGCTCGGGCGATGGCCGCAGCGAAGGGAAGAGTCCGGACTCGATCATGGAGACGACCGAGTCGGTTTCGATGGCGATGCCTTGGAGGGCGGCCCGGATCGCGCAGAATCTGATTCCACCCAGGGCGAAGATATTCTCAGCCGCCCCGACTTCGCGACCGAGGGCCCTGCCGAGGCCTCTTCGATAGAGCTCTTCGAGGTCGCGCTCGTATTCTACGAAGCGATACTGGCCTTCACGGAAAACCGCTATAAGGTCCGGATGCTCCGCGCTGAAGCGAATCAGCAGCTTCGCGAAGCCGGCCAGGCGCGCTCGCCTGCTCGGCTCGTCTATCCCCGCTATCGCCTCGGCGATCATTTCTTGGGTGGACTCGAGAATGGATTTGAATAGCCCCACTTTGTCGTCGAAGTAGCGATAGAAGACTCCGTTGGAGAGCCCAGCCTCCCGGCATATCTCGGCTACCGATACGGTGCCGTACCATTTTCGGGAAAAAAGTCTTATCGAGCTTTCGAGAAGTCTCGCTTTAGTATCTACGCGGGTTTCCATCGTTCCCGGCATTTTCTCCCCGTCCAAAAGCATGAGAACCGATTCGCTGCACGAAGCGCAGTATACTTCACGGGGCTGCTGTCGACAAGGTAGTCGAGACACTTTCCCTCGATAGCCTGTTAATTTTTGAAGCTTCATGCGGGTATACGGATAATTTTGCGCAGTTTTCTGCTTGACGGATTCAGATTTCGGCATTATTCAAAATGAGAGACGATTCACTATTTTGTTTGAAAAGGGTGGCCAAATGCATGTCGGCATTCTAGGTTATGGCACCTATATACCGACAACCTTCCTTACCGCCTCCGAACTGTCGGCAAAGAGCGGAGTTCCCGAGGATGTTATCCGACGAAAATTCGGAATCCATCGCAAGCCGATCGCGGGCGCCGGAGAGACGACAGCCTACATGGGCTTGGAGGCGGCCAAAGCCGCTATGGCTCGCGCCGGGATCGCGGGTCCCGATGTCGATCTGGTCATCTGGTGCGGCGCTCAGCACAAGGACTATCCCTGCTGGCTCGCCGGCCTCTATGTCTGCGACAAGCTCGGCGCGACTAGGGCCTGGAGCTTCGATATGGAGGCCATGTGCGGCTCCATGATGGCCGCGCTCGACGTCGCCAAGGCGCTCATGCTGGCCCGCGACGATCTTCATACGGTCCTTCTCGTTTCCGGCTATAGGAATAACGACCTCGTCGACCTCTCGGAATCCGCGACGCGCTTCATGATGGACATCGGCTCCGGCGGCTCCGCCCTCGTGCTCCGGAAGAACGCGGGGCGCAACCTCGTCATGGCATCGGCGTTCAGGGGGGACGGCTCGCTGTCCGAGATGTGCGTGGTGCCCGCCCTGGGATCGAGGGCCTGGCCTCCTTCGGTCGGCGACCTCGCTCGAAGCCATTTCATGGTTCCCGACGAGCGAGCCTTCAAGGACAAGCTGAACGAGATCACCCTTCCCAATTTCTACGAGGTCGTCCGAGAGGCCGCCTCCAAGAGCGGTTTCGCGCGGGGGGGAGGGGAGGGCATCGACTATCTCGCCGTCCTCCATTTCAAGCGGAGTTCCCACGAGAGAATTCTCGCGGAGCTGGGCCTGGGCGAGGGGCAGACGACCTACCTGGGGGACTACGGCCATCTCGGCCAGAACGATCAAGTGCTCTCCCTCGAGCTGGGCCTCGCGGCCGGCAAGGTCGGGGAGGGCTCGCGCGTCGTCTTCGTCGGCGCCGGCCTCGGCTTCGTATGGGCGGCCACGGGGATACGCTGGGGCGAGCACGCCGAATAAGGAGGAGGAGTATCGCCATGCGCATGACGGGAAAGACTTGCATCGTGACCGGCGGAGCGCGGGGCATCGGGCGGGGTATCGTCGAGGCTTTCGCCGGAGAAGGGGCGGCCAAAGTATGGGCTCTCGACGTCAGCGGCGCCGACTTTCCCGCCCTGGAAGCCGCCTTCCCCAATGCCGAGGGCGCCGTCCTCGACGTGACCGATTCCGCGGCCGTCAAGGCCCTGGTCGAGAGGATCGTAGCCGAGGGCGGCGGCATCGACGTCCTCGTAAACAACGCCGGGATCACGCGCGACGCCCTCATCCATAAGATGAGCGACGACGACTGGGATTCGGTCGTGGAGGTGAATCTCAAAGGCGTCTTCCTGATGACGAGGGCCGTGGCGCCCATCATGATGGAGGGAGGCAGGGGCGCGATCGTGAGCATCGGCTCCGTAGTCGGCCTCGACGGCAACATCGGGCAGTCCAACTACGCGGCGACGAAGGGCGGCGTCGTGGCGATGACCAAGGGCTGGGCCAAGGAGTTCGCGAGGAAGGGCGCGAAGGTCAGGGTCAACGCGGTTTCGCCTGGGTATTGCCGTACGCCGATGATCGCCTCGGTGCCCGAGAAGGTCCTCGAGCCGATCATAGCGAGGACCCCTCTCGGACGCCTGGCCGAAGTGAAGGATATCGCCAACGCCGTCCTCTTCCTGGCGAGCGACGATGCCGAGTTCATAACGGGCCAGGTATTGCGCGTGGACGGCGGCCTCGTCCTGTGAGGCCGCGGGGCGGAATGATCGGGGTCTCGCCGGTGCGGGCCCAAGGAGGCAGGAAATGAGAAAGATGCTGGCCGTGTTCGCGTGTCTCGCTCTGGTGGCCCTCGGCGGCGCCGCGCAGGGCGCGATCAAGCTCGGCGCCAACTGGCCGCTCGCGGACGTAAGCGGGCTCGAGTGCCAGAAGGCCGCCCAGCTCGCGGTGGATGAGCTCAACAAGGCGGGCGGAGTGCTCGGGAGACAGCTCCAGCTCGTCGTCGTGGACGACGAAGGCAAGGCCGACAAGGGGGTCGCCGCCATCGAGAAGCTGGTGACGGTGGACAAAGCCGATGTCCTGATCGGCGGCATCGCCTCGGGGGTTGCGCTCGCGCAGATACCCACGCTCAAGAAATACGGCATCGTCACCGTGGCCACCGGCGCCGCGGCCAGCGCGACGGTCGAGAAGGCCCTAGGCCCCTCGCCCGACTCCGACTTCTACTTCCACCTCCATCCATGGGACTACAACCAGGGCCAGAGCTATGCCGACGGCTGGGCCGCGATCCAGCTGAAGTATCCCGGCCTGAGGGTCAAGAAGATCTTCCTCGCCTACGAGGAAGGCGCCTTCGGTAAGTCGTCCTTCGACGCGTCCAAGACCATCTTCGGCTCCAAGTACGATTTCGACGGCGCTTCCTTCAAGAGCGCCCTCTCGGGCGGCTCCGACTACTCCGGCGTCCTGCAGGCCGCGAAGGACTTCAAGCCCGATCTCTTCCTCTGGGCCGGCTACGCCCAGGACGCCCTGCCCCTCCTCGAGCAGTCGAAGGCCCTGAAGTTCAGCCCGCCCGTCTACCTGGGGGCCCCTCCCGCCTGGCCCGTCGACTTCGGGAAGTCCCCCCTCGCGGAGAACGTCATGCTTTACGGCATGTGGGCCCCGTCGATAAACGCCATCAGCCCCGTGAGCAGGAAGTTCTACGACTCCTACGTCAAGGCCTACGGCGGGCCGCCCACCAGCTACTTCGCCGCCCTCGCCTATAGCGCGGTCAACATCGTCGCGGAGGGGATCAAGCGCGCCGGCGGCCTGGACAAGGCGAAGCTGATCGCAGCGCTCGAGGCCACGAAGTACTCCTCGCCCCTGGGCGAGACGATATCCTTCAGCCCTTCGAACGTGATAAAGCACCAGGGCATACGCAACCAGAAGATCCTCCAATGGCAGAACGGCAGCCAGGAAGTGATATGGCCCTTCGAGGTCCAGTCCAAGCCCCTCGTCTTTCCGTTCCCGGCGTGGAAGTGACCGGAATCGCCGGTAGGGACGGCCCGGAGTCGTCCTGCCGGTCCCCCGACGCCGGGAAAGGCTCGGCTCGATGAGCCTCAGGCGATCGGCGATGCTCGCCGCGGCCGGGGGAGCGCTGGCGGCCGCGGCGATCCTGGTTTGGAAGCCGACAGTCCTCGTCTACGGCGTCCAGCGGGCCGGGCTCTACGCCGCGGTGGCGATACCGATGGCCCTCGTGCTGGGCATCGTGCATATCGTCAACCTCGCCCATGGCGAGCTCCTGATGGTCGCGGCCTACCTGACCTATTTCGGGGCCACCTTGCTCGGCGTCGATCCCTACGTCGCGCTCGCCCCCACTGCCGTCGTGATGGCCGCCCTGGGGCTGGCCATCTACAACCTCGCGATCAAGCATACCCTGAAGGCCCCCGAGCTCAACCAGTTGATACTCACCTTCGGGCTCGGCATCGCGCTGAGCCAGGGCGTCAACCTGGTCTTCTCCTCCCAGTCCTTCAAGCTCTCGCTCGGCTACGTCTCAGCCTCGGCTACGATAGGGGACACGAGCTTCGGCGTGTACGATTTCGCCTTCGTAGCCGCCGCCTTCGCGATAGGCTACGGGCTCCGCCTCTTCCTCACCCGGACGCGGTTCGGGAAGGCCGCCCTCGCCGTCGGGCAGAATCCGCGCGGCGCGGCGATAGTGGGCATCGACGTCAACAGGACCTACGGCATCGTCTTCGCCCTCGCGGTGGCTCTGGTCGGCGCCGTGGGCTCCATGTTCCTCACCAAGCAGGCCATCTTCCCCGACGTGGGCGGCCCCTATACGATGAAATCCTTCTGCCTCGTCGCCATGGCCGGGGTGGGCAACATCACGGGAATCATCTACTGCAGCCTGGTCCTCGGCGTCGCCGAGGCCGCGATCAACGGCCTCCGCGGGCTTCGGGGATGGTCCGACATCGTCTTCTTCGCGATCATCGTCGCGACGATCCTCGCGCGCAGCCGCGCGGAGAGTCGACGATGAGGAGACTCGCGCGCTTCCTGGGTCCCCTCCTCCTGGCCGCCGCCGCTATCCTCCTGCCATTCGCCGTCGGCGCCTATCCCCTGGCCGTGGCCCGGACCGTGCTCGTGTACATGGCGCTCGCCCTGTCCTGGGACATCCTGGTCCGCTCGGGGCAGATCTCCTTCGGCATCGCGGGCTTCTTCGGCCTCGGCGCGTACGCCTCCGTGCTCGCGGATCTCCACGCATCCCTCTCTCCCGTCCTATCGATCCTCGCGGCAGGCGCGGCCGCCGCCCTCGTCGCGGCCTTCCTCGGCTTGGCGATACTCCGGCTGAGGGCTACCTATTTTTCCATAACGACCCTCGCCCTCGCCGAGATATTCCGAGTCGTCATCCACAACGGCGGAGACTTCACCGGCGGCGCCGAGGGAGTCGTGCTCCCCAAGCCGATCTTCGGCGGCGACTCCAGGCAACTCTACTGGCTCGCCCTCGGCGCCGTGCTCCTTGCCTGCCTCTGCAGCCTCGTCTTCCAGAAGACGCGGCTCCGGCTCGCCCTCACGGCCATCCGGAACGACGAGACCGCGGCCAAGTCGAACGGGATCCACATCTTCAAGTATCTCATGGTCGCCTTCGCGGCGAGCTCCTTCATCCAGGGCATCGTCGGCGGGATACAGGTCCAGAGCCTCGGCTTCGCCACCCCGGAAAGCGTCTTCGACCCGAACTACACCCTCCTTCCCCTGGCGATGGCCCTCCTCGGCGGCATCTACTCGACTCCGGGGCCGGTCCTGGGGGCCATGCTCCTGGGCGTCGCCGCCGAGTTCCTGAAGCTCAAGATCCCTTACGGCCATCTCGTGGTGTACGGGATCATCATAGTCCTCGTGATCCTCTTCATGCCTCGGGGCCTCTTCGGTCTGGCGAGGCCCGATAGGCCTTCCGCGGCGAAGGCGAGGTCCCTCCTCAGGAAGGGCGGCGGCGAGGGGTCGAGCCGTGCATAGCCTCGAGACGAGGTCGCTCGAGAGGCGCTTCGGGGGGCTCGCGGCGGTCAACGGCCTGAGCTTCTCGCTCGACCGAGGGGAGATCCTCGGGGTCATTGGCCCGAATGGCGCGGGCAAAACCACCTTGATAAACCTCGTCGCGGGGCTCTACCGGCCCACCAGCGGCGCCATCCTATTCGAGGGACGAGATATCACCGGAGTTCCCGCCCACGCTCGCGCCCGGATGGGCATCGGCCGCACCTTCCAGCTGGTCCACCCCCTGGAGAGCCTCGACGTCCTCGAGAACGTTATGCTCGGCTTCGTCTTCTGCCGCGGCCTCGGGCTTCGCGCCGCGCGGAAGGAGGCGGAAGCCCTGTGCGAGACCCTCCGCCTCGGCGGACTCGCGCGGGAGCTGTCCCAGATCACGATGCTCGAGACCAAGAAGCTCGAGATTGCCCGGGCCCTCGCCGGGGGGCCGAGCGTCCTCTTCCTGGACGAAGTCATGGCGGGCCTCAACAGCGACGAGACCCGCGAGCTCATCGAACTGGTGAAGGACATAGCGCGGAGTCGGAACATCGGCGTCGGCGTGGTCGAGCACGTCATGGGCGTCATCAAGGAGCTCACTCATCGCGTGCTCGTGCTCGAGGCCGGCGAGCTGATCGCCGAGGGGCCTTACGAGGAAGTCGTCAAGGACCGGCGGGTGATAGAGGCCTACCTCGGGGGGGCCGCATGAACATGCTCGAGATAGAGAGTCTCGAATGCGGCTACGGCAAGCTCTCCGTCCTCCGGGGCGTGACGCTCCGGGTCGGCGGAGAGTCCGTCGGCCTCTTCGGTCCCAACGGAGCCGGCAAGACCACTCTCATCGGCGCGATCATGGGCATGGTGAGGGTCCGCGGCGGATCCCTGCGTTTCCAGGGCAGGGACATCGCCGGCCTCAAGACCTACGAGGCCGCCAGGGCCGGCATCGCCCTCGTGCCCCAGGAGCGCGAGCTGTTCCCGGGCATGTCGGTCGCGGACAACCTGGAGCTCGGCGCCGCCTACGTTCCCGGAGCCCGCGAGAAAGCCGGACGCCAGCTGGAGCTCGTATTCGGTCTCTTTCCCGCGCTGAAGGAACGCTACCGGCAGATCGCCGGAACCATGTCGGGAGGCCAGCAGCGGCAAGTGGCGATAGGTCGCGCCCTCATGGCCAGCCCGAGGCTCCTGATCCTCGACGAACCGTCGCTGGGCCTCCAGCCTTCCATCGTCGCGGAGGTCTTCGAGAAGCTCGCGGAGCTCAAGAAAACCCTGTCCATCCTCGTGACGGAGCAGAACGTGCGCGAGAGCCTGAGATCGGTGGATCGAGGCTACGTGCTCGAGAACGGCTCCATCGTCCTGGAGGGCGCGGCGGAGGACCTGAAAGGGAACCCCCACGTCCTGGCATCGTACCTCGGTCTGTAGCCGGGAGGCGCCATGAAGGAATCGGCGGTGGTCGTCGGCGGTGTCGCGATCAGGTACGTCGAAGAGGGCTCGGGAGTGCCTCTCCTCCTCGTCCACGGCAACATGGGTTCGAGCCGATGGTTCGAGAAGACCATGCGAGTGCCCGGCTGCCGCGCCGTGGCGCTCGACATGCCCAATTTCGGCGGCTCGGGGCCTTTCGCCGGAGCGGCCGACATCGATCGCTACGCCGACGCCGTCGCCGGCTTCGCGGAGGCGCTCCGCCTGGAGCGGCCCCTCCTCCTCGGCCATTCGCTGGGAGGGGCCGTGGCCATCTCCCTCGCCGTACGATGGCCGGCCAGGTGGCGAGGACTCGTCCTCGCGGATTCCGCCGCGCCCTCCGGCTTCTCGACGCCGGTCGAGCGCCATCCCGCGATCGAGGCCATGCGGACCGATCGCGCCTTCCTGGCCAAGGCCATCGGGGCGGTCGTCCCCGCGATGCGGGACGAAGCCTTCCTCGAGACCCTCGTGGACGATGCCCGGAGGATGGCGGCCCCGGCCTGGATCGGAAATGCCGAGGCGCTCTCGCGCTTCGACTACGGCGGGCGCTGCGGAGCCTACGATGGACCAGTGCTCGTGCTCTGGGGCAGGCTCGACTCGATCGTAACCGAGGCCATGGCCGCCGAGACCGCGAGAGCTTTCGGCGGGGCCCGGCTTGAGATACTCGAGGGCGTGGGCCACTCGGCCATGGCCGAGGCTCCCGGGCGCTTCGTCGATATAGTCGGCGGCTTCGCGAGAGGCCTCGCGTGAGAGCGTAGGAGACCGGCGCCGGATCGCCGGAGATTCTGGGGGGAAGGTCTGAAGGGGGCAGGTATGAGCCGAGTCAGCATAGTGGGAGCGTATAACGGCAAATTCGGCAGTTTCGTGCGGAAGGACAAGGAGACCGGCGAGGTGACCGACCTCAAGTCCATCTACGAGCTCCTGATCGAGGCGGGGCGCGGCGCGATCGCGGACGCGGGAATCCCGGCCGCGGATATCGACGGCGTCTGGGTCTCGAGCTGCGCCCCGGGCATGTTCGCCGACCAGGAGCACCTGGCGGCCGTCGCTCCGGAGATCGACCCTGAAGGCCTGCGCTTCAAACCGATGACGCGGTGCGAGGACGCCTGCGCTTCGGGCTCGGTGGCGCTATACAATGCGCTGTACGCGATCGAGGCCGGCAGGGCCAGGGTTGCCCTCGTGGTCGGCGTCGAGAAGATGAATCTCCTCGATACGAAGGGCGTGACCCATGCCCTCGCGACCTGTTCCTACTGGCCCGAGGAAGGCGCCCTCGGCATGACCTTTCCCGGGCTCTTCGCCGAGTACGCAAAAGGCTACGCGGCGCGCTACGGCCTCTCGGGCGAGAGCTTGGCTCGCATGCTCGCCTCCGTCTCCGCCCTCTGCTACCGCAACGGCCTGGAGAATCCCCTGGCCCATTTCGGCAAGGGCGGACCTTCCGAGAGGCTCGGCCTCGCGAGCGCGGAGGCCATCCTCGCCCTGCCACCGGAGAAGAACCCCGTGATCGCGGAACCCCTCCGACTCCACGACTGCTCCCTCGTCACGGACGGGGCCGCGGCCGTCGTCCTCATGCGCAGGGAGGATGCCGGGACGAGGGGGCGCGGGACCGCGGATATCGCGGGCATAGCCCACGTCAACGAGAGGCTGGCGATATCCAGGCGCGCCAACATGCACGAGCTCGTCGCGGGCAAGGAAGCGGTCAAGCGCGCTTTCTCGGAGGCCGGGATCGAAGCCGCGGCGGTCGATCTGGCCGAAGTCCACGACTGCTTCTCCATCAACCAGCTCCTCTGCACCGAGGCCCTCGGACTCTCGAAGGACGGGGCGGCCGGCTTCGATTACCTGGAAGGGCGTTTCGGGAAGGACGATCCCGAGGTCTGCGTGAACCTCTCGGGTGGCCTCAAGGCCAAGGGACACCCGGTGGGCGCTACCGGCGTCTCCATGCACGCCCTCCTCTACAAGCAGCTCATGGGCGAGCCGATCGGCGCCTCCCCCGCGCGTCGCGACCCGGAGCTGGCCGTCGCCTTCAACGTGGGAGGTTCGGCCGTGACGAACTGTGTCACCGTGCTCAGGCGGACTCGATAGGGGCTGCCCTCCTCTTCCGCGCTCCCCTCAGGCTCCCGCGGCGATCAGGCCCGCGAAGACGAGGACGAGGTAGACGAGGGAGGCGGCGAACATCCGCCGCGGCCAGGCGGGAGAGCGAAGGGCCACGAGGCCGTAGGCCACCCAGGCTGCGCCGAGGGCGCAGGATCCGACCGAGGCCGCCAAGGCGCTCCCTCTCAGGGGCAGGCCGGCCAGGGCGATCGCGAGGCTGGGGAAGGGCAGGGCCGCGGCCGCCCAGGCCGCCGCGCCAATCCGAGAGCGCCGGTCGCCGCGCCGCGCCGCGGCGACCTCGCCCGGCGACGGCGAAAGCCCGGCCATCGGGATACCCGCAGCGCGGAACTCCCCGGCGCGCCTGAGCGCGAGGGCCCTGACGTGGGCCTGCTGCCAGATTCCGAGGAAGACGAAGAGCGCCCAGGCGGGTCCGCCGAGGCGCGGGTCGACCGCCGACCATCCGATGAGCGGCGGCATCGATCCCGCGATCCCTCCGATATACAGGCTCGAGGCTCCGCGTCGCTTGGTCCATAGCGTATAGGGGATCAGGTAGACGAAAGCGCCCATCAGACCGAAGGCGGCCGAGACGGGGTTCGCCGCGAGGAGGAGGACGAGCCCGCAGGCCCCGAAGCCGGCTCCGATGCCTACGGTTTCGGCCGCTCCGACGGCGCCCCGCGCCGTCGGCCGCCCCCGCGTGCGCTCCATCCTCGCGTCCAGGTCGCGGTCCATCCAGTTATTGATCGCGCAGGCCCCCCCGACCAGGAGGGAGGTCCCCGAGAGGACCAGAGCCCCCTTGCCCCATGGATAGGCTCCGCCGGCGCCGACGGCCGCCAGGACGAAGCCCGAAAGGGCCGTCAGCGCGTTGGAGCCCACGATCCCGATCTTGATCAGGGCCATGAAATCGCGCAGGCGCCTCATATCGGCCCAGCATAGCACGGGCGAGCCTTCTTTCGCTTTGACATTTGCCTCGACCGAAAGTAGGATAGGACGTCCAGCCGGAAAGCCGCCGGCGAGGCCGAAGGGAAGAGGCAGCAAATGATCGACTCTCTCTATAGCTTGTTGGGTCGTATGGGTTTCTCCGATCCGCTGCATCCCCCGATCGTCCACATCCCTATAGGGCTCGTCATCGGAGCCTTGGTATTCTTCGTCCTCGGCGCCGCCTTCAAGCGGGAGCGGCTGGTCCTGACGGCGCGGCACGTCTCGATCCTGGCCCTCATCTTCGTTTTCCCGACGATATTACTCGGCGTCTTCGATTGGATCCACTTCTTCCATGGAGTGATGATCCCCGCGATCAAGATAAAGATGCTCCTCGCGGGGGCCCTCCTCGTCCTTCTCGGCTTGGGCATAATCCTCGGCGGAGAAGCCAAGCCCCGGGTGGCCGTCATGGCCCTGGTATACCTCCTCTCCCTATTCGCGGTCGTCGCCCTCGGCTATTTCGGCGCCACCCTCGTCTACGGGCGCGGAGCCGTAGCCGCGCAAAGCTCGACCATCGGCGTCTCCGAGGCGCCGCCGCCCCAGGCGCGGAAACCGTCCGAGGGCGAGGCCCTCTTCGCGGCTAATTGCCGTTCCTGCCATGCGGGCGGCGAAAACTCCATCGAGCCCAAACTGCCCGTCAGGGGCTCGAGGAGGCTGGCCAGCATCGAGAGCTTCGAGGCCTTCCTGCGCGCGCCGACGATGCCGGACGGAAAGCACGGAGCCATGCCGGCATTCGGAGAGGACGGCCTGGATTCCGATCGCGTGAAAGAGCTCTACGCCTTCGTGATTCGGGAATTCAGATAAGGGAGGAGCGAAACGATGGGCGACACAGTCCACGAAGCCGAGAGTCCGTTCTTCGCGCCGCAGGGCGGCAAGAGCGGAATTCTCTATTGGCTGACCTCCACGAACCACAAGCGCATAGGGATGCTCTACCTCTCGCTGATCGGCGCCTTCTTCGCGACGGCGGTGGTCCTGGGCGTCCTCATGCGCATCCAGATGCTGTCGCCCGGCATGAGGCTGATGGACGCGCGCGGCTACAACACGCTGTTCACCCTGCACGGCATCATCATGGTCTTCCTGGTCGTGATTCCCGGCGTCCCGACGATATTCGGCAACTTCGCCCTGCCGATGCTCATCGGCGCCAACGATATGGCCTTCCCGCGGCTCAACCTCTTCTCGTGGTACCTCTTCCTGACCGGAGCCGTCCTCGCGGCGGTCTCGGTCTTCACCAACGGAGGGGCGCCCGACACGGGCTGGACCTTCTACGTGCCCTTCAGCCTCAAGACGAGCGTGAACGTGCCGCTGGCCACCTTCGCGGTCTTCGTCCTCGGAATGTCGTCGATCCTCACCGGGATCAACATCGTCACGACCGTCCACCAGCTGAGGGCGCCGGGGATGCGCTTCTTCAAGATGCCCCTCTCCGTCTGGGGGCTGTACTCGACCGCCTGGGTGCAGATCCTGGCGACCCCCATAGTGGGCATAACCATGCTCCTCATAGTCGTCGAGCGGCTCTTCGGCATCGGGGTCTTCGACCCGACCAAGGGCGGCGATCCCCTGCTCTACCAGCATCTCTTCTGGATCTATTCCCATCCGGCGGTCTACATCATGATCCTTCCGGCGATGGGGATCATCTCCGACCTGTTCCCCGTGTTCTCCAGGAAGAACATCTTCGGTTACAAGATGATCGCCTTCTCCAGTCTCGCGATCGCCAGCGTCGGCTCCCTCGTCTGGGGCCACCACATGTACGTCTCGGGCCAGAGCGACACCGCGGACATCGTCTTCTCCCTCCTCACCTTCCTGGTGGCGGTGCCGAGCGCGATCAAGGTCTTCAACTGGATAGCGACGATGTACAAGGGCTCGATCAGGCTCGAGCCGCCCTTCCTCTTCGCCCTCACCTTCGTCTTCCTGTTCTCGATCGGCGGTCTTTCGGGGCTCTTCCTCGGCGCCCTCTCCGCCAACGTCCAGCTCCACGACACCTATTTCGTCGTGGCGCACTTCCACTACATCATCTTCGGCGGCATGGGCTTCGGGATGTTCGCGGCGCTCCACTATTGGTATCCGAAAATGACGGGCCGCATGTACTCGAAGGCGACGGCCGTGCTGGGCTGGCTCGTCACCTTCGTCGGCTTCAACGTGTTCTACTTCCCCTTCTTCGTCATGGGATGGGAAGGCATGCCGCGCAGGTACTACGCCTACCTCCCGAAGTTCGCGCATCTCCAGTTCCTCTCGAGCATCGGAGCCTACGTCATGGTCGCGGGACTCGCCCTCCTCGTGGGCAACCTGCTCTACTGCGCGCGGCGCGGCGAGAAGGCGCCGGCGAACCCCTGGGGGGGGGCGACCCTCGAATGGACGCTTCCTTCCCCGGCTCCCTACGAGAACTGGGAAGAGCCTCCCGACGTGACCAGAGGACCCTACGACTACAGCGGAATGGAGGACGAGCGATGAGCGGCCTCGAGCGCGAAGGGGACTCGGACTCCCGAGCCGGGACGCGAAGGGCCGAGGGCGCGGACGGCGACAGGGGCCGCATAGGCATGTGGCTCTTCATCTGCACCGAGATCCTGCTTTTCGGCGGCCTCTTCCTCCTCTACTCCGTCTACCGATACAAGAACCAGGCCGATTTCCGCGCGGCCTCCCTCGACCTCTCGCGCTTCGACGGCGCCCTCAATACCCTCGTCCTCATCACCTCGAGCCTCACGGCCGCGCTCGCCGTCCACGAGCTCCGAGCCGGGCGGACGGCGAGGACCAGGCTGTTCATCGGCGCGACCCTCCTCCTCGCCCTGACCTTCCTTACGGTCAAGGGCTTCGAGTGGGCGGCGAAGTTCGAGCACGGCCTGTACCCGAGCGCCCCCCACCTTCTCACGCTGCCGCCCGGGCAGATACTCTATTTCGGCCTCTACTTCACCATGACCGGGCTCCACGCCATCCATGTCATCGTGGGGATGGGGGTGTTCGGATACGTGCTCCGGTCGATCTCCAAGGGCCGGGTCGGGCCCGGGCGCCCGATCCTCATGGAGAACGCGACCCTCTTCTGGCATCTCGTCGACGTGATCTGGATATTCCTCTTCCCGCTCTTCTACCTGATCTCGTGAAGGAGAAAAGCTTGAGCGACGCGACTTTACAGCCCGGCGAAGGGCGGCGCCCGGCGCCGGAGCCCGGGTACAGATCCTACCTCCTCGTCTACGCGGCCCTCGCCTGCCTCACCGGCCTCACCGTCGTCTCGGCGAGCCTGAATCTCGGACGGATCGCGATAGCCATCGTGCTCGCGATAGCGGGGACGAAGGCCGTGCTGGTCCTGCTCTACTTCATGCATCTGCGCTACGAGAGGCGGCTCCTCGTGAAGATCCTCATGCCGATCGTCGTCGCGACGCTGGCCATATTCATCGGGCTGACGTATACGGACATCCTCTTCAGATAGGGGGCCTCGGATGGAAGCGACCACGATAGGGGCGGTTGACGAGACCCTGTACTACATCGCCGCCTTCGCCTTCCTGCTCTTCTTCGGAATCGTATTCTTCCTGGTATATTTCGCCCTGCGGTACCGATCCTCGCGGAATCCCGTCGCGACGGAGATCCACGGCAACAATCTCCTCGAGGTCGTCTGGGTGGCGCTGCCGACGCTGATCGCCCTCACCATGTTCTTCTACGGCCTCACCGGCTACAACTTCCTAAGGCGCCCGCCCGCGGGAGCCTTCGAGGCGACGGTCCGCGCGCGGCAATGGTCGTGGCTCTTCGAGTATCCCGACGGCAGGAAGAGCCCCGACCTCGTCGTGCCCGCCGGGCGCGACGTGAGGCTTACCATCGGCTCCGAGGACGTCATCCACGGCTTCTATCTCCCGGGCTACCGCATCCAGGTCGACGCCGTACCGGGCATGAAGACCTACGCCTGGTTCAAGGCGAGCAGGGTGGGCGTATTCGATATCCTCTGCACGGTCTACTGCGGAATCAACCATTCCGGGATGCTGGCCAAGCTCTATGTCCTGCCGCAGGACCGCTACGACGCGTGGAAGTCCGGCGGAGCGGACGAGCCCTCGGACTTCGTAGGCACGACCGAGCCTTCGGCGGGAGGGAATTGAGCCTCGGCTCGCCGAGCCTCCCTGATTCTTCGGTACTCCGAGATGGTCAGCCAGATCATCGCCGCGTCGAGGAGGGTCAGGGCGACCAGGAAGGCCGAATGCGTCGTCGTCCAGCGGATCGCCTGATAGGCGATGAACAGGGCCAGCGCCGCTACGGCGAGGGGATAGGCCCAGAGCTTCCTTCGCCAGAGCAGGGCGACGAGGACGATCTTCACGATGCCATGCGACAGGAGATAGAGGACGCCGAAGCGCTGAGTGTCTATCGAATACCGCTGGCTCGCCATGAGGATCAAGTTAGCGATGAAGTCCCTGGGGTCCTCGGCGAGCTCGTTCTGGGTCAGGAGCCTCACGAACTTGCCGAGGGACTCCGGGGTGACCAGCACGAGGAGGATCCCGCCGACGATCTCGAGGGCGGCGTGAAGGCCTTTCAGGACGATGCCGATCTCGAAGCCTGCGTGGAGCAGGCTCGTACTCTTCCCGTTCCGGAGGATCTCGCGTTCCTCGCTCATGGTCGACTCCTCAATGGCGGATCCACGTTCAGTATGGCGAGAATCGGGGCTTCTTAAAAGAGGCTGCCGGCGAGGATCCTGAAGAAGGGAATCGTCGCGAGGCTCAATACGGTCGTCATCGAAGTGGCGACGCCGGCGTATTCCGAGTCCCCGCCGTAAGCCTCGGCCAGGATGGGCGTCTGGGTCATCGCGGGCATCGAGGCCTGGACGAAGAAGACTTCCTTCATGAGGGCGGGCAGGGCGGCCCCGCGAGCCATAAGGGCCAGGATGAGCGGGCAGAGGAGGAAGCGTCCCGCGAGGACGAGGACGAGGTCGCGCTCCAGCCTGAGCTTCCTCCATTCGACGCGCGAGATCACGATCCCGATGAAGAGCATGGAAAGGGGGGTCGTCATGGCTCCGAGGGCCCTGCACGATTCCATGACCGGCCGCGGGAGGCTGATTCCGGCGACAATCATGGCCACCGCGGCCAGGAATCCGACCAAGGGGGGGGAGAATATCCGCCTCAGCCCTTCCGCCGACACGAGGGAGGGGGGCGGCCTGCCCTCGCGGACCGCACCGTCCCTGGCCATGCCGAAGACGCCGAGGGTCCAGAAGAGGCTGGTGTTCGCGATGTAATAGAGGAGGACGTAGGGCAGGCTCGCTTCGCCGAAGAGGACGATGTTGACCGGGAGGCCGATGAAGATCGTGTTCGAGAGCGCGAACATCGACGAGAAAGTGCCCCGCCTGCCCCTGGGGAGTCGGAACAGTGCGGCGATCCCCACGCCCGCGGCGTAGCACGAGCCCATCGCCGCGAAGGGGATGGGCAAGCCGGGAAGCATGGAAACGAGCTTGTCCCTGTCGTAGCCTCCCATCAGGTTCGCTATCATGTACGACGGCAGCGCTATCGAGACGACGAGCCTCGATACGAGGGCGCCGGAACTTTCCCCGAACCATCCCCTCTTCGCCAGGACGAAGCCGAGGGCGATCATGAGGATGACGGAGAGCACGCTACCGAGGGCGCTCAGCACGGCCCTTCCCTATTCTCCGCGCGTCGATGGGCCGATCTGCGCATCCACCTGGTCCATCTGCTCCCGTATCGCCGCCGCCGACGCGAGGAGAGACTTCGCCTCCTCGTCGGACAAGGTCGGCTCCTCGATGGAGCCGATGCCGGCTCGGCACAAGACCGCGGGAAGACTCATGTACACCTCGCGGATGCCGCATTCCCCGGTTAGGAGCGAGGACAAGGTGAGGGGCCCCGCGGAGAATCCCAGCAGGCTCTCGATGATACGGACGGCCGAGAAGGCGATGCCGTAGCAGCTGTGCTCGCCGGCGAGCCGGATGTCCCAGCCCGCGCGCCTGGTCCTCTCGAGGATTCCCCGCCTAGCCGCGGCGTCTAACTCCTTCCCTGCTCCTCGAAGCCAGACCTCGAGAGGGCTGCCGCAATAGGCCGCGCGGCTCCATAATGGCACCATCGAGTCTCCGTGCTCTCCGATCACCTCCGCTTCGATCCTGGAGGGATCAAGCCCATAGGCCTCCCCGATGAAGGTCCTGAGCCTCAGGCCGTCCAGGAGGGTCCCGGTGCCCAGGACTCTCGAAGAGGGGAGGCCGGCCAGCCTGTAGGCGGCATAGGCCATGGAATCGTTGGGATTGGTTATCGCGAGGAGGACGGCGCCGGGGCTCCTCGCCGCCAGGGGAGGTACGAGCTCCCGGTATACCTCGATATTGTCGCGGAGCACGTCCGACCGCTTGCCGTCGACCTCGGGAAGGACGCCCGCCGTCATGACGATGATGTCCGATCCCGCCGTATCGTCCGCGCCGCCGGCGCGAACCGAGCTCCCCTCGAGGCAGGGGCCGCAATGCGACATGTCGAAGGTCCTGGCTCGGGCCTTGCGCCCATCGCGATTGAACACCACGAGCTCGACATTCGGACGGCGAAGCAGGAGGGAATAGGCTATCGTCGTCCCGATGGCCCCGCTTCCTACGATGGTGATCTTGCTTTTTCGCGAGGACAAACGGGGCTTCCCCTTTCAGTCTCGATTCTCCAAGCTAACCTGTCGGCGGGATTCCTTCAATACGAATCGCTCCGCGGCCGCCGTCTTTCGCCATTCTTTGAAATTCCTTCTATATGTGCAAGATTTTTGTAGATTAAATGCGAAAAGCGTAGTATAAAATCAATCTACTGCTATATTCGTAACGATAGAGGACTTCTCTACGGAGGTTGAAGGCATGAAGATCGGATGCGTCAAGGAAATCAAGAGGCACGAGTATCGCGTAGGCATGACCCCGCATTGCGTAAAGTCCTATGTGGATCACGGCCATCAGGTGACCATACAGGCGGGAGCCGGAGCCGACGCAGGTTTCGAGGACGCCGAGTACGCCAAGGCCGGAGCGCGCATCGAGTCGGATAGGAGACGGATCTTCGACTCCTGCGACATGATCGTCAAGGTCAAGGAGCCTCAGCCCGAGGAATACGGACTGCTCCGCGAAGGGCAGGTCCTTTTCACCTATCTTCATCTCGCGGCCGACCGCGAGCAGACCGATGCCCTCCTCGCCCGCAAGGTCAAGGGCGTGGCCTACGAGACTATCCGAATGGCCGACGGGACCCTTCCCTGTCTGAAGCCGATGAGCGAGATCGCCGGCCGCCTCTCGGTGCAGGAGGGCGCGAAGTACCTCGAGAAGCCCTTCGGCGGACGCGGCGTCCTCTTGGGCGGCGTGCCCGGCGTCCCGCGCGGCAAGGTCGCGATATTGGGCGGAGGCGTGGTCGGCACGAACGCCGCCAAGGTCGCAGTCGGCTTCGGCGCGGCGGTCACCGTCCTCGACGTCAATCCGAATCGCCTCGCCTACCTCGACGACATCTTCCGCGGCGAGCTCGCCACTCTCTACGCCACCGAGAAGAACATCCAGACGGTCGTCGAGGAGAGCGACTTGATCATCGGCGCCGTCCTGATTCCCGGCACCCAGGCCCCCCACCTGATCCGACGCGAGCATCTCAAGACGATGAAGAAGCGCTCGGTCATAGTGGACGTCGCCGTGGACCAGGGCGGCTGCGTGGAGACGACGAGACCCACGACCCACGACGACCCGACCTTCGAGGTGGACGGGGTGGTCCATTACTGCGTCGCGAACATGCCGGGCTCCGTCGCCCTCACGAGTACCCTCGCCCTGACCAGCTCGACCCTGCCCTACGGCCTCAAGATAGCCGATCTCGGCCTCGAGGAAGCCCTGCGCAAGAACGCGGATCTCAAGGAGGGACTCAACGTCTACGAGGGCAAGTGCTGCTATCCCGGCGTCGCCAAGGCCTTCGATCTTGCCTATGTCGCTCCGGATACGCTACTGTAGGAGGAAATGCAGCCCGACGAGACAGACTGGAAGATCATATCGATACTGAAGGAAGGCTACGTGCCCAACAACACGATAGCCCTCGAGCTCGGCGTGTCGGAGGGCACGGTGCGCGCCCGGCTCAAGAAGCTCAAGGAGGCGGGGATCCTCCAGATCCGCGCCCTGATCAACCCCGATGTCCTCGAGAACAAGCAGCTGGTCCTCGTCGCGATGCGCGTAGCCGAATCGAAGCTCCTCGACCGCAAGGCCGAGGAGCTTTCGCAACTTAAGAACGTGCTTTCGGTATCGATAGCCTCGGGCCGCTACGACCTCATCGCCGAAGTCCTACTCGACTCGAACAGGGGCCTGGTGCAATTCCTCACCGAAGAGCTTTCCTCGGTCGAGGGAATCCTTGCGTCCGAGAGCTTCATCATGCTCAAGAACTACGGCAAGTACGTCTAGGAGGCTGTCGGAATGCTCGAAGCGTTCCGACAGCCTGCCGACCTACCGCTCTCTAGCGCAGCGACTCGCGGAAGCGCAGCAGGTCGACGACGCAGGAGTTGACGGGCGTGGCGATGCCGCGCATCGCGCCCCTCGCGACGATGGCCCCGTTGAGAAAGCCGATTTCCGTAGCCTTTCCCCTCGACAAGTCCTGCAGCATCGACGAGCGGTGCCCGGCGGTGCTGGGCAACTGCGCCTCGCGCAGATGGGCCAGATAGTCCTCGGGGGCGGCCCAGGGTAGGCCGATGCCCTCGGCCTCGATGACGGCGAAGCCCTCGCGGACTATGCTCTCGACGATCCTCCAGGCCGGGGCTTCCGCGAGCCTTCCGTAGGGCACGCCCATGAGGGCGCCGAGGGGATTGAGGGCGCAGTTGTAGAGGGTCTTGGCCCAGAGCTCCGAGCGAATGTTCGGGCTGCCCTCGGCTCGCATGCCCGCGCTCCTGAAGAGCTCGACCAGGCGCAGCACGGCGGCATCGAGACCGTCGGGGAAGCGGCCGAGCTTTATTGGCCCGGCTTCCACCGACACGTGCACCGCCGCGTCCCCGCGCCACTCGGAGCCCGTTATGATCGTGCCGCCGATCACCTTGTCGGTATAGGCCGAGATGATCTCCTCGTTGCCGATTCCGTTCTGCAGGCTGACCGTCTCGACACCGCGCAGGGCTCCCGAGAACCGCTCGCAGATCGCCTCGGTATCGATGGCCTTGGAGCTGAGGATCGCGTAGTCGTAGCTCTCGCCTTCGGGAACGGAGTCGCCGATGCGGAATCTATACCGGCCTTCGCCCCATATCCCCGTCAGGCTGAGACCCGCCGACTCGATGGCTCGAGCGAATCGCGCCCGCGATACGGCCCGTACTTCGCAGACCATGGAGAGCTTCGCGGCGACGGACAGGCCGACCGCGCCCGCGCCGAGTATGAGCACCTTCATGGGGGCGGAGTATAGCGCATGGAGGCGGCTTCCGGAACCGTAGTGCCTCCCGGCCCACGTCGAGTATCATGAGCCCATGCCCAAGGACTGGTTCGCGCCCCACGCCGCGGGCTTCGGCCCCCTCGTCGCGCGTCTGGCGGCTCGGGATTTGCCCGGCTCGACGCTCCGGCGGGCCGAGGACAACGCCATCTTCGTCTCCTGCGATACGGAGCCGCGCGCGCTCCACTCATATTGCCGGGCTCTCTTCCTCCTCCTGGGGGAGGGGGAGGGCGGCCTCGAGCGCGCCGGGCGGGAGTTCGCCCGCGACTCCCGATCCCTCGGAAGGATCGCCCGCGGCATCCGCGGGGTCGCGGGCGGCTTCGCCCTCCGCGCCTTCGGTCCCGACGACCCCGCCTCCCTGCCCTTCGGTCTCCGCCGCGATCTCGAATCCGCCATCGCCCACGCCACGGGACTTCATCCCGATTCCGCCCGCCCGGGCAGGGAGTTCCGACTCCAAGAGCGCGCCGACGGCAGGACCCTCTTCCTCGAGCGCATGCGGTCGCCATCCGAGTCGGCCACGAGGCTCCGCGCCGGCGGGCCGCCGCGACGCGGCGAACTGCCGCGACGCGGCGAATTGCCGCGAACGACCTGCCGCCTCCTCGCGGAGATGACCGAGCCCCGGTCCGAGGACGTATTCCTCGATCCTTTCTGCGGCTATGGAGGCATCGCCCTCGAGCGGGCTCTGGCCGCGCCCTACCGCTTCGTCTTCGCCTCGGACGCGGATCGCGAGAAGACGACCGCAGTGAAAGAGGCCCTAGCGGCCAAGGCCTTCGAGCGGAGGCGAAAGACGATATTCCCCAAGACCCGCGACGCGCTCGACGGCGGCTTCTTCGATGCGGCCTTCGTTACGGCGATAGCGACCGACCCTCCCTGGGGGCTCTACGAGGGAGGGCCGGGCGCCGCCGAGGCCGGGGAGCTCCTTCGCGGCTTCATCGCCGAGGCTGCCCGAGTCCTCGCTCCCGGAGGGAGGCTGGTCCTCCTGACGGCGCGCGGGGCGGAGCTCGAAGGCGGGCCCCATTTCTCGCGACGCGAGAGTCTCGACGTGCTAGTCTCGGGGAAGAAGGCCCGCGTCATCCGCCTCGACCGCGTCTAACCCTCGGAACGACGGGCGGGTCGGCGCTCCAGCCTGCAGCCGAAGGGCGGGAGGCCTGCAGCCTCCTCCCCGTTGAAGTTCATGAGGAATACGTAGTCGTTGTCGCCGTCAGTCCTCGCCTGGGCGTTGACTCCGGGCGGCAGCCGCTCGGGCCAGGCGGAAGCCAGGCCGAGGTCACTGGCCAAGGCGGCCATGAAGTCGTCGGTGAAGCGCTGCTCGACCTTGGCGGCAAGGTAGTAGACGAGCCCTTTTCCGAATCGATGCCGCGTGAGCACGGGTCTGCCCGCGTACCAGTCCTCGCCGTAGACGGCGAGGGTCTCGGAACCCTCGGGGTGCACCAGCTCGCAGAAGCCGTCGATCCTGTAGTCCCCGGACAGCCCCAGGCCCTTGCCTTCCGCGGGGACGGCGCGGTTGGCCTGCCCCTCCCAGAGCGGATCGAGCTCCTCCGCCCACACTCCGGCGAGACCGCGGAGAGGTCCCGGGAAGCCGCCCTGGAAGCAAAGGTCGGACTCGTCGACCATGCCGGAGAAGAAGGTGAGGACGAGGGTCCCCCCGTCGCGCACGTAGCGCTCGAGCCTCTCGGCGGTGCCGCTCTTGATCATGTAGAGCCAGGGAGCCGCGACGAGGCGATAGCCCCCGAGCTCGCGCCCCTGATCCGGGACGTCGCAGGGTATGGAGAGGCGCCACAGGGCCCTGTGGAACTCCACGCAGGCGCGCTCATAGTCCCGCTCGGCCTTGCCGAAGCCCATGAATTCATCTATCGCCCAGCGGTTTTCCCAGTCGTAGATCACCGCGGCCTGGGCCTTCACCGCCGTGCCGGCGACGTCGCCGAGGCCCTCGAGCTCGCGGCCCAGCTCCGCCACCTCTCGGAAGACGCGCGTGTCCTCGTGGCCGACGTGGTCCACCACGGCGCCGTGGAATTTCTCGACGCCGCCGCGTCCCTTTCGCCATTGGAAATACATCACCGAGTCGGAGCCGTGCGCGATGGCCTGCAGGGAGGAGAGCCGGTGCATGCCGGGCTTCTTGAGCCGGTTGATGGGCTGCCAGTTCACCTGGCTCGGGGTGCTCTCCATGAGGAGCCAGGGCTTGCCGCCCTTGAGGCTCCGGAAAAGGTCGTGGATGAAGGCTACCCGCGAGGCGGTATCGGCGTCGCTCGTATCCGGTCGATGCCAGCGGGGGTAGGAGTCCCAGGCGATCACGTCGACGTGCGGCGCCCAGTTCCAATAATCGAGCCCGGTATAGACTTCCATCATGTTGATGGCTATCGGCACTCCGGGGGTGATCGCGCGCAGGGGGGCCGATTCCGCCAGGAAGAAATCGAGGGACTGGGCGTCGACGAAGCGCCTCCAGTCGAGAGCCAGGCCGTGCAGCGAGCCTTCTCCCCTCGGAGAGGGCGATTCCACCTGCTCCCAGGCCGTATAGCGATGGCTCCAGAAATCCGTCCACCAGGCCTCGTTGAGGGCGTCGAGGTCGGCGTAGCGTTTCTTGAGCCATGAGCGGAAGGCTTCCTGGCAGAGGGGGCAGTGGCATTCCCCTCCGTACTCGTTGGACACATGCCAGAGGACGAGGGCCGGGTGGTCCTTGTAGCGCTCGGCCAGGCGCGTGTTCATCTCCGCCGCTTTGCGGCGATACGCGGGAGAAGTGTAGCAATGGTTGTGCCGGTTGCCGTGGAGGTCCCGCGCCCGGTCGGGCGAGCAGCGGAGGATCTCGGGATACTTGGCCGACATCCACGCGGGCTTGGAGCCCGAGGGGGTGGCGAGGACGGCCTTCATGCCCGCCCCGTCCAACTTGTCCATGAGGGAGTCGAGCCAGCCGAAATCGTAGCGGCCGTCCTCGGGCTCGAGGCGCGTCCACGAGAAGATGCCGATGGACAGGACGTTGACGCCGGCGAGGGGGAAGAGGCGGAAGTCCTCGTCGATGATCTCGGGCCGGTCGAGCCACTGGTCGGGGTTATAGTCCCCGCCGTGCCATATGGCGGGGAGTCTCGGGTTGACGGGGGGGTAGGGCTTGCTCATGCTTCCATTCCACACCACCCGGGCGCTTTTGTCCATGAGCGAATTAGGATATGATCCCTCGCGGGCGCCGCGAGGCGTCGATCGCGGCGGGAGGTACGATGAAGGTCTGCGTTGTCGGCCTCGGGGCCATCGGGGGATGCTTCGCCTACGGACTCGCCGCATCGGGCCACGAGGTCGCGGGATTGGCCAGGGGAGCGACACTGGACGCCCTGCGCGCCCGTGGTCTCAGGCTCACCGATGGGGCCGGGATGGGTTCGGTCGCGATTCGGGCGGTCGAGACTGCCGGCGATCTCGGAGCTCAAGACTTGGTGGTGCTGGCGGTCAAGGCTCCCGCCCTGCCCGAGGCCTCCTCGCGCATCGGCCCTCTCCTCGGATTCGATACGATAGTCCTGCCCGCCATGAACGGCCTTCCCTGGTGGTTCTTCCAGGGTTTCGGGGGCGCCTTCGAGGGCAGCTCCCTCCGCTCCGTCGATCCGGCGGGCGCCATCGCCTCCGCCATACCCGCTCGGAGCCTGATCGGCTGCGTCGTCCATTACGGCGCATCCTGCCCGGAGCCCGGCCTCGTGAAGACTCAGGCCACGCGGCCTCTCATCCTGGGCGAGCCCTCCGGCCGGTCGACCGATAGGCTAGGAGCCCTGTGCGCCACCCTCTCCGCGGCCGGCTTCGAGGCCGAGCCCTCGAGCTGCATCCAGCGCGATATCTGGTACAAGCTCTGGGGCAACATGACCATGAACCCCCTCTCCGCCCTCACCGGCGCCACGATGGACAAGATCCTCGACGATCCCCTTGTCGCGCGCTTCTGCCTGGACATCATGGCCGAGGCCAAGCGCATCGGCGCGAGGATAGGCTGCCCCATCGAGCAGGGCGGCGAGGATAGGATGGCGATATCGCGCAAGCTCGGAGCCTTCAAGACATCCATGCTGCAGGATGTCGAGGCGGGCAGGCGCGTCGAGCTCGACGCCCTGGTGTCGGCGGTCAGGGAGATCGGCGGGCTCGCGGGCGAAGCCACGCCCAACATCGATATACTGCTCGGCCTCGCGCGCCTCCATGCGCGGACCAGGGGACTGTATCCGTCGGAATAGCGAAGGGAGGACAGGCAATGGCGATCGCGAAGAAGATGAAGGGCTTCATCGAGAAGGGCTCGATGATCCGCAAGATGTTCGAGGAAGGAGCGAGGCTCCGGAAGATGTACGGGGCCGACAAGGTCTTCGACTTCAGCCTCGGGAATCCCAACCTGCCGCCGCCACCGGCCCTGCGCGAGAGACTCGCGGCGGTGACCAGGGCCGACGAGCCCGGCCTCCACGCCTATATGCCCAACGCCGGCCTGGACGAGACGCGCGCGGCGATCGCCGGGAGGGCGAGCGTCGACCACGGCGTCGCGCTGAGGGGCGAGCACGTCGTCGTCACCTGCGGGGCCGCGGGCGCCCTCAACATCATCTTCAAGGCCTTGCTCGACCCGGGGGACGAGGTCCTGGTCCCAACGCCCTACTTCGTCGAGTACGGCTTCATCGCCGACAACCACGGAGGCGTCTTGAGGCCGGTCCCGACCCTTCCCGACTTCTCCCTCGACCTCCGCGCGATGGAGACCGCGATGGGGCCGAGGACCAAGATCGTCCTCATCAATTCCCCCAACAATCCGACCGGCCAGATATATTCGGCGGAGTCCCTCGCGCGCCTCGCCGAAGCCATGGCGCGCAAGAGCCTCGAGAGCGGGCGCGCGATCTACCTGGTGTCGGACGAGCCCTACAGGAAGATCGTGTACGGCGGCGCGAAGGTCCCGAGCTTCCTTGCGGCCTACCCGAACTCGATAGTCGCGACTTCCTATTCCAAGGATCTCTCCCTTCCCGGGGAACGCATCGGCTACGCGGCGGTCAATCCCGCCGCGGCCGACCTGACCGACCTGATGGGAGCCCTCATCCTCGCGAACCGCATCCTCGGCTTCGTCAACGCGCCGAGCCTCATGCAGAAGGTCGTGGCGGGCCTGGGCGACGCGAGCGTGGACGTCTCCCTCTACGAGGCCAAGCGGGATCTCCTGGCGGCGGGCCTCCGGGCGGCGGGCTACGATTTCGCCCTCCCTCCCGGCGCGTTCTACCTCTTCCCCAAGAGCCCCTTCGCCGACGAGGCGCGGTTCACCGATATCCTGAAGGAAGAGAACATCCTCGTGGTGCCCGGCTCGGGCTTCGGCTCGCCCGGCTACTTCCGCATCGCCTATTGCGTCGACGACAGGGTCATCCGCGGCGCGATGCCCGGCTTCGAGCGGGCGATGAAGAAGGCGAAGACGGCGAGGGCGGACTAGGGCTCTCCGCCCGCGTTCCGCTCTCAGGGCATCGGCCTGCCCCGCGCCGACTCGAAGAGCCTGTACCACTCTTCGCGGGACAGACTCAGCTCGAGGGATCGGGCGCATGCCGCGAGGCGCTCCGGCCGCGTGGTGCCGAGGATCGGCAGGATCCTGGCCGGGTGCCTGAGGAGCCAGGCGAGGACTATCGCCTCGGGCGGTACGCCGCGCTCCGAAGCGTAGCGCGCGACGAGGGCCGCGGTGGCCTTGACCGGCTCGGTCTGCCCGGTCGGATCGCCGCCGCTGAGGAGGCCGCGAGCGAGAGGGCTCCAGGCCTGCAGCCCCACGGCCCTCGAGCGGCAGTACTCGATGACCCCCTCCCAGCCGTCTGGATATCCGGCCGAGGCCTGGTTGAAGGATATGCCCGCCTCGGCGAAGCCGTGGTGGAGGAGGCTCATTTCCAGCTGGTTCGCGACGAGGGGATCGGGGAGGAAGCCCTGCAGGTACTCCATCATCCCGCGGTTCTGGTTGGACACGCCGAAATAGCGCACCTTGCCCGCGGCCTTGAGCTCCGCGAAGGCCCTGGCGATCTCCTCGCCCTCCCACAGCGGGTCGGGCCTGTGGAGGAGGAGGATGTCGAGGTAGTCCGTTCCGAGTCGCTTCAGGATCGCGTCGACGGTTTCGACGATGTTCGCGTAGCTGAAATCGTAGCGCTGGGGAGCGCCCGGCGGATCGTCGGCCCACCTGATCCCGCACTTCGACTGCAGCACGATCCTCTCCCGGAGGCCGGGCCTTGCGCGCATCGCGCGCCCGAAGACTTCCTCGGCCCTGCCCGCCGCGTAGATGCTGGCGTGGTCGAAGAAATTGATGCCGAGCGCCAGGGCGGAGTCGAGGAACTCGGATGCCTGCCTCTCGTGCTCCTTCGTCAACGCGATGCCTTTGTCCCAGCCCCCTCCCAGGCCCATGCACCCGGCGCCGAGCCGGGAGACGCGCAGGTCGGTATTGGGGATCATCAGCTTTTCCATCGGATTTTCCTCCTGGGGATAAAGTACCATGCGCCGATGCCTCGGTAGAAGGGAAGGAAGATCGACGATCTATGGTATATTTGATCGGAATGGCAATCTACGGAAGCTGCGCGACGAAGTATCCCCTCCTCCTCGTCCACGGCATCGCCGGTCGGGACGAGGGCAGGCTCCCCTATTGGGGCCGTATTCCCGCGCGCCTGCGGGAAGAGGGCGCAGCCCTGTACCTGGCGGGGAACGGCGGCTTCGCGACGATAGAGGAGAGCGCGAGGCAGATCCGGCGGCGCGTCGAGGAGATCGCCTCCTCCCCCGGCGTCGACAAAGTGAACATCGTGGCCCATTCGATGGGCGGGCTCGACGCGCGGTATTACATTTCGAGCCTCGGCGGAGGAGACAGGGCGGCCAGCCTCACCACCTTCAGCACACCGCATAGGGGGAGCGCCCTCGCCGATTTCTTCCTGGAAGGGCATCCGCGGACGAGCCGGCGCGTCGGGAAGATCATCGACCTGATGTCTCGGGCCCTCCGGAAGGAACGGGACTCCGATGCCTACGAGGCGGCGCTGGAGCTCAGGCCTTCCGCCTGCGACGCCTTCAACGAGGCCAACCCGGACGACGCTCGAGTATATTATCGAAGCTACGCGTCCACTATCGACGCAGACTACGGCGTCCGCGCCTACGCGGCCCTGCAGAGGCTGCTCTATGCGCGGGAGGGCGCCAACGACGGCTTCGTGTCGGTCGAGTCGGCGCGATGGGGCGATTTCCGGGGCGTGATCGGGGCCGATGAAGGCCTATCGATATCCCATGACGACATTCACGATCTGCGGCGATTCCGGATGAGGCCTCCCTTCGACGCGCCGGCCTTCTTCGCCGGGACGATCGCCGAGCTGGTCTCCATGGGCTTGTAGCGCGCTTGGGAAATCTCGCGATGGCGGTTATCGAAAGATCGAATCGGCCTTGATAGGCGCATCGGGAGGAAAGCGATGCGCAAGCGATACTCTCTACTGCACGAGGCAACCCTACGAGACTTTCAGCGACTGGCAGCCCTGAGCCGGGCCAGTCGCGCCGCGACGGCGCGCGCTGCCGCGGCCGCCGTCGAGAAGGCCGCCTGAAGGTTGTAGCCGCCCGTATCCCCGTCGTAGTCGAGGACCTCGCCGGCGAAGAAGAGGCCTTCCTCGACGCGGGATTCCATGCTGCCCGGATCCACCTCGTCGAGGCTCACGCCGCCCGCCGTCGCCATAGCCTTGTCGAAGCCCCCCAGACCCCCGATCTCCGCCGGGAATTCCGAGGCGTATCGCGCCATCGCTTCCCGGCCTTCCCGCTTGAGCTCGGCGCAGCGCGCTCCCGGATCCTGGCCGGCCAGGGAACAGATCAGCTCGGAGAGGCGTCTCGACAGGCCCGCCTCGGACAGCGCCGAACGGGCGAGGGCCCTCGGGGCGGCCGCCACTCGGGCCGCGAGGTCGGAGCGGAAGGCCTCCATCCCGATGCCGGTGAAATCGAGCTCGAGGACGTCTCCCGGCTCCAGGCCGCGGGACGCATCGAGTATTCCCGGGCCGGAAAGTCCCTCGTGGGTGATGAGGACCTCTCCCCGCGATCGTCCGATCCTCTTCCCGCCGCGACGGATCGCGAAGGGCAGGTCCTCGAAACCCAAGCCCGCGAGGCCTCGCAGCGCGGAGCCGCGCAGGGTTAGGGGCGCGAGCGCAGGGCGCGGCGGGACGATGGAGTGGCCGAGGCTCCTCGCCAGGAGGTAGCCGTCGCCGGAGCTGCCGGTACCGGGGTAGGAGCAGCCTCCGGCGGCTATCGCGAGAAAGGGAGCGCGGTAGGACGCGGAGCCTCCATCGGCGCCGAGCGCCTCGACGGCGAAGAGTCCGTCCCCGCGACGGACGGCTGTCGCCCTCGCGCCCGTCACGATCCGGACGCCGGCGCTCGCGCATTCCTCGAGGAGGACCCCGAGGACGTCCGCGGCTTTTCGGGACGCGGGGAAGAGCTTGCCCCCTCGTTCCGCCTCGAGCGCGATCCCGCGCTCGCCCAGCCACGATGCGAGATCCCGGTTGGTGAAAGCGTACAACGCCTTCTTGAGGAAGCGGCCCTTGTCGCCGTATCGTCCCAGGAATTCGTCCACGGACCCGAGGTGAGTGACGTTGCATGCTCCCCCGCCCGTGGCCAGGAGCTTGCGCCCCGGCTTCGCCATCCTCTCGAGGAGGATGACCTCCGGCCGCTCCGAGCCGGACCTTGCCCCCGCCAGGGACGCCATTCTGGAGGCGAGGAACAATCCCGCGGGGCCTCCCCCTATCACGACGGCTCCGGCCGCGACGTCTCGCGGGGGGACTCGCTCGACGGCGGCCAAGCGATCAGTCACGCTTCGGCTTGACCCAGGCTCCGTTCCTTCGGCTCGACTCCATCATCGCGCTGACGAAGCGCAGCCCCGCCAGTCCGTCCGCCGAGTCGGGAAAGCGCAAGGATAGGGGATCGGGCTCGCGCCCGGCGATCCTGGCGGCTATCGCCTCTGCCGCGTCGGAGTAGATGTTGGCGAAGGCTTCCGGGAATCCCTCCGGGTGACCCTTCACGAGTCTCGAGGAGCGAGCGGCGAAAGGCAGGGTGCCCGGACCGTTCGGAGTCAGGACCTGGGCCGGAGCGTCGAGGGGCTTGAAGCCGAGGGCCTGCGGGATCTCCTGCTGCCACTCGAGGCTGCCGAGGGTCCCGCTCGCGCGGATGCGCAGGCAGTTCTCCACGCCCGCGGCGGCCTGAGTGACCCAGAAGCTGCCGCGCGCCCCTCCTTCGAGGCGGAGGAGGGCTCCGGCGAAATCGTGCACCCGCCTGCCGGGGACGACGGCGCCGATATCGGCCGCGAGCTCCTCGACCTCGAGGCCCGTCACGAAGCGGAGGAGATTGTGGGCGTGGGTCCCGATGTCGCCCAGGACGAGGGAGGGGCCTCCTCGGAGCGGATCGTGGCGCCAGGGCCGATCGGGGCCGGGCGGAGGATCCTCCTCCCTGGCGTTCCCGCCTTGGACGTACTCGACCTGCGCGAGTCTAATGACTCCGAGCCGGCCGGCCTCCACCATGGCCTTGGCCTGGCGGACCATCGGGTAGCCCGTGTAGTTGTGGGTCAGGCAGAAGGTCCGCCCGGTCTCGACGACGAGGCGATGCAGGGCCTCGGCCTCCTCGAGGGTGTTGGTCATGGGCTTGTCGCAGATCACGTCGAAGCCCGCGCGCAGGGCGAGGCTCGCATACTCGAAATGGCTGTCGTTGGGCGTCATGATCGCGACCGCGTCGACCCGATCCGCGCGGGGTCGCTCGGCTTCGATCATCTCGGGCGCCGAAGCGTAGCTGCGATCGGGCGGAAGCCCGATCTCCAGTCCCCTGGCCTTGGACTTCTCCGGATCCGAGGACAGAGCGCCGGCGACGATCTCCCAGCGGTCGTCGAGCCGGGCGGCCAGTCGGTGCATACCGCCGATGAATGAGCCGGGCCCGCCGCCAGCGACACCGAGCCTCAAGCGCCGTCCCAGCAAGTCCATCACCGGATTCTCGCCCATATTCGGCCTCCTGCCGCGCAGTCGCTGAATATCTACCTTAGCACTACGGCTCGCGACCGGCAAGGCGAGCGCGGGCGCGTCGATAGCCTCCGCATTTGCCTTGGCCCGCGATCGATGCTAGACTCGCCGAATGAAGACCATAGAGAGGTTCTCGATAGGGACTGGAGACCGTTTCGGCCGCCAGGGCCTCGCGCAGATCGCCGCCTTCGGGAAGGCGCGCGAGAGGGGCGTGGCGGCGGCCATCGTCTGGAACAAGAGCAACCGCGAGCACAGCCTCATCGGCACCCGGCCCGCGGACCAGCGCGCCGCGGCCGATCGATCGATCCGCGAGAGCGGCTGGGACGGCCCCTATTACGTCGACGCCGACCACGTCGGGCTGGCCACGGTGGACGCTTTCGCGCCGCACTGCGACTTCTTCACGCTGGATGTCGCGGATTTCATAGGCAAGAGCGCCGATGCCGACGCGGTCGAGACCTTCATGGAGAGGCAGAAGAACCTCCCCTCCTCGCCGGGACTCCCGACGCGGCTAGATGCCACTGCGATCCGGGCCGCCGCCGGCCGCTATCTCTTCGCGGTCGGCGAGGCCGCGAGGATCTATCGCCGGGTGCGCGAGCTCCGGGGACTCGCGCTGAGCGACGACGACGACTTCGTCACGGAAGTCTCGATGGACGAGACAGAGACGCCGCAGAGCCCGGCCGAGCTCGCAGTCATCCTCGCGGCCCTCGCGGACGAAGGGGTGCCCGTACAGACGATAGCGCCCAAGTTCTCGGGCCGCTTCAACAAGGGCGTCGACTACGTCGGGGACGTCGGCGCCTTCCTCGAGGAATTCCGGGCCGACCTTGGGGTCGCGAGATGGGCCTCGTCCGCCCTCGGCCTGCCCGCGAGCCTCAAGCTCTCGGTCCATACCGGCAGCGACAAATTCAGCCTCTACGAGGGCATCGGCTCGATCGTCAGGAAGGAGGGCGCGGGCCTCCACCTGAAGACCGCGGGCACGACCTGGCTCGAGGAGATCGTCGGGCTCGCCGAGGCGGGCGGCGACGGCCTCGCCATCGCAAAGGAAGTCTATCGGGGAGCCTACGAGAGATTCGACGAGGTCGTGGCTCCCTATGCGGCGGTGGTCGACATCGACAGGGCGGGGCTGCCCTCGCCGTCGGCGGTGGACGCGTGGGACGGGCCGGCCCTCGCCGCCGCCCTGCGCCATGTCCCGTCCGACCCGCGCTTCAGGTCGGGCATGCGCCAGCTCGTGCACGTCGGCTTCAAGGTCGCCGCGGCGATGGGGCGGCGCTATCTCGACGCCTTGGAGCGGCACGAGGCGGTCGTTTCGCGCAACGTCACCGCCAATCTCTGGGAGCGGCATCTCGCGCCGCTCTTCCTGGCATAAGGGAGGATGCGATGTCCTACCTCGAGGAAATGTTCTCGCTGAAGGGAAGGCGAGTCGTCGTCACCGGCGGGGCCGGGGGCATCCCGGCCGAGCTCGCGATCGGCCTGGCCAGGGCGGGCGCCGACCTCTGCCTTTGGGGACGCGGCGCCGGCCATCCCATGATGGAGGCCGCCGAGACCGTTCGTGCGGCGGCGGGCGCGGAAGCCGGCCGGATCGAGGCCCTCACGATCGACACCGCCGATAGCGCCGCCTGCGAGGCGGCCATAGCCGGGACCGAGAAGCTGATCGGCGCGCCCGACGTCCTCGTCAACGGCGTCGGCGGCAACAGAGGCAAGGCCCCCTTCGTCGATCTCGACGAGAAGGTCTTCATGGAAGTCGTGGAGCTCAATCTCATGGCGGGGCTCGTGACGCCGACGAGGGCCTTCGCGCGCTACTGGGTCGCCAAGCGCATCAAGGGCAGCGTCATCAACATGTCGTCGATGTCGAGCTACAAGGCGCTCTCGGGCACCTGGGCCTACGACGCGGCGAAGGCGGGCGTCCTCAACCTCACGGAGGGGCTCGCCAAGGAGTTCGCCCCCTACGGCATCCGGGTCAACGGCATCGCCCCCGGATTCTTCGTCGGGAACCAGAACAAGGCCCTCCTCTTCGAGGGGGAGACGGGCGAGCTCACGGCCCGCGGCAAGTCCATCATCGCCCGCACGCCCTTCGGGCGCTTCGGCGACAAGGCCGAGCTGCGCGGCGCCGTCATCTTCCTCGCGAGCGAAGCCGCCAGCGGCTTCGTCACGGGCGTCACGATTCCCGTCGACGGCGGATACCTGACGGACAATATCTGAGCGTATAAGGAGGGCGCGCGACACCCGTCGCCCTACATCCCCTAATAAAAGCATTACTTCGTTCAGGCCGATCCATGCCGCGTTCCCTACAGAGACGCGGTGATGCGGTCTCCGTCCAGCTCGCTCCATCTACCACGAACGGACCATCATCAGGAACGGCGATAGGTAGCGAAGGAGCGATAGAAGAGAAAAGCCGAGATAAGAAGAGGCGTTCCCATGCAGGTATAGAAGGTGTAGAGGATCGAGGGCTCGACCAGCTTGAAGGTCCTTAGAAGGATGCCGCCGGCGATCATCGATACCATCATTATATAGGACCTAAAACCGAAGAAGGAAAGCAGGCAGGGTCTGAGTTCGTCGATGCCCTGGATTCGCGCGATGTGCCTGCGGGAGATTTTCGAGAACAAGAGGAAATAGAAGGCTATGCCTCCGGTCAAGGCGATGGCGTAGCGCAGGATCAGATGGTCGCCGGACTTCAGGAGCCAGAGGCCGGCCCTGCCGAGAAGCATCGCGGCAGCGAGGGTCCAGGCCAAGCCCGCCGCCAGGAAGAGGATTCGGTGCGGCACCCGGGGTGTGCAGCTTTCGAGGAAGGCGGACAATCGCTCTTGCGGTCTCATCGAGCGTCGAGTGTATCAGGAGCGTTTCCGAATGGCAATCTTGTCGGACTCCTGGTCTAGTCCGGATTCTTCACCCCTGGCTTGGGGTTTGGCGAGGGATCGAGCGGAAAAACGGCATAAGCTTCGCAACAAAATGGGAATTCCATATCTGGTGATGATTGATAACTGCCGTCGAAACGGTCAGGGAGCTTCTAGACAGACAGTTGGGCCGACCAGCGTGGAGCATCCGGTTGAGTACGGCACCACCAATGGCCGATTCTGTATTCTGGCCAGCCGAGTTTCGTGCGCGCAGCATGGATTCGCATTACTGTCTCTATGGGATAGATTTCCGAAATCTAAGGCTTTATAGCCTATATAAAGCTAGTGTAATTTATTATATCATGTATTCAGTATTTAATAATTCTGCCGATCCGAACCGGAGGTTAGTATCGCATGAGTGGATTCATCCCTGGTAGACATTTCTCAGTCGTCGCCTGCCGAGTACTCTGGCGCGAGTTAGCCGCGATGGCCGCTTCGCTCCCCCACTCCTATGAACTGCATTTCCTCAGACAGGGCCTGCACCTCACGCCCGATCTTCTCCGATCGGAGCTTCAGGCCGCCATCGACGAGATGAGCCGGGGCACATTGGTTGGCGCTCCGGCCGGAGAGGCCGCATCGAGCTGGACTTCATTCTCCTCTGCGCGGGTCAAGCCGGAGGCGGTCCTCATCGGCTACGGGCTCTGCTCCAACGGCCTCGTCGGCATAGAGGCCCGCGACGTGACCCTTATCGCGCCTAAGGCCCACGACTGCATAACCTTTTTCCTCGGCTCGAAAGAGCGGTATCGTACCGTATTCGACGACCACCCCGGCACCTATTGGTACAGCCCGGGCTGGATCGAAACCGGAACTCAGCCCGGCAGGGAACGCACCGAAAAACTTCGCGCAGAGTACATGGCCAAGTATGGCGAGGAAAACGCCGACTACCTCATGGATATGGAGCAGGACTGGATGAAGAAATACGAGTCCTGCTCCTATGTATCGCTGGGCGGCTTCGATGATGCGGCTTATCGTGCCTATTCAAAAGACAGTGCCGATTTTCTCGGCTGGAACTACCGCGAGTTCGAAGGAGATGATTCCCTCGTCCGCGCATTCCTCACGGGAGAATGGAGCGAGGAGCGTTTCCTCATTGTGCCTCCGGGGGAAAAGATCGCGGCCTCGTTCGACGAGGGGATACTGAGGCTGGAATAGCTTGGGCCGCAATGGCGTACGGGAAAACCTTGATGAGCGCGACGACCTTACCTTCACACTTTGTCGTCAGGAGGGCTCGAATCCCTGTTCGCAGGATCGCGTGACAGAGTATTACGCGCGCAAGTGTGGGCGCGGCATACGGTTCCTAGGATTCCCCGGTCCCGCGGATTCCGGGGGCGCCTCGCTCGGCGTGCCATTGCAAGCCCCGTTGATTTGTGCATGGCATGAAGAAGCGAGGCAATCTACTTCAGGTTTTCCTCAGTATACAACGTGAGCTCGACCAGGCGCTCGAGGAGTTCCTCCTTCGTCGCTTCGGGGAAGTTGGCGAGGACGAGCTCCTTGGCGAACAGGCGGGCAATGTAGCGAATCTTCGTCATGCTTTGTCGCGAGGCGTAGATGAAATCGGCGTGAGCATTGTTGATGACGATGATGGATTTTTCGGTATCGTAGCGCGAGCGCCAGAGCTCGCCCGGCGCCTTCTTGTAGGTGTAGCCCGGAAGGCCGCGGCGCGACGCTCCGGCCCCTCCGCTCGGGCGGCGGATCAGTTCGGCAGTGACCGTCACGAGGGCGTTTGCGACGACGAGCGTCTCGCCCTGATGAACGCGGAGCTCCACGGTCGCGATGCAGGGCTCCTCGGGAGCGATATACTCAGCATATGCGGCGTCGATACCCTCGATCGCCCCCGCCCCCTCCCATACCCGCCATTCGTAGGCGAGGCCCGCGTCGATCATTCGACCCGATTTGTCCCGCGCGACCGCCTTGAGCTTTTTCCGCTCCCCGACATTGATCACTGACGAGGCGGGCGAGATCATGAGTTTATAGAGGGGGCCGGGGAAATCGAAGAAGCTTTTCTGGGCATCCTCTGCCTCGAGGGCTTCGGGAATATACTCGCCAAAGCTCGCGTCCTCATCGGAACCCGGCTCGGCCGTCGTAGCCGCGCCCGTCTGTCCGGGACCCGATTCCCCCGAGGGTGCAGAGGATCCCGCTCCGCTTCCGTCTGTCCCCCCTGGTCCCCCGGGGCTCGGCCTCCTGGGCTCGCGGGTCCTCGCGGCGAGCCATCCGTACTCTTCGGTGGGGAGGTGGAGAAATGCCTCGCGGAGGGCGCGCGTGACCTTTCCGAGAATCTGCCGGCTCGCCTCTTCTTCCTCGGCGCGCCGCTGCTCATCAAGGAGCCCGAGCAGGGCCTCCTCCACGGGCTGAAGGGCAACGCAGAAGGACTCGTAGGCTTCGTCGAACACGACACCGTCCCGCGTCCCGGGCGTCAGCTGCAGAAAGGGGGCGTCGATGATCCCCTCGACATGGCTCGCCGTCCAGGGCGCGCGCGAGAAGGCGTCCAGCGACGCGATGCTGGGGATGACGCGCGTGCCGTGCTTATACAGGCCGATCGCGTTATCTCCTGAGGGCTCGGCGAAGTAGAGCTCGAGATAGATGTCTCCGAAAGGGCAGCGCGGCTCAGGAAGCGCGTGGATGAGGCGGCCCTTGAACTTTCGCGGTTCCACGATGAGCTCGCGCCGCGAGGCATGATCCACGATGCGGATGCGGACGCCGCTTTTCGCGATGCGGTCACGGAGCTCCGATGCGAGGAAGTTCTGTATCTTGTCCCCGGAGAGCACGCGTACGCCCGCAAGGATGGGCGCGATCAGGAGCTCCGTCCCCGAATGCCCAAACAGTGTGTTCGAGTCGGATATGGCGTAGGAGGGATTGCCTCTGACAAGCTTCATGCTCCGCGCCATCCCGCCCGCGCCGGCCGAGGTGAGCGTGCACGTTTCCCCCACGATCCAGAAGGACAACAGGCCGATCCCGAACTCACCCTGCAGCCCGGTTTCGCCTTTGCGCTTGAGCTCGCGCTTGATCGAATCGCCGATGTGGGTTGCCACATAGCGGAAATCCGCGATGCCCTTGCCGTCGTCGACGATCTTG
>Ga0181516_10000120_pt1 | contig 81179 bp, 55 predicted proteins | sample PEATcosm2014_Bin_25_FD_121104 | JGI IMG/M metagenome (GOLD analysis project Ga0181516, IMG submission 121104) | Peatland microbial communities from MTU Mesocosm Facility, Houghton, MI, USA - PEATcosm2014_Bin01_10_metaG | ecosystem: Environmental > Terrestrial > Soil > Wetlands > Peat | place...
AGGACGCCGATCAAGAAGAACTCAGCGAAATGGCTTACCTTCTCGAATCAGGGTCCGACCGGTTTGGAGCATTGGACTTCCAAGTTTCCGCCACCAAATACACGCCTCGCGTTACAGATCAGGCTTCGCTGGAAGAACTGCTGCAGTCCGCCGAGCGGGTAGAACAAGGGCTGCCTCTCCAGCCCGATTTGGACAAAGCGCTTCAGCATGGATCGTCTCTGGGAGGTGCGAGACCAAAGGCTCTCATCAGTTCGAATGAGAAGAAGTTCATCGCAAAGTTCTCGAAGAGCACCGATCTCTACAACGTGGTGAAAGCGGAATTCATCGCCATGCGGCTTGCGAAATTGACGGGGCTCAATGTCGCCAATGTAGAGCTGACCCATGCGCTCGGCAAAGACGTTCTACTCATCGAACGCTTCGATCGCGAAAAAGGGAATCATGACTGGTTAAGAAAACCCGTCGTGTCTGCGCTAACTTTGTTTGGCTTGGATGAAATGATGGTGGCTTATACCAGCTATCAGGAATTGGCCGACATTATCCGTCATCGCTTTACCGATCCGGCGGAAACCTTACGCGAGTTGTTTGGGAGGATTGTTTTTAATATCCTGTGCGGCAACACAGATGACCATGCGCGCAACCACGCCGCTTTCTGGGACGGAAAGAACCTTTCCCTGACTCCCGCCTACGATATCTGTCCGCAACCGCGAACGGGCAGCGAAGCAACGCAAGCGATGTTCATTCACGACAACAGCAAAATGAGCCAGATGACAACATGCCTGGTGGCAGCACCAAGGTTCCAACTCAATACGGAAGAAGCGAAATCCATCATCGCCCTTCAAATCCAGGTGATTCAATCCCATTGGACGAGTGTCTGTGATGATGCCGGGCTGAAGGAAGCAGATCGCCTGTTCTTCTGGCACCGACAGTTTCTCAACCGATTTGCTTTTTATGGGGCGCCCTCAGACATCACCAGCGTTTTTTGATGATTGCACCTGGTCCGGTCCGATCTGGCTTTCTGGGTATGCCCTACAAGGGGCAGAGAATCTGATGCGGCGGGCGGAAACAGAAAGCAACAGAGCGTTGCGCTCTGCCATCATGGGACACGTGGCGGAATGGCGGCGGGAGAGATCCCGCCACCATTCCAGATTGTGGGTGTGGGACCCCCAAGGCGGCCTGGGGCAAAGGGGGACTACTTCGGCTTCCGGCGCGGCAGTTTGCTGACCGCGTCGCGCTTGGCCTGTCTGCGCGTATGTGAGTACAACTCCAGCATCTTGGCCGACATCCACCCGGCGATGGCTTTCATCGTCGATTCCGGTACGGCGGCATCCCCCAAGGCGCTGATAAAGGTGTGCCTTAGGTCATGGAGCCTGCACCACACCCCGGCTGCATTGCGGCAGGTTGTCCACGCCGACTTCCACGAACCCATCGGCTTGCTCGGGTCCAGGTCGTAGACAGCAACCTTGCCGGTCAAGTGGGATTTGTGCCCGTCAAAGCCATAGCGCTCACTCGGGAAGACGAAATCATTCGGCTTCGGATCCTGGAAGCGCGAGTGCCACTCGACCAGAATCTCGAAGGCCTCGTCGTTCAATGGAATGCCCCGGCCATCTCCACCGCGCGTCTTGGATTTGCCAACGTGGATTTCGCGTTTTATGAAATCCACCTGGAGCCAGCGCATCTTGCGCAATTCCGTGCTGCGGACGCCAGTGTGCAGATAGGTCATCAAGGCAGGGAAAAGAGAGCGGCTGCGGCTTGCGACGGCCGCCTCGATGATCTTGTCCACCTCTTGGGTGGAAAGGGCCCTGCCCACGTCACTGCGCTCGGGCATCGGATGGAAGTCCGGTGCCAGGAGGTGCCACAAGCGATGCTTGCGTAAGATCATGCGCAGCACTCCAGTCTCCATATTTATCTCTCTACCTGCAGCGCCATCTTTCTGACGCTGCCTCTGAAAACTCGAGATCTTATCGTTTGTGATTTCGCTGATCAGTAACTTGCCAAACGTTGGCAACAGGTGACTCAGCTTCAGAGTATTGATCTCACGATATGAATCTTCCCAGTGGGCATTTCCAGCGAGCCAGGTTTTTGCGGCCTTCCGGAAAAGCAGCGGTTTGGGCCTCTTGACACCGCCGGCAGATTCTTCCAACGCCGTCCGGCGTGCGCGCTCAATTGAGCGCGCAAGCTCTCTGTTGCTCGTGTGAGCTGACTCGCGAATGCGCTGGCCCATAAACTCGAATTCATACCAATAAACCTCGCCTCGCTGAAATACACCCATGCATTGCCCTTTCGAAAACCTGAAAAACTGTTTTTGAAGACAAGGATCTCCAGTTGACCTGGCCGGCTTGTTTTGCGGGAAGGCCGATAGAGCCGAATTGTCTGGTTATGTTGGCTCCGGCCAACCGTCCACCGCGTTGGCCTGCGGTGGACCGGACTAGCTGAAGATTGGTACGAGCGGAGCGAAGCAGCGATAGTGACTAGATACTTCGCCCCCTTGCATTCGGTTAGTCGCCGTCATCCTCATCGTCATCGCGGGCGGGGGTTGTGCCGTCGTCGATGAGCTTGTCGATGGCATCCTGCGGAATCCGGACGGAACGCCCTATGCGCACAACATCCACTTTGCGACCATAGACCATCTTCCATGCGGTCTTTTCGCTGACGCGCACGCGCAAAGCGAATTCTGGGACTTTCAAGAGTTGCCTCAATGTGCCTCCTTTCCTTTCTTGCTCGAACAGAATCCTGCAGAACCATTGGCCCGCGGCCGACCGTTTCAAATACCCTGCTCAGTCTTCTTTTGGGCTTGAACTGCGCCAGATTCTTTTCCTGGCACCAGAAGATCGAAATTGCGCAGGACGAACAATTCTTTAATTTCCTAAATCGAGGACGTCATTTCCGAATGGGCGTGAGAGGTGAAGACAGCAGTGTCATACGTCGCCAATGAGCGGAGATCACGGAGGAGTCCGGTTTGGAAAGTTTCGGGTATATGAAACCAGGCTTTAATGAAATATGAGATATCTCCTGGTGGATATTGTTGATCCACCAGCCGGATAGTAGTTTGAAAGGTGAGACGGCCCTTGTTTCTTTTCTGACAGTTTTCAAAGAGGAGGCAGTTGCTTCATGGCAAAAGTTCGAGACCCAAAACTCCCGGTATTTATCCCGCGCACCCCGCCGCCCACGGACCCAGGATGCGACGCCGCGGCTGTCGCACTGCTGTGCTCTCAATTGCCCGGAATCGGATGGTCGATCATGGCCATCTTGAGGGGCATGATGTGGATGCTTAATGTTCCATTAACAACGATCCAGAGCTATCGGGTCTGGTCGGAGTCCTTCCAACAGATCATCCTGTACCCTGCAAGCGAGAGTGAACGAAAAGCGTTTTTGAGGCTCACCGCCATCCCAACGACTCGAAGGGCACTCACGGTACTGGCAGCGTATGCCCATGGCCAGAGTGCCAGGGTAATTGAGTATTCGGAGGAAATCTATTCTCAGCAGTTTGCGGATGTGCAGGAAATCGAGGCTTCCTTAACCAATGCGAAAGAGATCGTCAGCGACTTGCAAACGCGTACAAGCCGCCTTTCCAGCGCTCCCGGCATGTGGGGACCATATGCGATCGAGGTTAAGTGCTGCCTGGAAGAGGTCCAGGGTTCACTCTCGCGGATTGCGCCCCACAAAATGCGAATGCGTAGAGAGCGGAAGGAGTTACTCGCCGCGATCTCGCTACTGACATTGCGCGCGATTGTGTCCTTTGCAGGTGCCCAGTTCAGTAAGCAACAAATCGAACCAATTAAAAGAAGCGGTTTCGATCGCTTTGCGCGTCGATTGTTTCAGAGGGTTCTCGGGGAAGTTGATACCCAGGACACGCAACCTGTAATCGCCTGGCTCCCTGACGCGCAGAGGGCTTCAGGGGTGAAGAATCCGCGCACCGTGAAAGCTCTTCGGAGTGAACTGGATAGGCATAAAATCCCGACCCCCTTATCGCTGCAAGTGCAAGAGCATGTCAAGAGAATGTGGTCCAAATAAACAAGAATAGCGGAATTCCGGTGGACCGGGGGGGGATACATCCGACGCAATCGCGATGAGGTTTGATGGCCTGTGCAACAGGCGCTGATGAAATGGAATGAGGTGCGACGTTCGTAAAGATGCTTCGTATCGGAGGTTTCATACGCTTGTTTTGTCGTTCTCAAAATCCATGAGAATCGAACAGGATTAAAGAATCGCCCTTCATCAGCAGTTTGATCACGATGGATCTCGTATGGCGGCACGTTCTGTTACCAGCCGCCTTGCCGAGGTGATCAAAATGGATGGATCTAATACTGACGCGTTTCATTTGGCGGCGAATACCGTGGTTCAGCTCAGCCTGGAACTCGTGGATACCGCCGCTCCGAATGCGGAAACCGAGAAGCAGACCATTGCATCAGCGGTGCGAACAGTGCCGACGCAGACTGCAGTGAAAACATCAAATTCGAATCTCTCAATCGGGAGCGGAATGAAGCCAGTGCTGCAAGAGCCTCAGGCGGAGGATTCCATCGCGCCTTCCAGTTTGGTGGCGATTCACGAATTTTTGCTGCGCGGGGATGACCACGTAATGTCGTCCTGTCTCTCGCTGTTCGAGGTGCGGCGTAACGAGAGAAAAATCCATCGGGCGCTCCTGAAAATGGCCGAGGACAGGGGGATGCTCCCCGGCGACGATACATGGCAGGTCAGCGTGGGCTATGACAAACTGTGCAAGGCGACGGGTTGCAGTGCGCGGACGCTCGGGCGTGCGTGGCCCCAGCTTCTGGGATGGGGCTTTTTGGACAAGATTACGGAGCACCATAATCGCGACTGCAAGGTATACGCCGTACGCTCCATAGAGTCCGTCGATGCCAAGTACAAAGAAAATGGCTACACGTATTTTCGGGTTATGCCCGATCGTAGCCTTTTGCCGTTCCGGCCTAAGCCCATCTCTGAAAAGGGGGCACTGTGAACGACGCCTCACTCACTCCGGTCGAGAGACTGCTCAACCTCCGGGAGAGTGCAGAGGTTCCGGGTGCGAAACCGGGTTCCGCAGTGCTGGCCGGCCTCCTGACCTGCCTGCAGGTTCCCGCCTCCCTCCTTGGAGGAAAGCGGCTTGCTGGCCAGGCGTCGAGGCTGCTGCTCAGATCGCTCCGCACACAGCCGGCCGAAGAACTTCCCAGGATTCTCGAATACATTCGTGAGTTGCGGTGGGTTGTACAGCACGCCAACAGTAACGCGGAGACTCTCTTCAAATCGGAAGCGGAGCGGAAGGGCTTCCTCTCCTGCACTGGCGGCAACCCCTTTGTGGATAGCGGAGCCCAGGAATATGCGCTTTGCTGCCTGCTGTGTGCTCGCTACCAAAGGCCTGCAGCCAAGGATAATATCGAATTCTCAAATCTACGGGAACAGTTCGACGCGCTACGAATTGGGGCACTTCTCACTCACATCACTGCAATCGGCTATTGGGCGCGACACGAGGATTGGTTGAAGCCTAAGGGATTGGGCAGTGATGTGCGGGCGTCGATGTACCGCCGGACCCTGGCTATCCGGCATTTCGTCATGAAGCGCTACCAGACCGGCAGCCAGCACCACAATGCGCTGGAAAAGGTTCCGGTGGATTCCTCCCGAGCTGAACTGAGGAACGCATTGCTGCAGACCCGGCAGGATTTGCCGGTAAGCTCCGAACCCCTGGAACAGCAGCTCAGAAGTGACCTCGCTTCCATCCTTGCCTTGCTCCGGGTTGCGGACGATCCGAAATCCCTCCGCGGTTACATGCGCGATGCAGAAGCCGAGATCGACGGGGAGGAGTCATCGGCGCCACCAAAAGCGGGCCCTGAAGGCGCCTATCTGGTCGAAACCTACGAAGACGAACACGAGGACGACGACGAAGAAAACGACACCGGCGAAGACGAGCAGTCTGGTGGGGACGCTGGCGAAGAAGGCGACGAAAGCGGCGTGGCCGGGGCAAAAGGCGTGACCTACACCCGCACCCGCTGGAATGAGGATAAGAAAAGGGCCTGCATTGGTGCGGGCATCAACCCCGCTGACGTGCTGCCAGTCGAGAATCTGCATCTATCCACGCGCCGAAACGGCGACGGCGGCGCCTGGCAGGCCATGAAAAACCAGAACCTATCCTTCGCATGGCGGAACCTGGCGATGGAAGAGCTTGCAATCGGTCTGCAGATCCTCGGAAGTCAGATGGATCGCAGCGCGGCTGACTTGGAGATATTCGCACTGGCAAAAACCATCGTGGGGCGAGGTTTGACCCTCAAGAGTGCGCAATCGATGGAGGTGCGCTGCGACCGGCCATCGAACGTGGAGAAGCTGACGCTTTTACTGCCGGACAGCGAATCGGAATACGCTGAGTGGCTGGTACCTGCCGTGGCGATACCCTATCAGCAAGAGCACGGCATTTATGCAGGATGCCGCTTGGTGAAAAAGTCGTTTGTCTCGCCCGATTATTGGGGACTCGGCATTCTCTTGCGCCGTCTGATCGCGGTGAAGTTTCCTGGCTGGAACGGAGAACCATTGCAGCCTTTCGCTCAACCGGTTCGTCTTAAAAAGCATCCCAAAACCTTTCCTCGGCGACTCAAGCAAGCCTTCGAGAATGCGAACTCGGATCGAGGGCCGGGCTTGGCTGGGCGCGTGACTTTCGAACGGCTTGGGCGAGTGCTTTGGCAACGCATTTACGATCAGACCGTCGGAAATCTCGATCTGGCAACGTACGTGACATTGCGAAAGGAACGTGCCGGCGAGGATGGCAGATTCTACGCCACTCCGGCTGTCCACAGCGTACAGCAAGCAGAACTGGCTGCTGTTTTCGCGATTGACGCGGAGCTCAGGGTCATCGGGTACGAAACGCAGGTGAATCTATCGCTGATACCGAGCGATTCACTCGGGTATCTGGGCAGTCCCATGTGCCCATCTTTGGAAGCCATTGAGATCTTCCTAGCCAAGCAGGTTGCAATCATTGCGGTGAGCAACAATACCCTGAGCGCAGGGGAAGACATCGGAGCGATCATCGCCCGGCACAACGCGTACACCTTACTGACTTTCTGTGCCGTGTCCATCGGGACATGTCACAGGCCGACTCACAGCGTAATCCCCGACCTGTCGGCGATTGATGCTTCGAGCAGTTGCGTGAGTCTGATCGACAAGGGCAATGCCAAGGCACGGCTGGGCGTCGCGGCCGCCGCCGCTGTTGCACAACTCAAAGCTTATCGCGCATACGTGGAGACTTTTGAATTCAAGAGACTCTTCGGCGCCCGACCGGAACTCCCGCTTTTCTTCATTCTCCCCAGTAATGAGTTCGTCGCCGTAAGTGTGGCGACTCTCACACAGCAATCGCTGCCTTATGTGGCAAATTTCGCGCGCCATCTGGCGAAAACTATTTTGAGTGAGTGGTGCGAGGCCGGTGACGAACGGGTAAGTCCAGAGCGAATTGCTGCCCTCCTTGGACATTTCATCGAGGGTGAAGAGCAATTCGGCCCATATTCTGTCTTCGACTACAAGAGCTTCGTGGAATCGATGGGCTCTGCGCTTGGTTCGCTCTTAACCAAAGTCAAGTTCCAGCCGATGAATATTCTCGGGAAAAGGATCGTAGTTCATGCTCCCCACATTCAACGTTTTCTTGAATCTATTGAAAATTGATATATCGGGCGCAGAGCGAAGCAAGTTGCTTCATCCGCTGCTGAACCTGCTCCGCGCAAACCCCACGAAAGTTGGGCGAGTGCTTTACGGCCTTAAAAAGGGTCCCTGGACAACACAGGACGTGCGAGAAATTGAATTGCTGATTGCGAGCAGGTCCGACGACAAGCGCATGATGGCGGGTTATCTCTCAATTCTCCATCAGGCTGTTCTTCTTTGGTCTGCCACCACCCGGCAACTGGTTCCGCTGCCCCACTTCTTGCCGCCTGAGCGGGAGTCCGATAACCCCTTCAGCAAGGATTTTTCCACTGCTTTATCTGTCCACACGAAGTGGAAGACTGAGCTATCAAATCTGGTTGGCCGCCTGCACGATGCGGACTCGGAGGCCGCGGTGCGCGATCTTCGACTGGCCGCACTGCTTGTTTCGGCGATCGTCTATGGCGGAGTTTTCGGTGCGCCCTTCCTGGTTGCTCTGGTCCGTGCGATTCCTTACCGGAAGCGCAGGACGTTTGTTGTTGGACGTGTGCACATTGAACTGAGTCTCGCGGACCAAGGCGTTGTGGACGCCGAGCAACGCATCTGGTTGCCTGATCCGCTGACCGGGACTCTCTGGTCCTTGTTGGACCCGACGGACGCCGACGAGTTGCTCGCCCCGGTCATCCGCGATGGCAAATCCTCTCCTCCCGGCGATGCGGTAGTTATCCGGCGAATAGACCGGCTGATCCAAAAGTTTCAAATGCGCGAGGATGAGCAACAGCTTGCCGGGATCGAGGAACTGCGCCAGTGTGCGCGGGAAGTTTGTGTGAGCGAGTGTGCCCCTTCATTTGTCGCCTATAGCAACAGCGAGTTTCGTTCGGAGTCTCTCCGTCGTGGTGATGTACGCAGGCTCTTTCCGAGTCAGCCGCTGCTGGAATTGGAGAAGCCTGCGGAATCGGAGCCGGAGCCTTCCGTCGCGCTGGACTCGGCTGGTCAGATCGCGGCGCAGCCAGAGCCGGAGTGGATGGACCTTTTGCTTGCCGCGGCACGATCGGATTCAGTGCTCAAACGACTTTCCTGTTTAGCGACGAATACATCTGTGCCGGCAGCACTGAGACTCGTGGCCGACTTTGGCACCGCGCTCGGCAGCCGTACCTCCAGGTCCGGCAAGCCCATCCCGGCTCGCAAGATCGCAGAGACGGTGATCTTCATTGCGCGCAGTCTCGGATGCATTCTTGCAGATCAGGATCTTGCGACTCTCGAGTCCGAAGAGCGGAGGAAGGTATATCTGGTTGCCATTAACCAGCAGCCGGTTCGCGAACGCATGGGTGCTGTGCAGGCAATTCGGGAATTCGAACTTTACCTGGTTGCGCAAATAAATGGCGCGATTCCAGTGCCCAAAAGCAAGCTTCCCTGGATTCTGAAAGACAATTCGGTCTCACCGGAGCTGATCACGCATCACGAGTATTTTGAGATTCTCAACCGGATCGAAGGAGAATGGTCCGTGCGAAGCGGCGCACGAGAAAGAAAGATGGTGCGCCTGCTGGTTGTGCTGGCTTTCCGTGCTGGACTCAGGCGAGGCGAATTGCGCGGGCTTCGAATGGAAGATGTGCTGATCCTCGGATTCGCATGGCTGCAGATACGCAACCGCAAAGTGGATCCTCTGAAGTCGCGGAATGCGCAGCGAGGATTTCCTGTAGGTGCGCTTCTATCACGCGAGGAACCCAACGACGAACTGCAGGAAATTCGCGACTGGTATCGGAGGCGCGTTGATGAGGGAGCAAAGGCGACAGATTATTTCTTTACCATGGAGGGCAAGAAGCGAATTCCAAATTCATTGTTCGATGACGTGAACACATTTCTTCGCAAGTTAACGCCCCAAGCAAATGACGGCAAAGGCGTGCACATGCACACGCTGCGCCATGCTGCTGGAACATGGCTATTCGTTTCTCTGACCCTCTCCAACTCAAAACGCCGAGATTCTCTTTTTGCAGATCTGAAGGAAACTCACGATTGGTTGCGCGAGGGGAAGTCTCATTGGCTACATTTTGCCGGGAACACCACACCATCCAAGAAGGTCCCATTCATCACGGCGGCCTTTTGCGGACACGCGAATTTCGACACTACTGCTTCGAGCTACATCAATATCTTTCCCTGGCTGGTTGCCCACGCGCTCGATGGAGTCGAGTGCATGCGGCCGGATCCGGAACTCGTGCGCAAGGCAAGCGGAGTTCCACTGAAGCTCTCCAAAAAATGGCTGCGGTATGGCGATGCTCACAACATTCCGGTTCAATTGCTTTTGAGGCAGGGAGCAAGTGTACGGGATAATGTTCAGATTCAACCGGACAATCTTCTGGGTACGGCAGATTGGCTCATGTCGGCGTGGAAGAATCTGATGCGCCACGGCATGAGTGATCCCGGCACCTGCGCCAATGCGGAAGACAAGCCGATGTTTGAGCGTGCAGACTGGCTGATGGCGCGGCACGACCGCAACGGCAACCTGCGGCATCCATTTGAAAGCCATCCGAAATCCCGGATAGCACTTGCTGTGCCGCGCAAACCAGAGCCCCACAAGAAGGTCACCAACTCGACTCTGCTGGATTTGATTGCAGCTACAGGTGCAGAGGGTCCAGCAATCTTGAGCGACGCGGTGGGAGTTTTCGCTGTGCACCATACGCAAGATGGGTTCATCGAGTTCGAAAGCATTAGCGAGCTCGAGGCCGCGGATTGTTACATCGGTCTCCTGCGCAACCTGGGCTTCCAAAAGCGCGAGCTCGAACTGGTATCGGGCGATGCTGACGAAGATTCGGAGTGCCGGCACCAGTGGCGGGATGAACTTTCGGAACCTTACCTGCACATTCGCCCTTGTCCGCCAGGTCGAAATTACGGTTTCGCAACATCGCTCTGGGTCAGGCCAAGCGTGACCGCGCTCGCCAAGCGCAAAGTTAGCCCGGCGAACTTCCGATTCATGATGGCAATGGCCTTCATTGTTTTTGGCAGAATCCCACAGGAAATAGCCCAGGTGCCAACGGGGAAAGCATAGTAATTCGCGCCACTGTGGACGCGCCTGCCGACCGGAAAACATGCCACTATGGACAGAATGAGCCGGAATTTTCCGTACGCGGGAAAAGGCTTGTATTTTCAAATGCTTGACAGGTTATCTTCTGACCTCTTTGCGTTCCAGGTCAGTTGTGAGTCAATAGTGACCATCCCAACCGGTTTTCTCACGAAAACAGCATTTCGATATCCTCGCGCTGCAGATCGCGGATCAGGCTGTTGCTGGCGCCCAGAATCGCATCGGCGAGATTGCGCTTGGTCTCCTGTAGCTGCAGCACCTTCTCTTCCACCGTGTCGCGGGCAATCAGCCTGTAGGCAAAAACCTGGCGCTCCTGACCAATGCGGTGGGCTCGATCGACCGCCTGTGCCTCGACGGCAGGGTTCCACCACGGATCCAAAATAAAAACATAATCCGCCGCGGTCAGGTTCAATCCGAGGCCGCCTGCCTTGAGGCTGATGAGGAACAGACGGCACTCGGGATCGTTCTGGAAGCGCTCCACGTGCGCCTGACGGTCGGTGGTCTTGCCGTCCAGATACTCGTGATTGGTGCCCTTCAAGCGGTCGCGGACAATGGCCAGCAAGTTGGTGAATTGCGAGAAAACCAGCGCCTTGTGGCCTTCCGCAATCACCTCCTGCAATTGATCCAGCAGCACGTCGAGTTTGGCGCTCGAGTCCTTTTTCAGTTTGGCGTCGATCAGGCCGGGATGGCAGGCAGCCTGACGCAGGCGCAGGAGCGCTTCCAGCACCTGGATCTTGAACTTCGCGATTCCGTCGCTGCCGATCTTGTTCAGCAGCTGGTCGCGATAGTGCTGACGCAGGTCGTTGTACATCTTGCGCTGGCGCGGCTCCAGATCGCAATAGATGGTCTGCTCGATCTTGACCGGCAGTTCCTTCGCCACCTGCTCCTTGGTTCGGCGCAGGATAAACGGACGCAGCGCATGAGCGAGCAACTGGCGGGTCTCCGGGGTGGGATTGCGCAGTTCGCCACCAGGCAGATGAAAGGCGCTCGAAGCGCCGAGCAGCCCGGGGTTGAGAAATTCAAAGAGCGACCACAACTCGCCCAAGTGATTCTCCACGGGCGTTCCGCTCAGCGCCAGATAGTGATTCCCCAGCAGCAGGCGGACCGCTTTGTGCGATTCCGTGTTGGCGTTCTTGATGGCCTGCGCCTCGTCCAAAATGACGTAATCGAAGACCAGATCCTTGAAGTGCTCGGCATCGCGGCGCAGCGTTCCATAGGTGGTTAGGATCAGATCTACATCGGCGAAGCGGTTCTTGTTGCGATCGATGCCGGTATGGTCCAGCACGCGCAGCTGCGGCGTAAAGCGGGCAGCCTCCTGCGACCAGTTGAAGATCAGAGATTTCGGCACCACAACCAGCGATGGCCGCTCCACTTCGCCGGTGGCGCGCAGTTCGCGGCGGGTTTCTAGCAGCGCCAGCACCTGGGCGGTTTTGCCCACACCCATATCGTCGGCCAGGCAGCCGCCAAAGCGGAAGCGACGCAGGAAGTGCATCCAGCCCAGCCCCTCGCGCTGGTATTCGCGCAGTTGGCCTACGAAGCCGGACGGCTGCTCGGCGAGCGTAATCTGCTGAAAGTCTTTCAGTTCCTTGCGCACGCAGGCAAATGTTTCATCGCAACTGACGGCGGGTTGAGCGGCTAGCAGGGCGTCGAGCAATCCGGCCTGACCGGAAACAAAGCGAATGTGGTCGGCTGCGGCATCGCCCATCGCAGCCACCACGCCAAAACGTTTCAGCCATTCCTCGGGCAACAGTCCATAGGAGCCGTCGTCGAGCGTCACCATGGTTTCGCCGCGTTTGAGCGCCTGCAGAAGTTGCGGCAATTGCGCCGTCGTCTCGCCGTACTCGACCACTCCGTGCAGCTCAAACCAGTCCACGCCGCTGGTGATTTCGGCACGGGTTGCGCCGGGGCGACGGAAAGTCTTGCCCTCGGCCACAATATGCCAACCCTCGTCCATCAGAGTGCGCACCATGCGCGGCAATTTTGCCGGAGCCAGTTCCCAGCCCGCTTCGTCCTGCCAGGTAGCAGCCATCGGACGCATGCCCACGGCCGCGAGCAAGACAGTCGCAGCCTTCTCCGTATTCAGGTCGCGGCGGAGAAAGCGCGCCGCCTCCGCATCAAAAAACCCTCGGGATGGCGCATTCTCCGCAACGGTGCGTCCGTCGTAATCGAAGGTCAGCAAGGCGCGCATTTTGTCCGGCCCGTAGCGCACCGTCGGCCGATAGATCTTCAGGCAGGGGCGCGGAACGATTGTCACTTCCTCGTAGTGCAGCGAAGCGGGCAGTTCCATGGCAGGCACCGCAGGCGTGCTCAGCAAGTGGGTGAGAAACTCGCCCTTGTCCCGGGACGGAATCAGGATGGGCTTGTCGCCTTTCAGGTTGGCTATCCAAACATAGGCCTCGTCTTCCGCCAGCGGCGCCACAGTTTCCGAGGTGAACAGAAAGCCGCCGGGAAGCGTCAACAGCGGCGCGCCCAACTCCATGCTTTCCTGCCCGCGGCGAAACCTGCCCTGCAATTGCCAGCCCTGGCGCCCCATCTCCTCCATCTTCAAAACAAATTGCCACGGCGCGCCCTCGTCCCACCGCAGCGGGATCGGATTCGGATCGCCTTTGGTGTGCGAGTAGAAGCATCGGCCCGAAGAGAAGATTTTTGCGGCAATGGTGCCGGCCAGCAGCGGTGGCAGCTGATAACTCGTTGGAACGGACTCATAGGTACTGGAGTACGCATAAGAATATTGCCTGTTCCCGCCCATCAGAAGAGAGAGAATCTCCCGGTCAACTGCCGAGGGAAGTGACGGCAGGTTCCCTCGCCGCATGTTGAGCGGGCGCGACACCTTCCAGCCGCCGTTCTTCTTTACCTCGCGGGTCTCCACCGATAGAACCAGAGCTTTCGCAGTCCGGCTAGCCGCGATATCGACGAGGTAGATCAATTCCGCGCCGGCTGGCCAACTCCCGTGCGTACTCTGCGCGACGGGTTCCGGGGCCTGCAGGATTCCGGACAACTGCTTTTTCCAAGCTGCCGGCTGGGGTGGACGCGGCGGGGCAGGCTTTGGCTTGGGGAGATCAAGCAACCGGTCGTAAATAGCCAGTGGGTTCTGGTCGATGGATTGTTTCAGGGATTGATCCAGAGATTGTTCCAGAATGGCGTTTGTATCTAAAAGCGGCGACTTTACCTTTGCGACCGAGGAGAGATATTGCTTGGCATCGGCGGCCAGCAGCGCAGCCCAAAGGTGCTTGCACGGCTGGTCATTCTCGATAAAGAAGGCGCAATCGCAAAAGACCGCCAGCATTTCTCCCGTCCATTGCAAGAGGACGCTGTACTCCTCCGACCCACGCACATTTGCCCGGAGTTCTGAAGCGGAACCCTCCTCAATGCGCACACGCTTCTGCCAGAAGTACTGGTAACCGCGTTCGCGAATTGCGGTCGCGAAGTACCGCGCCAGGCTGGGTGCGACCAACATGCAGGTGGAGCCTTTCGGAAAGACTTCTCCTTATTTTCGCACCCTGCAATCGGAGAACGCACCCTGTGGACAGACTCACTCTTCGAGTTTCGGTGGGCCGGAAAACAGAAAATCCACCCAACTGATGCTCTGGATTCCGAACCTCCGCGCTGTCTCTTCGTCACCGGGGGCGGCAATCACGAGCGGAGTGAATGCAGGGTAGCGGCGGCAGAATTCCAGCAGCCCGCGCAGGTCCTGGCCCCCGAACCTCCCGGTCTTCACCTCGACAGCCCAGTTTCCCCAACTGCCTTCAAAGATTCCGTCGATTTCAAGCGGTTCTTCGCGCCAGTACGTAACCTGCTGGCCCTGATTGAAGGCGAAGGCAAGACACGCATTCTCAACCCATTGACCAAAACGGGCCGGTTCACGCTCCCGATCTGGCGGGCCGTCCGGATGCATGGCGGAGAGAAGCCCGTTGTTGAGCGTCACCAGCTTTGGCGGTGCCGAGCGCCTTCTTTGGGCCTGCGCCGCATACTTTTCGAGTGGCGCAACCAGGTAGGCGTCCTGCAGGAGAGTCAGATAGTGAGCGACCGTTTCCAGAGCACCGCTGTCTTGAAGCTGTCCCTGCATTTTCTGGAGAGAAATGACATGAGCGGGCGAACCGACTGCCACTGCAAAAACCTGCCGCAGCAGAGGCGGGCGGCGCACGGTTCCGAGCGCCAGCAAGTCGCGCCCGATCGCTGGTTCAATAATCGCATCGCGCAAATACGCTCGCCAGCGCGCTGGAGCCTTCTCCAACTCCACCGCACCGGGGTAGGAACCGAAGCGAACAAGGCTCATCACCGCATCTTGTGCGGACAGATGAAAGGCTGACGCAAGGGACGCAACTGGCCAATGGCTTAGGGTCAAACGCTCAAAGCGTCCGGCCAAACTCTCTCGCGAGCCGGAGGTCACGCCCAGAGCCGAGGACCCGGTCGCTATCACCTGGACGGGAATGTGCTCGCGTCGGATGCGATCCCAGTTGCCTTTCAGTTTCGCGGCCCAGTCGGAAACCCGATGTACTTCGTCCAGCAGCAGGAGCGCCGTGCCACGTTTGGCACGGACCTCGGCGTCGGCCCAGCACCGCTCCCAGAAACCGGGCAGCGCGGCGCCCGGATCGTCACCGGCGGCATAAACGGCCTGATCGCCGAATTGCTCTGCCAGTTCGAGCAGCAATGTGGTCTTGCCGACCTGCCGCGGCCCGGTCAGGATCTGGATGCGTCCTGGAGCGGCTTCGCGGAGCCTTCCGGCAAGTTCCTGACGGCAATGGGCGTAGGCGTTTTCGATGACGATCATAGTCGAATAAATATTCGACTATGACTTGTATTCTGTCAAGCTTGGTGTCGTTTCAGAACGCCGCGCCGAGGCAAAACCGGTATGGCCCTTCGCTATAGCGGTTCCAGAGTTCCTGTGCCCTTGTTGGAATCGTGCAAGGTGTCATTTTCTTAAGGAAAATGCCACTTTGGAGCATTGCTTCCTGGGTATAGCAACTCTGGAACCGCTGTAGAATATCGCAGTCCTGGTTCTCGATGGGCCGCATCAGCCATCCAAGCGTGCTCAGAACAGCAATTCCGCGCGCGAGTAGAGCTATCGCCTTGTGCGGTTAGAGGAATCCGAGTCAACACCATATATCTATTTCACACGCCGGAGTGTTGCGGAGCCTCGTAACGAAGAGGAAACATCACAATTCACCGGTGCCAGTATCCGGCTCTTCTTCCTCTTTCATCGTCTCAGCGCTTATGAGGTCAGCCTCGATTTGCTCCGGATCTCCGAGAAGCACTTCGTAACTGAAATTCGGGGCTTTCGGCATTTCCAGAAAATCATGGAAGCTATGCAGGCTTATGGTCCGTTTCCGGTTCTTGAGAAACAGATCGGCCTCAGTTTCCGGCCAAAGCCACCCATCTCCAAACCTGTGGTGTGCCCGGCCGCTCGCCTGGAAATGTTCGGCGTAGATTCTTTGTCGCTCTCCACGGACGATCTTGGATTCATAGTCGACCGCCAGATCGAGATCGCCGAATGTCTCCTGGTCGCGTAGATGGGAACCGTACACCACGGCTCGCGTGATGCGAACCAAAAACCGCGGACTGGCATTGACTTCCGCAAGCCGGACCTTGAAGTCGTCGAGGGCCTGCGTCACCGTCTCTCTTTTCAGACGCCTGGCTCCGGACGAGCGGACAAAGTCCTTGCCCAACCCGGTCAGTTTGTAATATTGCACCTCGTCCGTACTCAGCTTTTCCTCTGCGGAAATGTAGCCAAGTTCCAGGAGCGCTTTCAGCAGCACAGATGCTTTTTTATTGACGCATTCCACTGATTTGCGACGAGTCGGTTCCCAGCGATGAAAGCAGGCAGCGAGGAAGCTTCTTGAACTCGTGCCGTTTCCTTTCATCCACCCCCGCACTTTAAGAATCGGAACGCCGCCAATTGTCTGCGCACCATCGATCTGCATCGTCATTCTGAAACCCCATGATTCGCGACTGCAGCCGTCCTTGCTCATGGCCTGTTGCGTTGTTCGCAATCACCCTGCGAAACCCTGCAAGGTTACAGAAGGTACCGGTCTTCCACCTGGCGGGTTTGGCCGAGGGCGGTGAGGGTTTCCAGAATCTCCTGAACGCGGGTGCGGCTGGCGGGTTTGAAACCCGTCGCGATCTGCTGCGGCGTCTGGAATGGGGTGGCGCGCAGCGCGTCCTTGATGACGCGGAACTGGTCTGTGAGCGTAGCTGGCCAGGGCTGTTTGCGGCGGGCAGCGAGAGGAGCTTCCACGGGGACGAAGCCGCCCAGGGTGAGCAGGCGGTAAGATTCGGTCAGTTGCAGGCTGACGCGGCGATCCTCTGCTCAGCCGACGCGAGGGTTGGCTGCACGGCGCGGGTGACGCTCCCGGAATTACCAGCCGGAATCGCGGTCGTAGCCGTGTGCCCACTCGGGCCGTTCGAGCAAGGTGAGATCCGGCATATCGAGAGGCCGGGAGAGCGGGTTCCTGTACTTCAAGACCTCGCCTGAGATGCACGACGGCGGAACAAGGAGGAGGCTGCCAAAGTAGACCTGAATGCCCTCAAAGGTTCTGCGAACTGGATTCCGCGCCCCCACCCCTGGAAGGCGAAATAGGAATGTGAGCTTGGGTCCAGAGCGGAATCGCAGGGTTGATCGCCAAACATCGTTCTCTTCTGAGAGGTTTTGCAAAGCCTCGATGGCGATGTCCTTGTGAAAACTGACTCCAACTACGGAAGATGCGTTGCCCGTGCGCAAGACCCAGTTGCTCTGTGGGTAATGCGCGAACCAGCGCTCGAGCACCGGGATCTTCGAAGTCGGCGGGCAGACAGAGGGGCACGACGAAGCCCACGCTGCCCCAGCGGAGATCGGCGCCATCTTCCAACCAAGTTCCAGGCCGAGGCGCACCTCGGGCGGCAACTCCTTGGTCACTGTTAAGTTTTTGGGTTCGGTGCGGGGGAGGTGCGCGAGGGGAGATCGGCTCTGAAACTCTCGAAGAAATTCTTGTGCGGTCTTCATGATGCCCCTTTCATTGGAGGCGCGGAGGCTGATCGAGACTAGCTCACGGCCGTGCCACGGCAGGTTGGTGGGAATACAAAGGAGGAGTATTGAAGGACTGGTACTGGACAATGCGCATGAGTGGGGGAGCGACACGTTGACTTGTGCTCAGCGTTTGCGAATGAATCGCACGGGTTGAAATGATGAACGGCGCGTTGGATGGAGAGTAGAGCGCTGGGGTCTGGCGACATCGCTGTGGCTGAAGGAATTCCGTCGCGCCAGCTCACAAGTAGCACACCCGTTGGGTCGGAGCGAAAGCTCGCAGCGATCAAGGAATCTACAGGTTGAAATGTGATTCTTGCCGGAATGGGGGCGCAGAAAGTCCGCAGAGTTTCGCATGGAATCTCCTATGAGGTGCAGGTTTTGAGTGTGGTTTTTGCAGGGGGGCAGGCTGGAAACAAGGATTGTGAGGAGAGCGGCGGGTATTGAGCAGAAACCGCATCGGAAAAGGGGAAGCCTTCAGGCGTGGCTCAAAACGCGTCGGTGCGAAAAGGAGTTCTTATCTGAAAAAGAGTTCTTATCTATAGTCCGAGACCAGAGGATGCGTTCTTCGGGAATCGCTCGCTCAAGCGAAAGTAGCGATGAAAAAATTTCGACTCGGGTTTATGCTGCGATTGGAGTCGGACAAGGCTTTCCGGCACTCCATGTAAATTGACCACCGGCAAAAGCCGGTGGCTTTACCAGACGGCTGTAAGTCGGGTCATCGGCCGTTCGGCCGATATTGCTGCGTCGGCCGTATCACCGCTGTCGCCTTCATGGGCACACCGACCGATAGGCGAGGGTGGTCCCAAAGGACAAAGACAGGAGCTACCGCCGGCTAAAGCCGTGAGGTTTTCCGATCTCCGATAGGTGACTCTAAATGTCAGGAATTGAATTTCCGATGGTTCTTGCAGATTCCACGAAGGATGATCTTGGACAAGCAAACGCGATCAGATCTTCTTCCTTGTAATTCTGGGGATTTGCTTTTATAATCCTGCCATGGGATTTCTGCCCACTCCATTCCGCTGTTGTAGCTAATACCCCCCTGACAATCAGGCCTCTTTGTGTGTGTGCGTGAGCGCCAGCTCATTCGCGCACCGATTCATTTCTATTTGAGGCCAATCGTTAAACCTATCCACATTTTGGAGGAAAGACGTAATGGCATATTTACGTACTCGAAGTGCATTTGCTGCGCTCGCGCTGGTTTTCGCCTTGTTGCTGTCATTCACCACAACGGGCAATTCCCAGACATTTCGCGGCGGAATCAGCGGCGCGATTACCGATCCATCCGGCGCAACCGTTCCAGGAGCGCAGGTGGTCGCGGTAGAAGTAACCACCAATACCTCGTACAAATCGGTGAGTTCAAGCGCGGGCGAATTCGCCTTTTCCAACGTACCACTCGGCAACTACAACCTCACCATCAGCGCGCCAGGCTTCAAGACCGTCAAAGTCGAGAAGGTTCAGGTCACTGCGGGATCAACGTACGCGCTCCCTGTGCGTCTCACTGTGGCCTCTGCGGGCGAAGTCGTCGAAGTGACGGCCGACGCCCTGGCGCTGGATACGGTCAGCGATCGACAATCCGATGTTCTGCCTGAAGTCGTTGTGCAGAACCTGCCCAATAGCGGCCGCGACTTCACGCAACTGATCGGGCAGACCACCGGATTTGCCGGCGCACAGACGGGCGGCGGTGGCTATAACTTCAGCGTCAACGGTTCTCGCTCCAACGCTGTCAATTGGCAGATTGAAGGCACCGACAACAACGACTTGTGGTGGAACATTCCCGCCGTGAATCAGACCGGCGTGAACGGCATCGCCGGGGTCATCTTTCCCGTGGATGCGATCGAGAATTTCTCGATTGTGACCGCGGGCTCGGCACAACTTGGACGCAACCCCGGCGGCACTGTGAACCTGACGGTGAAGTCCGGCTCGAATACCCTGCATGGAACCGCTTTCTACTTCAATCACAACGAGGCTTTTCAGGCGACCAATCCTTTTGAAACCACCAAGCCTGAGACGCGCAATCAGCACTATGGCTTCTCGGTGGGGGGCCCGATTCTGAGAGACAAGCTCTTCTATTTTGTCGCCGGTGAGCATCAGGGCTTTCTTATCGGAGCCAGCAACGCGGCGACGGAACCCTCGGCAGCCTATCAGGCAGCAGCGTATGCGATTCTCGATGCCTATGGCGTTCCTCATAATGCGGTGGCCAAAAATCTTCTTTACGGCAACGGAACCGACTCCGGCCTGTGGCCAGGTTCGGCTCTTAACGGAGCGGCTGCGCCCAGCAACTACACCGCTACCGGCAACGTGGTTGGCCACAGCTTCAACGGCGTGCTCAAACTGGATAGCCAACTTACAGAGAAGGACCACATTTCGTTCAACTGGTTCGTGGGCCAGGGCAGTCAAACCGGGCCCAGTACCTCGACTCTTGCACAGTACTTTGAAGTCGCGCCCATCCACGTGCAGAACTACTCGCTGGTGTACAACCGCGTGGTTTCGCCCTCCATCAGCAACCAACTCGCGGCCGGTGTAAGTTACTTCAATCAGGTCTTCGCGGATGCCGACAATAAATTCAATCCGAACGGCCTGGGCCTTGATACGGGAGTCACTTCGCCCTCGCTGGCAGGCTCGCCGCACCTAGTCATCGGACCTCCGTCGGCGGGTAGCGGATTGTTTGCCGCGGGCGGCGGCTTCGATCCTCTGGGTGTAACGGTCGAGTCAGGACGCAATGACATCACCGGCCATCTGAACGACGATCTGGTCTGGACCAAGGGCGCACACCAGTTGCATTTCGGCGGCGAAGTCCGTCAGGCGCAAGTGGACGACTTCTATCAGACCGGCCAGCGCGGCAGTATCTACTTCGACGGTTCGCAGGGTCCCTGGTCTTCGACCAGCACAGCGGGAGCGAAGCTGGGCAATGGAAAGGCGCCGTTCACGGCAGCCAACGCGCCTTCCGATCCGAACCTTCTTTATCTCGCGGACTTCCTGGGCGGATTCTTCGACCCCAACTACTCGAACATCATTCTCGGCGATCCCAAGCGTCAGGTTTTCGTTAACACATTCGCGTTGTACGCACAAGACGAATACCAGCTCACCAAGCGCCTGAATCTCAATTTCGGTTTGCGCTACGACTACGAGGGGCCGGTGCACTCGGCCTATCCAAACCTCTCCATCTTCGATCCTTCGCTGCCCTCCGGTCTTGCTGTTGTCGGCCAGGATGCGTCCAACATCTATAGCAAGTTCTGGGGCGGGGTAAGTCCGCGCCTGGGCTTTGCTTACCGGCTCGACTCCAACGGTAAGTCGGTGCTGCGCGGCGGTTATGGCTTCTATGGCGACTCGGTTTTCATGAAATCGATTCTGCAAAACAATGGCGCTCAAAACATCTCCGTCTTTGGTCCGGAATTCAATCCGGCAGGCTCGGAGAAGGTGGCGCAGGCCAGTGGACTCAATACGGTCATCGAGAGCGGACAGCCTATTTTCCAAACCTATGCGACCGCGTTGGCCGGACAGGGAACGGTGGCCATTTCGACCTTCGACAAGAACTTCCGGCCCTCTTACACGCAGACCTACGATCTGAACATCCAGCACAGTTTCGGCTCCAACATCATCGCGCAGGTAGGTTATGTGGGCACCCAGGGCATTCACCTGCTTGGCCTTTTCGACATCAATCCAGAGACTCCGGGCAGCGCGAATCTCGCCAATCCCAATGTCACCCGGCCCTACTACAAGCAGTTCCCCAACTTCTCGGTGATCGACGAAGTGCGCAGCAACCTGGGCTCCAACTACAACTCGCTGCAGAGCACGCTGCGCCTGCAGAACTACCACGGCCTGACCTCGCAACTGGGGTACACCTGGGCGCATTCGCTGGACTACGAGACCGGCCTGCTGCCCTATTTGCCGCAGGATCCCAACAACGAGCGCGCCGAATACGGCAACTCCGACTTCGACGTGCGCCACACCTTCAGCGGCTACATCGATTACCAGATTCCTGCTCTCAATGGTCCGAAGCGACTGACACATGGCTGGGATCTGACTTCGTCGCTTGCCATTCATGGCGGTACGCCTTACACCGTTGTCTCGGCCGGCAACCCAAGCGGCAACGGCGAGGGCGCGGATCGCGCAGTGCAGGTAGCTAGTCCTTCGGCAGGCGTCAGCCACAAGATTGTTCCAGCTGGTTCTGGCAGCGCTGCCTACGTGCAGTGGTTCAGCTCCAGCGCATTTGTCGATGCAGCAGCGGGTCAGTATTCCGCCACGCGCCGCGGTCAGAACTATAACCCCGGCTACAACTCCATCGATCTGGCAGTGGTAAAAAACACCGCCATCACCGAGCGGGTCAGCGCCCAGTTGCGCGCCGACATCATCAACATCTTCAACCACACCAACCTGGCTCCGGTGGGCTTCCCCACTGCGGGTGAAACCAGCACCATCGGTTCCACAATCGGCCAGTACCTAGGCAATCCCGGCATCGGTCCCGGTGAGCCGGTCAATGCGCAACTTGCTTTGAAGATCATCTTTTAATAAATAGAGCAAGCGCTATATACAGATCCCGCAGGGCGGCTTTCTCTTTCTGGAGGAGCCGCCCGGCTGGATGTTTGGTAGGCCACAATCATTTGCAAGAGAGTGTTCGAGCGTTCAGGCCGCATTCCATGTGGCAATCTGATAGAAGAGGGCGCATTCAGCGCGAAGAAGGACCTTCATGCGAATCAGTCAAAAAGCATCGCAATTCACCGAGTCGGTTATTCGCGAGATGACGCGGCAAGCCATTCAGCACGGCGCGGTCAACCTGGCGCAGGGCTTTCCGGATTTTCCCGCTCCTGGAGTCATCAAGCAGGCGGCGCAACAGGCCGTGGCAGCCGACATCAATCAATATGCGATCACCTGGGGCGCGCAAAGCTTTCGCCGCGCCATTGCAGCGAAAATTTTCGAACGGCAGAAGATTGAAATCGACCCGGAGCGCGAGATCACTGTCTGCTGCGGTTCGACAGAAGCGATGATCGCCTCCTTGCTGGCGCTGGTCAATCCGGGCGAAGAGGTTGTTGTCTTCGAGCCGTTCTACGAGAACTACGGCCCGGATGCAATCCTCTCGGGGGCTACGCCGCGCTATGTCACGCTTCATCCGCCAGTGGATGAAAGCGGTGAATGGAGTTTTTATCCTGCCGCCTTGCGGGATGCGTTCAACAGCAAGACACGCGCCATCATTCTCAACACGCCGCACAATCCAACCGGCAAGGTCTTCACCCGCAGCGAACTGGAACTGATTCGCGATCTGTGCATTGAGTTCGACGTTTTGGCCATCACCGACGAGATTTATGAACACATTCTCTACGACGGCGCGGAGCACATCTCTATCGCAACCATCGAAGGAATGCGCGAGCGCACGGTGACCATCAACAGCCTGTCGAAGAGCTACAGCGTGACCGGCTGGCGTGTAGGCTGGGCTATCGCTCCGCCGTCTTTGACTGCGGCCATCCGCAAAGTGCACGACTTTCTGACCGTGGGAGCAGCGGCTCCCCTGCAAGCAGCAGGCGCAGTAGCCCTGGGCCTGCCCAACAGTTACTATGAGCAGCTCGCTGCTGGCTACAAGAAGCGACGTGACCTGCTCTTGAATGCTCTCAGCCAGGCCCGGTTTAAAGTCTACAGACCGGCAGGCGCTTACTACATCATGACCGACATCTCGGAATTCTCGTTTGAAAATGACCGCGCATTCGCAACTTACCTCGTACAAGAAATCGGTGTTGCCACGGTCCCCGGATCAAGCTTCTACAGCCATCCAGGGGGCGGTGCGCACCAGATTCGCTTTGCCTTCTGCAAGCAGCCGAAGACCTTGCAGCGCGCCATAGAAAACCTGCAGAAACTTCAGCAAGGACGATACAGATGACGAACAGCACTCAGAGGCGGGACTCGATCCTGCAAGGGATTCATGTATTGGATGGAGGCATGGCCTCGGAACTCGAATATTTCGGGGCCAATGTCGATGGGCCGCTGTGGTCTGCACACGTTCTGGAGGACGCACCGGACAAAGTCATCGCCGTGCATCGATCCTACATCGAAGCGGGCGCACAGTGCATTCTGACCTCCAGCTACCAGGTCTCGCGCATGGGTTACGCGGAATACGGCCTGGCCCACGAGCGGGCAGACGCAGCGCTGCTTCGTGCGGTGGAACTTGCTCACCAGGCCTGCGCGGAGTTTCCCGAACGCAGAGTCGTGGTCGCGGCATCGCTGGGACCGTATGGCGCGGCGCTCCACAACGGATCCGAGTATCACGGCAACTACGGCTGCAGCTTTACCGAGATGGTTGACTTTCATCGCGAGCGCATTCGCGTGCTAGCTGATGGCGCGTCGGGAAAGCAAGCGCCCGATGTGTTGGCATTCGAGACGCTGCCGTCGATCGATGAAGCTTTGGCTATCGGCGAGGCGCTAACGCCGTGGCCCGAGTTGGCGGCGTGGTTCAGCTTTACCTGCAAGGATGATTCTCACGTCGCGCATGGTGAGCGAATCAACGATTGTGCTGCCGCAGTAGCGCGCTTTCCGCAGACAGTGGCCATTGGGGTCAATTGCACGTCCCCTTTGCACATACCGCAATTGATTGTCGAGTTGCGAGGGGCGTCCGACAAACCCATTGTGGTGTATCCCAACTCCGGGGAAGAGTGGGATGCCGTGGGCCGTCGCTGGACAGGCAAAGGAGATCCTGGCAGCTATGCGGCCAGGGCTGTGGCGTGGTTTGCCGCTGGAGCGCAGATTGTAGGCGGTTGCTGCCGGACACGCCCCGCACATATTGAGCAAGTCGCGGAAGCGGCTACCCAGTTGCAATAAAACAACAAGCTGCAATAAAACAACACTTGTGTGGATTGTCGGATAGAAATGAAATATGCAACAAGGCGACCGCCTCGATCAATTGCGGTCGCCTCGTTGTTTCCCGATGCTCTATCCTCCGATATTCTCAGTTGCTTCCGTGATCGGAGGGTAAAAGCCGAGGTGTGACAACCGGGAAATCTGGCACGAAACGGTCGAAGAGTCTATTGAACTCAATCAGCTTCTGCACATCGCCATCGATCTTGATCTTGCCTGACATCACCTCTTCACGGAAGGTGGTTTGCTGCAGGCTGATGGCATCGAGTGTCGGTCGATCCAGGGTAATCGTAGCGTCTGCATGATCCGAAACACGGTTCGCCAGATAAGTCAGGGCGCTGTTCTCCAGGTTCAGAACATAATCCTGCCTGGTATCGCTGAATCGCCAGTTGATCACGATCTTCCTGCCTTCGGCTTTGGGTCCGTTCAGTCGTACGCCCATGAAGTCGAAATAGGCGTCCAGCGGCATGGCGCGCACCAGGTCGTTATTGATCTGCCAGTGGCCCGCGCCGGGAAGCTTGCCTCGCAGTTCCTGTGCGGCCTCCAGATATGCGTTGCGCCATGTGGCAGACTCGCTCTGATAACCCAATTGCTCCAGAGCGTCGGCTTCCAGTTCCCGAGCCTCCTTATTGTCTGGCTCGGCAAAGACAAGCTGGTTTAGAACCTCAGCTACCCATCGGTACTGCCCGTCTGCAAAGTCCTTGCGGGCTCGGGTCAAGATAGCCTGCGCGCCGCCCATGTATTCCACTGTCTTCTTGCCGCCGTCAACGGGCGGCAGAGGATTGAGGTTGGCCGGGTTGCCATCGTACCAGCCAAGCATTCGCTGGTACACGGCCTTGGAGTCGTGGCTGACTGTTCCGTAGAACTCCCTTGTCGACCACTCTCCGGAGAGGCTCGCCGGCTCCTTGAGGATCTCTGCGATTTCGCCGGGTTTGTAACCGTGATTGATCAGGCGGATGGTCTGGTCGTTGATGAACTTGTAGAGGTCGCGCTGCTTGCGCAAGATTGCATCGATGCGTTGCGTGCCCCAGTACGGCCACTGATGCTGGCTGATGAGGATGTCTGTCTTGGGGCCAAACTCGGCAAGGGCGAAATTGATGTCCTTTGCCCAGTCGTTGGCGTTGCGAACCTGCGTGCCGCGCAAAGGCAGCAGGTTATGCAGATTCCGCGTGACCAACTCGGCCATGTTCAGTGTGCGGAACTGCGGATAATACATGATCATCTCCGCCGGCGCTTCGGTATCCGGTGTATTGACAAAGATGATCTCCACACCGTCGATGGTGTGGGTCTCCACTGGCTTTTCGATGGTGTCGGTGGGAGGGATCAGGCTGGAACTTCCGCTCACGCTCGCCTTGCCCAGGCCGGCATCCACCTGTCCCTTTTCGCCACGCGGCAGCAGCGGTCCGAACTGGAATGCCGCCCGCCGCATCATGGCGTTGCCAACCACCACGTTTTCTTTCAGCAGCGCATCCATGAAGTTATGGGGAGCGTAGATGCGCACTTTTCCCGCGGCCACGTCCGCTTCGGAGACTACGCCTTTCACTCCACCGAAGTGATCCAGATGGCTATGGCTATAGATGACGGCCACCACCGGCTTGAAGGGGCGATGCTGGTAATAGAGGTCCATGCCCGCCTTGGCAGCTTCGGTCACCGTCATGGGATCGGTGACGATCAGCCCGGTATCTCCTTCGATGATGGTCATCACGGAGATGTCGAAGCCGCGCACCTGATAGATGCGGTCTGTCACCTTGTAGAGGCCGTTGGCGGTGTTGACCCGCGCATGATGCCACAGCGCCGGGTTCACCGTGTCGGGAGAGTCGACGTGATCGAGGAATCCGTACTCGCCCAGCTCATTGGCATAGGACCCAGCCTTTGCGGCTTTGATTGCGGATTCGGGCAAGGTGGCGATGAATCCGCGTTGGGAATCCTTCAACTCGATTCCATCTTCTGCTGGCAAATGCGCGGTGGCTTGCCGGTTGGCCTTGATGGTGGTTGGCTCGGCGTCCTTCGGTTGAGTTGTCTGCGCGAAGGAAGAGAAAGTCATGGCGAAGATCAGCCCGGCGGTCGGCATCGAAAATTTCATGGGAATCAGTCCAGTCTTTCCAGGGCAGGGAAGTGGAAGCTCCCGTCCAGGAGTTCGACCCGCGGTTGATAGAGGCGCAGCGTCAACTGCAGCCTTCCGGATTCTGGAACAGGAAGCCAATTGGCGGACTGGCCCTCGGCGGGCAGGTCCTTCTGAATCAGAATGTCGAGTGAGCCGTCGGCATTGCGCTGCAGGCCGCGCGTGCGGTCGCCAATCGCGTAGCGGTGCAAGGGATTATCGGCAAAGAACAGACGTCCATCGGACTGCACCTCGTACATGGAGAGCGACCAGAACCCATCCAGTGGCAGATCCTTCGGCACATGCAGGCGATAGCGATGAGCGCCATTCAGCGGTTGGCCCGTCGAATCTGTCACTGCACCGGCATAGATCGCCTCCTCCCGCGTTAGCGCCAGCAGACCAGACAGTGCAACAGAAGCGCGCAGGTCATAGTCCACGCCGAAGTTGCCGATATCCGCGGCAGAATAACTCCAGCCAGACACAACCCGCCGCGACCAGGACGCACTGCTGCGCAACTCAGCCTGCGCCTTTTGCAAATCATCGCGCCACACCGCAGCCAATTCGGGCGACAAGGTGTCACCGCCGGGAACGATGCCGACCTTGGCGATCTCCGCCAGGATCGCTGCATCTTGCGCGGGTGGTGGATTCTCACCCAGTGCCTGGTTCACCACGGCCACAAAATTCGCACCGTCATTCGCTACCGGAGCAATCGGCGTGGGGGCATGCGGATCGATAGGAGGCGCAGTCAGCACAATTGCGTCTTGCAGGCGATGCACAGCTTCCTGATCTTCCGGCCCGTCCACCAGTATGCGCACCAACAAAGTCACATCGGGCGTAGGGGAGCGGATAATCCTTACGTCCTTCGACGGTTCTCCCTGCCAGGATGGGCCCACAACCAGGAAACTCCCAGCCTTGCTTCCGGTTGTGCGTCGCCCGATATACGCGAAGTTGTTGCTGAACTCGTCCATCAACGCGATCGAGTAGTACCGCGAACCGAAATCGGGCACGTCGATTCGGACCGGCCCGGCATGCAGGTCCAGATTCGCCGCGGAATACAGCGTGTCATTGTTGGGGGTCGTGACAAAACGCGACGTATGGTCAGCCAGTTTGCGAGCATGTGTCAGAGTATTCACCGGCACCCGGTGCGGGTTGGCCGGATCGAAGCTCTGCCTATAGCGCAGACGCGCAATTTCATAAACAGGCAAAGCGTACCTGTAAGCCTGGGCGACTGCCTGCTCCGGATCGACCGGCACTGTCGGCGTCTGTCCGGCGGCCATGGCTTGCGCTGCAAACAGTGCCGCCAAACTCAGTGCGAAAGCTGAACTCAAAAATCCTCGACGCATATCTTCTCCTGATCTCTTTATCAATGTGGGTTTCTACCAGAGCGGGCGCTGCTGCACTTCGGATCGCCGCTCACGAACTATCTGTTCTCGTTGATCCGGCGTAATCACCGGTGTCTCCGCGGGTAGAGACTTGCGCACATCTGCAAATGCAACCTTGTGAACCGTTGGGACGGGATTGGCAGAGCACTCCGCCCAGCGCCCCTGGATCGCCCCGCTTTGATAGCCGGCGGTGTCCAGCCAATTGGGTACGCCGGGGTCTTTCGCCGAAACAACATACCGCACTACTCCGTCCGCATCTACCCGGGCCTGGGAGCCATTGAGACTGCTTTGGTTGTTGTACCAGTCGGTTGTTTCGTACAGGTCGTTGGTCAGAATGATCGACCAGTAGGAGCATCCTGCTGGAACCTTTGATTCAACAATCAGGGCTTCGTCCGGCCGCAGATCGAACGCGCCTTCGTAGTAGAACTGCCCGACTAGTCCGCCCATGTGCGAAACGTCGAAAACTTTCAAAGAGTTGATGTATCCCTCTTTGCGCAGTCCCTCCACATGGTCAACAAAGAGAAGTGCGATATTGGAAATCTCATCGGTTAGAGTCAGCAGTCGTTTCTGCAGAACATCGGCAGGCGGACGCGCTCGCTCTACAGGGCGATCCACGCGTTCGATGGAGATGCGCGGATCGCGCTCCGTCTTCCAGTCAAAAGCCACTTGCCGCAATAGCAGTTGCGATGTGTTGGGCTTGAGCTGCCACCAATCGCCGCTGTATCCGGCCGGCCGCTCCGGGCTGAGCAAAGCGTCAAAATGTCCGTTCGCGCCAAGATGAAGCGACTTGAAATCGTAATAAGTCGGGACAGGAAGATGGAGGGTTGAACTTCGGGGAAAGGGGCCGAACAAGCCCACACGCAGAATGCGCACGGAGCCGATCTCGCCGCGAAGACGATAGGATCCGGCGCCATCAACTGCAGCGCTTCGATAGGTAGTGTCAGCATTCGGCTGACCGATGTTGAAGTAGAAATTGATGGAGGGGAGGAAGACGGGATGATCCACATCGTCTCCCAAAGCAGCAAGCGATTTGGAGGCAACTGCCTCAAGCAGCAGGCGCCCGGCCTCCTGTCGCACCTGGGGATCGTTGCGCAACCGTTCTGGAAGTCGCGAGAGAATCTTTGAATCCAATTGCTCAAGTTGGCTGGTCCATTCCTTCCACCCAGGAATCGAGTTGTTCTCCGCGGTGGGTAAGGTCTGTGCCTGGGAAATGAGTTCTGCTGACGCGAGCAACAAGAGGCCAGAGAGCAGGAACATGCGTCTGCTGCGGGATAGGGATCTCATTCGGAATCTCCATGCGGCTTTTTCAATTGAGTGGGTTGATCGAATCGGGAACGTGGGTGCAGGTCTGCTGGCAGCTTGAATCCCTTGCGTTGGAATGCAAATCCTGCAGTCGCCTATCTTCGCTGCGCGCTGGATCGACACGCGCAAAAGAAAATGCCCACGAACTGGATCGTGGGCAACTGCAGAAGGTCTCTATTCCGCTCGCTGAAGGAGCGGATCAAATCAAGATATTTCTGCCCGCGAAACAGTGTTCACCAGTGGATGGCTCTTGAACTGGCAACAACAACACTGCGCATTGTAGGAAATCGGCATTGCCCTGATTTTAGCAACGACGGGACCGGATTATGCAAGGGCCTTCACAAAAAATGATCAAATCAACTCATTCTTTGCCCACAGGCCGCGCCCACGAAAAGGGTTGGCTTTCTGCCATTCAATCTTCTTCATCTGAAATTTCCGGTTGACACGTGGCGGAACTGCTTATAGCCTTTGGTCATGACCATGCGCCTCCTGAGTTCGATTCACCTGCTGTGTTGTTGTACGCACATGCATGTGTGTCCTCCGGCAGGTAGAGGCTAGGCAACTCCATCGCCTTGTCTCAGCTAAAGAAGTAAATTAGCCCACCGCCGGAAGTTGACCTGGCGAGTGGGTTTTTTATTTATATCCGGCACTCCCAGCCATCGCGGTGACACACCCTTGCCAATTGAATCCGCAGGAACACGCTCCGTGAAGAGGCTGCTTCTGCCGTGGTTGCATCCCCGCAACGAAAGACACCGAACAAGGAGATCGTTCGCATGAAAAAGAAGTTTGGTAAGGTTCTGCTGGTGATGGTTGCGTCGCTGCTTGCAGTGGATTCCGCGGCGGCGACGGACGGGTACTTCTTGACGGGCTATGGCACAAAACAACAGGGACAAGGCGGCGCGGGCATTGCCCAGCCGGCAGACAGCCTGGCTGGCGCAACCAATCCAGCAGGGCTCTTCCTCGCGGGCAATCGCACCGATCTTGGCCTGACCATCTTCCGTCCCAATCGCTCGGCCACTATCAGCAACAGCGGGTTGCCGCCGCAATATGGAGTGGATGGCACCTACGATGCAAACCGCGTAACGACCTTCGAACTCCCGGAATTCGGATACAGCCGCGTCTATTCTCCGAAACTTGCGTACGGCATTGCTCTCTATGGAAACGGTGGCTTGAATACTTCTTTCACCAGGCCGATTCCCTTGCTGGGGAACACGCGAGGCGGAGTTGATATAGAGCAGTTGTTCGTCTCCCCCACGCTGTCCTACAAAGCAGACAAGCACAATACATTTGGCATCGCAGCCAACATCGCCTATCAGCGATTCTCCGCGGAGGGCCTGCAGAACTTTGCCACGTCGAACTACTCCGTTGCGCCGGGCAACGTGACCAATGTTGGTCATTCGAACTCTTACGGCGCAGGTGTGCGCATCGGCTGGCTGAGCGAAATCAACAGCGCGCTGAGCGTCGGAGCAACCTATCAGAGCAAGACTTGGGCGAGCGCCTTCTCGCAGTACAAAGGATTGTTTGCCGAGGGCGGCAAGTTCGACGTCCCCGCCAACTTCGGCGGCGGCGTTGCGGTTAAGATCGCTCCGAAGGTCAAGGTTCTGGTGGACGAGGAGCGCATCCTTTACAGCGGCGTCAAGTCCATCAACAACTCCGACGCCAACCAGACGCCCTTGGGAAGCAGCAATGGTCCCGGCTTTGGCTGGCACAGCATCAATGTGCTGAAAGCAGGCGTGGACTACGACCTGAGCCACGCATTGACAGTGCGCGGCGGCTACAATCACGGCGGCGTTCCCTTTGATGGATCGCAGAGCTTCTTCAATCTGCTTGCGCCTGCGGTCGTGCAGAATCATCTGCATCTGGGCACTACCTGGACGCTCGCCGACGGCAAGGAAATCAATGCGGCCTACATTCATGCATTCAGCAATACGGTGCAGGGCGTGAATGCAATTCCAGCCAGTGCGGGCGGTGGCAATATCAGCCTCAACATGGATCAGAATTCTTTCGAGCTGAGCTTTGCATGGAACAGAAGCAAGAAGTAGCGCCAGGGAAGCCTCGGCTCAGCGCCGCGGGTGGAAAAGGAATCGCAAATGCTCGTCTCGATTCATGATGAATGGCCTTGGTATGTCGCCGGACCGCTGATTGGCTTGTTTGTTCCCGCGTTGTTGATTCTCGGCAACAAGGTGTTTGGCATCTCGAGCAATCTTCGCCATCTGTGTGCCGCAATCGCGCCTGGCAGGGTGGAGCATTTTCGCTATGACTGGAAGCAGACGGAGACTTGGAATCTGGTATTCCTTGCCGGAGTAGTGCTCGGCGGATTCCTCGCGGTCCACCTTGGAGGGACGCACACTATATCCATTTCACCTGCAACCAGGGCGCTGCTGAGTCAGCAGGGAATTCACGACTTTTCCGGCATCGCTCCGCGCGAGTTGTTCAGTTGGCACGCGCTGCTCACACTGCGCGGCTTTGTTTCGATCGTCGTAGGGGGATTCCTGGTGGGCTTCGGAACAGCATATGCCGGAGGCTGCACATCGGGGCACGCCATCAGCGGTCTCGCCAACTTCCAGCTTCCTTCACTGATCGCCGTCTTCGGGTTCTTTGCCGGAGGCCTGCTTGCAACCTACTTTATTCTGCCGTTTGTGATCGGATGACCATGACCACTTCTGCTTCCATCCAAGCTCAGGAATGCGGCGTTGGCAGCGTTGCAACAACGCCCATTCGCTTCCTGCCCGCGTATCTTCTGCTGGGTGCGGCCTTCGGCTTTGTATTGACGCGATCCGAAGTGGTTTCGTGGTTTCGCATTCAAGAGATGTTTCACTTCCAGTCGTTTCGCATGTACGGAATTATCGGCTCGGCGGTGGTAACCGCCGCCTTGTCTGTTGCGCTGATCAAGCTTGCGGGATTGACCTCTGCAACCGGAGAAAAGATCTCTATCCCATCAAAACAACTGGGAAGCGGTATCCGCTATGCTGTTGGCGGCAGCATCTTCGGAGTGGGATGGGCGTTGACCGGCGCTTGCCCGGGGCCGCTCTTCGCATTGATAGGCGCGGGCGTTTCGGTATCGATCATAGCCGCGGCAAGCGCGCTGGCGGGCACATGGATTTACGGATGGTTGCGGCCACACCTCCCTCATTGAAGACGAACTGCAGTTGAAGGCTTTCAAATACCTCCCCTCTTGACTTGACTCTGAACTCAGCCAATGGTATTTCTGAACAGGAAGAAGCGAAATGGTGATCCATATCACAACTCGCAATGCTGCACCGACAGCGCATTCCTCTCGCGGTTTGCATAGCGCCTCGTTTCCCCTACGAGTTGCGCGCCTTGGTTGTTGTTGTTAATCCGATAAACACCTCCTTCCCCACATTTCATCTCTGATGGCAAGCGGCTCATGCCGCGCGATCCAGCGTCCGTATGGATACTCAGAGTTCATCTCGCGTCGCCGCATCGGCGCGCCTTCCTGTATCCAAAGGGTTATCGATGAGTGTCAATTTCAGGAGAGCCATGCCGGTATATCCGGCGCTCATAGTCAGCAGTGCCTTGCTGGTCGGTTGGGGCCTACCCAACTTCTTTTCCCCGGTCGTAGCCGCCCCCTCGGGTCAGGATCAGGCAGCCAGCAGGCAGGCACCCACACCCGATCAAGCAGTCTTCTTCAATCAGCGCATCCAGCCCATTCTGGTGCAGCACTGCTATGACTGCCATTCCATCGATACGCGCGCCGCCGGGCAACTGCTGCTGGATGATCGCGACTCGATTTTGACCGGTGGCAAGTCGGGTCCCGCCATCAACATTGAGCACGTGGAAGACAGCGTCTTGCTGCATCGTCTGCAGGAGAAGGACCCCAAAAAGCGTATGCCGAAGGGCGAAGCCGATCCACTTTCAGCTGCTGAAATCGCGGACCTGAAGGCCTGGATTGCGCAGGGTGCTCCATGGCCCGCAAACCAGGTGAACAAAGAGGCAAGTACCAGCGGAGACCGTGCGCCAGCACTCAAGCCCGCATCGTTGCGCTTCGCCAAAGCCATTCCTTATCCGCGACCAGCGACTGCAGAACAGCTTGCCTGGTTTGAAAAGAACGTTCGTCCCATCCTCGTGAACCGATGCTACAACTGCCACTCCGACGCATTCAAGGAGGCGGGCGGGCTGCGCGTAGACATCGGCATCGCCATCTTCACCGGCGGCAACGACGGGCCGGTGATTGTTCCGGGCGATCCGGAGAAAAGCCTGCTCATCGAACGCATCAAGAGCGATGATGCCAAGAAGCGCATGCCCCAGGAGAGCACGGAATCTCTTCCGGCTGAAGAAGTCGCGATCCTTGAGAAATGGATCAGGGACGGCGCTGCGTGGCCCGATGAAACCGAGAAGCTGCCGCAGACTCCGGCCCGCATCGCCGCGAATTACGCGAAGTTGAGGCTGCATCATTGGTCTTGGCAGCCGTTGACTGACCCAGCGGTGCCGCGCGTGGAAAACACCGCGTGGTCTGACAGCAATATCGATCGCTTCGTGCTGGCAAAGTTGGAAGAAAAGAAACTGACCCCGGTGAAAGATGCGGATCCGGTCACCTTGATTCGCCGACTCAGCTACGACCTTACCGGGCTGCCGCCCACTCCGGCGGATGTGAAGGCATTTCAACTGAATCACTCTCCTGCGGCTTACAGCCGGCTGGTTGATCGTTTCCTAGCATCGCCGCAATTCGGCGAACGGTGGGGCCGACACTGGCTCGATGTGGCTCGCTATGCCGAGTCATCGGGCCCCTCGCGCAACCTGCCCTATCCCAATGCATGGCGGTATCGCGATTATGTGATTGACGCGTTCAATCGGGACATTCCCTACAACCGCTTCATCCAGGAGCAGCTCGCAGGCGATCTTCTGCCTGCGGAAAACAGCGCGGAGCGCGATCGCCTGCTTATTGCAACGGGGTTTTTAGCGCTTGGGCCAAAGGACGTGAACCAGCGCTTCAAGGCTCGCTTCAAGATGGACAACGTGGACGACCAGATCGATACGGTGACCCGTTCCACGATGGCGCTCACGGTCACCTGCGCGCGTTGCCACGATCACAAGTTCGATCCGATTCTGACCACCGACTATTACGCGTTGGCCAGCATTTTCACCAGTACCGACGATGCCGCCGGCGTCACCAGCCGCATGGGCGGAGCAAGCCTGCAGTATTACGACCCAAGGATGCTCGGCTACCTGAGCACGGCGGACAGAGCTGCCAAGGCACCGGCGGATCATGTAGAGAAGTTGAAGGCGCAAGTGGCTGTCGCCAAGAAAGCATTCGACGAGATGGTCGCAAAGGATGCCGAAGATCAGAAGGCGAATCCGAATCGCGCGCCCTACACGAAGGAGCAGAAGAAGCAGCGTGCAGAGATCACCCGCAACTTCACTCAACTGAAGGAAGACCTGCAACTGATCAACGACCTCGGTGAACTGGGGTACGGCGTCCACAGCGCGCGCGAAGGCATCATCACCGACACTTCCGTTCGTATTCGGGGCGTCGAAGAGCGTCATGGCCCGGTGGTTCCACGCGGCTATCTCTCGCTGATCAATCTCAAGGATGCACCGAGTATTCCCGCGGATCACAGCGGACGCCTGGAACTTGCGCAGTGGATCACCGATCCGGAGAACCCACTCACCGCGCGTGTGTATGCCAATCGCGTCTGGCAGCACCTGTTCGGCGTCGGCATTGTCAACACGGTTGATAACTTCGGATCGATGGGCGATCATCCTTCGAACCCGCAACTTCTGGATCACCTGGCGCAGGACTTCATCCGCAATGGATGGTCCACGAAGAAACTGGTGCGCGAGATTGTGCTGACCCGCGCCTATCAATTGGGAACCGAGATTCCAGCGGGTTACAAGGAGATCGATCCGGCCGATCGGTTGATCTGGCGTCATGCTCCGCGTCGCCTGGAGACCGAAGAGATTCGCGACAGCATTCTCTCCGCTTCCGGGCAGCTTGATCTGAACCACCCAAACGGATCACCTTCCATGGCTCTCCGCATGATCGAGGTGCGCGATGATGGGCCGGCCGTCAAATCGATTCTGGACGCTGCAGACCGCAGCCGTTATCGCAGCATCTACCTTCCCCAGTTGCGCGGAGAGGTACCACGTCCGCTTGCGGCCTTCGATCCGGTTTCGCAGACTCTTGTGACGGGGCAACGCGAAGAAACAACCGTGCCGACGCAGGCGTTGTTCATGTTGAACTCGCCTTTCATTCGCGAGCAATCTCTGAGCTTCGCCAGCACGCTGCTTGCGACCGGCCGCGCAAGTGACGCAGATAGAATTCGCACCGCGTATGAGCGCGTGCTCTCACGCGATCCCTCCGCGCAGGATGTAGATGCCGCGAATGCTTTCCTGTCTCGATACGCTGCGGCGTGGAGCAAGGCGCATCCGCAGCCTTCGAAAGATCTCAAGCCGCATATCGTCGCAATCAATACGGCTCCTTTCAACGTCACTGCGGGAATCATGCGGTCAGACAATCTGGGCCAGGACGATCCCGACGACACAACCAAGCAAACGGCGGAGACTGCTCCATCGATTGCCACCGCAGAGAATCCGCGGCAAGCCGCATGGGCTGCATTCGTGCAATCGCTCTTTGGCTCCGCCGAATTTCAGTTCGTTCGCTAGACAACATCTTGAAGAGATCATGGAGAAGTTGAGAAATGTCTGAACAGAATCCGTTTGTTACCTCCCGTCGCAACATCCTGCGCATTGCCGGCGCAGGCTTCGGTCACCTTGCACTTTCGGGAATTCTTGGCTCGCTCGCGCAGAAGGCGAGCGCGCAGGAGGCTTCGGCCAGCAACCCTCTCGCTCCGAAGCGGCCACCGCTGCCTGCCAGGGCCAAGCGCGTCATCTTCCTATTTCAGGAAGGCGCAATGTCCAGTGTGGATACCTTCGAGTACAAGCCGGAACTTGAGAAGAGAAACGGCAAGCCGGGTCCCGGCGGTGGAACCATTACTGCCTCCCGCTTCAAGTTCAAGCAGTACGGAGAATCCGGCGCTCACTTCTCGGAGTTGCTGCCCAACATCGCCACGCATGCCGACGATCTCTGCTTCCTGCGCGGCCTTTATACGGACACGCCCGCGCACCCGCAGGCGGTGGTGCAATTGCATACAGGCAGCGCCAACGCTGCACTCACGCGTCCCAGCTGGGGATCGTGGCTTCTCTATGGCTTGGGAACCGACAATCAGAACCTCCCCGGCTATATCACCATCAATCCGCCGATCGCCTTTGGCGGCGCAGCGAATTACGGGAGCGCCTTTTTGCCCGCGTACTATCAGGGTACGGCGATCACCGATCAGGGCTACCTGCCCAACCTCAAGGCTGCCACCGATAAAGCGCTCGAGCGCCAGCAACTGGATTACATTCAGGGCCTCAATCATGAGCTCGCCTCCAGTCCCGGAGCGCCCGATGCCGTCGACGGCATTATCAAGTCTTATGAACTGGGCTTCCGCATGCAGGACAGCGTTCCCGAACTGCTGGACATATCCAAAGAGCCGCAGCATGTTCTCGACGCATATGGCGTGAAGCCTGGCGCTGAAGGCTCGTTCGCCCGTCAATGCCTCATGGCGCGGAGGCTCAGCGAGGCGGGCGTGCGCTTCGTCGAAATCCGACAGGGAGGATGGGATCACCACACCAACCTGCACAACGGTCTGATCGAACAGAGCCGCATGATCGATCAGCCGACTTCAGCGCTTCTGGCGGACTTGAAGCAGCGCGGTTTGCTGGAAGATACGCTGGTCGTCTTCGGCTCCGAGTTTGGCAGGCTGCCAACCTCGCAAGGCGCCGATGGCCGCGACCACAACATCACCGGATACGCGATGTTCCTGGCCGGGGCAGGCGTCAAGAAGGGCTTCAGTTACGGCGCGACCGACGAGATCGGCATGGCGGCCGTCGACGGTCGCATGCATGTCAACGACCTTCATGCGACCTTGCTGGCCCTGATGGGGATCGACCACGAGCAACTCACCTATCGGTACGCAGGGCGCGATTTCCGCCTGACCAACGTAGCGGGAGTTGTGCAGCATCAGGTCTTTGCCTGAAGCCTGGCGAAGACGATCCGTCCGGCGGCTTCCTGTGCCATTCGGGAAGCCGTTGGCGTTTGGGACAAGATCCAAAAACTCTTCCAAATCCATGGGAGTTGTTGCCACTCGAATGCCCTTGTGCTACATTCTCGTTATGAAGTCTTTCAGCTCCATGACCGCCGAAATGTGTTGTCGCGCTGCGATGTGTTGCGCGTGTACGCATTCTGGCGTGAGGAAATGGCTGAGCTAGAGCACTTTACAAGCTGCCGTCTCCAGGGATCCCACCGCCAGAAACTCAATTGGCAGGTGGGTTTTTCATTTTGGGGCGAAGGCAGCAGCCGGGGCGTTCGCCGAACCGATATCAGGTGAGGAGAAACAATGGGCGTTCCGGAGATTCGTGTTGAAGAACTGAAAAAGCGGTTGGATGCAGGCGAAGACCTCTTTCTGCTCGATGTGCGCGATGAATTCGAGTACGAAATTTCCAACATCGGCGGGCAGTTGATTCCTTTGGCCGAGCTTTCCAAGCGGGTCAATGAACTGGATACCCATCAGAAGATCGTCACCGTTTGCAAGATGGGACCGCGCGGCGCCAAGGCCGTTCAGCTCCTGCAGAAGGCCGGGTTCAGCAAAGTCTGGAACATGACCGGCGGCATTCACGCATGGTCGGATCGCGTGGACCGCTCGGTGCGCAAGTATTGATTAAATGACAGATAGCTAATTTGTAGAGTCCGCGGCGCCGGCACACAAACTGTATGCTGGCGCTGCCCAAATGAGTTGTCGCTGACACTTTTCGAGAAACTCCCGCTTTTCAGAATCACTGGACGACATCTACAATAACCGTGTTTTCAGGCCCAAGGAGGCAATCTGTGGCAGATGAAGTAAGTCGCGTATCGCTGCGCGAAGAATCGGCGTTTCAACTTGCAAATGTAACCAAAACCGCTCCGCAGTTCGGGGCCATCACGCCACGCTGGCTGGTTCGGTTGCTGGACTGGAAGCCGCTCGAGTCCGGCACCTTCCGCCTCAACAAAGTGGATGAGAGCAAGGTCATCGAGTCGCTCTGCGCGCACGAGGACGAATCCGAGTTGCCCTCGACGTATGTGCAGTACGAGGAATCGCCACGCGAGTATCGTCTGGGCAGCATCAATGCCGTGCTCAACGTGCATACCCGCGTCTCCGACCTGTTGAGCAATCCTTACGACCAGGTGCGTGAACAGCTCCGCATCCTGATCGAAAGCGTCAAGGAAAAGCAGGAAAGCGAGCTGATCAACAACGCCGACTACGGCTTGTTGCACAACGTCAGCGAGTCGCAGACCATCAAGACGCGCAAAGGCCCGCCGACGCCCGACGATCTGGACGAGTTGCTGACCAAGGTGTGGAAAGAGCCCTCCTTGTTCCTCGCTCACCCGCGCGCCATTGCCGCCTTTGGACGCGAGTGCACCCGCCGCGGTGTTCCTCCGCCGACAGTAACTCTCTTTGGAACGCCCTTCCTCACCTGGCGCGGCGTACCGCTGATTCCTTCCGACAAGTTAGCCGTTCGCAGCAAGGACCAGACCTCGAAGATCCTGTTGCTGCGCGTCGGCGAAAAGAAGCAGGGAGTCGTGGGCCTCTTCCAGCCTGGACTTCCCGGTGAGCAAAGCCCCGGCTTGTCGGTCCGTTTCATGGGCATCGATCAGCGCTCGCTCGCTTCCTATCTGGTGTCGCTCTACTGCTCGGCGGCCGTTCTCACTGACGATGCAATTGCCCTGCTCGATGGCGTAGAAGTGGGTCAATACCATGAGTACAAGTGATCCGTCGCTGCCTTTGACGACGCCGGACGCAGGCAATTGGGCCGCGGGATTCAGCGGGAGCAATGCATTTGCTCCCGGCTTGCCTTCTCCGGCCGAATTATCACGTCTGGCCAACGCGCTCTTCAACGCGCTGCCCGAAGAAAGTCAGCCGCCCGTAGTTACCGCGGCGAATACCGTGCTGCCTTCGAACTCTGCACAGACCGGCAATCCGTATGCCGCTGCGCCTGGCCCTACTGCGCCCGCCGTTCCGGGGCAGGTGGGAATCCTGGTGGACGAAGAACGCGCGCACCGGCCATTCGGATTTGTCGATACGCCGGATCGCAACATCGCGCCCGATCTGCGTTCGGCGACTGCTGCTCCGGAGTCGCCTGCAAGACCGGCGGTGCCCGGGGTCATTCCGCATCCTCCCTCGGTTCCGTCCTTCGGTTTCCTTCAGGATGCGCGCCCGATCTTCGTTCAACCCGAAAAAGAACCGCTCGAAGCACGCGCAGTGTCCACCGCAAGCGCTCCCTCTCCAGTTATGGAAACAGCGCTGCCCAGCGATGCGTCCTATGCAGCAATCCCTGCGTCACTTCTGCCGGACTTACAACTCGCGCAGAGCCCGCAGCCTCCCGCGCCCGCAATTCCAAGTGCGTTCGGAGTTGTGGATTCCGTCGTTCCCTCTTTCTCGTTCATAGAGGAAGCGCGTCCCATCTTCTCTGCGCAGCCAACGATTCCAGGACCTGTTCCAGCGGTCGTTGCGCAGTTATCGCCTTTCGCAGCGCCGCTGGATCGCAACGCGCCACAACTTCCCGGCACCGTGGCTCATGGGCCGGATCACAAGGCGCCGTCAACCTTCGATCCGGACAAACAGTCGCGTTCCCTTGAATCTTTCAACGGCGTGCCGGTTGTCGCTCCCGCGGAAGTCGATGAGGATTCAGTGGGCGATCTCGGCCTCTCTTCTTCTTCATTTGATGTGGAAGCGATTCGCCGCGACTTTCCCATCTTGCGCGAAGTCGTCAGCGGGCATCCGTTAATCTGGCTCGACAACGGCGCTACGACGCAGAAGCCACAATCGGTCATTGACCGCATCAGCTACTTCTACGAGCACGAGAATTCCAATGTGCATCGCGCTGCGCATGAACTGGCCGCGCGCTCCACCGACGCCTATGAAGCCGCGCGTGAAAAGGCGCGCCGCTTCCTCAACGCCGGTTCGACACGCGAGATTGTTTTTGTGCGCGGGGCAACAGAGGCCATCAACCTTGTTGCGCAAAGCTGGGGGCGTCGCAACATTCAAAAGGACGACGAGATTGTTGTCAGCTGGATGGAGCATCACGCCAACATCGTTCCCTGGCAGATGCTGTGTTCGGAAAAGGGTGCACGGCTGCGCGTGATCCCAGTCGATGACTCCGGACAGGTCCTGCTCGACGAATACGAAAAGCTGCTGGGACCAAAGACAAAGCTGGTTTCGATCACTCACGTTTCGAATGCTCTGGGTACGATCTTGCCGGTGCAGGAAATGGTGGAGGCCGCGCATCGGCACGGCGCACGCGTGCTGGTAGATGGTGCGCAAGCCGTCTCGCATATGCGCGTCGATGTGCAATCCATCAACTGCGACTTCTATGTCTTCAGCGGACACAAGGTGTTTGCTCCAACCGGCATCGGCGTTGTCTACGGCAAGTCGGAAGTGCTGGACAACATGCCTCCCTGGCAGGGCGGTGGCAACATGATCCAGGACGTCACTTTCGAGAAGACGCTCTATCAACCTCCGCCGCAGCGCTTTGAAGCTGGCACGGGCAACATCGCCGATGCCGTCGGGCTGGGCGCGGCGATTGATTACCTGGATCGCGTGGGCATTGCCAATGTCTCACGGCATGAACATATGCTGCTGACCTATGCAACGACCGCGCTGCTCAAGATCCCTGCCCTACGCATCATCGGCACGGCGAAGGAGAAGGCGGGCGTGCTCTCTTTCGTGATCGATGGTTTTCGCACGGAGGAGATCGGCGACTATCTCAACCGCAAGGGCATCGCCGTGCGTGGCGGTCATCACTGCGCGCAACCGATTCTGCGCCGCTTCGGGCTGGAGAGCACAGTGCGCGCGACGCTTGCGCTCTACAATACCTGCGAAGAGATCGATGCGCTCGTCGCAGCGTTGTGGGATCTTCGTCAGGGACGCGGTATCGGACTCGCCTAACAAACAATCTACAACAAAGAAGATGGCCAGCCTCTGCAAGGAGACTGGCCATTTTCTTCTTTGAAGAACCGACGACGCAACCGCTCAGTACTTGGGCAACGAAGTGTCAACCTTGTCCGCCCATGCCAGAATGCCGCCGGTAAGGTTTGTAACCCTCTTGAAGCCGGACTGGCGCAGAAAACTGACTGCCTTGGCGCTGCGCGCTCCGCTCTTGCAATGCACCACAATCTCGCGGCTCGAATCCAGTTCGTGCACGCGTTTGGGCAGATCGCCCAACGGGATGAGTTGTGCGCCAATATTGCAGATCTGGTACTCATGCGGCTCGCGCACATCGAGGACAAAGATGTCATCTCCGGCATCGAGGCGGCGTTTGAACTCCGCCACATCGATCACGGGAATCTTCGCGTCGCTCTTCGCCTCAGACTCTTCGCCCCTGATTCCGCAAAACTGGTTGTAGTCAATCAGTTCCTTGATCGTTGGATTCGTCCCGCAGATCGGGCACTCGGGGTTCTTGCGTATGCGCATCTCGCGGAAGCGCATGGCAAGCGCATCCACCAGCACCAGACGACCGATCAATGGTTCGCCCACACCCAGAATCAGTTTCACCACTTCCGTTGCCTGGATGACTCCGAGCAATCCGGGCAAAACGCCGAGCACGCCGCCTTCGGCGCACGAGGGAACCAGTCCCGGCGGTGGCGGCTCGGGATAAAGGCACCGGTAGCACGGACCATCTTCCCCACCGAAGATGCTCGCCTGTCCTTCGAAGCGGAAGATGGACGCATAAACATTGGGCTTGCCGCTGAGCACGGATGCGTCGTTGACGAGATACCGCGTGGCGAAGTTGTCGGTGCCGTCGGCAATGATGTCAAAGCCGCTGAAGATCTCCAGCGCATTCTGGCTGCTGAGATAAGTGTCAAATCGCTTGATCTCGACAAACGGATTGCTGGCCTTCAGCTTGTCGATTGCCGAATCCAGCTTGAGACGGCCAACGTCGGCTGTGTGGTGCAGCACCTGGCGTTGCAGGTTGGTGTAGTCCACTACGTCGAAATCCACCAGGCCCAGTGTTCCCACGCCTGCCGCTGTGAGATAAAGCGCCAGCGGAGAGCCAAGCCCGCCTGTTCCCACGCAGAGCACCCGCGCCGCCTTCAACTTCTTCTGCCCCTCCAGAGTAACCTCGGGCATGATCAGGTGCCGCGAGTAACGCAGGATTTCTTCGTTGCTCAAAGTTGCCTGACTACCATCTATCAATTCAGCCACAGCCGTCTTCCCCTTCCAAAACGTATGAATCGTTCTCTACTAAAGGCTGCGCCTTTTAGTGGCCGCCTGCGACCGAGGGCACAATCGAAATTGCATCCGTATCTTTCACCGGTGTCGCGTCCTTGTTCAGATATCGAATGTCCTCGTCGTTGACGTAGACATTGACAAACGAACGCAGTTTGCCCTCTTCGGAGAAGAGATGCTTGCGCAAATCCGGATGCTGCGTGATCAGATCGTTCAGTGCCTCGCCTACGGTCTGCGCGGAAACCTCAATAACTGATTTCTTTCCTGCGTAAGGGCGAAGCGGTGTGGGGATCAATACCTTGATGGACATGTTTTCCTCTCTTTCAATATTCGATGTCTTCGGTGCTGGATCACGCGGTGATGTCGAGCTCTTCGTCCTGGAATTGTTTGGATTCTTCATGGCCTTCGAGCAGGAATGAATTCGTAGTTGTGGCGCGGCCCTTTTCAATGCTGGTGATCACGTACGAGCATCCGGTCCAGTGCGCCTCGGCGAGATCGGTCGCAGACCACTGGGCCGGATGATCCGGATGCGAATGATAGAAACCCACGATGTCCTTTCCAGCAAGCGCCGCTTCTCTCTGGATGCGCACCAGCTCTGCGGGGCTGATGTGATAGCGGTTCTCCGGAGAATCGGTTCGTGTGTTTCCGCACGCAACGATTGACGTAACAGCCTTGTTGCCAACTTCGTCGAACTCGCCCAACAGCACTCCGCAGCACTCGAAGGGATATGTTTCTTCGCCAAACCTTCGGATCTGCTCGAGCACCGTGAATGGAATCTTCAGCGCCATACGAATTTTCTCCTCAGCCCTAATCCTTCTCAGTCCAGAAATGCTCGCTGAGATACTTGTCTCCGGAATCCGGGAAGATGGTCACGATGGTTGAACCCGCGGCGGCATTCTGCGCAATCCGCAATGCACCCACCAGTGCGGCGGCAGAGGAAACACCAACGAGCAAACCCTCTTCGCGCGCCAGTCTGCGAACCATGGCGTAGGCCGACTCCGTATCGATGCCCATTTCCGCGTCGGCAATCGAGGGGGCATAGATAGCGGGCACGATCGACGTCTCCATGTGCTTGGTTCCCTCAATCCCGTGAAAGGGAGAATCCGGTTGCAGCGAGATGCACTGGATTCGCGGATTCAATTCCTTCAAACGCCGCGCAGTACCAACAAATGTGCCGCTGGTCCCCAGGATGGCAGTGAAGTGCGTAACCCGTCCTTCGGTTTGCCGCCAAATCTCGTCTGCTGTGCCGTTGCTGAAATGCGCGCGCCAATTGGCTTCATTCGAATACTGATCCGCATAGTAATACTTCTCCGGCTCCGCGGCGATCATCGCGCGCGCCTTGCGAATCGCACCATCGGAACCTTCGCCGGGATCGGTGTAGACGATCGTTGCGCCGTATGCATTCAGAATGCGCTTGCGCTCCGCAGACACATTGGACGGCATGCACAGTGTAATCGGAATCTGGAAGGCCGCCCCCAGCATCGCGTAGGCAATTCCCGTGTTTCCGCTGGTGGAGTCGAGCAGCACCTTTCCGCCGTCCAGTTTGCCCAGGCGTAAAGCCTCTGTCACAATATTGGATGCGGCGCGGTCCTTGACCGATCCGCCCGGGTTCGCCCATTCTGCCTTACCTAGTACCGTTCTATTGTTTAACCCGCTGGTCACTCGCTCAAAACGCAGCAGGGGTGTGTTGCCTATGCGTTGCATTATGTGGAAGCCCAATGGATTCGTCATGTTTGTCCGGTCGTTCATCTTGATGCAGCAATTCAAATGAGAGGTTCATCTTTGAAGCGTAGAGCGGCGTTCGAGGTTCCGAACGCCGCCAGACGAGTCAAACCAGGCTGGTTAGAAGTTGAGTTTAGCGGCCAGCTGGATCTGGCGCTCGATGCGCTGGAAGGTGGGTTCGGATCCAGCCGAAGTAACGATTCCGATCGAACTGGTGCCCGCAGTAGCGCCAGGGTTGTTGAACTGAGGAGTGTTGAAGAGGTTGAAGAATTCCGCGCGAATCTGCAGATTCTTCCCCTCCGCGAGGCGCGTGTTCTTGAAGAAGGAGAAGTCGATGGTCTTTGTTCCGGGGCCTTCCAGAATATTGCGTCCCGAGTTGCCCCACTGACCTGCGGGAGCAGCTGAAAACGCCGCGGTGTTGAACCATTTCGCGAGGGTGCGCTGGTTGGAAGGAAGGGAGCCGTTGCCGACGCCGCTTGCCAGTTCGGCGCGCGGCGTGAGGCCATCGCCCACTCCGCTCGGCGAACCCACGGTGAACGGAAGACCGTCGAAGTAATTCAGAATGGTGTTCACCTGCCATCCCTGCACGAAGGTATTCAACCGGCCGGAAGCCTTGAAAGGAAGCAGGTAGTTGGCGCTGGCGACAAAGCGATTGGGAATATTCAGATCCGAGTTTCCGTAGTCCGAGCGGATGTTATACGGGTTCAGGATGCTGCCCGGGCTCCCCGTTCCTTCGTCCAGTGAGTGGCTGTAGGTGTACGAGGCGAGGAATCCCAAACCGTGCGCGCGACGCTCTGCCGTAACCTGCAATGCATCGTAGTTCGAGATCTGCCTGGTCTCAAGCTCGTTGATCTGCGCAAAGAACGGATAGGGGCGGTTTGCGGTGACGTTCGTGGTTCCGGGCGATCCGGCGTTGATGTCGCGCAGCGCGTCCAGGTGAATTCCGCGCGTCCCCACATATGCGACGGTGAAGACGGTCGAGTACGGAATCTGCTGCTCGATGCTCGCGTGCCACTGCTCGCTATAGGGAGTCTTGGCATTCGGATCCTGCGAGTACACCGGCAGGTTCGCGGGCAGCGCGTTCACAGAAGTGACCAGAGTGTGCGCATATCCGTTGGATGCATAGTTGAACGCCGCACCGTTGGTGGCCGCTCCGTACGTGGCGGAGTTATTGAATACCCAGTAGTCCAGCGCCGGAACGTTATTCGACAAGCCAGACGAGTTGGTGACGTTGGGCGCCGAGTAATAGAGACCGTAGCCGGTGTGGAAGACGGTCTTGTTTGTTATGCGATAGGCAAAGCCTGCGCGCGGTGCAAAGTTCAGGTTGTTGGCGTTTGCGCCGCTGCGTGAAATGCCGTTGGTTCCCACCTGTTCAAGCGTGGTGGTCGAGATGGAAGGAACAAAGTCGTACATCTTGTTGTTGACTTCGGTCCACGGCCAACCGAGGAAGTTCTCGTAGCGCAAGCCCAGGTTAAGGGTCAGGCGGCTGTTGACCTTGTAGTTGTCCTGAACATAGAAGGCTAGGTCACTCTGCCGGAAGCCGCGCGTGCCGTGGCCGTACGCATAGGCGCCGCTCTTCGGGGTTCCAAACAGAAGATCCGTCCATGCCAGTCCAGTGTAAGAAGTTCCGAAGGACTCGGTACCGTGCTCATCCGCAGTCTGGAACATGTCGTATTGCAGGCGAACGAATTCTATTCCCACATCCACCGAATGTTTGCCGTGCACAAGGTTGACGTTGTCGTCGGTCTGATAGTTGTTGGTGCCGATCTGCGTGGGACTGTTGCCGGCGTCGCCGATCGATGCACCGCCCGAGAACGACATCACCGGCAGTCCGTCCGAATTGGGATCACCGGATATCTCAACGCCCGGAATGCCAAGCTGCGTAGGGAGATTCTTGCCCGCATCCCAGTTCTGCGCGTTGACAAAGAAGCGCGACCAGCCGAAGCGAGCGGTGTTGATGATGGTTGGCGAGAAGATGTGCGTCTCGTTGAGAACGGTCTGATACGCCGGGTTCGTTGCAGGTCCGCAAATCACCGCGCCAACCAGCGGAACCGGGAGCACGCCCGGCTGACCGATGACATCCTTTGCCTGGCTGTAGCGCAGGAAGGCGCTGTCGGGCTCTGAGAACTTGTGGTCTACCTTTACATCGAATGCGTTTTCGTTGTCCGTCTTCACGGGGTTGAAGAGGAAGTTGGCTGCGGTGGTCTTTCCCGCGATGTTCGGCGACGCATATTTGTGATAAAAGTTCAGGATGTTTGCGCCGGTTGCATTGATATACGGATCGTTCAACGGAATGAAGTTGTTGGCGTACGCGACCGTGGTCTTGGGGTTCTTGATGGACCCGGCCGGATAGGCCGAGAAGTCGTAGCCGGTGCTGGTCAAGGTGAAATCAGGAACGGTTTCAACATCGGTCTGGCCTTGCACCAGACGCTGCCCGGAGTAGTCCGCAAAGAAGAAGGTTTTCGGGTTGGCCTGGTGATAGAAAAGAGGGCCGCCGAAGGTTGCGCCATATTCATTCTGCCGCAAGGGCGGCTTCACACTGGTGGCGAAGTAGTTCCTGGCGTTCAGGTCATCGTTGCGAAAGAACTCGAAGACTCCGCCGTGATACTTGTCCGTGCCAGACTTGAAGGCCAGGTTGATGGTGCCGCCGTTCCCGCGTCCGTACCGTGCATCGGCGTCCGTGGTTTCCTCGGAGAACGCCTGAATCGCATCGATCGGTGGGAAGATCACCACGGCAAGACCGTTGTGGTTTTCGTTGTCGCCGATACCGTCCAGCAGCAGGCGATTCTCCTGATAGCGAAGGCCGTTGAAGGCAAACGATGTGGATCCGCGCTGCTGTGTATAGGGAATGTTCGCGATTTGTGTCTGAGCCGGTACCGCGCCCGCGCCCAGGCCAACCAACTCCGCAAAATTGCGACCGTTCAAAGGCAGATCCTTCACCTGCTCTTCGGAGCGGAGGTTGGAGACGGAAGACGATTCCGTTTCCAGCAACTCTCCGGCGGCCTGCACTTCAACTGTCTCCGCGGCAGTGCCAACCTTCAGATCCGCATCCGCTGAAACACGATGCCCCACTTCCAGGCGAACGTGCTCCACTTCCGTGCTGAATCCAGGCGACTCAATCTCGACGCTGTAGTTGCCCGGATTCAGAGGCGGAGAAACAAATATTCCTTGCGAGTCGGTCGCTGTTTTGGTCGTCAGGCCGGTGCCGTCATTGCGCACCGTCACATGCGCCTTCTGAATGATGGCTCCCGTGTTATCGCGCACAACGCCTGTAATGACGCCGGTTTCAACGATCTGAGCGGAGAGGACCGACGCGAGGGCGAGACCCAACCCGGTAAGCGAGAGAGCGAAAATGTTTCGCTTTAGAATCTGTCGAAGCGGGAAAGAAACGATGGACATACTTGCCTCCGAAAATGCGATCTGCCTGAATTCCAAGGCGGACGGCAAAGAAAATGGTCCACGACCTGTCGTCGTGGACCATGGCAAAGCGCATGACAGCGCAGTTGCACTAGATAGGTTCGATGCTCCTGTCCACGACGCAGGGCGCATCCTTCACGGATGTCTGTGTGCTGCGACAACAACGCGCCTGCGTGTGGAGGTTCAGTCGGGTTCTGTTCATGTCAGTCTTCCTGTTCATTGAGGTGAGATCCAAGTCTCAATTCGATCTTCGCGTATTACACGCGACAGAACGTACGGCGGGAGTAAACCCAGCGAGAGCACGGTTCTTCCTGCATCGCATCCGGTTCATCGAATTTGAAGGGAATGAGCGGGGTATGCGGGAGTCAACAACACGAACGACGGGGAGTCGCCGCATGCGCAGACACAAAGGATGTCGGGATGGACTTGAACTCCTGCATGAATTGTATTTGGCCACAATGCCGATTTCATGTCAAGTCCGGCACTTGAATATCCCGGCGCGTTCGAAAAAAAACATCGCATCCAGCTTGACACCGTTTCAATCGCCCTGCATTATCAAAACAGTTCCTGACTCTGAACGGGAAAGCTTTCGCAAAGGATTTTGCAACTGATGTTCCATCGTCTTACATCCCGCGGTTGTTGTTGCCCTGTCGTTTCACCGGCAGACGAGCAGCCTCGTGGGATTGCGGCAAAGATGCGGATGTAGTTTTCGCCTCGCCTGAATCTTCGCAACCCCGGCCCACGAGCCTCTGCTTCGTGGGCTTTTTCATTGGGCGTTACGCCCGCGTTGCGATTCAGAAAGAGAGCTGCATTCCAATGAAGCCGATTCACATCATGGCCAAGCCACATGGCCCCATCTGCAATCTCAATTGCACTTACTGCTACTACCTGGAGAAGGAGAATCTCTACGCGGGCAGCGGCCGTGAGTACAGGATGGCCGATGATGTGTTGGAAAACTATATTCGCCAGTACATTCAGGCGCAGCCGGATCAGCACGTCAGCTTCGCCTGGCAAGGCGGCGAGCCGACGCTGCTCGGCATTCCGTTCTTCGAGCGCGTAATCGAACTGCAGAAGAAATATGCAAACGGCAAGATCGTCGACAACGCCTTTCAAACCAACGGTACGTTGCTCGACGATGCTTGGGGCGAGTTCCTGGCGCGCAACAAGTTCCTGATCGGACTTTCCGTCGATGGTCCGGAAGAGATTCACGATGCGTACCGCCTGGACAAGGGCGGCAAGCCGACATTTGCCCGCGTGATGCGTGGCCTCGGCATCCTCAAGAAGCACGGTGTCGAATTCAACACGCTCACCGTGATCAACCGAAAGAATTCTTATCGCGCGCTCGATGTCTACCGATTTCTCAAGGAGATCGGCAGCAAATACCTGCAGTTCATCCCCATCGTGGAGCAGCTTGCCAAGGATCCGGATCCCAACGGATTGGTGCTTCTCAAGCCTTATTCCCGGCAGGCATCTGAAGTTTCCGAATGGTCGGTGGAGCCGCTGCAGTTCGGCAGGTTCCTGCAGCAGATCTTCGATGAATGGGTGACCCGCGATGTGGGCCGCGTCTATGTGCAGGCCTTCGATGTAGCACTGGAGTCGTGGTACGGCGTGCCGCAATCGCTCTGCGTCTTTGCGCCCACCTGCGGTTCCGCATTGGTCGTAGAGCACAATGGCGATCTCTACTCCTGCGATCATTTTGTCTACCCCGAGAACAAGTTGGGCAATCTGATGAAGCAGTCGCTGGCGACGCTGGCCGACTCACCGCAACAGAAGCGCTTCGGCGCTGCCAAAGCGGCGGGACTGGTAAAGGACTGCGTGGAGTGCGATGTGCGCTTCGCCTGCAACGGGGAGTGCCCCAAGCATCGCTTCACCCAAGCTGCGTCCGGCGAGTACGGGCTGAATTACCTCTGCGCGGGCTACAAGCACTTCTTCCACCACATCGACCCGTACATGAAGTTCATGGCCGAAGAACTCAAGCAGAATCGGCCCCCGGCGCGGGTGATGGAGTGGGCGCGAAGCCGTGGGCCTGAGAGCTTCGGCGCAATCACGAGGGAGGTCCGTCATGCACGCACTCTCGTGTAGCAAACGCTCTTGTTGTTGACCCCGTCCTGATCCCCTCATTTGGAGTTGCTGCGTCGACTGCGCGCTGAAGAGCGTGCGGCCCAGCCTGTTCTTTGTCGTTACTCGAATTGAATTTATTCCGGAGAATTGAAATGAAGATTACCCAACAAGTTGGATTGCTGCTCAGTGGAACCATGGCTCTTAGCCCGTGGTCGTCCGCATGGGCTGGCCAGAATGAATCAAAGACCTCCTGGCCCACCGCTCCTGTTCACCAAACCACCGAGCAGGGCTGGCCCGAATCGCCCAAAGCTCCAGCAGGCGCGCCCAACGTCGTGTTGATTCTGCTCGACGATGTGGGCTTCGGAGCTACCAGCACGCTAGGCGGGCCGGTTCAAACCCCGACCTTCGACCGGCTTGCACAGAATGGCCTACTCTATAACTCGTTCCACATGAACGCCCTCTGCTCGCCCACGCGCGCTGCGTTGCTCACCGGGCGCAACAATCATCAAGTTGGCTTCGGCTCCATTGCCGAGTGGTCTGCGCCCTACTCCGGCTATAACACTGTCATTCCCAAGAGCGCTGCGACCATCGCCGAAGTCCTCAAGGAGAACGGCTACAGCACATCGGCCTACGGCAAGTGGCACAACACGCCTCTGTGGCAGGTCACTCCTGCAGGTCCATTCGATCATTGGCCAACCGGACTCGGCTTTGAGCATTTTTATGGTTTCAACCAGGCCGCCGACAGCCAATACTATCCGCGCATCTTCAACGACGTCACGCCGGTTGAGCCTTCGAAGACTCCGCAGGAGGGATATCACTTCACTACCGATATCACCGACAACGCCATCAAGTGGCTGCATCAGCATGACGCTGTAGCCAAAGACAAGCCGTTCTTTGTCTACTACGCCACGGGCGCGACACACACTCCGCATCATGTAGACAAGAAGTGGATTGAAAAGTACAAGGGAAAGTTCGACCAGGGCTGGGATGCAATTCGTCAGCAGGCCTTTGAACGGCAGAAGAAGCTGGGAGTGATTCCAGCCAACGCGGAGTTCACTGCGCGCCCCGACAGTTTGCCCTCGTGGGAGTCGCTTACGCCCCGGCAGAGGCACTTGCTGGCACACGAAGCAGAAGTGTACGCGGGCTTTCTGGAGCAGACCGATTACGAAGTGGGTCGCCTGCTCGACGCCATCAAGGAAGAAGGCAAAGCCGACAACACGATCGTGCTCACCATCATCGGCGATAACGGCGCAAGCGCCGAAGGTGGACTGGACGGCACCGATGCCCGCGACGTCAATGGCAACAAGAAGACCATTGAAGACCGCGAGAACGTCTACGACCTGCTGGGAAGTGAACTCTACTACAATCATTACGCAGCCTCGTGGGCCTGGGCGCTGAATTCGCCCTTCGTTGGCACCAAGCAGGATGCTTCGCACCTGGGCGGCACTACGGATCCGCTGATCATCACCTGGCCCGGACACATCAAGGATGCGGGCGGAGTGCGCAGCCAGTTCTCCCATGTGAACGACATTGCGGCCACCATCTACGAGTTGACCGGAGCCAAATTCCCGGACGAAGTCGACGGCGTCAAGCAGATTCCGCTCGAAGGCAAGAGCCTTGTCTACACCTTCGACAATGCGCAGGCGCCCACGCGGCATACGCTTCAGTACTTCACCACCAGCGGCAATCGCGCCATCTACAAGGACGGATGGTGGGCAGGTGATCGCTTCCAGTGGACATGGGAAACCTCCTACGGAATCTCCGGACCGGGCAAGGACGACAAGAGCATCGATGTTCGCCCCTGGGAGCTTTACAACCTGAACGACGACTTCAGCCAGGCGCATAACCTCGCCGACAAGTATCCCGAGAAACTCAAAGAGCTGATCAAGGTATTCGATGCGGAGGCCACGCGGAATCATGCGTATCCCATCCTGCCCGGCCGGGTGCTGAATCCGGAGAGCCCTTCTCTCAATAAAGCAGTTTTCAAATATCGCAGCGGTGTGGACCGCCTCAACGCATATTCCGCGCCGAGCTTGACCGGTCGTCCCTACACGATCAGCGCCGATGTCGAGATTCCGGTCGGTGAGAAAGCCAGCGGCGTGATCCTCGCGCAGGGCGGCGAGTTGGGCGGCGTATCGCTCTTCGTCAAGGACGACATCGTCTACTTCGAGATCAACGCTTACACCGCGCGCTCAGGACAGTTGGTGGCAACGGATCCGCTGAAGCCCGGGAAATCGCATATCGAATTGGCGGTCAGTCCGAGCGATGCAACCGCGATCAACGATAACCCGTTTGTCGGGCGCAAGCCCGCGGCTGGCGATGCGGTGCTCAAGGTGAATGGACAGCCCGCTGGTCAGGCTCACTTCCTCAACGTCAACATCGCTCCCGGTGAAACGCTCGACATCGGAAGCGATCTCGGCTCGCCCGTGAGCCCCGATTACAAATCTCCCAACCGCTTCACAGGAAAACTCGATCTGGTCACTATCGAACTCAAGTGATCTCGGTTTTTCGCTATCCACGCCTAATCCGGCGCAACGCTCGCTGCGCCGGAGTTCAAAAATAACTCAAGAGAAGGAATAACCCCAGTCATCTCTGCATGACTTGCAACACCAGGAGTTCCATGAACGAGAAGAACGTATTGAACGCGCTGACATCAGCGTTAATCCTTGCGGTGGGTGCGCATCTCCCATTGCATGCCCAGGCAACGCAGCCATACCAGGGAGTGGTCGGCAGAACTCTGGCCGAGTCAAAGGAATGGTGGCCTGAGCCTGTAAAAGCGCCTGCAGGCGCACCCAACGTGGTGTGGATTCTGATCGACGATGTGGGCTTTGGTGCTGCCGGAACCTTCGGTGGACTTATCCAGACTCCCACCTTCGACAGTCTGGCCAGCGATGGTTTGCGCTACACGAATTTCCATACAACTGCGATCTGCGCGCCAACCCGAGCGGCTCTGCTGACGGGTCGCAACAGCGCATCGGTACACGAATCCGGATTCTCGCACACCATCCTCTCTGCCGGATTCCCCGGATGGGATGGACGCACGCCTGCGACAGCCGGTACCATTGCCGAGATTCTGCGAGACAACGGCTACAACACCTTTGCGGTGGGGAAGTACGGTGTAACTCCCGATGAAGAAGCGACCGACGCAGGACCGTTCGATCACTGGCCAACCGGAAAGGGCTTCGACCACTTCTTCGGATTCCTAGGTTCGCAAACCGACCAATACAGGCCGGACCTCGTGGAGGATCAGGCGCACGTTCGTCCCGATGGCCGCCACTTGAGCGCGCAGATCACCGACAAGGCGATCTTCTACATCGACCGCCAAAGGAAGGTCGCGCCGAACAAGCCGTTCTTCCTCTACTACGCGCCCGGCGCAACGCATGCTCCGCACCAGGTTGATAGATATTGGAGCGATCAATACAAGGGCAAATTCGACAAGGGATGGGATGCATATCGCGAGGAAGTCTTCGAGCGGCAGAAGAAACTCGGCGTGATTCCTGCCGACGCGGTACTTCCCGATCGCAACCCGGACATCAAGGCCTGGGACAAGCTGACGCCGGAAGAGCAGAAGCTCTACGCACGGTTCATGGAAGTGTATGCGGGCTATCTGACTTACACGGATTATGAAATCGGCCGTTTGATCGACCATCTGAAAGAGGCTCATCAACTGGACAATACACTCGTATTCATTTCGATCGGCGACAACGGCGCTAGCAAGGAAGGCACGCTGAACGGAGATATCGATCGGTCAATTCTGGCTAAAAACATTTCAGAGAAAGAGAACATCGAATATAACCTCAGCAAGATTGGCGAGATCGGCACCGCTCAGGCCACCGAAGGGAACTATCCGCTCGGCTGGGCGCAGGCCGCGAACACACCGTTCAAGTTCTGGAAAGAGGATGCGAACAGCGAAGGCGGAACGCACAATCCGCTCATCGCCTTCTGGCCGAAAGGTATCAAGGACAAGGGCGGGATTCGCACCCAATACAGCCATGTGATTGACCTGCTTCCGACGACTCTCGATTTGATTGGTATCAAGGCTCCCGAAGAGATTCGCGGCATCAAGCAGCAGCCCATTGAAGGAACATCATTGGCCTACTCAATTGACAATGCCAGTGCGCCCACACGTCACACGCTGCAGTATTACTACATCTACGGCTCGCGGTCGATTTACGACAAAGGATGGAAGGCCGAGCTGCCCTATCCGAACGCAGCTCTCACCGGAAATGCCGCGAGCAACAAGCCGTTCGATGAAAATGCCTGGGAACTCTACAACCTGAATGAGGACTACACAGAGCGCATTGACCTGGCCAAAAAGTATCCCGAAAAACTGGCGCAGCTCAAGGCCGAATTCGAAGAGCAGGCCAAGGCACACAATCTCTATCCCTACATCACCTGGGACGATGTCGTGAATGCGCGCATTCACCGCACCAAGGGATCCAAGCCGTTCCTTGAACAGGTTAGGGATGTAACCAAGGCTGGCGAGAACCAGTAGTTGTTGGATCTTTCTCACTCGCTCCTGCTCGCCGTCCAACCATGGCGGGCAGGAGCACCACCGCATTCTCGTATTTGGGTTCAACTGCTGTTGATTGCCGCGTTCAGCAGAAATGGAGATCGCCATGTTTTACAGGATTCCCACCAACCTGTCTGCCGAGCTTGAAGAACTGGATTCCTACATTGCACGCTATCAGCAAGGCCAAATCGATGCCGCAGCACTGAAGGTGCGCCGCGTTCCCTTCGGTTGCTACGAACAGCGCCTGGACGGCAGTTTCATGGTACGCGTCCGCACCACCGGAGGCGCGCTTACGCCACTTCAGCTGCGTGCGATTGCCGAAATCTCTTCGCGCCATGGCAGCGATGCAATCCACATCACCACCCGGCAAGAGTTTCAGATTCACGACGTCTCTTTGGAGAATGTTCTTCCCGTGATGCGTGAGCTGCTTCAAGCCGGTCTGGCAGCACGCGGCGGAGGAGGCAACACCGTGCGCAATGTTCTTGTTTCGCGGGACGCGGGTGTGGCAATTGAAGAGGCCTTTGATCCAAGCCCCTATGCCTTCGCGCTGACCAGCAGGTTGATTGCGGAGTCGGATTCCTGGTTGCTGCCGCGCAAGTTCAAGATCGCTTTCTCCAATTCCGGCGCGGACACCTCCTACGCCGAGTTCAATGATCTCGGATTTGTCGCCCAGGTTCAAAATGGACAGAAGGGCTTCCGCGTCTATATTGCCGGCGGTCTCGGCTCCAAGCCTGCGGTCGGTCATCTGCTGCACGAGTTCATTCCCGCTGAGGATCTCTATCTTGTAGCCAGCGCCGTGAAGCGCCTCTTTGATAAACATGGTAACCGCAAGAACCGCAATGAAGCCCGCTTGCGATTTCTTTGGAAATCTCTCGGAGAGCAGCGTTTTGTAGAGCTGTATCAAGAGGAGTTGCAACTCGCTCGCAGCGTGCAGCCAGCGCGTTTGCTGACTGAGGAACTGCCGCAAACCAGCGCGACTCCCTCGTTCGCCCCGGTGCAGGATTATTCCGAAGAGTTTTATCGCTGGAAGGATCGCTACGTCGAGAACCAGAGACAATCCGATCTGGTCTCCGTGCGTGTTCCTGTCTTCCTCGGCAATCTGCTGAATGCACATGCCATTCGACTGGCCGAGTTTCTGGCGTCCTTCGGTGACCATTCAGTGCGCGCTTCCTTCGGCCAGAACCTGCGCTTACGCAACATTCCCAGGAGCTATCTGCCGAACGTCTACCATCTCGTGCGCGAGGTATCAGGGCTTTCTTCCGGCCCGCGTCTTCTTGGCGAATCCATTGCTTGTACGGGCGCAGACACTTGCCGACTGGGTATCTGTCTTTCCAAAGGCGCTCTATCCGCCACCGAAGATCGCCTGAAAAGATCTTCGCTCGATCTTGACCAGCTTGCCGAGTTCCGCATCAACTTTTCGGGTTGTCCAAACACCTGCGGCCAACATATGCTCGCCGACCTCGGCTTCTACGGAAATGTCGGCCGCAGCGGACAAACCATGTTCCCCGCTTACAAGATTGTTGCGGGAGCGGAAATCGGCAATGGCAAGGCCCGTCTGGCCAAGCCGATTGCCCGTGTCAGTGCACGCGACCTTCCAGAATTTGTGCACGATGCGTTGCAGTTATGGCTCAGAAAGAAGAGTGAATACGCGTCTTTTGCCGCCTTTGTAGATGGAGACGGCGAACAGGAACTTCGCCGCATCGCAGAGCGCTTCAGCGACATTCCGTCCTTCAGAGAAGACAGCAGCCACTACTTCGACTGGGGCGCAAAGGAATCGTTTTCGCTGGTTGGCCGGGGCGTTGGCGAGTGCTCTGCCGGCTTGTTCGACCTCATCGAGGTTGATCTCAACAGTGCCCGCCAGTTGCGCGAGGAATATCGCGGTGGCGACTTCCAGGGCGACAATCCGCTGTATGCCATCAGCCTGCGCAGTGCCCGCGCATTGCTTATCACGCGCGGCATAGAAGCGCAGACAGACGCCGCGGTCTTTGAGAACTTCGCGAAGCACTTCGTCGAGGCCGGGTTGATCGACAAACGCTTTGTCAGCGTGATCGAGAACGCGAAGCACAGGAATGCTGAGGGCCTCATCCAATTGGAGGAAGAGGTCTTCGCGCTGCTCGCTGCGGTCGAGGCTCTTTATCGAAGCATGGACAACTCGCTCAGGTTCCCGGCAGAGGCGGCATCGGTTCGATAGGCAATTGGCCCGGCATTGCCAAAAAGCCAGGCAGTTGCCTCGCTTCAAGGCGTCAAGTCGGGATTGCGAAGTGTTTCCTTGGGCCCCAAAGAGTCCTCCAACTCCTGCCGGAGTCGGGGGACTCGCCGTTTTCGTCGCCCCGCTCTCTTTTTTGCAGAATTCCCGAAACAGTCCACTTGTGCAGGAGCAGAGAGGCCGCTCGTAGACAATCCTCCATGAATTCGGGTACATTGCAGGGTCAGAGATTGCCGCAATGATATGCGCCTGAAGCCGAGGGAGGGGAAATCATGCCGACGGCCCGGTTGCTGGCCCGATGTCGTTCTTCCCGATGTTGTCGGTCCATTCGATGTTGCCTCGCCGCCGTGTCTTTGCTTCAACTTGCTGCGATATTCCTGCCAACTGCAATCACGGCGCAAAGTTCTGGAGCAAAAGGCCTGGTCAAGTTTCAGCTAAGGGATAAATACCTGATCGTGGTTCAGGCCACGGTGAATGGCGCAGGGCCATACAGCTTTTTGCTCGATACCGGTTCGACGCATACTGTGATCGATCCCAGCCTCGCTCGCCGGTTGCAGGTCCCGATCATCGGAGAGGCCGCGCTCACCACTGTTTCGGATGTACATAAAGACCAGTTGGCGCGCCTGCGCGAGATTCGGGTGGGCGACTCCGCCGTCTCCGAGTTGGGAGCCGTCGTTGACCGGATGGATCAGGTCAAGCTCAAGGCCCCGGGGGTTCAGGGCGTACTCGGCGAAGATTTTCTCTCCCAGTTTGATTTCCTCATCGATTACAAAAAGCATGAGTTGCACTTTGACCCGGCCGCGCCTGCTGGGGAACGATGGAGAATCGAGACAATGGGCCAATATCACGGCCAGCCTACCACTAACCGTTTGCTGATCGAGACCGAATTTTTCGAAGCGAGCGGTGGTGGCAATGCTGCCAGACTTCAGTTGCAGTTGGACACCGGCGCCCACGTGCCCGAACTCTTTCCCGTGCGACAAGATGCCTTTTCGACCCAGCCCTGGGCTGGTTCCATGGCATTTACCAGCGGAACGAACGACACTGTCGTCCATCCCCACACCGCTATCAGAGTCGGCACAACCATGGTCAGGGATGTGGATGTGGTGCAGTCCCGCCGCGGGGTGGCCTTCGATGCAGTGGGCCTCTTGCCCGCATCAATTTTCCACAGCATCTATATTAGTCACTCGGGTGGGTTTGTGGTATTCAACCCTGCCGAATAGCGGCGCGGTCGGCTCGAGTCGTTCAGTGGTCAAGAATCTGTCACTCAGCCAGAATTCCAGCAAGGTCAAACTCATTGTCATGAGCAGCCACCGCCCGGGCTGGTCAGCGAAACGGATTTCCTTGCGTCCCTACCATGGTGGCCACTCAATTTGCAAAGCGGCGGGCAAATGCAGAGGAGTGTTCAGCCGATTGAGCCTGACGCTTTGACAGTCGTGGCACAGCCGGCGCAAGGTTGGCTACTTTGATACCGCGTTCGGATCACCACACCATCTTCAAGCGTTGGATGCGCGACTACAAGTGCAAGTAGCGGTCCGCTCCATAGACGAGGCCAAGAGTGAGCAGCGCAATGAAAATCTCGCCGATAGCTCCTACCGCAAAAGGCCGCCATCCTTGCTTCCCGAGTTCTCGAAGGCCGGTGCGCAGGCCGACTCCGGCAAAGGTCAGCAGGAAGGCCCAGCGTGAAAGGTTGGCCAGACTGGTTAACTGTGGCTTGGCAAAGAAGCCCAACGTAGCCAGCAGAGAAATCAAGAGAAATCCAAGCACAAACTTTGGGAATTTGCGCCACAGAAAGGCTGCCTTGTTGCCGACTTCCTGCGCCTGTCCTCGGGATGACCAATAAATTGCATAGCCCAGCACAATGAATCCGATGAGAGCATTGCGTGTGGTCTTGGCCAGCACGGCAACCTTGCCCGCGGAGTCGGAGTAAAGCGCGCCAGCGGCAGTCGCTTCAGCAGTGTTGTCCACAGCCAGTCCGGCCCACAGTCCATATGCCTTGTCGCTCAGATGCAGCGAGTGGCCGATCAGAGGGAAAGTGAAGAGTGAAATCGCACCAAGTGCAAGAATTGCAGCGATGGCGTAGGACGCGTCTTCATCGTCGGCGTCGATGGCAGGCTTGGCGGCGATGATGGCAGAAACGCCGCATATCGATGAGCCTACGGCCAGCAGCGATACGAGCTTGGGATTGAGATTGAATGCGCGGCCGAGAACGTGCATGAAGATGAGCGAAAGCGTGATGGCAACCGCAACAAGCAGAAGCGAGATGCCTCCCAGGTGAAGCACATCGCCAAGCAGGAAGCGCGAACCGAGAAGAACAATTCCCGCCTTCAGCCAGAACTCGTAGGTAGCGACGCCGGGCTGAAAGATGCGCGGGATGCCAACAGTATTCGCGATCAGCAATCCAATCACGATCGCCCAGAGAACATACTCGATGTTGGGAAACGTGATGTGGTTTGACTTGGTATAGGCGCCAATGGACTGTTCGATGATCTTCCCTGAGTATCCAACAGCGGCCAGCAGGAGCAGGCCGGGGATAAGCAAGACAATGCGCTGAACGAGACCAGGATGGCTCTCCAGATGTGGAGAAGAAGTCGTGGCTGGGGATGTGGTAGCGGACATTATGATCTCCATGACAAATTGATTTCGTCGGACGTTAGGCAAGGTCCTTCAGTCAGAGAAATGACAAGGCTGGTTGCACCGCTTTGCTTCTTCGCCAACACCAGATCGGGCTAAGTGTGCAGCCGAACTCTTTCAGCGGTAGAGCATCACCATTTCACAGGTGGAATCAGGTTGAGGCGAACCAGCAGTGCCGCGCCGAGCGCAAGAGCCACGGCAATTGTGTCGAGCGAAATGCCTCGTACAAGACGACTGACGGCATTCGACATCTCTATCCTCCGGGGATTCGATTTCTATCTCTGGCAAAATCTGGAGCGCCGAGCGGGAATCGAACCCGCGTGTACAGGTTTTGCAGACCTGCGCGTTAGCCACTTCGCCATCGGCGCTTTTGGAACACTTACCCCTGACAGTGCGATCTGAAAATTGACAGCCAGCCGCAAAAACAAAAAACCCACCACGCCTGCTGGCGGGTGGGTCGTCTGGATTCAGGATTCTGTTTCGGAATCTATCCCAGCGAACACGCCCGCGCACGGCAGCTCTGACAGCTGCACAGACACATCGCGGGAGTGAAGAAATGAGCCATTGGATTCCTGAAACGCCGAGCGCCAACTCAAGGAGAACTCGGCGAATGTTGGTAGCCTAAATCGATATCTGACGCGTGTCAAGCGATTCTGTGAATTTGCAGGCACCTTTCATGCCAATCAAATCAATATTTGCGTTCACCGCTTGAACCGTGCTCACGCAGATGAACAAGATGCTTGTAGCCCTGGTGCGCGGGATCCTTTGCGATGGCTTCGCGCTCTTCCGTGTAGGCGCGCACATCGGAGCTGCCGCATAGTCTGCGGCCTCGCCCTTCGAGTATTGAGCTTGCTAGCAGGAATAGAGAGATATTGATCTCGATCGGACCTCAGGTTGTTCATCGTCCGAATTGGGTGTACCCAACCCGGACATCTAGCAATTGACAGTCCAAGTGTAATTTTCCGTCCAGATGAAGTCCCTGCTTCATTTACTGACATCCTCAATACAACTCCATAGAATTCAATCTGACATTCTGGACGCATCTTGGCAACGATAAGCGGTTTTATCGTGGCCTAGCCACTTGGTAGGCTAACTGGCCATCAACAGATCCAGTCCTGGCACCCCGCGTCAGCTTTCTTGGTGGACCAGTTGAGGTGTGCGGTCAGTGTTCCACGATGTGCAAGCCATGCACCTTGCCGTTTGCTGGAGAGTGCCATGCTTTGTCCCAGACGGATCTGCTTTCTTCTTCGGATCGCGGCCGTCACAGTCGACGGGTCAAATGGGAAGCGGAAAATGAGTCATGTTCCCGCCTTTTCAGCGTTTTTACACCGGAAAACCAACGCGAAGATGACTTGAACGAAGCAACTGCAGCGGCGGGCGCATTCCCGTGCGGCTGACCCGCATTTGAGCCTGCCGGGGTAGTTTTGTTCGCAGAGAAGGATGATTCTCTGTGAACCAACTACGTCAGCTCATGCTTGAAGGGGTGCAGCGCCGCAACTTCGCCGCCACAACCATTAGCACAACGGCTTCATCTGATCGATTCTATCCAATCGTCTCCCTTTCACCCCTGAGTAGATTCGACCACGCCACCCATGCCACAAAAAAGGAGTCTGCGAAGGCGACATTATGCGCCAAACAGGTCACAAATCGTCCGAGATGCTTGCCAAGTACATCCGCATCGGCGAGATGTTTACCCGCTACTCCGGCGCCGAGCTCGGCATCTGACATCTGAGAAAAAGAGCTTCACCGCGACCGTGTGAAGAAGTTCGACTTTGAAAAACCTGCCGTGGAAGGAGGGTTTTCGAAGCCCCTCGTCAATCGCCGTATACCTGAACTGCCGGATGCCATCCCGGCAGGCTTGAACCAGAATTCGTTCGAGCAAACGGTGGTGAGCGCGCTCAAGCAACAGATTTGCTAGAAGTGTGAGAGCGTTCGAACTCGGTGGTTGTGTCAGGGATTCTTCCTCGCGTGGCGAAACGTTCTGTACGAATATGGTGCGGAGGACTGTGGGGGATTTTGGGGGGACCCTGAAGGCAAAACGAGGGTAGAGTAGGGCAAAATGGACTATGGGAAAGTAGAGGTAACCGGTGTATATAGAGTAGGTTATGGCAAATACGGGTACAGGGGAGTAATGGGCCGGAACGGCCTTCTAAGCCGGGGGTTGTGGGTTCGATTCCCGCCTCGCCCACCAATTTAGAATCAATAGTTTAACGGTTACCGAGAGTAGCGGCATCGCAAGTGGTCACAAATCACCTTCCGAGTACTATGGGGGAAGTCTGTAGGGCCCTGCGTCAAATGGACCGAACAGCACGGCTTCCCAGGGGCAGTCCGAAAGAATAAGTGCGGATGGTTGTGGCGGCGAAGCTGCGGCGCTGCAACTCCTCAAGCATGAGCTGACGTTGTTGGTTCACGGAGAGTTCCTTTTCTACGAACCAAGCTACCCCGGCAGCCTCAAATGCTGGTCAGCCACACGCGGATGCGTCCGTCGCCGCAGCGGCTTGGTTCAAGTTGCCCTTTCGGAGGTGACTTCCTGGCTGGTAACATTCCCGCTATGAATAAAATTGCGCCATTTCTCTGGTTCAACGACAACGCCGAAGAGGCTGCCGAGTTTTATCTGAGTGTTTTTCCGCACGCTCGACGCCTCGATGAATTACGTTCCAAAGGCGTCGGTCCGTGGCCCGTAGGCAAGATTGCCACAATCACCATCGAGCTTGAGGGCCAGGAGATGGTCTTCCTCAACGGCGGCCCCGCGCATCAGCTCAATCCAGCCTTTTCGTTCTTCGTCCGCTGTGACTCCCAGGAAGAGATCGACAGCTACTGGGGCAAATTGATTGAAGGAGGCAAACCGATGGCCTGCGGCTGGCTCACTGACCGTTTCGGCCTCTGCTGGCAGATCGTGCCACGCAATATCGGCGAGTTGATCAGTCACCCCAAGGCCATGGAAGCCATGATGGGAATGATTAAAATGAACCTACCCGCACTGGAAGCTGCCGCCCGCGGGAACTGAGCACCTTCTCCAGCCTTTTCCAGTCAGAACCTTTGCTGGTTTGGTACTGGTGCTGGATGTCGGCTGCGACTCTCCGTTTCTCGACAGCTCAGGTTCGAACTGGCAATGGCAACACTGATTTCGCGCCCACGACACGGTGGGGGGGCTCCAGTCGCAAACGGCGTTTTCGGGGAGCTACGATCTGCATGCTAAGGCGCGGGTCTTCGATCAAAAGCCGAGCGAGCCCGCTCGACCTCGTCAAGATGCTGCTCTGCCCACATCCAGACTCCGCAGAAGGCAGCCCCCAAGCTGAGACCCAATTTAGTGAGCTTGTACTCGACCTTCGGAGGGACGACAGGATGCACCGTGCGCGCAATCAGGCCTTCACGCTCCATCGAACGAAGGGTTTGCGTAAGCATCTTGTAGCTGATTCCCGGAACCTGCTCGCTCAGCCGCGTGAACCGCAGTTCCCCGCGCTCAGTAAGCACTTCGAGTATCAGCATTGTCCATTTGTCGGCAACGCGACCAATCAGCTCAGTGACTAATGCCTCTACGCGCGGGTCGGTTAGTTCTTGTGAGTCACAGCTTTCGTAGGCCTGAAGAGAGGCAATTTGCTCTTTCGATAGCTTCAATTTGCCTGTCACTATTACACTCTCCATTTGGTGCATATTGAACTCTCAAGTGCCTTCTTCCCGAAAGAGAGTGGCATGTCTATAGTGACACACAGGGGCGGCTCTGCATAGGGCTGGCATACAGCGCCCAGGGAGGGTAAATGAAACTCGAAGGAAGAACAATTCTGATTACTGGCGGCACAAGCGGCATTGGCTTCGAAATGGCCAAGCAACTCATCGCACGTCGCAACACTGTCCTCATAACAGGCCGCGACCAGCGAAGGCTGGAAGAGGCGAAGTCTGCTTTGCCTGGCGTAATCACCTTTCAGAGCGACGCAAGCAAGCCGGAGGACATCCACTCCCTGCTACAACGGGTCACAGCAGAATTCCCGGCGTGTGACACGCTGTTCAACAACGCAGGCATCATGCGGAATCTCAACATGAACGAGCCGCGTTCGCTGAGGGATGTGACGCGAGAACTCGACCTCAACCTCAATGGACCGGTACAGATGGTGCAGGGATTTCTCCCACACCTCAAGAGCAGACCGGATGCCCTAATTGTGAACGTGTCGTCGGGATTGGCCTTTGTCCCGTTTCCGCTTTCCCCGATTTACAGCGCAGCCAAAGCCGGTATCCACGCCTTCACCCGCTGCCTTCGCGTTCAGCTTAAAGGTTCGAAAGTCACAGTAGTTGAACTGGCTCCCCCGGGAGTTGAGACGAAGCTGCTCCGGGGTGAGTTCGCGGCTGAGTTGAAGGGGCAGAAGGGAATGTCAGTTGAAGTTCTGGTTGCAAAGGCCATCGTGGGGATCGAAGCAGGCAAGATCGAAATCCGCCCTGGCTTGAGTAATGTTCTCTATTTTTTGAGCCGTTTGGCTCCCTCACTTCCATTCGGGCAAATGGCGAAGATGGTGCATGCTGCGGGTTAATCCGCCGCAGAGCAGTTAGGAACGGAAAGTCGCCATGGTGACTGGGATGCCGCGGGTCCGTCTCACGAATGAGGGGCGCAAGTCGCAAACGGCGTATGTTTGGGGACCGATTCTGAGAATCGCTCATAACCGGTTTTCAATGAGTGCGAAGATGCATTTAGTCGTATGTAGTGGGGTCTGAGGGGAGTTCGTGCCATTCCGCTCTGCGCAGATCGCGCGATGGAATAGATATATCGCAACTGCACATTGCACCGGAAAGATCGGCCGAAGCCGAGGGCCCACTGGAAGTGGTGTTTCCGGGCGGGAACACCACTTCCAGACAGTGAGCGGGTTGGCACGAGGGGATGGTCATGCGGGTTGGAGCTGCTTTTGAAAGGTCACAGGCTCGTCGGCGCTGGGTCCCCAACTCGAAGGCACAGCGACCTCGAGCAGGCGAAGATAGACGCTGAATTGCCCCCGGTGCTGGTACCAGTGATTGAGCATGATGTCACGCAGGAATAGACCTCTAGGAATCGCGAGGACTTCCTGGTCGCCGGCGACAATGCGCCATGTTGCGTGCATTGCATCATCGTCGAAGCTGGGCAGCACGCTACGCACGGTTGCGACGCTGTCATCGAAGAGGTCGAGCACCTGCTGGACGCTCGTCGCCTCTGGAAACTTGAATTCGGGAGGCGGTACGATGCTGAGCTGTGCGGCACGAACAACGCCACCGGGAACGACAGCAAGGTGGTGCGCGAGTTGGCCGGCGGAGAGCGATTTCGGGTGAGGTTTCCAAGTCAGCTTGTCTGCCGGAAGCCGCTCGAGGAAGCGGCGCGTTACAGGTGCTTGAGATTCAAATTCTGTGAGTAACGAGTTTGCAATCGACACGACAATCCTCCTTCAGGCTGTAATGCTACGGTCAAGTGAATTCTGGTTCGAGCGCTTCAGCTACGCGAGTTTTCAGCGCGTTCGCGCACCTTCTCGTGAATGTGGCTCCATCCGCCGGAAACCCCTTTTCTGTGATTGTCCTGAATGAGACCGAAGCCGGCGTGGCAGAACTTGATAATGGTTTCACCTGCCTCTTCGGTGAGCCGGTATTGGAGATTGTTCACAGCAGGATAGGACATGAAGAGCGGGCCGTTGATTTCAAGCAATACCGGCCGTTTGATGGCCTGGACATTACCCCAGAAATGGCCGTTGGAATCGCCAAGATCGCGGAACCAGCGGCCACCGGGCCACGCTTCCAGTTTGAGCGGCATCTTCGTGCCGTCCGGAGTTTCGTTGTAGGGGCCAAGCTGGTCGAGCAGCGCGGCGAATGTGGTTTCGATAGGAGCCATCACGTGGATCTCCTGGGTGACATTCAACGTCATGTCTTCGACGCTTACGGGGGTTTCGAGCATGGATTTTTCCTCCTTGGGGAATAGTTATTTGGATGGTTGAACGGCAGACTTTTCAGCCCGCGTCTTGATACTCTGCAACTGATGGGCCCAATAACGTTCGAAGGTGGCAGACCACTCGTACAAGGGGCGGATGCCTTCCGCATTCGTCCGATAGAGTTTGTGGCGTCCATTGCGCCGAACGCGCACCAAGCCGACATCGCGCAGCACGCGCAGGTGCTTGGAGACCGACGGCTGATCGAGCGCGAGCGCCACCACGATGTCGCCGACGGGGAGTTCCTTGAGCACCAGAAGGGTGAGTATCTGACGCCGGCGCGGTTCGGCGATCGCATTGAAGACATCGGAGGTTGTTGCGGCGCGGGCCATGTTGTTTGTACATTACATGCCGTTATGGGAATATGTCAAGCGCTTTTTGGAGCGTGGCGGAGATTTGCAAGGACGCGCCGCGGGAGCGGGTCGCTCAGTTCCCGGTAGGGATGATGCCGGCGTTTTCAACCATCAGAATGACCGTGCGCTCGGGGGCTCTGGTTTGATGCACCACGGTGCGCGGACCGCGAACCCCTGTCCCGGATTCAACTCGATCGTTGTTTCCTTCAGATCGATCGGGAGCCGGCCCTCGACCACATAAAAGAACTCGTCATCGTCATCGTGCTTGTGCCAGTGGTACTCACCCTCAATGATGCCCACGCGGACGACGGAACTGTTCACCGATCCAGCGAACACAGGAAAGTCCCATCGTTCCTTCAATTGTTGCGGAGCGCGACCATCGGGTTGATGCGTGAGGCTCTTCGTGCCGGAAGATACCCGGCCATCAGCGCCACCGTTCCGAGCAGCAAAATCATGACCGCGAAGGTAAACGGATCGGTCGGAGTGGTATTGAAAAGAAGCGCGGCAATCGTCCTTGAGATGACCAGCGAAGCGGCGGTTCCTGCAGCGGCTCCCATAAGAGTGAGCCGCAGGGTTTTCGAAAGCACATCACGCCATACCTGCTCCATGGTTGCGCCCAGGGCCATGCGGATGCCGATCTCCTGGGTGCGCTGTGTGACCGAATAGGAGATGACTCCATAGATGCCGAGAGCGGCCAACAGCAGCCCCAGCCCAGCGAATGCGGTAACCAGAATCACGAAGAAGCGTCGTGGCGAACTGGCATGATCGACGAACATCTGGATGGGGCGAAACTCGTTGGCGGACTGATCGGGATTGATCTCGCGAAGCACACCCATGACGCCTGAGGCTAGCGACGCGGGGGGAAGCTTGCTCCGCACCACGAGATAGGTTCCGTTCGGGCCATATTGCGGCGCAGTCGCCGACAGATACATTTGCCAGCCTGCAACTGTTTCCGCGTTGGTTTCGTGAACATCGGCCACTACTCCGATGACTCTTGCATCTCCGCCGGCGATGGTGGCAAGGCGTCCAATGGGGTCTTCTCCGGGCCAAAGGTACTTCGCCACAGTCTCATTCACGATCACCGTGCCCAGAGTCTTGTCGTTGTCGTCCCAGTGAAAATCACGGCCCTTTACCAGGCGCATGCCAATGGAATTGAAGTAGCCCGGCGTAACGACATAAACAAAGGTGTCCGGGAACTCGCCTTTGCGATAGGGGTGTCCTTTGGGCAGAATGTTCCAACTGCGATTGAGGCTCATCGGCAGGTTATCGGAGATGCCTGCGGTTTCAACTCCCGGAATCTGCTCAATCCGTTGCAGAATCCGCTGAAGCATGACGCCGCGCTTTACGGAGTCGCTTTCGTAGAAATCCACTCGGATGGCAGCGGCGTTGCTCGGCTCAAATCCGAGATCGACATCCAGGACACGGAGAAAACTGCGCAGCAGGAGTCCCGCGCCGACCAGCAGCACGCACGCCAATGCGACCTCGGAAATCACGAGGATGGAGCGCCGGCGATTATGGCTTCGGCCTTCGCCTGCGCCGAGTCCGCCGTCTTTCAACGCAGCCTGAAGATTGTCTCTGGCCACATTGTAAGCGGGGGCCAGTCCGAAGAGCACCGAAGTTGCGATGGCAATCAAGAGTGTCCACGCAAGCGCGGCGCCATCAATGCGAACATTGGCTAAAAGGGGCAGCGCAATCGAATTCTGATGGGCAAGCCAGGTGACAACTGCAAACGCCATCAAGAGGCCGAGCAGCGCGCCTGCGAGCGACAGCACGAGGCTCTCGGTCAGCAATTGGCGCACAATTCTGCCGCGGCTCGCACCGAGCGCGGTGCGCATTGCGAATTCCTTGCCGCGTGCGGCTGCCCGCGCCAGCAGCAGGTTTGAGAGATTGACACAGACAATCAGCAAGATCATTCCCACGGCGCACCAAAGCACGACGAGCGACTGGCGCAGTTTGCCACTGACGTAGTCCTTCAGTCCAACAAGAATGGCCGTGTAATCTCCGCCCCAGTCAGGATGTTTGAGGTCGAAATGAAGCCGTGGAAACAGAGTGTCCGCTTCGGCCTGGGCCTGCGCCAAAGTGACCCCGGGCTTGAGACGGCCAACCAGGGCCATGGTATTGCCCCAGTCTTCCATGTCGCCGCTCAGGATGGCGGGGATGAATAGATCGACCTTTGCACCCGGCGAGAAGACTGCGCCAAAGTCGAAGGTCTGCGGCAAAATTCCGACAACGGTATACTGCGTGCCATCGAGGTCGACGGTCTGGCCCACGATGGACGGGTTGGCCCCGAATTGTCGCTTCCAGAACGGGTAACTCAGCATCGTCACAGGGCGGCTGTTCTTCAGGCACTCCTCGGTGCTGAATTGGCGTCCCAGTATCGGCTCCACGCCCAGCGTGGGGAAGAAATTTCCAGCCACTAACAGGCCGGTGATCGGCTGCGGTTGGCCCTTTCCTATGAGTTTGACATTCGCGGGGCCGGAGAATGCGAAGTACCCGGTGACCTGCTGGAAGAGGCGCGTCTGATGCTGGAATTCCTGCATGGCGTCACTGGAGTACGTCATGCTGGATTCGCCGCCCTTGGGGTTCTTCTGGTGGATGCGGACCAGTTGCCGCGAATTGTTGAAGGGCAACGGACGAAGCAGGAGTGTATTCACCACGCTAAAGACGGCAATGTTTGCGCCGATGCCGAGAGCCAGAATCAGGACCGCGACGAAGGTGAAGCCGCGATCCCGTCCGAGGGTGCGGAAGGAGTACTTCACGTCCTGCAAAAGAATATCCAGACTCATCAGTCCTCTTGCCTCGCGGTGTTTCTCTTTTGCCGATTCCACGCCACCGAAGCGCACCAGCGCCTGGCGTCGCGCCTCGTTGGGGGTTAGGCCGCGCTGGCGGTTCTCTTCGATCGCCATTTCAAGGTGCGCGGCGATTTCGGCGTCCAAGTCGGCATCGCGTTGTGGCTTCTGGAAGAAAGAACGGATGCGATTCATCGCTTCTTTTGGATTGAGCATCACAGTTCCGCCTCCTTCGGCATGGACAGGACGCGGCCCATGACGTTGGACAATCGCAGCCAGTACGCCGCATCCTTTGCCAACTGCTTACGACCGCCTTCGGTAAGGGAGTAGTACTTCGCCTTCCGATTGTTATCGGAGGTGCCCCATTCCGCCCCGATCCATCCCCGCTGCTGAAGACGAACGAGAGATGCATAGATAGTGCCCTGGTTCAGCAGGATCTCGTCCCCGCTGATTTGCTCGATGCGGCGGGCAATGCCGTATCCATGCAGCGCGCCCATCGCAGCCAAGGTTTGCAGCACCATCAAGTCCAGGGTGCCTTGCAACAGATCCAGTTTTGATTCGCCCACTTCGCTCTCCTGTGTCCATGCCACATCAGTATGACATAAAATATGTGGGATTGCCACAGGAGAGTGAATATCGACTGGCGCGCCCGATGGAGGGACTTCCGCTTCGCTTTGGAGAGCACATGATGGTAGCCATCCAATGTGCATCTGTCGGATTGACACCGGGAAGTGTTCCGTTGGCCAATCACGATTTCAATTTGCCGATGCCCTTCACGCAAAATTTTCTAAGGCACGCTATTGAACTGCGCAGCAAGCTTCTTCATTGCTGCATTTTCGCGGGTAACTTCTCCAGCCTCTTGGCTGTGCAATGCTATCTCTGCTGCGATTGAGCGACCGAGAATTCGCTGATCGATATTGCCGAATGACCCAGGCACCAGGCTTCCCAACCAACCGACCCAGGCCGGGGTATGAGCGTTGCCGACAATGATGCCGGGGCGAAAGATGGCTAGGCGGGCAAAACCGACATTGCGCACGTTGTCTTCCTTCATGCCCATGACTCGCACATAGCGAAACCGGCTGCGAGCTGTGCTGCCTGCCGCGGAAAGCAGGCAAAACTGGGCGATTCCGGCGTCATGGCAGCCACGCGCAAAGGCGCCGACGACGCCGACTTCAAGTCGTTGCAATTCTTCTTCGCTCCAGCGCATCGATCCGGAGCCGACACCGACACAGCTCACGGCGCTGGCGGGACCTTGGCTCAACACTTCGCGGGCAAGAACGGCAATGCGCTCGGCAAAGTCAGCAGCGCCGCTATCGAGAACGACGTTGCGCACCCGCGATCGCGGCGCAATGGGCTTTCTGGTGACCATCACCACTTCCCGGCATTCCGAAGTTGCCAGCAGTGCGGCGACGGCTGCGCCGCCGACTTGTCCGGTACCGCCAAGGATAATCACGGCGAAATCTTGCTTCACAGATTGGACCTCTTCCTAGGTTAGGACGCTACAGCCTCGCTCACCCCAGAGGCAAGCGTTCTTGGTCCCGGTTATAAATTGAGCTGGTGAAGTATGGCCATTCTCTATTTACGCAGAGAAAACTGTATTTCCACCGTCTGCATTTCCACCATCGCATGAACTGGAAAATGTTCAAACGATTGCGTACTCATCGACAGTGGGACAATCTGCGGCTATCACGGCACGCCGGAGCCCTACGCGCTATCATGGGCACGACTCCATCCTTACATCGAGGCCGTTATGGACGATTCGCTTCGCACGCGTCGGATTCTCTCGAGCGACGCCGCCGCCCTATGGTTTCTCTCGCTCGCCTTTACCGCCTTGCACCTGATCGCCGGTGCGCGTTACGGCTTTCACCGCGATGAGCTTCTCACCTTCTCCAACGCGCGCCAACTTGAGTGGGGATACGTCGTCTACCCGCCCGTCACAGCCTTCCTCGCGCGCATCGAGCTTGTGCTCTTCTCCACTTCGCTCATCGGCTTTCGTTTTTTTGCCGCCATCGCCTGCGGCCTCACGGCCGTGCTCACTGGGTTCATGGCGCGCGCCATGGGCGGCGGCCGTCAGGCGATGCTCCTGTCGGCATTTGCCGCAAGCATCGGCGGAGACGTGTTCTTCACCGGCTCCTTCATGTCCTACATGTCGTTCGATCTGCTGTGGTGGGTCGCGGCGGCCTGGTGTGTCGTGCGGCTACTGCAATCGGAGAACGCCCGCTGGTGGCTCGGCATCGGCGCCTTCATCGGCCTCGGACTCATGACCAAGTACACCATGGCGATCTTCGCCGCCGCCATCCTCGGAGCGATGCTCTTGACCCCGAATCGCCGCTATCTACGTAGCCCCTGGTTCTGGTGCGGCGTGGCGCTGGCTCTGGTGATCGTCGCCCCGAACCTCTGGTGGCAATACCAGCACCACTTCGTCAGCCTTGCCTGGATGCGCAGCATTCACGCCCGCGATGTCCGCATGGGCCGCGCCGACTACTTCCTCCTTAGCCAGCTCTGGCAAGTCTTGAATCCAATGACCGTGCCGCTCTGCCTCGCCGGCCTCTGGTTCCTCTTTGCCCTGCCCGCAGGCAAGCCCTGGCGCATGATCGGCTGGATGTACCTCCTCACCCTCGTGGCTCTCATGGCAGCTCGCGGCCGGGAGTACTACCTTGCACCTGCTTACCCCATGCTGCTCGCCGCAGGCGCAGCTTGGAGTGAAATGTGGCTTCGCACGCTTCCCGTCCAGCGTCAAGACCGTCTCCTGCGCGCCGCATGGAGGACCTTCGCAATCAGCGGCCTCTGCGTCGCCGCCCTCATTCTCCCCTTTGCCCCCATCAACTCCACGTGGTGGCGTATCCAGGACGCGACCACCCATCAGTTCAACATGCAGATAGGCTGGCCCGAGCTCGCTTCAACTGCCGCTCACGTGCGCGACTCCCTTCCCGCTGCCGACCGCTCTGTCCTCGGAGTTATGGCTGCGGACGAAGGCGAAGCAGGCGCCGTCAACCTCTACGGCCAGACCTACGGCCTCCCCCGCGCCATCAGCGGGATGAATTCCAATTGGCTCCGCGGCTACGGCAATCCCCCTCCACAAACCGTCATCGCGGTTGGTTTCAAGCCGGATGAACTCAACAAGATCTTCGCCTCCTGCCAGGTTGCTGCGCAACTCTCGAATCCGTACGGCGTCGTCAACGACACTTTTCGCGATCGCGACCAGGTCTACGTCTGTCGAAGTATCCGCTTTCCCTGGCCCGAGTTCTGGAAGCATTTCCAGTACTACGGGTAGAGATTCACGCAGATGTTCCGAACAGCTTGCCTTGTTCGGCAGTCAGGCAGTTGCCAACGGGAACGCCCAATCGCCTGGCTCCCTTGACCCGACGGATTTCCGCAGCCAGATCGGCGCGGCGCGTCACGTCGACAGCCCCAACGGCTTGGCGATAGGATAGGGCGACTCCTGCCGCCTGCTCACGAATGCATCGCACCGTGCACATCATTTCCGTTAGAAGGAACCCCAACATCATGAAGCGATTCTCCGCAGTCACATTCGGCATCGTTTTTTTCCTGGGCCTCGGCGCGCACGCGCAAACCGCAACGCCAGCGCAGACGCCGGGCCCCGCCAGTCCAACTGCTCCAGCCGGTCAAACCGGTCAGGCCGGTCAAGCCGGTCAAGCCGCCGGCAAACTCCACGACTGGTGGCATCAGGCTTACTTCACGCGCCCGCTCAATAGCCCAGACGGCAAAAAGCTCCCGCTCATCTCGGTCAGCGGCAATCGCTTCGTCGATCCTTCCGGCAAGCCCCTGCTCTTCCGCGGCGTCAACATCGCCGATCCCGACAAGATAGAAAGCCAGGGCCACTGGAGCAAGGACCTCTTCGTCAAGGTCAAGGACACTGGGGCCAACGTCGTTCGCATTCCCGTACATCCGGTCGCGTGGCGCGGCCGCGGGGTCAAAGACTACCTCGCGCTCCTCGATCAGGCCGTCCAGTGGTCGACCGATCTCGGCCTCTACGTCGACATCGACTGGCACTCCATCGGGAATCTCAAGGAAGGGCTTTTCCAGGACCCGATGTACGAAACCAGTCTTCCCGAGACGCTCAACTTCTGGCGCACGATCGCCGCCCACTTCAACGGCAATCACACCGTGGCCTTCTTTGAGCTCTTCAATGAGCCCACCAACTTTCGCGGCCGCCTCGGCACAATCACCTGGGACCAGTGGCGCGATATCAACGAGGAGATGATTGCCCTCATCCGCGCTTACGACAAGGAGACGATCCCGCTGGTCGCCGGGCTCGACTGGGCCTACGACCTGGCGCCACTGCGCGACAGCCCCGTCCACGCCGCGAACATCGGCTACGTCACCCACCCCTATGCCAACAAGCGCTCGCAGCCCTGGCCGGACAAGTGGGAAGAAGACTTCGGCTTTGCCGCTTCCACCTACCCCGTCATCGCCACCGAGATCGGCTTTAGCACTCGCTTCGGCCCCGCAGGCGAGGGCCTCGCATACGGCTCCGCCATTACCGGCTATCTCGAATCGCGGAATATCAGTTGGGTCGTCTGGTGCTTCGATCCCGAATGGGGCCCCACCATGGTGCAGTCATGGGAGCCGTTCCAACTCACCGACGCCGGCAAGTTCTTTGTCGATGCGATGCACAAAGAACCAGAAGCCGCACCGCCCGCCGCGGCGAAGTAAACCCTGCGGGGGCTTGGATGGTGACTACAGCGAAACCGGAGTTGGTGTATCCCGGAAGCACTAAACCGAAGTTGACGCGACCATCGGGAAGCGGCGACCTTGCAAGAAACTGACCGGGACACAGGGATATGGTTTCGCTCTAGAAGCGCATTTCACCTAACCTTCCGGTTTCGATTCTTGTGCACGCGTCGGGCAAGCGCCTTATCCGCTGACGGAACCATCCGCAGCAATTGTCGGCTGGCATGAAGCGTGGCCCCGTCCTACGCAGTACTGCTGCTACCAATAAGAATTGGCAACCATCCACGCGCCAGCCAACAGTTATGACCTATACTCGCGATGCACATCGGCATGTGCTCCAAGCGATGCTTCAGTTTATAAGCAATCCGACGAACACGTCGAGTTGTCTGAGGCCGGAACGCCATGGGTCGAGTCGACATCGACGGCGCAGTACAGGACAATCTCGATTGAAAATCCGGCTTGCGCATCGCAATCGGGACGAATGGTCGGCGATTCAACGTGGTGGCGGCTTGGAGTGGTTCCAGGGTAGTTATACCCATTTTCGAGGGAATTCAGCGTCGCTGCTTCCTGGGTTCGCATCGACTTGAGTGTTGTGGCATGGGGTGCATCGACCCTGGAACCGCCGTAGTGCCCGCAAGCTGCCATCCTATCCGATCTTCAAAGGGCCGACGACCTTGTCGTGATTGAAAGGGATGCCGCCCGGCGTTGTTTCCGCGCTGAGGACTTCGAATGTGCGTGGCGGCGTTCCTGAAGGAAAAGGCGTCTTTCGTTCCCGATCCTCACTTTGGCAGGTAAACCAAGCTGGATGAGCGCATTGGTCACGTCAACGCACAACGAAGATCAACCTTGCTGAGATTGGTTTGTGACCGGTGGAATCCGGTTACCCTTCTTGCCAACCAGGTGGAGCGTCACGAATACCCCGAATCCGTCCGATTCGCGTCGAGTCCGAGCTGCGGTTTACAGTTCGCGAATCGCAGTCACGGGGTTCCGGCGCATCGCTCGATGTGCGGGAAGGTAGCACGCCAGCAAAGACATTCCTCCCAGGAGCATGACGACGGAAACTACGGTGACCGGATCGTTGCCGCTGATTCCGTACAAGAGCCGAGCGATAAGACGTGTGAGTCCCAACGCAAACGCCAGTCCCAGCGCCAGACCAGTGCCTGCGAGCCATAATCCCTGCACCAGCACGAGCCGCAGCACATCGACACGGGAAGCACCTAAAGCCATTCGTATTCCGAACTCGTGGGTCCGCAATTGAGTTCGATAGGCCACGACTCCGTAGATTCCGGTTATCGCAAGAACCAGCCCGATCAGCGCGAACATTCCCGCCAGAGAGCTCTCGATGACGGCGAAAGTGCTCGCCAACTGGGTACTCTCCCTCATGGAGCGCACATCGAAAACCGGCAGCCGCGAATCGATCCCATGAATGGCCTGCTCCACCGCCGGCGCCAGGTCGAGGGGATTTCCCTCGGTCTTCACTTGCACGATAGTCTCGTACCCTGCCTGGAAAAAGCTCATATAGACCATAGGCTCCGGTGACTCATTCACGAATGTATGTGTTGAGTTCCTCACGACGCCGACAACCGTGAAAAGGCTGCCCAATACCCTGAGTTTCTTTCCCAGCGGATCCTGTCCTGGCCAGAAGCGCCTCGCCGCGGTCTGATCCACGATGATGGCTCTCGGGGCCTTTTCATCGTCATTTAGAGTGAACTCGCGTCCTTCCAGAATGGGTATATGAAGGGACTCGAAATACCGCGGGCCCACCTCGGCATTCTCCACCAGCAAAGACTCATGGGGGTGCGGCACATACCCTTCCGGATACGCATCGCTCCTCTTCTGGATCAGGGTCATCGGAATCCAGTCCGTAAGAGACGCAACCTCCACGCCGGGCAATGCCGACACGCGATCGAGTATCTTGTGACGGATCGACTGTGCCTCGTCGTCGCTGTAGCCGGCAATATTCAGCCCCACGGACGCAGTGAGAATGTGGTCCTGCTCAAAGCCGGGGTTCGCGCCGGCGAGATTCCGCAGTGTTCGCAGAAATAGCCCGGAGCACAACAGCAGAGGAAGGGAAAGCGCGATTTGCGCCACCACCAGCCCGCTGAGCAATTTCCGGTTGCCTGAGCCGCCGGAGATACTTGCCGACTCTGCCTTCAGTACCTCTTTGGCCGGCGTGTGAGACGAACGCCAGGCGGGGAGCGCGCCGCATAGCATACCGGCCAATAGAGAGAACACTGCAATCCCAATCACCACCTTATGGTCCATGTTCCCGTTCAGTACGAGGGGAATTGAGTTCGCTGGAAAGAACCATGCGAATGTCTTCGATGTCCACAATGTCAAGATAAGGGCTACGACGCCTGCGACGATGGAAAGCACCACGCCCTCCAGCATCATCTGGCGCACCAGCTGCATGCGATTGGCCCCGAGAGACTGCCGGATCGCAAGCTCGCGCCGCCGGGAAACGAACCGCACCAGCGTGAGCGTCGCGATGTTCGCGCTGGTCAGCAACAGCACCACGCCGGCGAAGGCCAGCAGAATGGGCAGCGTCGCCGCCATATATCCGTTGGCGCCGAATGGAGAACGCCACATGGGATCGAGCGTGATGCGGTTATCGCCGAGATGCTGGTCAGGATACGCCGACACAATACGGCGCATCACGGTGTCGAGATCCTGGGCTGCCTGGCCACGGCTCACACCGGGCCGCAATCTCCCTATTACGATTAGCCAGTCCGAATCGCGATGGGTCATCCGCCATACATCCGTCCCGAGGGGATCGAGCGTTACCCACAGATCGTCGCGCAGTCCGGGCGCTGCTCCGACAAACCCTTCCGGCGCCACACCGATCACCGTCACAGGATGCCGGGCGACCTCGATCGACTTGCCCACAATTGCCGGGTCTTTGGCATAACGCGTCTTCCAGAGCGAGTAGCCCAGGACCACGTTGGGAATTGCACGGGCCTCCTCTTCCGGCAGAAAGAAGCGCCCCAGCACCGGCTTGATGCCGAGCACATCGAAGTAATTCGCCGACACGTTCGCAATATAGACACGCTCCGGCTGTGCACCGCCAGTCAGCGCGATCCAATCGTTATGATAGGCAAGGATTCCGGTCAAGGTGCGGTTCTGCTCGCGCAGATCGCGATAGTCGAGATAGCTGAAAGGCGGAGTCGGAGAGAAGTTTCGTTCCCCCCGCTGCAGGCTAACAAGATCGCCTGTGTCCCGCGCGCCAGGAATGGGACGCAACATTGTGCCGTCGATCCAACTGAATACGGTGCTGTTGGCGCAGATAGCTACCGCCAGCATCGCCGTCGCGGTGATCGTAAAGCCGGGGCTCTTGCGTAGTTGCCGTAACGCGTAACGGACATCCCGGCCTAGTTGTTCGAGCCACGCCTGGCCCCACATGTCGCGCGTCACATCTTGCACCAGGAGAATATTTCCAAATTCCCGCGCCGCCGCTTGTCGCGCCGCCCGTGCCGTCTCGCCTCGCGCCACTCGATCTGCAATCGCCATCTGCAGGTGCGCATCAATCTCTTCCTGCAATTCGCGCTTGCGCCGCTGAAATCCGAAGCTCGGGAACCAATTCATGACTCACTCTCCTCCGGCTTGACGTACATCACCGACCCAATCGCTTCGACAATCCGCTCCCATCGGCCCAGATCCGAGGCCAACTGCTTTTTCCCCTTGGCCGTGATTCGGTAATATCGGGCTTTTTGCTTGCTTTCTGACTGCTTCCACTCAGACTGCACCCAGCTCTGACGCTCCAACCGATGGAGAGCCGGATACAGTGATCCAGTCTCCACCTGAAGCACGTCTCCGGATCGCAAACGTAAAGCCTGGACAATGCCGTATCCGTGCTGCGGTCCCCATTGCAGGGTCTGAAGAATAAGCATGTCGAGTGTTCCCTGCAGCAGCTCAATCCTGTTCCTATATTGGTCCTTTTCGTTCATAGATGTAGACAATCTACTCCTAATGGAAGTAGATTGTCTACCTCATTTTGTATACCTCACCGAGCAGCCTTGCCCACTCAGTAGATTTAAAGGCACGTCAGTTCTCAGGACGAGAATTGGTGATTTTGCAATGGCGCTCAATCGCCGGGTCGCTCGTTGACAGCTGATCCGTACCGAAATGTGTGCCATGGTGACTGGGATGCCGGATCCGCTTCACAGTTGGGGCTCCAGTCGCAAAGGGCGGTCTTGGGTACTGATCCGCCAGAACCGTATTCCTCGCCTCAAATGTTGTCCTGGAAGAGTGCAAAGACCTGTTACAGCAGACCGGAAATCCAGAGCTGTTCGATTGGGACAAAACCGGACGAATTCAAATGAATGATCTTGAATCGATGTCTTAGATTGACAACTCTGAAGAGATAGAAAGAGAGAATGGAAACCGGCTCTGCATTCGGCAATGTCGATCGTGCATCTTGCTCTCTCCCTTCATCGCCGCAAGCGTCGGCACGTCGGACGAATGCCGCTCAATTGCACTCCGTACAAATTGTCTTCGTGTTTTTACGCCGGCCTTGTGAAAGAGATCTTGAATAGCTTGCGGCATCCCAACATTTGCCGGGAAGCAGCCACACTTTCTGCTAGCATCGGGCGCCGCGCCATTCGATGCCTGGTTCTTGGAGCGGTTTCGCGCCGAGCATAGTACCGCGGTCCCTGCCTTGCTGTCCTACCGCTCCATCCGCGACTATTGCGCTGACATATGGAAGATCGTGCCCGCCTAGGCACAGAAGTAATCCAGAAACCCTGGCAGATTCCAGCTCATTCAACTTCAAGTGACGCAACGAATGCCGGTTTTTAAGCGGCGTTCACGCGATTGGGCGCAGATTTTATTCTGCAGCCTACCAATTCTGCGATAGGATTGCCGGGAGTTCGCTTGTCCCGCTCGTTCGACGCTGCATCGGTGTGTTCCCCCTCTGAAGGCACCTGCAGAACCGCAAAGGAAGGATAGGTCACATGAGCTCTCGCCGCTCTTACCAGCGTGCCGTTTCCTCAATTTCTCACTTACAGCTGAAGGGGCATTCGGCTCAATGGTCGGTATGGACTCTTCTCGTTTCGATCTCACCCATCGCGTTGCCCCTGACCCTTCTCAGCCCGGAAGCTAATTCGCAAACTGGCCAGTGGACTTGGAAGAGCGGAAACGGCTTCGTCGGAGCCGCGGGTGTTCGTGCCGCATTACCCACCTTCAACATTTTTGCTGGTACTTACACAACCTCTCAAACTGTGAGAGTGGCCGAAACAGCCGCCGGTGCAACGGGCTATTACTCACTCGACGGCTTTGCGCACACCTACACCCACGACAACGCCATCCGCAAGGTCGTTCAACCTGCGGAACCGTAGAACTCGGCCTGGCCAGGGCTGCGATTGCGCCGCCCCCACAAGCCCCACAATGAGATGTCGATTGGAGGTCTCTTCAAATGCTCAAATCCCGCCTATCTTTCTTCGTTGCCGCTCTTATGGGAGTAACCTTTGCCGCGACCGTTTCCGCGCAATCGGGCACCCCAGCAAGGGAGTTTTTCATCTCGACCATTGCCGGAATCGGCACCTTTGGATACTCGGGAGATGGAGGCCCGGCACTGGACGCCAAACTGAGTGGACCCCACGGCGTTGCGGCAGACGCGCTGGGAAACGTGTATATAGCCGATACGTACAACAATGTCATCCGCAAGATTACGCCGGCGGGCATCATCTCTACCGTGGCGGGCAATGGCCACCAGGGATTTGGCGGCGACTTTGGCCCGGGAACCAGCGCGGAGTTGGATTCGCCCTTTGGCGTGGCCGTGGACGCTGCTGGGAACCTGTATATCGCGGATTCCTCCAACGAGCGCATTCGCAAATTGAATACGGCTGGAACGATCACCACTTACGCCGGAAACGGCACCGACGGATACTCAGGCGACAACGGCCCGGCCACAAATGCCGAGTTGAATTTTCCCACCGATTTGGCCGTTGATAGCGCGGGCAACCTCTACATCGCCGACTTCGACAATGCGCGCATCCGCAAGGTGACACCTGTGGGGACCATCACGACCGTGGCCGGTAACGGCGTAATCGGGTATTCCGGCGACGGAGGAGCGGCCGTGAACGCCGAACTGAACATCCCTCGCGGCGTTGCAACGGACTCCGCGGGCAACCTGTACATCGCCGACAGTGGGAATAAGGTAATCCGCAAAGTGGACATCGGCGGCATCATCACTACCATCGCGGGTGGCCCGGCCGGCGCCAGCAATGCGTGCCCGGGGCCGAACGTGAGCTTGAACTTCCCGACAGGCATTGTCGTCGATCCTTCTGGGAATCTGTATTTCGCAGACCCAAGCGAGGAAGCGATCTGCCAACTGACGCCCGACGGGACCCTCTCCCTTGCCGCTGGCGATGGCCAGTTCGGTCATTTGGGAGATGGCGGCCCGGCAATATTCGCCGAATTGGAGGACCCCGAGTCCCTGGCTGCCGATTCGTCAGGCCGGATCGACGTAGCCGACTATGCTTACATTCGCAGGCTGACTCTCGATGCGAGCCCCATCGCTGCCACGCCGACGATCAGTCTGGCTTCGGGAAGTTACAACAGCCTGCAGTACGCCACACTCGGCGACACCACGCCGAACGCGGTCATTCACTATACGCTCGACGGCTCGACCCCAACTTCGATCTCGCCGGTATTTCAACTTCCAATTTACATCGGCGGAAGCATTACCTTGAAGGCCGTGGCCATCGCCACCGGGTACGCGTCGAGCGAGGTTGCTATTGGAACATACGACGTCACGCTGCCGTCGGCGACCGCTCCGACCTTCTCGCCTTCTCCCGCCAAATACTTAGGTTCGGTCGCGGTCACGATCGGTGACACCACTCCCGCCGCGGTCATCCATTACACTCTTGACGGCTCTACGCCGCTATCTTCCTCGCCGGTGTACACCGGACCACTGGTGTTGTACGCGACCACCACGGTCAAAGCGATTGCCACCGCCGGCGGCTATTGGAAGAGCAAGGATGTGGCGGCGCAGTTCGTCGTTGTTCCTTATGCTCCGACTCCGGTGATTCAGCCTGGCTTCGGTTATTACCCCGCCGGAACGCTCATTTCGATAACCGATCCCAATCCTCACGCAACCATTCGCTACACCACCGATGGCTCCACGCCGACAACAGCCTCCAGAATGTACACGACGCCGTTCCCATTAACCGGACCAATGGTGGTAAAAGCCATCGCCATCGCCACCAACGACCTCACCAGCCTTGTCGCAGTGGAGCAGTACGGACTTCAATAAACCATCTCCACGTTTGCCGGTGTGTCGGGCGCCGCCGGGATCATGGCAACGCATCAGGCAGATAAGTTTCGCGCCAGCTGGATGCAGATCAAGGCAGGCGAGCGCCTTCCCTGGTCGAAGGAATTCTTGGTCCCAAATTAGGAACGGTAAGTCGCCTTCCCGCAACGCTTCCTTGGTCACGACGCCGGTCCGCGCGATTGCGACCCTCTCCTCGCACCATTCGGGGTGCGACCGGGTAAAGCCCCAGCGTAATTCGGATGTTGACGTGGCGCGCCGAGCCCTGTGCTACCCTCACATCCGCGCCGCTGGCCCCCAACAGACTGGTATACGATCTGCGGAATGCGTGCCATCCTATCGTCTTCCAAACGCCGATTCGCCGCGCTGTCGGTTTCAGTCGGCGACTCAGGCGGGAATCCGGCCAATACTTGTCTCAAAGTTGTTGACACGCTCCGAAGGCGCAGTTCTCTGGAAGGAATTTATTGATTTTTGTGGACACCGGTGCTCCCCTTATTCCAGAATTCAAAGACAGTAGTCCTTTGCTGTTATTGGAATGAATTGGTTCAAGGTTGATAAGAGAAAGAGCATCTGGATCTCATGTCTTTTCAGAGTTCTGCACGAAGGCCAGCGAACAAGAATGCTCGTAACCGCCAGTTTCGGTGGCAATTAAGATAAGGCCCCAGTTTAAGGGATCGAAATAGACCGGTATCCCCCGCCGTTCGCCTGCAAGCGACACAGTCTGTGCATCTCGTTTCAAGGACTATTGCGCGTCCTTGTCGATGAATCGGGCCAGACAGCCCCGTGCCCAACCACGCTTATCGAGAGTCGTGTGTGGGACGGCAATCCTTCGAATCGCCTCTGACCAGCTTTTACCCGGATACTGGCCTCCTTAAGTTCCCGGCTTGGAAGGCAGGTCTTTCCGCCTATGTTTCGTAAGACAAGAGATCGGTCTATTGCAATCGTGCTGTTTTTCGGCAGCATTTGCGGTGCCCAGGAATATCGTTTCCGCGAGTTCGGAAATGCCGAGGGG
>Ga0181516_10000121_pt1 | contig 80841 bp, 77 predicted proteins | sample PEATcosm2014_Bin_25_FD_121104 | JGI IMG/M metagenome (GOLD analysis project Ga0181516, IMG submission 121104) | Peatland microbial communities from MTU Mesocosm Facility, Houghton, MI, USA - PEATcosm2014_Bin01_10_metaG | ecosystem: Environmental > Terrestrial > Soil > Wetlands > Peat | place...
AAGATTTCTTTTTGCCTAATGGATTGATTTCTTGAATGTCGCAAAACACTTCGGCCATTGAACCTTCGCGCCCATATTTTATTTTGTAAGTATCAAGAAGTGAATTTGCGTTCGCTTCTTTTTCCGTGTCTTCACTTTGCGCGTCGGCTTCGGCTGCGCTCCATCGGCGGTTTCCATCGTAACCGCGATTGTGGGCATACCAGCGCAGCACGTCCCAAAGTTCCGGCCACGTCAGCAATTTTCCGCCTTGTAAAATTTGCGCCGCTAATTTCCACGGCCACGCGCAGCCGGGCTTGTCCAATTCCTTTTCGGTCAAAACGCCAAGATGATTCAAAAGAATTTTCATCCGCGCGATCCGCTGCCTTGTTGAACGGATATGCCGCCGCTGGCGGCGATACGCGCGGCGTGAACTGGCAAGACAATCATCGGCGCGAAAAACAACGCTGCCGCAACCGTTAATTTTTATGTCGGAAACTTGCTCGCCGGTTTTCTCCAAAACCGCCCAGCCAATTGAACTGTGGCCGACATCGAAGCTGACGTGCAAATTGGCATCCGTTCCGCGCGTGATTTTACCCTTGATGCTCATGGTGTGAATTTGTTAATTATGCCTTTGTCTTAATGGAATCAAGACAAAGTTAGATAACGCAGACTGGTTCACTATCCGCCATGCGGATACACCTGTTAAAAAGCGTTTCTAAAAATCGGTCGAGCAAAATTCGACCGATTTTTTATTTCGGATTTTCTTTTGGAAATTCCGGAAAATCATTGCAACTTAAAAAAGGGAATCCATTTTTTCATAAACTTCGCCCTATACTGATTTCTGTGCATTTGCCCTGATACATGCTTTGATTGCTTTTCGGTAAGCAGATTAAAGTCTGCTTACCTCCGCCCGCAAAGGTTTGATTGCTTTATGATTGCTTTATCCGTAACGAACTGGACAGGAACGCAAACGACGGCAAAAGCCAAAACGCGCGTGAATTCAAAAATGGAATCACTTAAAACAATTGTAAATACTGGTCAAAAATCAATTTTCCCTTGTTAAAAAAGAGTGGTGGTAGGTGATGGATTCGAACCATCGAAGGCGTAAGCCAGCAGATTTACAGTCTGCCCCCGTTGGCCACTTGGGTAACCTACCACGGCTGCGAGCCGCACAATAAGCCACGCAATGCCAACAAAGGCAAAACAAAAAACTCCCGCAACCTTTCAGTCGCGGGAGCTTGTGGTTTTCGGAACCGGTTAATTGACGCTCACGTCGATTTTCTTCGGCTTGGCTTCCTCGGTTTTCGGAAGCGTGACGGTCAGGACGCCGTCCTTGTAATCCGCCTTCACCTTGTCCGCCGCAACGGGTTCGGGCAGCGACAAAGCGCGCTGGAATTTTCCGTAATAGCGTTCCTGCCGGTGCACTTCGACTCCTTCCTCGACTTTCTCGACCGTGCGTTCGCCGGAGATGACGAGCGCGCCGTCCTGCAGCGAGACCTCGATGTCCTCGCGCTTGAGGCCGGGCAATTCCGCGCGGATGACGAAGCTGTCCTTGTCTTCGCGCACGTCGAGCGCGGGCGCCCATGCGCGCAGCGGCGATTCAAACAGCCGATCCAGTTCATCCTGCAAGTTCGCCAGCCGGCCAAAACCGGCCACTCCGGGTCGTTCACATTGTATTAATTTCATAATTTTATTTAGTTGATGTTATTGGTTAAACGTAAAACGTTCTGAATTCATTTCAGCTTTGAACGTGCCAATGGGAAAAATCTGAAAACAAAGGGAAATCCGACAAGTAAAAATTTTCCCGCGCAAAAATGTCACGTCACACTGTGACAAAACTGGCTCACTTGATCCGGCGGCGGGGCAAAACAAAAAGAAAAGAGGCCGGACACTACTCCGGCCTCTCAATGAGAACTAAGCGCTTTTTCAAATCACATTTCGCAGTCGCGCACTACGAATTTTTGTCGGACGCGGCGCCGCAGACATACGCCTCACAACACACACGGAACACTGCATTTCTGCATCAACGACGATGTAAGAATAACACGTTTCTGATTTCTGGCTTGTCACCAGTTATGGTGATGGCAAAACATCTAAAAATAAGGGGTTTTCGCTAATTTTTCTAACGACGAAGGAATTTTGCCACCGCTTCCGTTCGCGTCCGCACCTGCAATTTTTCGTAAATGCGGCGGATGTAGGTGTGGACGGTTTCGTAGCTGATTTGGAGCTTGTCGGCGATTTCCTTATACATCAAACCCCGGCTCAACAAATCGAGCACCTGCTGTTCGCGCTCGGAAAGGCTTTCCGTCTGTGCTTCCGCTGCCGCCGAGCGCTGGAACGATTGTACGACCTTGCGCGCGATATGCGCCGTCATCGGCGAGCCGCCGTTTTTCACTTCGCGGATCGCTTCGAGCAATTCTTTTCCGGCGGTGCGCTTAAGCATATAGCCGCTCGCGCCCGCCGCCAGCGCGTCAAAAATATTTTCCGTGTCCTCATAGACCGTGAGCATCATCACCTGGATTTCCGGCGCGATCTTTTTCAACTGCCGGACGCATTCGACGCCGTTCATGCCAGGCAGGTTGATGTCCATCAGCACCACGTCGGGCTTCGCCTCCGGCAAATCCTTGAGCGCGTCCTCGGCGTTCGCATACTGGCTCACGCAACTGAAGCCGTCGGCGCGGTTGAGCACGCGCACGAGCGTCTCGCGCAATTTGTCGCTGTCCTCGACGATGGAAACGGTGATCGGCATGATTATTTTTTTGCCAGCGGAATTTTCAAACGGACAATCGTCCCGCCGTTCGCACCGCTGGAAATGGAAAATTTTCCGCGAATGTCTTCCATGCGTTTTTTCATGTTGCGCAAACCATTCCGGTTTTGCGGCGCAGATTGACTTCCAATGCCGCGGCCATTGTCTTCGATTTCCAATGTGAAGCTGTCCGGCTCCAAGCGCAATCGAATCCTGACTTCAGACGCCTGCGCGTGCTTGACGACGTTGTTGACGGCTTCCTTGAACGCGAGAAAAACATTGTGGCGGACTTCCGGCGGAATCGGCGCCGGTGGCAATTCTGTGGGCAAATCCGCGCGATAACGCAATCCGGCCAGCGCGAGATATTCCTGCGCGTATTTGCAGGCGTAATTGGCGAGGCCTTCGAGCGTGTCGTTCGATGGATTGATCGCCCAGACGATTTCGTCGAGCGAGTGCGTCGTCTCCCGCGCCGTTTCGGAAATTTGTTTTGTGTGCGACTCGATTTCATCGGGCGAATTTTTATCAGCCTCGGCCATTTCGCCGAGCAGCGCGACTTGCGTGAGGTTCGCGCCCAGCTGGTCGTGCAAATCGCGCGCGATGCGCGAGCGTTCGCGTTCGAGCGCTTCCTGCTGCTTGAACAACTGCACTTCGCGCCGTAGTTTTTGCGTGGAAATAAAACGCACGATGGCGATGACAATTCCCAGAATAAAGACAATGGCCGCCGCAAGAAACCATCTTGTCTGCCAGAATTGCGGTAGCATCGTGATCTCAAGCACGCCGCCGGTTTCGTTCCACACGCCGTCTTCGTTGCACGCCTCGACGTGAAAATAATAATGGCCGGGCGACAGGTTGCTGTAATTGGCCACGCGTTCGGCGCGCGCGTCCGTCCACGCATTGTCGCGGCCTTCGAGGCGGTATTTGAAGCGCACGGCGTCGGGCGCGGAAAAATTCAGGGCGGTGTAGTCAATCTCCAGTTGCTCGCGACCCGGCGGAATGACGACGGATTGCGGCCACGCGGAATCGAGCCGGTTGGTTTTCTGTTCGCGCCCATCCACCAGCACGGATTCGATCATGACCAGCGGCGGCTGCAAATTGGGTTTGAGCTCCAACGGATCCACCGACACCACGCCTTTGGTCGTCGGAAAAAATAATTTGCCATCGCCCATGCGGCACGCCGCCGGTTGCGAGCCGCCGGAACATTCGCGCGTCGGCAGGCCGTCGGTCTCGGCATAAGTCCGGCAGGAAATGGATTTGATTTTTCCATCCGCAAAATCTTCCAGGGATTTTTTCTGGATGCGCATCAAGCCCATGTTTGAGCCGATCCACAAATCGCCGCCGTCTTCGATGATGTAGCTGATGTTGTCGCTGGCGAGGCCGTGGCCGGTCGAATAGCGGGTCCATTTTCCATCTTGGAACCGTGCGAGGCCGTGGCCGGAAGTCCCGACCCACAAAACGCCGTCCTTATCCGCGCAAAGGCAGGAAATGTCGTCGCCGGGCAATCCGTTTTCGGCTTTTTGAAATGAAACAAATTTTCCGCCTTGAAAACGATCCAGGCCGCCGCTTTCGGTTCCCGCCCAAAGATTTCCCGCCGCGTCTTCGGCGACGGCGCGGACGGAATTTTCCGACAGGCCGTCGCGTGTTGTGAAGAGGTTCCATTTTTGTCCGTCAAAATTCGCAAGGCCGTTTTGCGTGCCCGCCCACAATTGCCCGTTGCGATCTTCAAAGAGCGCAAAAATCTGCGAGCCAAGGATTCCCGCACCGGGCGCGGGCTGAAAATGATTTGTCTGAAATTGAAACAATCCTTCGTCACGGGTTCCGGCCCAGACTTGCTGCCGGTGATCCACCAGCACCGACCAAGCGTTTGAATTCCGGCCCACGCCAAAACTCTGCGCGGAGCTTGTGTTCCAATAAGAAATGCCGGACGCGTTGAAAGCCACCCACAATCCGCCGTTTGCGTCTCCGGAAATGGATTGTGCGGTCAACGGATGAAGTCCCGCTGGTGTGTTGAAAATTTTTCTTTTGATCCGGTTCAGACCGTCGCCGTCGGTTCCCACCCAAAGATTTCCATCGTGATCCACGCACAATGAAAGGACAAACGCCGATGACAAGCCCTGTTCTTTTGAGATGTGGTGCCAGTTTCCATCCGCACTTTGCCAGAAAACTCCCTCGCCCAGCGTGCCGACGATCAAATTTCCATCGCGGTCTTCACAGGCCGAGGTGAGCCGTGTGTTTGGCGACCACGGGCAAAGTCCGCAATCGCGCTGCATCTGGCTGTTGTTCCACTTTTGAACGCGGTCGCCTTGCAGAAGCCAGAAACCGCCGGATTGGCTGGGCACCCATATCCTGTTCGCACGAAGCGCGAGTTCCCGGTAAATGATGGCAGGATCAGCGATGACCTGCATTTTCCCATTTTGGTAATAACCGAAGCGTCCGTCTGCGGCGTAGAACCAGACGACGCCTTGTGAATCTTCAAACGCATACAAAAGCCGTCCATCATGCCCAGGGCGTCCAATTTCAAAATTTGTGACCTTTCCGTCTTTAATCAACCCCACGCCCGCCGTGTCCATTCCGACCCATAGATTCGTCCGGCTGTCTTCAAACAGATAAACAATCCGGTCGCTGCCTAGGCCCGGCGTGTTGTTCTCGTCAAAAACCGTGAAATGAATCCCGTCAAAGCGCACCAGGCCGTTGAGCGTGCCGAGCCAGAGATAACCGTCCTTGGTCTGGATGACCGAGATGACTTCATTGTCCGGCAATCCTTCTTCACTGCTCCATGAATCCACGATGAAAGGCGAACCGGGCTGCTCCGTTTGCGCCGCCGCCGGAAAATGAAGAGCAAAGCCGCAAAGCAGGAGAATTGCGAATGAAAGCGTCCGGCGAATCAGCATCCGCAATTGTTCAAATTAAACGGCGCGGAAGTAAAGCCGTTTGCGCGGCGCAATCGTCACAAAAAAGTTCCAAAAAATCACTTGCCAGTTTTTCAGAACGCATTAGTGTGGCCTTGCCCGATGAGAACTGGGCGCTTCGGCGGGTGCGGGCGATAAAAATTCGTGTGTAATCGCCGCACCCGCTGATTTTTGAAATTCAAGGATCTTCCAGTCCAAAAACAAAAAGCCCAAGCATTGTCGCTTGAGGCTTTGAAAGTTTCAAAATCCGTTCAATCAAACGCATGTCCCGCGCAGCAAAGCACGTCGCGGACTTTGTGGCGGACAAGTTCCTTCACCTTCGTGCGCGCGGGCGCGAGATATTTGCGCGGATCAAACTCTTTCGGATTCTCGAAGAAAACTTTGCGGATGGCCGCCGTCATCGCCATGCGCAGGTCGGTGTCAATGTTCACCTTCGTGCAACCGACGCGCCGCGCGATTTCGATGTCCGCCTCCGGCACGCCCGCCGTGTCGGTGCCCATCTTGCCGCCGTATTTGTTTATTTCGTCGGCCAAATCTTTTGGCACGCTGGACGCGCCGTGCAACACAAGCGGATAATCGCCCATGCCCGCGTCGAGCAACGCCTTCTTGATTGCTTTCAATCGTTCCAGGTCCAAATGCTGCTCGCCCTTGAATTTATACGCACCGTGTGAATTTCCAATCGCCACCGCCAGCGAATCCACGCCGGAAGCCTTGACGAATTGCACCGCTTCATCGGGATGTGTGTAAGCGCCGCCTTTGGAATAACCGCCGCCTTCCTCGCCGTCGTCGTGCTGCGCGCCGACGAGCATGCCGAGTTCGCCCTCGACCACGCAGTTGTGCTTGTGCGCATAGTCCACGACTTTTTTGCAAACCTCGACGTTCTTCTCAAACGGCTCGTGGCTCGCGTCAATCATCACGCTCGTGAAACCCTCGTCAATGCACTCTTTGCACAACTCGAACGAATCGCCGTGGTCCAGATGCACCGCGATCGGGATCGTGGACAGGCTTACCGCCGCCTCGATCAATTTCTTGAGATAGATCGGGTTCGCGTATTGACGCGCGCCCTTGGAGATTTGCAGCATCACCGGCGCCTTTTCCTCCTCGCACGCCTCGATAATCCCCTGCAAGAGTTCCATGTTGTTGACGTTGAACGCGCCCAGCGCGTATTTGCCCTTCAACGCCTTCGCAAAAAGTTCCTTCGTGTGTGTTAATGGCATAAGTTTTCGATTTTAATTTAACGGCGCAATCAATCCAATTTTGCCGACAGCGAAAAATCATAGCCCGATTTCCGCGAAAGGAAATAAAAAATGCCAGCGCGTTATTCACAATAAAATTTCTTTGCGCCCTTGCGCCTTTGCGCGAAAATAAACCGTGCAAGCGCGATTTCTCCTCGGCCCCGCCGGCAGCGGCAAAACCTTTCGCTGCCTCGCCGAAGTGCGTGCCGCACTGGCCAAAAATCCCGAAGGCGCGCCCCTTATTTTCCTCGCGCCAAAACAGGCCACATTCCAGCTCGAACGACAGTTGTTCGCCGATCCTTCGATTAACGGCTACACGCGCCTGCAAATCTTCTCCTTCGAGCGCCTCGCGCAATTTGTCCTTGAAAAACTGAACGTCGCGCCGCCGGAGCAATTGACCGACGAAGGCCGCGTCATGATCTTGCGCGCGCTGCTCATGCGGCACGAACACGAACTGAAACTGTTTTCCAAAAGCGCGCGCCGACCCGGCTTCGCCCGGCAATTGAGCCAGCTCCTCGGCGAACTGCAACAGCATCAATTCACTCCGGCAAAGCTCCGCGCGCTCGCGCAACGCGAAAATTTGAGCCGCGAACTGCGCGACAAACTTCACGACCTCGCGCTCTTGCACGAAGCCTATGCAAGCTGGCTTGCCGAACACGAATTGCAGGACGCAAACCGCCTGCTCGATTTTGCAACCGAAGCGCTCAAAAAAAGTGTGAAGTGTGAAGAGCGAAGCGCGAGCGCAGTTTTTACCTCTCACTTTCCGCTTCTCACTTCTCACTTATGGTTGGACGGTTTTGCCGAAATGACGCCGCAGGAATTGAATCTGCTCGCCGCCATTCTGCCGTTTTGTGAAAATGCCACGCTCGCGTTTTGCCTCGACGAATCCGGTGAAAGGGAAAATTCCTGGCTCTCGATCTGGAACGTCGTCGGCAAATCTTATCAACAATGCCGTCAGCGCATTGAAAATCTGCCGGACGCGAAAATTGAAATCGAAATTCTCCCACGCAATTCAGGAAAAAATCGTTTCTCAAAAAATCCAGCCTTCCAGCATTTGGAACAAAGCTGGTCGCAACCGGCTCAAAACTCAAAACCCAAAACCCAAAACTCTGTCCGCATCGTTTCCTGCACCAATGCCGAAGCTGAATCCATTTTCGCCGCTCGCGAAATTCTGAAATTCGTCCGCGCCGGAAATCGCTTCCGTGATTGCGCAATTCTCGTCCGCAACCTTGAGGCTTATAACAAGTCGCTCGCCCGCGAATTTCGCCGCTACGAAATCCCGTTTTTTCTCGATCGCCGCGAATCCGTCGCGCACCACCCGCTCGCCGAACTCACGCGCAGCGTGTTGCGCACGACTGCGTTCGACTGGGGGCAGGACGATTTGTTCGCCGCGCTCAAAGCCGGATTTTGTTCAGTGGACGAAACGGAGATTGACCGGCTTGAAAATGCCGCGCTCGAATTCGGCTGGCGCGGCAAAAAATGGCGCGAGCCGATCCAGATTTTGGAAAATCCCGAACTGGAAAAATCCCTCGAACGGTTGCGCCGGAAAATCCTGCCGCCGTTTGAAAATTTTGCCAGGCAACTTGCGCGCTCAAAAAATCAGCCAACCGGCGTACAACTGGCCGAGACGCTGCGCGAACTTTGGGGCGATTTGAAAGTCGAGCAGCAGCTTCAAAACTGGAGCGAGAATTCGGTTCGCGATTCGCAATCCATGATTCACTCGACAGTTTGGGAACAAATGAATTCGTGGCTGGAAAATCTGGAACTGGCTTTCCCGCGCGAGCCGTTGCCGCTGCGCGAGTGGCTGCCGATTCTGGAAGCAGGTCTGGCAAACCTGACCGTCGGCGTGATTCCGCCCGCGCTCGACCAGGTTCTCATCGGCGCGATTGACCGCGCGCGCAATCCTGATTTGAAACTTGCGCTCGTGCTCGGCGTGAACGAAACCATTTTTCCCGCCACGCCAGCCGCACAAACAATTTTGACGGACGCCGACCGCGACGAATTGTCCGTTCCGCTCGGATCAAATTTGCAGGAACAACTGTCGCGCGAGCGTTTTTACGGCTACCTCGTCTGCACACGCGCGCGCGAAAAACTGGTTGTGACTTTTTCACGCCAAGATGTGGACGGACGAGCGTTGAATCCGTCGCCGTTCATCATGCATTTCAAACAAATTTTTCCAGCGCTCGAAATTGAAGAATTTCAAAACGAAATCAAGTTGGCTGAAGCTGAACATGCGAATGAAATAGCGCCGCTGCTGGTGGAAATGCAGACTGAAGAATGCAGAATGAAGAACTGGCCGGAACCGTTGCAGATTCCCGCGCTTGCGGCTTTGAATGAAAGCCTGCGGCAATTGCGCGAGCCAAATCCGGCGGAAAATCTGTCGCCGCAACTCGCAGAAAGGCTTTACGGTTCAACGCTGCGGACTTCCGTAAGCCGCTTGGAAGAATTTGCGGCGTGCCCGTTTCGGTTTTTTGTCCGCTCCGGCCTGCGCGCCGACGAGCGGAAAATATTTGAACTCGACGCCCGCGAGCGCGGCAGTTTCCAGCACGACGTTCTGAAATTTTTTCACGAGCAATTGCAGGCCGAAGGCAAACGCTGGCGCGATTTGACGCCGGAAGAGGCACGCGAACGGATCGGAAAAATCGCGGAAGAACTGGCCGGAGATTTTCGCGGCGGACTTTTGGGCGAAACGGCGCAGTCGCGTTTCGCCGCGCGCGCGATGGCCGAATCGTTGCAGGATTTTGCCGCCGTCAGCGTCGCGTGGCTGCGCGGGCAAAATGAATTTGATCCGGTCGCGGCGGAATTGGAGTTCGACAACAAACCCGGTGCGCGCGCGCCTGCGTGGGAAATTGACCTGGGCGGTGGCCACAGATTGTCGCTGCACGGACGCATTGACCGCGTGGATTTGTGGCGCGATGCGGCCGGCGGCGACGCGCTCGCGCTGGTGCTGGACTACAAATCGAGCGGCAAAAAGCCGGACAAAATTTTGCTTGAACACGGCGTGCAGTTGCAGTTGCTCGCGTATCTGAACGTGCTGCGGCATTGGAAAAATCCGCAGAATGTTTTTCCGGGTGTGAACCGACTGATTCCGGCTGGCGCTTTTTATGTCAACCTGCGTGGTGAATATAAAGGCGGCGGCTCGCGTGAGGAAATTCTGGCGGACGCCGACGAGGCGCGGCGCAAGGCGTATCGCCACGCGGGAAGATTTGACGCGGGCGTGCTGGACAAGTTGGACCGCACCAAAGCGAAGGATCAATTCAGTTATCAGTTAAAAAAAGACGGTGGACTTTATGCGAACTCAACCGAAGCTCTGCCGCGCGCGGAATTTGAAAAATTATTGGATGGCGTTGAAACGCAACTGCACGAAATGGGCGAAAGGATTTATTCCGGCGCGGCGCAGGTTGATCCATATCGAAAAGGCAAAGATACGCCGTGTGGGTTTTGCGATTATCAGGCCGCGTGCCGGATTGATAAATGGACGCACAAATTCCGCCCGCTGCGCGCGGCCTCAAAAGAAGCCGTCAGTGATATTCCTGAACCGTCTTGACGGCGTAGCTGGATTTTTTCAGCGCGGCGATGCCGAGCGCGGCGGCTTTTGCGCCGCTCAACGTGGTCATGATCGGCGTTCCGGAGTAAATCGCCGTCGTGCGGATTTTCACCTCGTCCTCGCGCGGCGACTGGCCGGCAGGCGTGTTGATGACGAGGTGGATTTCCTTGTTCTTGATCAAATCAATCACGTTCGGGCGGCCTTCGAGCAGCTTGAGCGTGCGCTGGACTTTCAACCCGGCCTTTTCCAGGACATTTGCCGTGCCGCTGGTGGCGACGAGTTCAAATCCCAAATCCAAAAATAGTTTTGCGACGAGCACGACTTCCTTTTTGTGCGCGTCGCTGACGCTGATGAAAACTTTTCCGCTCAACGGCAGCGGCGAGTTCGCCGCCATCTGCGACTTCGCGTAGGCCACGCCCAAATCAGAATCCAAGCCCATCACTTCGCCGGTCGAGCGCATTTCGGGCGAAAGCAAAATGTCCTGTCCGTGAAAACGGTTGAACGGGAAAACGGATTCCTTCACCGCCCAATATTTCGGCCAGATTTCTTTTGTGAAGCCCAATTCCTTCAAGGTTTTTCCGGCCATGACTTTTGCCGCAAGTTTGGCGAGCGGAAAACCAATCGCCTTTGAAACGAACGGCACGGTGCGCGAGGCGCGCGGATTGACTTCGAGCACGAAAACTTTTTCGCCTTTGACGGCGTATTGCACGTTCATCAGGCCGATGACTTTCAACTCGCGCGCCATTGCGTGGGTGTATTCGCGGATAGTGGCGATGACTTTTTTGGAAAGCGTGTGCGGCGGCAGCACCATCGCGGCGTCACCGGAATGCACGCCGGCAAACTCGATGTGCTCCAGCATCCCGCCGATGACGATGGTGCCGTCCGCAGAATTTTTGAACTGGCCGACGTCGGTGATGCAGTCAACGTCCACTTCCGTCGCGTCTTCGAGGAACTTGTCCACGAGCACGGGCCGTTCGGGCGAGGCTTCGACGGCAAATCTCATGTAATGCTCAAGCTCCGCATCCGAATAGACAATCTGCATCGCGCGCCCGCCCAGCACAAAGCTCGGACGCACCAGCACGGGATAAGTCAATCGCTTCGCAATAACGAGCGCTTCGGCTTCGTTCGTGGCAAGGCCGTTCGGCGGCTGCGGAATTTTCAGCTTGTCGAGCATCGCCGCGAAGAGCTTGCGGTCTTCGGCAGTCTCGATGCTCTGCGGCGACGTGCCGATGATGTTGACGCCGTTTTTTTGCAGGCCGAGCGCGAGGTTCAACGGCGTCTGGCCGCCGAATTGCGCGATGGCTCCCCAGCATTTTTCCCGCTCATAAATGTGCAGCACGTCTTCCAGCGTGAGCGGCTCGAAGAATAATTTGTCGCTCGTGTCGTAATCGGTCGAGACGGTTTCAGGATTTGAATTGACCATGATGGTTTCAAAACCGTCTTCCTTGAGCGCGAATGCGGCGTGGACGCAGCAGTAATCAAATTCAATTCCCTGGCCGATGCGGTTCGGGCCGCCGCCGAGAATCATCACCTTTTTCGCGGTGTTGCCTTTGACCTCATCATCGCCACGATCGTAAGTGGAATAATAATATGGCGTGTAAGCCTCGAACTCGGCGGCGCAAGTGTCCACGAGGCGGTAGCTCGGAACGAGGTTCAGTTTTTTCCGAAGCGCGCGGATTTTGTCCTCGGTCGAGCCGGTCAAATGCGCGATCTGCCGGTCGGAAAAACCGAGACCTTTGGCCTTGGCTAAAATTTCAGAATTCAATGGCGGCATCGGCGCGATAGTAAGCCGGAAAAACTTTCGCCTGTCGAGCGGATTGAATCATCTTGCTGATTCCGGGGCTTTGGGTTACGAAAACAGCGATGAAAAAAATCGGCCACGCGCTGCCATGGCTAATGCTGCTCGCCCCGTTTTTTGCGTCCGCGCAAATTGATCCCGTCCAGCGCGACCTGGTCCAATTCGGCTATAACCAGGCCTTCGAGGGACACCAGCCGTTGGCGGCCTACGCATTTTATTATCACAACCAGCCGGATTTTCTGCGCACGAACCTCACGTTGCGGCTCGCGCTCGCGCCGGTTTATCTGGATTCTGAACTGGGCTTCGTCGGCGCGCTCGGTCCCAATACGGATTTGGGGATCGGTCTGGCGGGCGGCGGTTTCGGCGACGATTACAACGAAATTCACGGCGGAGAATTTCTGCCGTCCGAATCTTTTTCCGGCAACGGCGGGGAAATTTCCGCGAGCATTTATCACCTGTTCAATCCCGCCGACGAGATTCCGCTGAACTTTGTCCTGCGCGGCACGGCTCATTATTCCTATTTCAACCGAGACGACGACACCGCCTCCACTTTTCAACCGCCCGCCGACCACGGCGATTTCAGCGTCCGCACCGGCCTGCGCTGGGGCGGCGTCGAGCCGACCTTGTTTCCGCCGCTGGCGATGGAATTGTCCGTCTGGTATGAAGGCCACCTGCGCAACGACTCCGGCAAATACGGCTTCAACGGCGACCGCGAATTCGAGGAACAATCGCACCTGTTTTGGGCGGAGGCCGCGCTGGCCTACACGCTGCCCAGGAGCCAGCAAAGTTTTTACGTCCGCCTGACCGCTGGCACGAGCGTGGACGCTGATCGTTTCAGCGCGTATCGGCTTGGCGGATTTCTGCCGCTCATCGCGGAATTTCCACTCTCGCTGCCGGGCTATTATTTTCAGGAAATCAGCGCGCGACAATTCGTGCTGCTCAACGCGAATTATCTTTTGCCGCTCGACAAGGAAAAGCGCTGGGACCTTGATGTGAACTTGGCCAGTGCCTTTGTGGATTATCTGCCCGGCGAGGAACAGCCCGGCAACTGGCTCAATGGCGTGGGCGGAGGCATCATGTATCACTCGTCGTCCGACCGCTGGAAAATCATGCTCGATTACGGCTACGGCATTGACGCCATCCGCTCGCACGGGCGCGGCGCGAACACCGTCGGACTGCTTGTCCAATTCGATCTTGGCCGCAAGCACAGCCAGAATTTCAAATCCCCGCAACCGACGCTGTGGCGCGGCTGGCAGCGGATCTTCGATTAAAATCACCTTGCACAAGCCGCCGCCGCCTGCTTCATTGTTGGACGGTCGCGCATATGGTGGAATTGGCAGACACGCTACTTTGAGGTGGTAGTGCCGCAAGGTGTGCAGGTTCAAGTCCTGCTATGCGCACCATTTTTCTAAACCCGTCAGCGCGCCGCGAGAAATTTCTCCGCGTATTTTCCGAGCAAATCGGCTTCAAGATTCACCATGCTTCCAATTTTTCTTTCGCGCAACGCCGTCACTTCCAAAGTGTGCGGAATTATCCACACGCAAAAACTTTTTTTGCCGACGCCTGCCACCGTCAGGCTGATGCCGTCAATCGCAATCGAGCCTTTCAAAATCACATAGCGCATCACATTTTTCGGCGCGGCGATTTCGAGGACGCGATCCGCGCCGGATTTTTCCCAGCGCAAAATTTTTCCGACGCCGTCAACGTGACCGGTGACAAAATGTCCGCCGAACTCGCCGCCTGCACGCAACGGGCGTTCCAGATTCACCAGAGAACCGGTTTTGAGGAATTGGAAATTTGTCAACCGCCAGCTTTCTTGAAGCATGTTGAATTGAACAAGTTTGAATTTTCCCTGCGAAGAAATTTTCACCGCCGTCAAACAGCAGCCGTTCACCGCCACGCTGCCGCCAAGTTTCAACCCGCGCGCGGAAACTCCGGCGCAAACCGTCAGTAAAATGGATTTCGCGCCGCGCTCGATTTTTTCGACTGTTCCCGTTTCCTGGACAATGCCTGTGAACATAAATTGCTTGTGCCAATTTACTTTTTTTTGCCGTTCGCAACAAGCGCCGTCATCAGCAAATCCGCGCCGATTTGTTTCCACTCGATTTCCCGAAGCCGGATGATCTCGCTGAAACTTTTCACCCCATCGCCCGCGACGGCCTTGCGCGAATCGCGACCGCCCAAAACTTTCGGCGCATAGAAAAATGCGACGTGCTGCGCAAATCCGCCGAGCAAAAATGAAGCGTTCACTTCGCCGCCGCCTTCAACCAAAAGGCTTGTCACGTTTTCCGCGCCGAGTTTTTTTAACAACCACTTCAAATCCAGTTTTGAATCGGCCAAAGGTGCGATGATGACATTTACCCGCCTTTTCAATTTTGCCACACGATTTTTCGGCGCAGGTTTATTCACAACAATCGTCGTCAATGCTGCAAATTCATCACTCACAACTTTCGCGCTCAACAGCGTCCGCGCCATTGAGTCCAAAACAATCCTCCGAATCGTTTTTTTTGCCTTCGTTCTCACCGTCAGCGACGGGTCGTCGGCAAGAATCGTGTTGATGCCGACCAGGATCGCGTTCGAACCTTGCCGCAATTTCATTCCGTGCACCCGCGCCTTTTCGCCAGTAATCCATTTCGATTCACCGCTGGCAGTCGCAATTTTTCCGTCCAGCGTCATTGCGGCTTTCACGGTGACGAATGGAGTGCGGTGAACAATCCAATGATTGAAGGCCTCGTTCAACTTCACGCACTCGTCGCTAAAAATTCCGTGAACGACTTCAATTCCCGCTCGCCGCAAAATTTTGAAAGCCTTGCCGGAATGTTTCGGGTTCGGGTCAGTCGCGCCGACGACAACCTTTTTTATTCCAGCGGCGATGATGGCGTCCGTGCAAGGCGGCGTGCGACCATGCGTGCAGCACGGTTCAAGCGTGACGTAAAGCGTCGCGCCGCGCGGATTGTGGCCGCGTTTTTGCGCGTCGCGGAGCGCCTCGATTTCCGCGTGCGGAAAACCCGCGCGCCGATGCCAGCCGCGCCCGATGATTTTTCCGCCTTTCACCAGCACCGCGCCGACCATCGGATTCGGCGAAGTCGCGCCGTAGCCGCGCCGGGCGAGCCGGAGAGCGAGGCGCATGAAATTTTCCTCGTTCATTGCAAACTTAAATTTTCAAAACTCCACGCGGCTCGCGTTCAAAATGTTTTTGGATGCGCAAAAGTATTTCAGGTTTTAATTTCAAACCACTTTCAAACATTCGCAAGAATTGTGCATTGGCAAAAGAACCTGTTGGATGCGGAATTCCAATTAAAGCTCTATTTGGGCAAAGATATAACAACGCGAGATAAGCTTCTCGGCCTGCCGCAATGATTGGCCAATCAGAGGGACATTTTTCAATTTCTTGAGTTAGGAATAAAGCCGAACATCTGCGAAATGTTTGTGGATGATTTTTTATGGAGAGATCAACTTCGTCTGACTCATTTTGACATTTTGCAATATCAGTCCACAAAATTGGGCCAGTCAGTCCAATTTCAGAAACAAAAGCTCGCAAACGAGCGTAGTAACGAATGTCTTTAAGTTTATATTTTTCCCACCACTCCAATATACTTTTGTAAGTAGCGCCATTTTTCTTGTAAAACTCAACTTCAGCCGGAAATGCGGGAGCGGGATTAACTCCACAAACAATACTTCCTTTGTCTATTGAACGATTATCAGTTTCCAAAATTAAACAGCGGGGCAAAATTCCTTCATTTTGGTTTCTACAAACTCCTTCACAATTTTCTTGGCAGGCAACAAGTTTTTCTCCGATTGCCGCAATTTCTCCTTTGAGTTTTTCAAGCGTTTCCATTTCAGGTTTCCTCAAACAACGCCTGCGCAAACTGCTTCGCGTCGAACGGCTGCAGGTCATCCGGCTGCTCGCCGAGGCCGATGAACTTGATGGGCAGGCCGAGTTCCTTCTGGATCGCCACGACCATCCCGCCCTTGCTTGTGCCGTCGAGCTTCGTCACGACGAGGCCGGTCAGCGGCACGATCTTGTTGAACTCGCGCGCCTGGTTCAACGCGTTCATGCCCGTCGTCGCGTCGAGCACGAGCAACACTTCGTGCGGCGCGCCGGGCAGTTGCCTGCCGATGACGCGATGCAACTTTTGCAACTCCTGCATCAAGTTGTGCTTCGTGTGCAAACGTCCCGCCGTGTCAATGAACAGGTAATCCGCCGAACGCGCCTGCGCGGCGGTCACGGCGTCGTGCGCGACGGACGCCGCGTCCGCGCCGTAAGCGCTGGCGATGACCTCGATCTTCAAGCGCGCGCCCCACAGTTTCAACTGCTCAATCGCCGCCGCGCGAAACGTGTCGCACGCGGCGAGCAGCGCGGTTTTTTTCTGCGACTGGATGAAATGCGCGAGCTTCGCGCTCGTCGTCGTCTTGCCCGTGCCGTTCACGCCGACGATGGAAACAATCGTCGGACCGCTCGGCGCTTTGACCAATCCGTTTTTATTTGTTGAAAGGCTTTTCTCAATTTCGCCGCGCGCAATCGCCAGAAAATCCAGACCCGCGCCGCCCTGCGATTCGTAATTTTTTTTGACGGCGGAAATGATTTGCTCCGTCATCGCCATGCCCAGATCGGCGGCGACGAGCGCGGCTTCGAGTTCCTCAATCGAATCCGCCGTCAGCTTCGGCGAGCGCGTGACGATGCGTTTGATCTCGTGCGTGAGCTTGGCGTGCGTCTTGGCAAGACCGGCTTTGAATTTGTCGAAAAGTCCCATGGAATTTTAGCCACAGATGAACACAGATGAACACAGATAAAGCATCCGCAGATTTCGCGAATGAACGCAGATTTTGATTGCGTTTAATCTGCGAAAATCCGCGCAATCTGCGGACAAAAAAATCTGTGTTTCATCTGTGTTCATCTGTGGCTGATTTTCTCCTTCATTTTTTCAACGTATTCGTAAGGCAGTTTCACCGTGCCGATGAGCGGTTTGTTTTTGCTGAAGCCGTGGCAATCCGAGCCGCCGGTCACGAGCAGATTATACTTCTCCGCGATCTGCAGATAACGCTCCGAAGTCGCCGTCGAATGTTTCGTGTGAAAACATTCGATGCCATCCATCCCGGCTTCGACGAGCGCGGGAATGATTTCGTCCGTGCGGTTCAAACCCGGATGCGCCATCACCGCGAGTCCGCCCGCCTGATGAATCAGCTCCATGCCTTCGAGCGCGGACATCTTGGCCTTTGGAACCCACGCGGGCCGGCCTTTTTTCAGAAATCGCTCGAACGCTTCGTCAAGGTTCGCGACGAGTCCGGCTTTCACGAGCGCGCGCGCAACGTGCGGGCGTCCCGGCGATTTGCAATTCGCCAGCGCGAAAACCGTTTCCGCCGTGAGCGGCACGCCGAGCTTGTTGATGGCCGCGACCATTTCGTGAATGCGGTTTTGCCGGACGATTTGAAACTTGGAAATTTCCGTCAGCAATTTTTCGTTGTGCGTATCGAGAAAATAACCGAGCAGATGAAGTTCCGTGTCGCCGAGTTCAGCCGTGAGTTCCGTGCCGGGAATGAATTCAATTCCCGCCGTGTCGCACGCGATGGTCATGCGCGCGCAGCCTTCGACGGAATCATGATCCGTCAACGCCATCGCCGCGAAACCGAGTCGCGCGCCATGGCCAGCGAGTTCTTCCGGCGAAAAAGTGCCGTCGGAGAAAAACGTGTGCAGATGGAGGTCGGCGAACTTCATTTCACCTCGCGCGCGGGACGCAAAATCTCGCCGCGAATTTTATCCAGAATTCCGTTCACAAATTTTCCGCTGTCCTGTGTGGAAAATTTCTTCGCGATGTCCACCGCCTCGTTGATGCTGACGACCGGCGGGATGTCTTCGCGATACAACATTTCAAAAATCGCGAGCCGCATGATGTTGCGGTCAACCGCCGCGATGCGATGGAAGTCACAGTTCTTCGCGTGGCTTTTGATTTTTTCGTCAATCGCTTCGCTATGCTCCAGCGTGCCGCGAATCAACGGTTCGGCGAACAGGCGCGTCTCGGCTTCCTCGGTGGTCGGCGGCGGCAGTTCAAATTTTTCGCCCCAATGCGACGCGCCCTTTTCGTCCTCGATCGCGGCGGCACGCTGGGAATTCCAGAACTGCGCCAGCTCGAGCTCGAGATTTTCCGGCGGGTTCAGGTCGTGCTGAAACAGGAATTGCACCGCGCGTTCGCGCGCTTCGCGTCGTTTGCCCATGAAAACATCATGCCGCAGAACGGCGCGACGGGAAATGAAAAATTGCGTGCGCGGAAATTCCCGCTAAATTTTGCGCATGGGCATTGTCACCAAACTCCTGCATACGCGCTACCGCGTGAACGATCTCGAACGAACGGTGAAATTTTACCGCGACGTCCTTGGCCTCGAGGAAATCAAACGGCACAAATCGCCGCGCGGCTCGGAACTGGTTTTCCTCAAGGCTCCTGAAAGCAAAGAAGAGATTGAAATCTGTTTTCTTCCCGGCAGCGAATCCGTGAAAGTGCAGCCGGATTTGACTCATCTGGCATTTGAAGTGGACAGCCTCGAAGAATTTGCCAAACACCTTGCGAAGCTCGGCCTGAAATACTCCGATGGCCCGACGACGAGTTCCAGCGGAACAACCTTCGCGTTCGTTGACGCGCCCGAAGGCTACGAGATTGAATTGATTCAAAAAAAGACAAGATTGGCCACTGAATGACTGATGCCCGGTGAGAGTCAATCTGCTGAAAGATGTTTTCCGTCATTCAAAAATGGGGTTCGTTCGTCCGATTTTCGCACACGGTTTTTGCGCTGCCCTTCGCGCTGGCGGCGATGGTCGTGGCCGCGCGCGATAATCGCGGCTGGCCGGGTTGGAAAACGTTTGGGCTGATTCTCGCGGCGATGGTCTGCGCGCGAACCTGCGCGATGGCGTTCAACCGGATCGTTGACCGCAAATTTGACGCGCTCAATCCGCGCACGGCGAATCGCCATCTGCCTAGCGGACAAATTTCTCTGGCTAGCGCCGTTTCGCTTTGTGCTTTGTCGGCGGCGGGTTTGATTGCCGCGAGTTATTTTCTGAATCCACTGTGTTTTTTTCTTTCGCCGATCGCGCTTGTGGTGATTTGCTTTTATTCGCTGACGAAACGGTTCACGGATTACACGCATATTTTTCTTGGCATCGCGCTCGCGCTCGCGCCCGTCGGCGCGTGGCTGGCGGTCAAAGGCGCGGACGTTTCCACTCCGGAAATTTTGCAGATGACTGTTCTCGCGTTCGCCGTGATTTTGTGGCTCGTCGGCTTCGACATCATTTACGCGCTGCAGGATTACGAGTTCGACAAATCCCACGGCCTGCGCTCGCTCGTCGTGGCGTGGGGGCCGAAAAATGCGCTGGCTGCGGCATTTCTAGCGCACATGGTTATGTGCGGGCTGCTGCTCGCGTTCGGAATGCTCTGCCATTTCCGCATCGCGTATCTCGTCGGCTGGCTCATCATCGTCGGCTGCCTCGTGCTGGAACACTGGATTGCGCGCCGCCGCAGTTTGAACTGGATCAATCTCGCGTTCTTCCGCCTCAACGCACTCGTCGGCGCGGTTTTTCTGATTGTTACAGTGGCGGAAGTCGTGTTTCCGTGGTTTAATTTCGGACGATGAATTTTTTCATTCAGCGCAGCGAACTCCGCGACATCTATGACAAGGTCGTCGCGAACAAGCGCATTTCAGACGCCGATGCGCTGCGGCTGTTTGAATCGAAGGACTTGAACGCCGTCGGGGCCATTGCGGATTTTGCGCGGCAGAAAAAAACCGGCAACAACCGCGCCAGCTACATCATCAACCGCTACATCAACTACTCAAATTACTGCATCCTGTCGTGCCAGTTCTGTTCGTTCGCGAAAAAGAAGCGCGACGCCGACGGCTTCCAGTTTTCCACCGAGGAAATTGTCCAGAAAGCGCGTGAGGCGTTGAAGATCGGTATCACGGAACTGCACATCGTCGGCGGACTGCATCCGTCGCTGCCCTTCAGCTATTACACAGACATGCTGAAGGCGTTGAAAAGTCTTGATGCCCGGCTTCAACTGAAATGCTTCACCGCAATTGAAATTTTACACCTTGCGTGGCTCGCAAAAAAATCCGTCGAGCAGACGTTAATTGAATTGAAGGACGCGGGGCTTGCGTCGCTCACTGGCGGCGGCGCGGAAATTTTCCGCAAAGAAGTTCGCAGCGCCATCGCGAAAGGAAAAGAGTCCGCCGAGGAATATCTCGACGTGCATCGCACCTGGCACAAGCTCGGCCAGCGCAGCACCTGCACCATGCTTTACGGCCACGTCGAGAGCCTCGCCGACCGCGTGGACCATCTCCGGCAATTGCGCGCGTTGCAGGACGAGACGCACGGTTTCGTCGCCTTCGTGCCGCTTGCGTATCACCCGGAGGACAACGACATCCCCGTCGCGCATCCGCCGACCGGATTCGATTCGCTGCGAACCATCGCCGTCAGCCGCATCTATCTCGACAATTTTCCGCACGTCACCGCCTATTGGGTCGGCCTTGGACTGAAGCTCGCGCAAGTCGCGTTGAGCTACGGCGCGGACGACATCCACGGCACGATTATCGAGGAACACATTTTCCACATGGCCGGCGCGACCGCGCCGCAATTGCAGACCGAGGCGGAAATGATTAAATCCATTCGCGAAGCCGGTCGGACGCCGGTGCAACGAAATACTTTTTACGAACCGATAAAGTTTTTGGAAAATCCTGCTGCCGTTGAAGTCAAAGAAAATTCCGCGCGCTCGAAAGTATTGGAAGAAAATTTGGCGACAGCATGACCAAGGACGCGCCAAAATTCCGCATCGGCTCGGTGAGTTATCTGAACGCCGTGCCGCTCACGCGCGGCATCGAGAGTGAACTCGTTCTCGCCACGCCCGCCAAACTCGCGGAAATGCTCCGGCGCGACGAACTCGACGCCGCGCTCGTCAGCATCACCGAAGTTTTGCTCAACGACCGCTACGATATTTTGGACGGTATCGCCATCGCGTCGCTCGGCGAAGTCTACAGCGTGATTCTCGCGCACAAAAAACCGCTTGAAGCAGCGATGGAAATTTTCTGCGACACCGCGTCGCTGACGAGCGTGAATTTGTTGAAAATTTTGCTCGCGGAGAAAAATTTATTTCCAAAATTCTTGCCGCTGGAAAATTACGAAGCCGCCGCAGAAAAAGATTTCGTCCTGCTCATCGGCGATCGCGCGATTGATTTCCAGCGCGCGCCGCACGCGCATGAAATTTTTGATCTCGGTTGGGCGTGGACGGAGAAGACGAATCTGCCCTTTGTTTATGCGGTCTGGGCGCTGCGGCGCGGAATCGAGAACAAGGAACTGCGCCGCGAATTGCGCGAGGCAAAAAAGTTCGGTGTAAAAACTTTGGATTATGTCATCGGCAGCCGCGAGGAATACGACGAGGATTTCCGCCGCGATTATTTCGAGTGGAACATCCACTACCATCTTGCCTCGGACGAAAAGCGCGGCATCTCGAAATTCTGCGAGCTGTTACGGAAGCACAATCTCGGCCCGGTGTTTGAACCGAAATTTGTCTCTTAACTTTCCTTTTCCAGCTTAGCCAGCGTTTCAGGATCGCGCACGTCCACCCAGCGGCCGTGGATTTCCAGACCCGCCAATTTTTGCCCGCTCGCGACAAGTGCGCTGATGGCGTCGGTCAATTCGTATTCGCCGCGCGGAGATTTTTGCAGGCGCGAGGTGAATTCAAAGATCGCCGGGCGAAAAATATAAATGCCCGCGTTATACCACGCCGGAACGCCGGGCTTGAGCCAGCCGTCACGGCGCAACTGTTCCAGCTGTTCGCGCGACGGTTTTTCCACAAGCCGTTTCAGGCAGAATTGTTCGTCGAAAAAATTCAGGCCGCCCTTCGTCACGTCCTCGCCGGGCGTGACGGTGATGACGCCCGCGAAATCGTCCTCGTCAAAACGCCGGAGCATCTGCGGATACGTCTCCGGAGCGACGAGGATATCGCCGTAAGTCAGCAGAAACGGCGAGTCGCCGATGAAATCCTTCGCGAGTTCCGGCGCCTTGCCCGTGCCGTCCTGGACGAGCTGCCGGCCAAAGGAAATCTGCGCGCCAAATTTTTTGCCGTCGCCGAAATAATTTTCAATCACGTCCGCACGCCAGCCGGTGACGATGAAAATCTCGCGGACGCCCGCCGCAACGACGCCTGCGACGATGTGTTCGAGGATCGGCCTGCCCTGCGCGCGGAGCATCGGCTTGGGCAGCTCGCTGGTGAGTTCCCCCATGCGCGTGCCTTTGCCGGCGGCGAGGATGACGGCTTTCATTCGAACCACAGATGAACACAGATGGACAAAAATTTCAAAATAAACCGGCGTATGCAGACACGATTTGACAATGTTTCAAGTTGGGCTATTTTGAGCCAGCCTAGGGTCGGCCAATCATTTTATGGCAGAGGCGAGCGACAAGCCGAGAGACGACGTTCCGCCGGACGCAGGTGAAGGAGTGTTGCCATTTTCCAAAAATTGCAGGGCAAAACTGATCAGAACCTCCACCGCTGTCCTGGAATGTCTCGTGCCGCCGCCGCAAAATTGCGGACACGCCCTGAAATTTGGCAACGCTTATTTTTGCTTCCATCCCAATCGCTGGAAGATTGCCGCGCGCACTCTGGCGCTGGAGAAGCATCCTTCCTGAAAACCGGCGTCAAAACTTCGTCAGCTTTTCCAGTTCCTTCACGCGCTTTTCGATGTCGGCGCGTTTGATTTTGGTCGTGCGCGTCAGGCCGAAACCTTCGCAGCAGAACGACGCTGTGACGCTGCCGTAAATCATCGCGCGCCGGATGTTCGCGTCAATCGCGCCCTTGGCCGTCGCCAAAAATCCCATCATCCCGCCGACGAATGAATCGCCCGCGCCGGTCGGATCAACGACCCGGTGCAGCGGATACGCCGGGCAGATGAAAAATCCCTTCGGCCCGGACAGGACCGAGCCGTGCGAACCTTTTTTGATGATAATGTATTTCGGGCCGAGCGCGTGGATTTTTTTCAGCGCGGCGAAGACGTTGTCTTCCTTCGTGAGCTGATGTGCCTCGCTGTCATTCAGCACGAAGCCGTCAATGCGCGGCAGGAGTTTCAGCAAATCGTCGAGCGCGATGTTCAGCCACAAATCCATCGAGTCGGCCACGACGAACTTCGGCTTCTTCATCTGGTCGAGCACGCGATGCTGGAGCGCGGGCGCGATGTTGCCGAGCAAAGCGAACTGGGAATTTTGATAGGATGCGGGCAGCACCGGCAAAAAAGTTTCGATCACGCCGAGTTCGGTCAACAACGTGCGGCGGTTGTTCATGTTCACTTCGTATTCGCCCGACCAATGAAAAGTTTTCCCCGGCAAAGTTTGCAGACCTTCCAGATCAATTTTATGACGGCGATAAAGCTCGACGTATTTTTTCGGAAAATCTTCGCCGACGCCGCCGACGAGTTTCACCGGTGAAAAAAAACTCGCCGCGACCGCTGCGTGGCTGGCCGAGCCGCCGAGCAATCGCGGATTTTCCGCCATCGGAGTTTTGATGGAATCGAGTGCGGTGGTGCCGACAATTAAAACGCTCATTGAAATTTTAGATTTCGGGGTTGCAGATGAATTATTCTTTTTCCTCGCTCCAACGCGGAACGATTTTCTGAGGCACGCCGAGGTGGTCGAGCACGCGCGCGACAACGGTATCCACGACTTCAGCAATCGTTTTAGGATTCGCGTAAAAACTCGGGTTCGCCGGCAAAATCGTCGCGCCCGCCAGCAGCAGCAGTTCCATGTTTTTGGCGTGGACCAGACTCAACGGTGTTTCGCGAGGGACAAGAATCAATTTTTTCTTCTCCTTCAGCACCACATCCGCCGCGCGGAGCAAAACGTCCTCGCTATAACCGTGCGCGATGCGGCCCATCGTCCCCATCGTGCAGGGAATCACGACCATCGCGTCCGGCGGGTTCGAGCCGCTGGCGAACGGCGCGTTCATGCTTTTGAGCCCGTGCGATTTCACGCCGTCGGGCAATTTCAATCCGTCCGGCAGTTCCTCGGCGATGACCTGCTGCGCGTAGTTGCTCAACACGACGTGGATTTCGTGTGCGCGCGGGTCAAGATTGTCGAGCAGCCTCTGCGCGTAAAGCGCGCCGCTGGCCCCGGTGATGGCTACGAGAATTTTCACTCGCGGAAATTATGGCTGAATTTCATGTCGCAAACAAGTCGCGTCCGAAACATCTTGAGTCCGTTTTCCTATTCCGCACAATTGGCGCGTGTTCAAATTTGCAGGAATCATTTTTTGCGGCGCGCTGATTTTTCTGGCGGGTTGCTCGACGACGCAACGCGCGCCCGACGAAATGAATTCTTTGAACTGGTCGGCCGCCAGCGCCGTTCACCAATCCGTCATGCTTCAAACGAACAAGCCGGCTGCGCCGGTCGTCCAAACAAATTTACCGGCCATGATTCACACAAACCCGCCGCCGGTCGTGACCTGGACTTCGCTCGAAAATTGGGCGGCGGAACACCAGATCGGCAAAGTGCACCGGATTTCCAATTCGCCCGTGACGACCTACGCGGTCGGTTCGAGCAACGGCGTGATGGTTCTGGGTCTTGGCACGCTGGGCGCGACGTGGAACGGAATCGAAATCAACCTCGGCTTTGAGCCGCAGTTCATTGATGGCGAAGTTTTTTTGCATGGACTTGACCTGCAGAAAAATCTTGAACCGCTTTTGTGCGAACCGCCGCTGACATTCGGGACAAACCGGATCATCGTGATTGATCCCGGCCACGGCGGCGCAAACACCGGAACGCACAGCGTTTTGGACGGACGGTTTGAAAAAGAATTCACGCTCGACTGGGCGAAGCGGCTCAAGCCGCTGCTCGAAACCAACGGCTGGACGGTCTTTCTCACGCGCACGAACGACACGGCTGTTTCGCTCGCCGACCGCGTCGCGTTTGCCGAGGCGCATCACGCGGATCTGTTCGTCAGCCTGCATTTCAATTCCGGCGCGCCCGACACAAAACAGGCCGGGATCGAAACCTATTGCATCACGCCGACCGGGATGCCCTCGACGTTGACGCGCGGCTTTGCCGACCCGTGGTTTGAAAATCTGCCGAACAACTCCTTCGACGCGCAAAACCTGCAGTTCGCCGTGCGGATGCACGGTGCGTTGCTGCGCGCGACCGGCGAGGAAGACCGCGGCATCCGTCGCGCGCGGTTCATCGGCGTGCTGCGCGGACAAAAACGCCCGGCCATTTTGATTGAAGCCGGTTACCTGTCGAATCCGCGCGAAGCCAGCCTGATTGAAAGCGCGGACTACCGCCAGAAACTCGCCGAGGCTTTTGCCGGCGCGCTCAAGTGAAATTCAAACCGCAGACGCCGCTGCGCGAAATCATCCGGCTGACGGCGAAATAAATTTTTGCAGGTTTTCTAGGAACTAGACGATTTGTCTTTTTCTGATGTTTGTTTCTTCATTAGCAAATAAATGACGCAAAAAGCAGCCAGAGAATTAAATGCAAAATCCCATAGGCTACATTTTGGGTCATTTCAAATGACGAATTAACTGAATTCGAAATGGACTTATCCCGGACACCAAGATTCTTCAAAAAATCATCAAAAAATTTAAGTTTTGTTTTTTCGTCTAAAGAAGTGAAACGTTGTTTTATCTCATCAACTGCTGTTGTCGTTGAAGAAACTGCGAGGGCATCTTTTTGTGATTTCAACCAACCTATCTCCGCCCAAAGAGCAAACGCCATAAGTGCCGTTGAACAAACCAAGCAAAGCAGGATTGTGAATTTCATGGCCTTCATGGTTTTGACTTATTTTGAATTCAAGTTTCTGTTCAGCACCGTAGGTGCGACATCTTTGTAGCACCAAAACCAAATTCATTTCAAGCCCCGTCGGGGCGGCATATTCCATTGTCCGTTTTTTTGAAAATTTCCAAAACAGAATATGTCGCTCCTGACGGAGCTAAAAAATTCTCCGGCCAATTTTCTACAAAGATGCCGCGCCTACGGCGCTTAATACACTCAACTAAAAATTCGCGCTAAAATATAATTCCTTCGCGCTTGAGCAAACTGCGTTTCCAATCCAATCCGCCGGAGAAGCCGCCGAGTTTTTTGTTCGCGGCCAGAACGCGATGGCACGGCACCAAAACCGGAACCGGATTCGCCCCGCACGCGCCGCCCACCGCGCGGACGGCCTTGGGATTGCCAATCGCCGATGCGATCTCGCCGTAGCTTTTCGTCTTGCCGGTGGAAATTTTCAACATTTGCCGCCACACGGACTTTTGAAAATCCGTTTTTCCCGTCCAGTCGAGCGGCGGCAATTTTGATTTTTTCCCGGCGAGAATTTTCTTCAACGCCGTTTCGGTTGTGCGATGCCAGCTTTTGATTTTGGCGGGAACACCATTTTGTTTCGCGGCTCGCGAGAAAGCCCGATTTGTCTTTGGCCAATCAATTCCAGCCAGACCTCTTTCGGAATAGTGCGCGATGAATTTTCCGTCGCGCGTGGAGATCGGCAGTTCGACAAGATAATTTTTCATACGATTCAACGATTTAACATTTCAACGGTTCACGAGATTCAATGATTCCGCACAAAAACGGAAATCACGCCGAGCAGAATCAAAAACAGCACGATGACGAGCAGGATGAAGCGGTTGCGCGCGACGCGTTTTTCGTAGCGCATCGGGCGCAGGCCGTGGACGCCGCCGGCGGCGAGATAATTCACGAGACGCGGATTGTTCGTCGTCGGGCGGCGGAAATGGTTGCACAGGCGGTTCCACAGCGCGGGCAGGTCGTATTTGCGGACGCCGAGGTCGTTGTAGCGGTCGTGAGGGTCGGCTTCGGGCTGGAAATTTTTCGGGTTCACTTCCTCGAAAATCGTTTCGCGCTCGACCGGCATCTCGGATTTTCGCGAAACAGTTTCGCCGTGCGGGATGGCCGTGGAACGGAGCTTGGGCACGGGCGTGCGCTGGATTTGAGTGTCGAGTTTCTTGATCTCGGACTCGAGCGCGGCGATCTGGTCGTTGAGCGTGCGTGCGCGGTCGGAAATCGGGTCGGTTTTTTTATTCGGCAACGCCATACGACGAATCTCAATGCCGCAGCAGAATGGCGATGAAAATCCCCAGCGCGCCGAGCGCGACAACCAGCAGCGGCCACGTCATCGCGAAACCTATCTTGCACAGTTCGCCGAAGTTCAAGTTGGCGAACGGCGACACGGCGGGCGCGGGCGCGTTTTCCATCTCCGCTTTTTTCAGCATCTCGCCTTCCAGCGCGGGAATCTTCAGCCGCGCAGCGTTCCATTCCATGCGGGCGTTTTCGATGACGGTGAGCGCGCGCGTGAGTTCGATGTGAAAATTTTCCTTCGTCCACGCCTCGTCATGGACGGCCTGGATTTTGTCGAGCGCGTCGCGGAAATCGGCGATGGTCTTGACCATCTGCTCGGCATCGCGTCGGGAATTGAACTCGGCTTCCTCGAGCAGACCGAGCCCGCGCGCCAGATGGTGGATCATTTCCTGTCGGCCGGTCTGGAATTCGGTCTGACGCCGGCGCAATTCCTCGAGAGAGGCGCGTTCGCGTTCAAGGTCGTCCTGCGCGCGCTTGAGTTCGGCGAGTTTCTGCTGCGCCTCGACGACTTTGCGGTCCACCTCGTCGCGCGTGGGTGCGCGGAGCGGGTCGTTCGCGGAGGTGGGCGTCGCGAAGGGCGACTTGTGCGCCTGAAAATCCGTGTCTATGAATTCCGTTGAATCGTATTCGGCAGCCATGTGGCGACTTTAGTCCTGCAAGGCGAAAGTGTAAAGTGGGTTTGATGAAAGAAAATGGCGGGAGTGGCGGGGCTCGAACCCGTAACCTCTGCCGTGACAGGGCAGCGCTCTAACCAATTGAGCTACACCCCCACAATGGGGACGTTGAAACTAGAAGAAGTCTTCGGGAGCGTCAAGTTTTGCTTCAGTCCGAATTTTGCGGTTTGAAAATCCGGGCAGCAGACGCCAAGGAGGTGGGGGTGGGGAACCCCGCTGAAGAAACGTACTGCTACCCGAATGAAATCAATGTGACGTTTCCGCGACTTTTTGTCAACAGGTTATCATTCACAATGTGTCCGTCTGCGGCGCGAATCTCCGGGCTTTACGCCGCCGCCTTTTCTCTTAAAGTTTGGCCGTGGTCGGGCTCGAATCCATCACACTCTTTCGCGATCTCGGCCGGGGCAAATTGCTGGCGTTGCGCTTCGTCACGCAGGAACGACGGTTCTCCGCCAGCGCCGAGATTTTTTCATTCACGCTGCCCGTGGTTAAATGATCGTTGCTCCGTGAATCGTGAATGGTTGCATCGCAAGCGGACTGCCGACAAACTGACCAGACGATGCAACGATTTAACGACGCAACGGCATGAACCGGATCAAACTTCTCTCCGAGCAAGTCGCCAACCAGATCGCCGCTGGCGAAGTGGTTGAACGCCCCGCCAGCGTCGTGAAGGAACTTGTTGAAAATTCCCTCGACGCCGACGCCAAAAAAATCACCGTCGAAATCGGCGCGGGCGGACGCAGCCTCATCCGCGTCACCGACGACGGCTTCGGCATGAGCCGCGACGACGCGCTGCTTTGTCTCGAACGCCACGCGACCAGCAAAATCCTGCGCGCGGAAGATCTGGCTTCAATTGCCACGATGGGTTTTCGCGGCGAAGCATTGCCGAGCATCGCAAGCGTCAGCCGTTTCACGCTCACCACGCGCGAGCGCGAAGGCAATTCGCCGGAAGGAACGCAAATCATCATCGCCGGCGGAAAAATTTCCGAAGTCAAAGCCGCTGGCAGCGCGACTGGCACGAGTATCGAAGTGCGGCAATTATTTTACAACTTGCCCGCGCGCCGGAAGTTTTTGCGCACGGAAGAAACCGAGGCCGCACACATCCAGCATTATCTCACGCTCGCCGCGCTCGCGTTCCCCGAAGTCGCGTTCACGTTTATCAAAGATGGCCGTAATGTCTGGCAACTGCCCGCCGTGAAATCCGGCGCGGCCACTTCCAGCCGCATCGAAGCCTTGCGCGAACGTTTTCGCGCGCTGCTTGGCGATGAAAAACTTTTGCCCGTGAATTTTTCCGCGTCGCTGGAAGAAAATTTCCGGCCAGAAGAAACCGAAGTTTCTTTCGAGACCGCCCTGCCGGAAAAATCCGAAATCGTAAATCGTAAATCGCAAATTCAAATTTGGGGTTTGATCGGCTCGCCCGGCGTCTCGCGCGCAACGCGCGACGGGCAGTTTGTTTTTGTGAACCGCCGCCCCGTGGAAAATCGCGGCATCAATTACGCGCTCATCGAAGGCTATCACACGTCGCTGATGAAAGGCCGCTATCCGGTCTGCTGTTTGTTTCTGGAAATTGATCCTGCCGCCGTGGATGTGAACATCCATCCCGCCAAGCGCGAGGTGAAATTTCATCGTGAGTTTGAAATCCGAAAATTCGTCGCGCAGGCGGTCAAGGAAACTCTGCTCGCGTTTCATTCTGAACCGGCAAAAGCAAACTTGGCCACAGAGTCACAGAGCGCACAGAGACCAAAATTCCAACAATCAGAAATTTCAGCACCTGCACTGCCCAATTTCCCAGAGAAATTAAAGCCCGCGCCGCCGACTCCGCAGCAAAATTCTCCACCTGCGCAATCGCCTTTAAAAATGGGCTTTTCGTCCGTGTCCACAGCCGCCACTTCGCCGCAATCGCAAATCGCAAATCCAAAATCGGAAATTTCAAAATCTGCGTCATCTGCGAAATCTGCGGATGCTGCCCCAACTCCCATTTCCAATCTGCCAATTTCTGCGGCCACGCCTTTGCTCAACGTCCCGCTCCGGCTCGTCGGCGTCGTCGGCAGACTTTATGTGCTGCTCGAATCGGATCGCGGACTTGTGCTGCTCGACCAGCACGCGGCACACGAGCGGATTTTATTCGAGCAAATGCTCGCACGCCTCGAACAGAATCATTTCGCGCCGTCGCAAAAATTATTATTGCCGGAGACGATTGAACTGCCGCCGCGCGACGCGCAGTTTTTGCGCGAGCAGCTTGTCGTGCTGACCAAGCTCGGCGTCGGCTTGAGCGAATTTGGCGAGCGAACGTTTCTGCTCGATGCGCTGCCGCCGTTCGTCAAGGCCGCCGACCCGCGCCGGTTTGTGTTCGACCTCGTGGACGAGTTGCGCGCCGCCGGACGCGAAGTGAACCTTGCGCGGCTCGGCGAACACACCGTGGCCAAGACCGTCTGCCGCCACGCGGTGAAGGCCAACGACCCGCTCGGCGGCGCGGAACTGGAAAATCTCGTCGAGGATTTGCGCCGCTGCGCGATGCCCTACACCTGCCCGCACGGCCGCCCGACGCTGATTGAAATGAATTACCGCGAACTGGAGAAAAAATTTGGCCGGACGCAGTAAAATAAATTCAGGTCATGGAGGAATAAAATGCACCCCGAAAAAAAGACCAAAAATAAAAAATCTCCGCTTAAATTCGATGAGCGCGCATCAGTTCTTGCCGAAACACTGAATAAAGAATCGGATAGAGGCCGTGCTGTATTAGGCGCAGAAATTATTTCCGTCTCGCTAGAATCACTCCTTCGCACATTTTTTAGAGCTGACCTCAAAACCGTAGACCCTTTATTCAAAGGCTTTGGGCCATTATCGTCATTTGCAGCCAAGATTCAGATGGCCTACGTGATGCACCTGATTCCAAAGATAATTAAGGATAGGCTTGAATTGATTCGCAAACTACGTAATCAGTTTGCTCATTGTCAGACTCCTTTAGATTTCAGCGATTCACAATGCACAGAAATTCTACATATTTTGGCTAATGGAAAATTTGAACCCGAAATCTTAATCCAAGAGATTAAGCATAAGACTCTCCGAAATAAAAAAGTTTCAGAAAAGAGTTTAGAAACCGCTTTTATTTTATATGTGCCGTTGCTCAAACAGCAACAATCATTGAGCTGATGGAAGCATATGTTAGTAAGGGAATTGACACCCGCAAATTGGTTTTGCTTTTCGAGAAAGACGGAACATTTGAATACGACTGGGTGAAATCCTTGCGAAAAAATGCACCGTAAAACTAAATCCAAACAAGCCATAGAAACTGAAACTTGTCCCGCGCCGTTGGGCAAAAACATTTCCGGCGAGCATTGGCGGTTTTGCCTGCAATGCGGGCATGAGTTGATCAATGAGAAGTGCAAGCTGCGTTGTCCGCGCTGCCATTATTTCATGAGCTGCTCGGATTTCGATTTCGCAAATTGATTGAGACAGGATTAACAGAATTTTTAGAATTAAATTCCGCGAATCCGAATTTTGTTAATTCTGTAAATTCTGTCTTTAGTCGGCCTCGAAGAAACGTTATCTTCCAAAACGAATTCATGAACGAATGGAACATCCAGTCCCGCGCGTCGGCCTGCGAGGCGTGCAGTCAGCCGTTTACCGACAAGCAGCCGCTCCACACGCTGCTCTTCGACGAACGCGCGGAAGATTTGCGCCGCTCCGACATCTGCGAGGCGTGCTGGCAGAACCAGTTCAGCGACGGCGCGCGCGAACGCAAGGGTTTCATCTCGCATTGGCAGGGAATCTACGAAGCGCCCACGCCGCAGGTGGACGCAATCCACAAGGACACCGCCGAAACAGTGCTGCGCAAGCTCATCGCGCAGAACGACCCGCGTTATGCGCCCGCCGGTTACATCCTCGCCGTGATGCTCGAACGCAAACGCATCCTCAAGGTGAAGGAACAGATCGTCCGCGACGGCCAGCGCGTGTTCATCTACGAGCAACCGAAGACCGGCGACATCTTCACCATCGCCGACCCGAACCTGCGGCTGGATCAACTCGAAGAAGTCCAACGCGACGTGGCGATGTTGCTGGAACAGGGAGTCAATCTAACTGCGCCTGTTGTTGAAAACGAAATCGCGCCGCCCGTCGAAGAACCCGCGGCGAATTAAATTCCGTGTCCGACTCCGCCGCACTTCAAAAACGTCTCGCATATAATTTTCGCGACGAAAACCTTTTGCGCCTCGCGCTCACGCACCCGTCCGTCGCGCACGAAAGCGGCGTGGCGGGTGAACATAATCAGCGGCTGGAATTTCTCGGCGATTCGGTTTTGGGACTGGTTTTGTCGCAAAAACTTTTTGAAAAATTTCCCGACGTGGACGAAGGCGTGCTCACAAAATCACGCGCAAAGTTGGTCAACGCGAGTTCGCTCGCCGGGCACGCGCGCCAATTGAATCTCGGCGCGCATCTGATCTTGAGTCGCGGCGAAGAAACGAGCGGCGGACGCGAACGCGCGTCGGCCTTGGCGGACACGTTTGAATCGCTGCTCGGCGCGATTTTTTTGGACGGCGGCTTTGACGCGGCGCGCGAATTTATTTTGCGCGAGTTTGAAAATGATTTTGGCGCGTTGGCCGAATCGTCCGGCATCGAAAATCCGAAAGGCGAGTTGCAGGAATTGCTGCAATCGCGTTCGCCGCGCGCGCCGGAATATCAAACTGTTTCCGCCACCGGCCCGGATCACGACCGCGAATTTGAATGTATCGTGCAGCACGAAGGCGTCGAACTCGCGCGCGGTCGCGGCAAAAGTAAAAAATCCGCCGAGAGCGACGCGGCGCTGGCGGCATTGAAAAAATTGCGCGAAGAGAAAAATTAAGCCGGTCGATTTTTTAGCAGGTCGCGGATTTCGGTCAGGAGTTTTTCCTGCGCGGTCGGTTCGGGCGGCAGCGTGGGTTTCGACTGTTCGTGGCGTTTGAGCGCGTTCATGCCCTTCACCAACAGAAAAATACAGAACGCCACGATGAGAAAGTTGAGCGTGATGGTGACAAAATCGCCCCACGCGAGCACCGGCCCGGCCGTTTGCGCCAAAGTCAGCGGCAGATGACCACCGGAGGTTGCCGGAGCGGCAGCGTAAGCCTCCTGCGCCTGCCGGACTTTCTCGGACAACGGAAAGTAGCGGTTGGTGAAATCAATGTTGCCGATAAGGGTGGCAATGGGCGGCATGATGATGTCCTTCACCAGCGAATTGACGATGTTGCCAAACGCCGCGCCGACGATGACGCCGACGGCAAGGTCGGCGACGTTGCCACGCAGCGCGAACTCTCTGAATTCTCCCAGAATGGTTATTTTCACGATTAGATTCCTTTCGTGATTAACTTTAATTGGCCTCGTCCAGAAAAGTCAACTTCACGCCGTCCTTCGGCTTGGAAAAACTGTCGAGCAGGTTTGAACCGGAATTTTGCGCGGGAGCAACTTCTTCTTTAATTTCTGCGTTTTTAGGTTCAAGCGCCGAACGCAGCGCGCCTTCGACGAGTTGGGCGCAATGGATTTTCATCGGCGGCAGCGGGCCGAGTTCGCCCGCGAGTTCCTCGGTTTTCATCGCGAGCGCTTCCTCGGCGGTCTTGCCGCGGATTAATTCCGTCGCGAGACTGGCGACGGCAATCGCCGTTTCGCAACCGAAGGATTGAAACGTGGCGCGGTCAATGACGCGTTTGCCGTCCTGCTGCTTGAACTTCACCCACAGCCGCAGCATCTCGCCGCAATCCGCGTTGCCTACTGTGCCGATGGAATCTGCGCCCGCCATCTCGCCCATGTTTTGAGGATTGGCGAGCGCGGCTTGAATGCGCTTTTGCAAATCGTCGGTCATCTCAAAATTATTTAGACAGGATTAACAGAATTTTCAGGATTACACTTTCGCAAATTCCAATCTTGTTAATCCTGTAAATCCTGTCTCAACTTGGTTCTCAATACCTCGGCAAACTTCTGTCAATTTCATCCGACCAGGCGTTCGTGCCGCCTTTCACGTTCTTGACATATTTGAATCCCTGCTCGCGCAAAAATTCCACCGCCGAATGCGAGCGAGCGCCGACTTTACACAGCAGATAATATTGCGTGTTTGGGTCAAGCTCCGTGAAACGATTTTGCAACTCGCTCATCGGCAGCAACGGCACGCCTTCGATGCGCGCGATTTCGTATTCAAACGGCTCGCGCACGTCAATGACCTTGATGCCGAGTTTCGGATCATCCAACGCGCGCTTCATTTCCTGCACGGTCACTTCGTCGGGATTACCATTGTCCACCGGCGTCGGTTCGATGCCGCAAAAAACTTCGTAATCAATCAATTCCTTGATCGTCGGATGATCGCCGCAAACGGGACACGCCGGATCGCGGCGCAATTTCAGTTCGCGGAACTTCATGTCGAGCGCGTTGAACAGCAACAAACGGCCGACGAGCAAATTTCCTTTGCCGATGGCGAGCTTCAAAATCTCCGTCGCCTGAATGCAGCCGATGATGCCGGGCAACACGCCGAGCACACCACCTTCCGCGCAACTCGGCACCATGCCGGGCGGCGGTGGTTCGGGATAAAGACAGCGATAACACGGCCCGCCCAAATGCGGCGCGAACACGCTCGCCTGTCCCTCGAATCGGAAGATGGAGCCGTAGACGTTCGGCTTTTTCAAAAGCACACAGGCATCGTTCGTGAGATAGCGCGTCGGGAAATTATCCGTGCCGTCCACGACGATGTCGTAAGGCCGGATGAGGTCGAGCGCATTCTCGGACGAGATGCGCGTGTTGTGGATGACGACTTCGCAATGCGGATTGATGCCGCGGATGGTTTCCTTCGCCGACTCGGCCTTCGAGCGGCCTACGTCCGCATCCGTGTGGAGAATCTGCCGTTGCAGGTTGGAAAAATCCACCGTGTCGAAATCCACGATGCCGATCTTGCCGATGCCGGCGGCGGCGAGATACATGGCGATGGGCGAGCCGAGACCGCCCGCGCCGATGCACAGGACGCTCGCGGCCTTGATTTTCTTTTGGCCGGCCAGGCCGACTTCGGGCAGAATCAGGTGCCGCGAGTAACGGCGGATTTCGTCATTGTTCAATTCCATAATCAAAGGGAAAGTATAGTAATGCAGCGGCGAAAGAAATCAAGTCGAGCATCTGCCTTCCCGCATCTCCTTGTGTTCGCTGGTGAATTTGGGTTAAGCTGCCGTTTCGATGTTGACGCTTTCAGAAATCAGCAAGGCTTACGGCGGACGAATTCTGTTCGACGACGTGACCTTGCAGTTGAACCGCGAGGACCGCATCGGGCTGGTCGGCCCGAACGGCGCGGGCAAGTCCACGCTCTTTTCCATCATCCTCGGCGACGAGGAGGCGGATTCCGGCAAAGTGATGAAGGAGCGCAATGTCGTGCTCGGCTACCTGCCGCAGGAAAGCGCGCCCGTCGGCGACGAAACGGTTTTAGAACTGGCCACCGCCATCTCGCCGGAATTTGTGAAACTCCGCCGGCTCATCCTGTCCTGGGATTCCGACCATCATATCGCGCCGGATCACGTCGAGGAAATCCACGACAACGCGCACAACCGCTTTCACGAACTCGGCGGCTACCAGCTCGACGCGAAGGCGAAGCAGATTTTGTCCGGCCTCGGCTTTCGTGAAAAAGATTTCGACCGTCCGGCGCGCGAATTGAGCGGTGGATGGGTGATGCGCGCGCATCTCGCGCGACTGCTCGTGCAGCAGCCGGATTTGCTGCTGCTCGACGAGCCGACAAACCACCTCGATCTCGAAGCGCTGCTTTGGTTTCAGGAATATCTCATGACGTATCCCGGCGCGATTGTCGTCATTTCGCACGACCGCGAATTTCTGAATCACATCGTCAGCGGCATCGTGGAAATCCGTTCGAGCAAGCTCAACCGTTATCGCGGCAACTACGACGACTTTCTCGTCCAGCGCGCCGCCGCCGAAGAGCAGTTGCTCGCCGCCTACAAAAACCAGCAGCGCGACATCGCGCGGTTGCAGGAATTCGCCGACCGTTTCCGCGCCAAGGCCAGCAAGGCGTCGCAGGCGCAGAGCAAGCTCAAGCAGATTGACCGCATGGAAAAAATCGAGACGCCGGTCAACGACACGAGCAAGATCGGCTTCAGTTTTCCGCAGCCGCTGCGCAGCGGCCAGAAAGTCATCGCGCTCGAAAACATCCATTTCAGTTACGGCGAAAACGTGGTGTATCGCGGCATGGATTTTCTGGCGGAACGCGACCAGCGCATCGTGCTGGTCGGCCCGAACGGCGCGGGCAAATCCACCTTGCTGAAAATTCTCGCCGGGGTTCTGGTGCCGCAATCCGGCACGCGCACACTCGGTCACAACGCGAAGGCCGGTTACTATTCGCAGTATCGCGTCGAGATGCTGAACCCGGAACGCACCGTGTTCGAGGAGGCGATGGACACGACGCAGCGTGTGACGGAACAATTCATCCGCACGTTGCTCGGCAGTTTTCTGTTTCGCGGCGACGACGTTTTCAAAAAAGTCAGCGTCCTGAGCGGCGGCGAAAAAAGCCGTCTCGCGCTCGTGAAATTGCTGCTCGATCCGCCGAATTTATTGTTGATGGACGAGCCGACGACGCACCTCGACATGGCGAGCATTGACGCGCTCGTCGGCGCGCTGAAGCAATTCAAAGGCACGCTGGTGTTCATCAGCCACGATGTGTATTTCATCCGCGCGTTGTCCGGCCATGTCGTCCACGTCAACGCGGGCCAGCTCACTCATTATCCCGGCGGCTATCAATATTATTTGGACAAGACCAAGGCTTCATCCGCGCGCGCCGCGTTGACTTCCGGCGGAACCAACGGAGTCGCGTTGCCGCAAAAGTCTGCGCCCGCGAATCGTCCTTCGGTTGACCGCAAGGAACAAAAACGTCTCGAAGCGCAGCAACGTCAGGCGCGCTCCGGCAAAAAAAAAGCGCAGCAGCAATTGGTTCACAGACTGGAAAAAGAAATCCAGGAACTCGAGGCGAAGCAGGTTGAACTCACCGCCGAATTGGAAAACCCGGAGACTTACAACAAGCCCGGTCGCGCGCAGGAGATCAACCGCGAACTCGCGCACGTCCAGGAACGGCTCGCGACGGCCACGCCCGAATGGGAAGCCGCCGAGAGCAAACTGGCCGTGACGGAATAGCAATTGGCAATTTGTGTTCTTTCCGGCGGCGTTCCGTTTTGATAAAAATCCACAGTCATGACGCAATCAGAACCGAACGAACGCAAATGGGTTTTCCTGTTCTGCCTGCTCGCCGCCATCCACGTTTTTACTTTTTCAGCCGCGTTCCCGTTCTTTAACAACGTGGACGAGCAGATCCATCTCGATCTGGCGGTGAAGTATTCGCAGGGTCATGTCCCGCGCGCGCTGGAAACGATTTCGGCGGAGACCGTGCCTTACGCCGCGATTTACGGCACGCACGAATACCTCTGGCCTTCAAATTATTTTCCACGCGGACAATTTCCGCCGGTGTGGACGCTGCCCATCGAAAAAGTCGCGCCCGGCCTGCTGGCCGTGGAGGCGGAGTGGAAGAAAATAACGAACCACGAAGCCGCCCAGCCGCCGCTGTATTACACGCTCGCGGGTTTGTGGTGGCGGCTTGGCAAAGTGTGCGGCGTCGAGGGCGGCCAACTGCTCTACTGGCTGCGGTTTCTGGACATTTTTTTCATCGTCTCGCTCGTGTGGCTCGGTCATGCGGCGGCGCGGGCGATTTTTCCGGAAAATTCATTTATGCGGCTGGGCGTTCCGGCGCTGCTCGCGTTCATTCCGCAGACGGCGTTTTATGCCATCCAAAACGACGTGCTTTCACCGCTCTGCTTTGGCGCGACGTTCATCTTGCTCGCGAAATTTTTTCAGGCGGAAATTCCAAACGTGCGCCTCGGAGCAGTCGCAGGCCTCGCGCTCGCCGCGACTTTCCTGACCAAGATCAGCAACCTGCCGCTGTTGGCGGTTTCCGGAATTTTCATCGTGCTGAAAATTTTTCAACTGGCGCGCGGCGGGAAATTACTCCAATGGATTTCCCCGCTTGCAGCCTTGTCTTATTGCGCGGCGCTGCCGGCGGTTGCATGGCTCGCGTGGACAAAGTGTAATTTCGGCGATTTCACCGGCACGGCGGCCAAAATCCGGTTCCTCGGCTGGACGCACAAGCCGTTCGCCGGATGGTGGCATCATCCGATCTTTACGCCGCACGGCTTCTGGATTTTCATCCACGATCTGCTTTCGACCTTCTGGCAGGGGGAAATTTTATGGCATCGCCAGCCGCTCGCATTGCCGTCGGTTGACATGGTTTATATCGTTTTGACTTTTGTTTTTATCGGCTTGGCGTTGGTGAGTCTTTTGCTGAAATCCAAATCCGCAACCGGGCCGCAGCGCGAAGTGCTTTGGTTTGGCCTCGCGTGCTTCGTCGCGGCCATCGCGTTTTCCGGTTTCCTTTCCATCATCTACGATTTCCACGACTGTTTTTATCCTTCGCGTGAACATCCGTATTTCACCTCCGGACGGCTGATGCTCGGCGCGCTGATCCCGTTTTTGCTGCTGTTCTTTTTTGGGCTCGATGTTGCGTTGAAAAAATGCGGCAATCCGGCGAAATTCTTCGCGCTTGCCGCCGTAATTTTATTCATGGTCATTTCTGAAATCACCGTTGACTGGCCGGTTTTTCCCGACGCGTACAACTGGTTTCACATGTGAAAAAATCACGCGGCGGAATTCCGCTCAAGGCACCCAAGCATTTTCTTTGAACATTGTTCCGGGTGGTCTTGAAAGTGCGGGCGCATCTCGTCCAGCAGATGTTTTCCGGCGCGGCTCCAGCCGTCTTTCGCCGCCAGCAATTCCGCCGGGACCGGGCGGCCCAGTTCGATGCGGAAACGCCAGCCGCCCTCGTCAATGATGCAGGCCGGGATCAGCTCCGCCTGATGCCGTGCGGCCAGCCGGACCGCGCCGGTGGCCATTTGAAAATTCCAGCCGTCGCAAAACGGCACGCGCACCTGCTTGCCCGCCGCGTGGTCCAGCGCGACCATCAGCACGTTTCCGGCGGCGAGAAACTGACCCGCCTCCCGCAACTGGTCCAGTTGGAAGGCGTTTGGAATTTCAGGGAACAGCCGCATCCGGTCGCCAAGCTTTTTCAACCGGGAACGGTTTTCGGATTCGCCTCCCTCAAGGGCCGCAACGGGAATGCCCGCCGCGCGCGGCCATGTCCGCAGTAAAAAATAATTTTGCGAATGGCAGAACGCCAGCACGACCGGGCGTCCGTTTTGTTTCGCCCGTTCCCAATGCGCCAGCCCGCCGATGCGGCAGTGATTTTTCCATTTGTCCGCCGCCAGCCGTTCCGGGAAAAAATCCAGCAGCCGGTTCAGGTAACCGTTCATGCGCGCCTGCCTTGCGGCGCGGCGCGTTCTCGACGCGCTTAAAAAATCCGGCAGCGGCGCGGTGGACGGCGGCTTGAACGCCGTGTTCAGCCACGCGCGCGCGAAGGCATATGGCTTCAAAACCAGGTAAAGTCCGCGTACCGGCAGCACGCGCTCCAGCGCGCGGATGAAATCGAAGAACAACAGCCCGCAGGCGCTTTTGAAACTGGTCCTCATCCGTTGAATTTGATTGCGCGATTCTTGGCGAAGCGGGTTGAAAACTCAACTGTTCCGTCCTGAAAACTTTTGAGCGGAGCCTCACCTTTTGCGTGCGTTGAATGGGATTTTCTGGTTTACTCCGCCAACTCTGATGGACGACACAAATTCATTGATCGAACAGCGTCGAGCTAAACTCAAAGCGCTCGAAGCAAAAAATATTTTCCCGTTCAAAAACAAATTCACGCCTGCCATCGGCTGCGGCGAGGCGCGCGCGAAATTTGAAAAAGGCGAACTCGCCGAGCACGCACAAGTTTCCATCGCCGGGCGCATCACCGCGCACCGCGAAATGGGCAAATCCATGTTCATTGACGTGCGCGACCAGAGCGGGCGCCTCCAGATTTACGCGCAGAAAAATCATCTCGAAGAAACCGCGCCCGGCAGTTGGGAGATTTTCACGCATCTCGACCTCGGCGATTTCATCGGCGCGACCGGCACGCTTTTCCGGACGAAGACAAACGAGCCGAGCGTCAAAATCGAATCGTTCACGATTCTTTCCAAAGCCCTGCGCCCGCCGCCAGCGAAATGGCACGGACTCGAAGACACCGAGATCCGCTACCGCCAGCGCTATCTCGATCTGATGGCGAACCCGGAAGTGAAGGACGTTTTTCTCAAGCGCAGCGAAATCATCCGCGAGATCCGGAATTTTCTGCACGCGCGCGGCTTTGTGGAAGTCGAGACGCCGATGATGCAGGCGATCCCCGGCGGCGCGGCGGCGCAACCCTTCAAGACCCATCACAACGCGCTCGGCTGCGATTTTTACCTGCGCATCGCGCTGGAACTCTATCTCAAGCGCCTGCTCGTCGGCGGCGTGGACAAAGTGTTCGAGATCGGCCGCAACTTCCGCAACGAAGGCCTCTCGCGCAAACACAATCCCGAATTCACGATGCTCGAAGCGTATCAGGCGTTCGGCGATTACGAGAGCATGATGGAACTCGTCGAATCAATGGTGAAACACGTCGCGCAAAAAGTTTTGGGAACTTTGATCGTAAAAAGACCCTGTAAAACCAATGTAAAAGTCATTATTGACGAATTAGTTCGACGACTTGAAGATTTATCTAAAGAAGCAAAAGATATTTCTGATGACAATAAGACTAGGCAGCAAGTCGCCGAACAAATTCGGAAAAATGTTACGCCTTTGCTTGATCACTTAATCGAATTGCGCGCAACAATCACTCCGGAAGTTTCGATTGATGACATGTGTTTGATAATTCGCCCGTTGGTTTATGAAGCTGGATTTCAATTGGCACTGCAAATGACATCAGCACAAAAAAGTGATTGGTTCAAATCAACAAATGCTCCAAGTCTTGATGATCCTTTGACGATAAGCTGCATGAAAGTCGGAAAGCACCTTGGTTTTGGCTTGCAGCGATTAAAAATTGAACTTGAAAATCCGACCATTGACCTTGGAAAGTGGAAGCGTGCGAAATACAAAGATTTAGTTCGCGAAAAAGCCGGCGCAGATTGGTTTGAAATTTCTCCAGAAGCACGCCGCCAGCGCGCGCACGATCTCGGCGCGGAAATCACAAAAGATTACGCCGACTTTGAAGTCACCGGCGCGGTGTTTGAAAAATTGATCGAGCCGACGCTGATTCAACCCACGTTCGTCACGCATCTGCCCAAGGAACTCGTGCCGCTCGCCAAACTTTCGCCCGACGACCCGACGACCGTCGAAGTCTTCGAATGCTGCATCAACGGCCAGGAAATCGCGCCCGCCTACACCGAGCAGAACGATCCCATCGAGCAGCGCGAACGCCTCGAACACCAGGCCGGCGGCGAACAGCAAAAGCTGGACGAGGACTTTCTCGTCGCGCTCGAACACGGCATGCCGCCCGCCGGCGGCATGGGCATGGGCATTGACCGTTTGTGCATGATGTTGCTCGGCCAGGAAAGCATCCGCGACGTGATTTTGTTCCCGCAGTTGAAGCCGAAATGATTTGAACGCATTTGACGCGGGGGCTGTTTAATGAGTAATTAGACAACGTATGAAAAATTCAAAATTGATTGCGGGAATGATTTTAACTGCAGCCTTGGCCGCCTTTGCGCCGGCCAGCCGCGCCACCGACACAAACACGGTCGCGTCATCCACGCCCGTGCCGTATCCGCTCGACCATTGCGTCGTGTCCGGCGAAAAGTTTGGCGGCGACATGGGGCCGCCCGTCGAGTTTGTCTATTCCAACAAGGACGTGAACCAGGAGATCAAATTCTGCTGCCCGATGTGCAAGCCGAAATTTCTGGCCGACCCGGACAAATACATGAAGATCATCACCGCCGCCGAAGCTAAGGCCAAGAATTGACGGATTAAAGCCAAGAAATGTGCGGCGTGAGTTGCCGGGCGGCATGATATTCAAAACATGAAAGCGGCCTGGGCCATCATTTGCAGCCTGGTGCTGGCGGGAACTCCGTTCCTGCCGGCGCAGACGCTGGCACCGGCGTGCGCCAAACAGCCGGTTCGTGCCTGCTGCCAGCACGGCGTCGAAATGCCATGCTGCGCGGCGAAACCGGCGTCCGGTTCGCAGCCCGCGCCCGTCATCCCGGCGCAGTCCGTTTCGCAAAATCAAATCGCACTTCCTGCTCCGGGCGTCGTCGCCTGGACTTTGCCGGAAAGTCCGGCGAATTTATTTTCTTCCGCCGCCGTGCCATTGACAGCGGCCAGCACGCCGCTTTACGCGCGGAACTGCGCCCTGCTTCTCTGATTCATTTCCCCAAACGCCCGTAGTGTGCCTTGAGCCGGCGCGCCGCGGTCTGTTCCTCTTTTTTACTCCACGGAATTTTTGTGCCCGTGAACTGTCCTTGAAATTTTGCCGCGCACAAACGGCGAACAGAAAATTAAAAATTTGAAATAACTGAAATTATGAAAACGAAAATTGTGATGACGATGGTTTTGGCTGCGGTTTTGGGCGCGGGCGCAATCTGGCTTGCCGCTCCACAGCAGTTGAACGCGGCGGAAACGAATTCCGTCAGCAAAAAAATTCTCTATTACACCTGTCCGATGCATCCGTCGGTGAAGGCGGACAAGCCCGGCGACTGCCCGATCTGCGGGATGCATCTCGTGCCGGTTTATGCGCCGGACAGCAGCACCAACGCCGCGCCTGCGATTAAATCCGTCAGCTGTTGCGGACACAATTAACGAGGCAACGATTATGAAAAGCAAAATTCTTCTGCTGACGTTCATCATCCTGCTGGGCGGCGCGGGCGGGTTCTGGATGGCTAAAAACCATTCACCCGCGCCCGCTGCGGCGGCGAGCGGACGCAAAATCCTGTATTACCAGAGCGCAATGCATCCGTGGATCAAGTCGGACAAGCCCGGCAAATGTCCGATCTGCGGCATGAACCTGGTGCCGATCTACGAGGGTGAAACCGGCATGGACACCAACATGACGCCGGGAACGGTGCGGCTCAACGCCAGCAGCGTGAGCGTCATCAATGTGCAGACCGAAACGGTCACGAACCAGTCGCTCGTCCGCACACTGCACTTTGGCGGCCAGATCATGGCGAACTCCTCGCAACAGGCGTGGTTCGAGTTCACGGTTTACGAACGCGATTTGCCGTGGCTGAAAATCGGCCAGAATCTTCAGGTCGCCGTTCCTTCCGTGCCGGGGAAAATTTTCACCGCGCGAATCAAGCTGCATGGCAACCAGCCATTTGCCGACGACAACTTTGACAACATGACCGGTAGCACCAAGCTGCGCGCGGAACTTTCCGAGTCGCCTGTCGAGGCCGGCGAACTGGGCTCGCACAAATATTTCAACGGACTTTACGCCGAGAGCCATGTTGTTGCCGAAACCGAGCCGGTGCTGACCGTTCCGCGCAGCGCGGTGATTTCGCGCGGCAGCGGATCGTTCGTTTTTTTGGACAAGGGCGGCGGTTTTTACACGCCGCGCGCGGTGCTGTTGGGCCGTATCGGCGATGAATTTTACGAGGTGCTTGCCGGTTTGGATTCGGGCGACAAGGTCGTCACGAACGGAAATCTCTTGATCGATTCTGAGGCGCAGCTTGCCGCCGGACTATAAAATTATGATCAACCGCATCATCGAATGGTCATTACGCAACCGCTTCCTTGTCGTCTGCGGCGCGTTGCTGCTCGCGGGGTTTGGTGTTCACTCACTCTATCGGACGCCGGTGGACGCGATTCCCGACTTGAGCGAGAATCAGGTCATCGTCTATGCCGACTGGCCCGGCCGCAGCCCGCAGGAAGTCGAGAATCAGGTCACTTATCCGCTGTCGGTGAATTTGCAAGGTCTCGCCGGCGTTAAAACCGTCCGCGCCAGCTCGATGTTCGGCTTCTCGCTCGTCACGGTGATTTTTGACGACAGCACCGACAATTATTTTGCGCGCTCGCGCGTGCTGGAGCGGCTGAATTATCTCGGCGACACGCTGCCGTCCGGCGTCACGCCCAGGCTCGGACCGGATGCCACCGGCCTTGGTTGGGTTTACGAATACTACCTTGATGTTGATCCGGCGAAATCTCCGAACGGCGGCTACGACCTCGGCCAGTTGCGCTCGATTCAGGACTGGTTCGTGCGCTACCAATTGAATTCCGTCCCCGGCGTCGCCGAAGTCGCGAGCCTCGGCGGCTTTGTGCGGCAATATCAGATCGAAGTTTCCTCGCTGCGGATGTGCGCGCTGGGCGTGACGCTCTCGCAGGTCATGGATGCCGTGAAGCAAAGCAACCTGAACGTCGGCGGCAAGGTCATCGAGGAAAACGGAATGGAATTTGTCCTGCGCGGCATCGGCCTGGTGCAGACGAACACCGATTTGGAAAAAATCGTCCTGACCCAGCGCAACGGCGCGAGCATTTATTTGAAGGATGTGGCGACGGTCCAGGTCGGCGGCGATTTCCGGCGCGGCGCGCTGGACGTGGACGGACACGAAGTGGTCGGTGGCGTGGTCGTGATGCGCAACGGCGAAAACACGATGGCCGTCATCAGCGCGGTAAAGGGAAAAATTTCGCAGATTTCCTCCGGCCTGCCGCCCGGCGTCACCATCAAGCCGTTTTATGACCGAAGCGAGTTGATCACGCGCACGCTCGACACGCTCAAACACGCGCTGATCGAGGAAATAATTTTGGTCACGCTCGCGGTGATTATTTTTCTCGCGCATTGGCGGAGCATTTTAATTGTCGCGCTGCCATTGCCGCTTTCAATTTTGGCGTCGTTTATCCTGATGAATCATTTCGGCATCTCGTCGAACATCATGTCGCTGTCCGGCCTCGCCATCGCCATCGGCGTTCTGGTGGATGCAGGAATTGTGATGGTGGAAAACGTCGTGCGTCACGCCAGCGAAGCCGAGAAAGCCAAAGGCAGCCGGCTCAACGGCGCGGAAATAACCGAAGTCACACTCGCGGCGGCCACGCAGGTGGGCCGGCCGATTTTCTTTGCGATGCTCATCATCCTGCTCGCGTTCGTGCCGGTGTTTGCGCTGACGGGACAGGAAGGAAAATTATTTCATCCGCTGGCGTTCACCAAAACATTCGCGATGGCCGGCGCGGCGATCCTCGCAGTGACGCTGGTGCCGGCGTTGTGCGCGCTTTTCATGCGCGGACCGTTTCAAGACGAAGATAAAAATCTGCTCATGCGCGGGTTGCTGGCGATTTACGATCCGATTTTGGATTGGGCATTGCGCTGGCGGAAAACTGTGGTCGGGCTGGCCGTGATTTCACTGGTCGCGACGCTGACGCTGGCATTTGGCATTCCGCGTCCGATCATTGAAAAAATTTCTGCCGTCAACCCGCAACTTGCAGCCGGGCTGCCGCGCGGCTTGGGCAGCGAATTCATGCCGCCATTGAACGAAGGCAGTTTGCTGTTCATGCCGGTGCTGCTGCCGGACGTGTCGCTCACGGAAGTCAAACGCATCATGGCGTGGCAGGACGCGGTCATCAAACAGACGCCGGAAGTCGAGTCCGTCGCCGGCAAGCTGGGCCGCGCGGACACCGCCACCGACCCTGCGCCGGTGCAGATGATTGAGACGACCATCATGCTCAAGCCGAAATCCACCTGGCGCGCGGGCATGACCGAGGACAAGCTCATCGCTGAATTGACGGAAAAACTTTCGGTGGTGCCGGGCTACGTTCCCGGTTTTCTCCAGCCGATTCAGAATCGGATTTTGATGATCAGCACGGGCATTCGCGCGCAGGTTGGAATTAAAATTCTTGGCGATGATTTGCAGGCCATTCAGAAAAAAGCTTTTGAGGTCGAGCGCGTTGTTCGCCAGATTCCCGGCGCGGTGGGCGCGTCAGCGTCGCGGATGCAGGGCAAACCGTATTTGAACATTGAGGTGAACCGCGACGCGATGGGACATTTCGGTTTGCGCGCGCAGGATGTTTTGGATGTCGTCGAGTCCGGCATCGGAGGCGCGGATGTTTCCACCGTCATCGAAGGCCGCGCGCGGGTTCCGGTGCAGGTCCGGCTGGAACGCGGCGAGCGCGACGACCTGGAACGGCTCGGTGACGTGCTGGTGCCGACGCCGGATGGGAAATTCATTCCGCTCGGCGCGGTCGCCAAAATTTCCCGCGCCGTCGGGCCGGACGAAATCGCCAGCGAAAACGGGCGTTTGCGCGTGTTCGTGCAGGCGAACGTCCAGGACCGCGACCTCGGCGGTTTTGTGAAGGAGGCGCAGGCGCGCATCGCGAAGGAAATCACTTTGCCGCCGGGCATGACAATCGAGTGGAGCGGCCAGTTTGAAAATCAAATCCGCGCGGAACGCACGTTGCGCATCATCGTGCCGGTGACGTTGTTCATCATTTTTCTGCTGCTCTACATCGTTTATCACAGTTTCAAGGAAGCCGCGCACGTCATACTCGCGGTGCCGTTCGCGATGACCGGCGGCGTGTTTCTGCAATGGCTGCTGGGCTGCAACTTCAGTGTCGCGGTCTGGGTCGGTTATATCGCGCTATTTGGCACGGCGATCCAGACCGGCGTCGTGATGGTGGTTTATCTCGATGAGGTGGTGAAAAAGAAAATGGCCGAACGCGGTGGAAATTTTTCGCGCGTCGATTTGATCCAGGCGGTAAAAGACGGTGCACGCTTGCGGTTGCGCCCGAAGGTGATGACCGTCGCGACCATTGTTGCCAGTCTGCTGCCAATCATGTGGAGCGTGCGGCCGGGTTCGGAAGTGATGCGCCCGCTGGCCACGCCCATCATTGGCGGCATGGTGAGCAGCCTCGCGTGCATTTTGATCGTCACTCCGGTAATCTTTGCGTGGCTGCGCGAACGGGAAATGAAGCGCGGCCAACCATGAACTGGCTCGAACAAGGTTTATATTCGGCGGCGGTGATGCTCTGGGAAACGCTCTGGGCGCTGGTTTTGGGTTTCAGCCTGTCGGCGTTCCTGCAGGTGTTCTTCCGAAAAGAACAAATCACAAAACATTTCGGGCGGGCCGGACTGCGCGAGGTCGCGCTGGCGACATTTCTGGGCGCGGTGAGTTCTTCCTGTTCCTACGCGGCGACGGCGGCGGCAAAAACATTTTTCAAAAAGGGCGCGGCGCTCGTGCCGGTGCTAGCCTTCATGTTCGCCTCGACCAATCTCGTGCTCGAACTCGGCTTCCTTCTCTGGCTGTTGCTGGGCTGGACATTTGTTCTGGCGGAAGTCACCGGCGCTTTCATTTTGATCGCCGTGATGTGGCTGCTGGTGAGACTGACCTTGCCGAAAGGTTTGGAAGAAGCCGCGCGGGCGTATGTCGGTGACGAAGTGGAATCCTGCTGCCATTGTCACGAGCCGGAAATGGAATCGGACGAGGAACCCTTCAAGGAAAAAATCCGTCGGCGCGAAAACTGGTCGCGCGTGGCCGACGCCTTTTTCATGGATGCGGCGATGTTGTGGAAAGAGATCGCCATCGGCTTTCTCATGGCCGGATTTTTGATGGCGCTTGTTCCTGAAAATTGGTGGGAAAAATTATTTATCGCTCACGGAACGGGTTTCACGCGCCTGATTGAAAATGCAATCGTCGGGCCGCTGATCGGCGTCGCCTCGTTCGCCTGTTCCTGCGGCAACATTCCGCTGGCCAGCGTGTTGTGGTCGGGCGGCATCAGTTTCGGCGGCGTGATTTCCTTCATTTACGCGGACTTGATCATCATTCCGCTCATTCTTATTTACCGAAAATACTACGGAAACAAAGCTGCGCTTTACATCACAGTCATTCTGTTCGTTTCAATGGTGATCGCCGGAATCATCGTGGACTTGCTTTTTGCGGCGTTGGGATTGGTTCCAAATGTGCGTCCGCCAAGCGCCATCGCACAGATGTCGTTTCAATGGGATTGCACGGCGTGGCTGGATTTTGCCGCAATCTTTTTAAGCGGATGGTTTCTTGTGATTCATTTCAGAAAACAAAAATGAACCGTCACGAGCCGGTTGGAAAAATCATTTCGCGAGCCGTTTTGGTTTTGCGCCGGGCTTCTTTTCCAATTCCGCCACGCGCTTGAGCAATTCGGGCAATTGTTTGAGCGCGATCATCTGGCGTTTCATGTCGCGATCCGGCTGCGCGGGCAATCCCCAGACCTTTTCGCCGTCGGAGATGTCCGTGACCACGCCCGATTGTCCAGCGACCGTGACGTGATTGCCGATTTTCAGATGTCCCGCCACGCCCGATTGTCCGGCGAGGACGACATAATCGCCCAACTTTGAACTGCCCGCGATGGCCACCTGTGCGACGAGCAGGCAATGCTCGCCGATCTCGACGTTGTGCGCGATCTGCACGAGGTTGTCAATTTTCGTGCCCTTGCCGATGATTGTCGGGCCGAGCGCGCCGCGGTCAATCGTCACGTTCGCGCCGATCTCCACGTCGTCGCCGATGACGACATTTCCAATCTGCGGAACTTTTCTGTGGACGCCGCCGTCCGGCACATAACCAAAACCGTCCGAACCGATCACCGTCCCGGCATGGACGCGCACGCGGTCGCCGATTTCCGTGCGCGGATAAATCGTCACGTTCGGAAACAGATTTACCTCGTCGCCGAGCTTGGAATCGTCGCCGATGAAATTCGCGCCCTGCAAAACGGACCGCGCACCGATTTTTACGCGCTCGCCAATGACGCAATACGGCCCGATGTGTGCGCGCGGATCAATTTGCGCGCCGGGTGCGATGATCGCCGTCGGATGGATTCCCGCGGCGAATTTTCTCTCGTTGGAAAAAAGCGCGAGAGCCTTCGCGAACGCGACGCGCGCGTCCGGCACGCGGATCAGGATTTTGGTCGAGGATGAAAAACTTTTGTCCGCGATGATGGCCGTCGCGGCGCTTTGCTCGGCGCGCTCGAAGTAATCCCTGTTTTCGGCGAACGTCAGGTCGCCGGCCTGCGCGTGTTCGGCGGGCGCAAAATTTTTCAGGACGGCGTTGCCGTCACCGGCGACCTTGCCCTGCAGATGCTTAGCGATTTCAGCGGCGGTAAAAGGCATATTTGACTTGGTCAGCGCGGCTCACTATAAAGACGGGCGAATCCAGTTCAACTTCCAACTTTTATGGCAAAAACTTTTCGCGTCGGGCTGATCGGCTACCGTTTCATGGGCAGGGCGCACTCGAACGCGTGGCGGCAGGCGCCAAAATTCTTCAACCTCAAGGCCAACGTCGAGATGCACACGATCTGCGGGCGCGACGCCGCCGGCGTGCAGGCCGCGCGCGCGCAATTCGGCTGGCAGCACGCCGCGACCGACTGGCGCGAAATCGTCGAGTCGCCGCTGATTGACATCGTGGACATCGTGACGCCGACTTTTTCGCACGCGGAAATGGCGATCGCCGCGATGAAAAACGGCAAGCACGTCCTCTGCGAAAAGCCGCTCGGGCTGGATTTGAAGCAATGCGAACAGGTTTTCGCCGCCGCACAAAAGGCGAAAGTCGTGCACATGGTTTGTCACAATTACCGGCGCATCCCGGCGATCGCGCTGGCGAAGCGGATGATGACCGAAGGCGCGCTCGGAAAAATTTATCATTTTCGCGCGCGTTACGCGCAGGACCGGCTGGCCGACCCGGAATTTCCGGTGGACTGGCGTCTGCAAAAGGCGACGAGCGGCAGCGGTGTCCACAGCGACATCAATTCCCACATCATCGACCTCGCGCGTTATCTCGTCGGCGAGTTCGAGAAAGTTTGCGGCATCGTGAACACATTTATCCCCGAGCGTCCGCGCGCCGATCTGCTGGCCAAGGGCACGCGCAAAATGGGAAAGGTGGAAGTGCCGGATTCCGCCGTGTTCATCGGCTGGATGGAAGGCGGCGTGATGGCGAACCTCGAAGCGACGCGTTACGCGCTGGGCCGCAAGAACCACATCACGATCGAGATCAACGGCAGCAAAGGCTCGCTCTATTTTGATTTCGAGGACATGAACAAGCTGAAATTTTACAACGGCGACGACCCGAAAGACCGGCAGGGTTTCCGCGACATCCTCGTGACGCAGCGCGACAACATCCAGCCGTACGTCGCGAACTGGTGGCCGCCCGGCCACGGCATCGGCTACGAGCACACCTTCATCCACGCTGTCGCGGATTTTGTGAACGCGTGCGCGGATGGAAAATCCGTGCAGCCGACGTTTGAGGACGGTTTGAAAAACCAGCGCGTGCTGACGGCGGTCGAGGAATCCTCTCGAAAGGGCAAGTGGGTGAAAGTGTGATCCGGTTTCACGTTGCCGCCGGCAAAAATCACTTTCGCTTCCAAAAAATCCGCACCGCGCCGAAAACCGTCAGCGCGATTCCGGCGATGTAATAATACGTCGCGCGTTCCGTCGGCGCGCCGGTGAAAAATTGTTTGACCTGTGAATCAACTGATTTTGCGATGTTGTGTCCCCAGACGAGCAACAAGACGCCGATGACAAGGGAAATGACGCCGATGATTTTTCGCATAGGATTCAAATCTGCAGCAATTTGATCTGTTCGTCATCCTTTTTGACGGCTTCGCCGAGCGTTTGGGTGGTGCGGCGGCGGCGTTCGATGATGTGCTTGTCGAGGAGCGGGTCGTATGGCACGGGATAATTTCCGTCGTAGCACGCCATGCAAAAATTATTTTTCGGCAGGCTGGTCGCTTTCACCAGTCCGTCCTGCGACAGATAATAAAGCGAGTCGGCGTTGAGATATTTTCGGATTTCTTCGAGCGAATGGTTCGCGGCCATCAGCTTGCTGCGGTCGGGAAAATCAATTCCATAGACGCACGGGTTCATGTGCGGCGGACAACTCACGAGCACGTGGACTTCCTTTGCGCCGGCTTCCTTGAGCGTTTTTACGCGCGTCTTGCACGTCGTGCCGCGCACGATGGAATCATCCACGATGACGACGCGCTTGTCTTTCACGAGTTCGGCAATGAGATTCAGCTTCACACGCACGTCGAAATCGCGGATGAGCTGCGACGGCTGCAAAAAACTTCTGCCGACATAATGATTCCGCACAAACGCCATCTCGAACGGGATGCCGGATTCGAGCGAATAGCCGAGCGCGGCGCTGTTGCCGCTGTCGGGCACGGGAATCACCAAGTCCGCATCAACCTTAAATTCACGCGCAAGCTGGCGACCCATTTCCACGCGGACTTTGTAGACGTTGCGGTCGGCAATCGTGCTGTCGGGCCGCGCGAAATAAACGTATTCAAAAATGCAGAACGCGCGTTTCGTCTGTTCGGGAAACGCCTGAAAGCTGGACAAGCCTTTTCCGTTGATGACGACGATTTCGCCCGGCTCGACGTCGCGGACGAATTTCGCGTGGATCAGATCGAGCGCGCAAGTTTCGCTGGCGAGCACATACGCGCCGTCAAGTTTGCCGATGCACAGCGGGCGAAAACCGAACGGATCGCGCGCGCCGATCAATTCCTTTTCCGTCATGATGGCGAGCGAAAACGCGCCTTCGATTTTGCGCAGCGTGTGGGAAAGATGATTTTCGCCGCCGTTCAAACCCGGCTGCGCCATCAAATGCAAAATGATTTCGCTGTCAACGGTCGTCTGAAAAATTGAGCCGCGATTTTCCAATTCGTCGCGCAACTGCGCCGCGTTCGTCAAATTTCCGTTGTGCGCGATGGCGATCTGGCCGCGTGCGCAATCCACGGTGAGCGGCTGCGCATTTTTCAATTGCGACGAGCCGGTGGTGGAATAGCGCGTGTGGCCGACGGCGGTTTTGCCGACGAGGCCGTGCAAAATTTCGCCGTTGAAAATCTGCGGGACGAGGCCCATGCCGTGATGCTTGTAAAATTTCCCCTCGTGGCAGGTGACGATGCCCGCGCTTTCCTGACCGCGATGCTGGAGCGCGTAAAGTCCGTAGTAAGTCAGTTCGGCGGCGTTCGGATGGCCGAAAATGCCGAAGACTCCGCAATAATGTTTGGGATAGAGTTGTTCAGTTTGCATCGCGCGCGTCGCTGAATTTTTGCAGACGCGGGCGGATTGTGCAAGCCGGAAAAAGATTTGCCACAGAGACACAGAGTCGCAGAGGGAAATAAATTTTTAACTCTGTGGCTCTGTGGCTCTGTGGCTAAACCAAACCATTCGCGTTCAAATACGGCTTCAATTTCTCCGCCAATTCTTCCGGCAGGCGTTTTGGTTTTTCGTCAACGCCGGTGCAGACGTGGAATGTTTCCGCCTCGAGAATCAGCTTTCCGTTTTGATTCAAGATGCGGTGGCCGAAATTCAGGCGCACTTTTTCAACGGCCGTCACCCAGACTTCAATCGCCAGCAGATCGTCGTAGCGCGCTGGAAATTTGTAGCGCAGCCGCGCCTCGATGACGGGAAAAATCATGTCGTTTTCCTGCCAGCGTAAAACCGTCGAGCCGAGCGAGCGGATGAATTCGCCGCGCGCGGCCTCGAGCAAATCAAGGTAGCGCGAGTGATAGACGTGGTTGCCGACGGTGCATTCGGCGTAGGTGACTCGGTGCGTGTGGCGGAACGGATTGGCCATGCACGAGTTTAGGGTTCAGGGTTCAGAGTTCAAAGTTTTTTGCGCAGCGCAGCTTTATTGCGATTTGCAGGACAAGGAAAGCCTTGGTTGCAATCATGAAAATTTATTTGCGCAATCGCCGTTCGCGGTTATGTTGCCAGCGTGAACCTGTGGCAAGCCGTTCGCTTGCTTATGCAGGTCTTTTGCGATATTATTTTTCATCATGGCCGTAACCAAAGTCAGTTCGACGGTGCATTTTGTCACGCGCGGCTCGGCGGTGAGCGGGCGCCACGGCTCGGCCAACGGACGATGGGTGCCGGGCACGGATGTTTATTCCACGGACGAGGGCATCGTCGTGAAAGTGGAATTGCCGGGCATGAAAAGCGAGAACCTCGAGATCACCGTCGAGGGAAGCCGCCTGCGGATTTCCGGAACCCGTCCCGACGGCTGCCGCCCGCCGAAATGCACCTTTCTCATCATGGAGATCAGCTACGGGCCGTTTGAAACGGTGCTGGACCTGCCGGCGGGTTTTGATCTCGGCCAGGCGAAGGCGGTTTATGTGAATGGCTTTCTACGGATTGACGTGCCGGCGGCACGCCAATTGCATTCCAAGACCACGAAAGTTCCGATCAGCGAAGGAAGTTAAGCCCGTTGCGAGTGAGTCTTTTCTAGCGCAGCGGCATCTAATGATTGATGGAAACGACGATGACATCGCCGGAAACAGAATTTGTCAGCATCCTCGGCGCGACCGAAAAATCGGATGTTCCGCCACGCGTGTCGTCGCGTTCGCTGCCGGACAACGTGCCCGTCCTCGGTCTTTCGGACATCGTGATTTTCCCCGGCGCGGTCGTGCCGCTGCTCGTCGAGACCGGGCCGAGCCTCAAACTGATTGACGACATCGTCGCGGGCGACCGTTTGTTCGGCGCGCTGCTCCAGCGCAAACCGGAGATCGCCGAGCCGCTGCCCGAAGACCTGCACGAAGTCGGCTGCATTTCGCGCCTTTCAAAAATGGTGAAATTTCCCGACGGCACCGTGCGCGTGCTCGTCGAGGGGCTCTGGCGCATCCGCGTGAAAAATTTTCTACCGCCCGTGCCGTACCTGCGCGCCAGCTACGAATTGCTGCGCGACGAGACGGAAAACTCCGTCGAGCTTCAGGCGATGCTCCGCAACGCACACAAGCAGTTCGAGGAGATCGCAAAAATGTCCACCGCGCTGACCGATCAGGTCAAGATCGCCGCGCTCAACACCGAGCATCCCGGCCATTTCGCGGATTTGATCGCGGCGAACCTGAACTTGAGCCTCGACGACCGCCAGAAACTGCTCGAAACGATTTCCGTCCGCGAACGCCTGCAAAAACTCCTGCCGCTGCTCAACCGCGAGCAGGAAGTCCTGACGTTGAGTTCAAAAATCCAGAACGACGTCGCTTCTTCCATCGCCAAAACGCAGCGCGATTTTTTCCTGCGCGAACAATTGCGCGCCATCCAGCGCGAGCTCGGCGACAGCGAGCCGAACGCGGGCGAAACCAAGTCGCTCCGGGAAAAAATTGATGCCGCAGTTCTGCCCGCCGAAGTCCGCAAGGCCGCCGAGCAGGAACTGGAACGGTTGCAGCAGACGCCGCCCGCCGCCGCCGAATACGGCGTTGCGCGGAATTACCTCGACTGGATTCTCGCGCTGCCGTGGGAAAAATCCACCGAGGACAAACTTGATTTGAAGGCGGCGGAAAAAATCCTGAACGACCAGCATTTCGGCCTCGCCAAAGTCAAGGATCGCCTGATCGAATTTATCGCCGTCATCAAACGCAAAAAGCAGATCAAAGGCCCGATCCTTTGCCTCGTCGGCCCGCCGGGCGTCGGAAAAACGTCGCTCGGCAAAAGCGTCGCCGACGCGCTCGGCAGAAAATTTGCCCGGATTTCTTTGGGCGGAATGCGCGACGAAGCGGAGATTCGCGGCCACCGCCGCACTTATGTCGGCGCGATGCCCGGACGAATTATTCAAACGCTGCGACGAGTCGAAAGCCGCAATCCGGTGATTCTTTTGGACGAACTGGACAAAGTCGGCGCGGATTTTCGCGGCGACCCGGCGGCGGCGTTGCTCGAAGTTTTAGATCCGGCGCAAAATCACACGTTCACCGATCATTATCTCGATTTGCCGTTCGACTTGTCGCGCGTGCTCTTCATCGCGACGGCAAACTGGCTTGAGCCGATTCATCCCGCGCTACGCGACCGGCTTGAAGTCATCGAGCTGCCGAGCTACACCGAATCGGAAAAACTGGAAATCGCCAAACGCTATCTCGTCCCGCGCCAGATCGAGGAACATGGCCTGACAAAAAAGGACGTGAAATTTTCCGACGCCGCGTTGCGCGGGCTCATCCGCAGCTACACGCGCGAAGCCGGCGTGCGTCAGCTCGAACGCGAAATCGCCGCGCTCTCGCGCAAAGCCGCGCGAAAAATTGTTTCCAAAAACGGCGCGGCCACGATGGTGAAACTGGACGCGGGCGAACTGGAAAGCTATCTCGGCCACGCGCCGTTCATTTCCGAGAGTGCGGAAAAAATCACCGAATACGGCATCGCCACCGGTCTCGCATGGACGCCCGTCGGCGGCGAAATTTTGTTCATCGAGGCGACGCGGATGCGCGGGCGCGGCGGACTGCTTTTGACCGGCTCGCTCGGCGATGTGATGAAGGAAAGCGCGCAGACGGCGGTGAGTTATCTGCGTTCGCAGGCGAAAAAACTGGATTTGGATTTGAGCGACCACGGAAAATTTGACGTGCACATCCACGTTCCGGCGGGCGCGACGCCGAAGGACGGGCCGAGCGCTGGCGTGACGCTGGTCGTGGCGCTGGCGTCGCTGCTGGCCAAGCGTCGCGTGCGTTCGGACACGGCGATGACGGGCGAGATCAGCCTGCGCGGGCGCGTGATGCGCGTGGGCGGCATCAAGGAAAAGGTGATCGCGGCGTCGCGGTTCGGCGTGAAGCAGGTGATTTTGCCGGAGGGAAACAAATCCGACTGGCTGGACGTTCCGGCGGAAGTGCGCGGGAAATTGAAAGTCCATTTCGTCCGGCAGATTTCGGAGGCGATTCAACTCGCGCTTGAGGCGAAATGAAAATTCTTTCCGTAGTCGCCGCGATGATTTTTTTTGCCGTTGGCGCGATAGCGCAAACGACGAATGATTTGTCCGATGCGGAAATTCAAGGGCGTAATCTTGCGCGACAACTTTTGGAGCAAACTCCCGCGACTAATTTTGTCCAAAATGGAGTTTTCAATATTCGTGACGGCAAAGGAAATCGTTCTGAAATCCCTTTTCAATTTCAAACCACTGTGACAGCAGCCAATTGGTGCTCGCGTTATGAAACAGTTTCTTCAAATCGAGTTCTTTTGATTGTAATTCACGAGATGGAAAAGCCGAACCATTATGCGCTTTTTGAAGGACTCCCAAAACTTGGCGAAGCTGTAGATCAGATTGGAACGGAATTGCCGAATTCAAAAACAATGATTCCATTCGCCAATTCAGATTTCTGGATTGCCGATTTAGGCTTGGAATTTTTCCACTGGCCGGAACAGAAGATTTTGAAAAAGGAAAACCGCCGCAGCCGCGCGTGCAATGTTTTGGAAAGCACGAATCCGAATCCGTCCACGAACGGCTATTCGCGCGTGGATTCGTGGATTGACGAGGAGAGCGGCGGCATCGTCCACGCCGAGGCTTACAACGCGCAGAACAAATTGCTGAAAGTGTTCGATCCGAAATCTTTCAAAAAAGTGAACGGCCAGTGGGAACTTCAGGAAATGGAAATCCGCAACGTCCAGACCGGCTCGCGCTCGCGGATCGAGTTTGATCTGAAGAAGGAGTGAATGGATTGGGAATAAGTCGGCCAGCCTGCGCTTGACATCGGCGCTGCGGCGTTTCAGGATTTTGCGGTTGTTTATGAACAAAATGTTTCGCCTGATTTTTTCCGTCGTTTGCGCCGTCGTCATTTTTGGCGCGCGGACTTTTGCGGCGGATACAAATTTGGTTTCTACGCCGACGCCGACACCGGCGGAGGTCGCGGCGCAAAACGCGGCGAACGGCTATCTGCAGATTCAGGAGCAGCTTCACGACACGCGGCTCGCTATCGAGGACAGCCGGCAGGAGGCCGCGACGGCCGCGAAACAGGTCGCCGACATCCTGACGGCGCGCATCCAGACCCTGGAGCAGACCATCGCCACGCAGCGCGCGCTCGAGGTGGAGGCGGCGCGCAAAGACCGGCAGTTCACGCTGATGATGTCGGGCGCGTTCGGCCTGACGGTGGTGGCGGCGGTTTTGTTCATGGCGTATCTGCAATGGCGCGCGGTGACGCGGCTGGTGGAACTGGCCGGGCTGCGCCAGTTGGAATTTTCCGCAGCCAATGGCCGCACGCCGCCGCTCGTGGCCAACGCCGCCGTGGGCGAATCGAATGCGCGGTTGTTCGGCGCGGTGGATCATCTGCAAAAACGGATTCTGGAGCTGGAGCAAACCGCGCGCGGCGCGCTGGCGGAAAAAAATCCGCCCGCCGCGAACGGCAAAACTTCCGGGCCGAAAAACGGTGCTTCAGCTTCAAACGACCGCGAGGAATGCGTCGCCAATCTGATCGTGGAAGGTCAGGCGCTGCTGGACGCCAACAACGCCGAGAAGGCGCTGGAATGTTTTGACGTGGCGCTGGGGCTGGATGCGAAGCACGTCGAGGCGCTCGTGAAAAAGGGCGGCGCGCTGGAAAAATTGGGCCGGACGGACGAGGCGATCGCGTGTTACGACCGCGCGATCGAGGCCAACAATTCCGCGACCATCGCGTATCTGCAAAAGGGCGGGCTGTTCAACCGGATGGCGCGTTATGACGAGGCGTTGCAGTGCTACGAACAGGCGTTGCGGACGCAGGAAAAAAATCCGGCGGAAAAAGTCAGTTGAAGTTGATGCGGTTGCGGCTGCGCTCCACTTCAACCTGTTCGCGCAACAGGTCTATTTTCATCTTCAGCAATTCCCGGTTTTCCTCGGTCTGCTCGGAAAGGATTTTTTCCAGTTCCTGGATCCGAGTCTCGTAGGCGCGGAGGCGCTCGAGCAACGGCGTCTGCACGGCTTCAAGTTTGCGCGCAAGCTCGGTGAGTTCGGCGGAGGCGGCCTGCTGCGCGGCAAGCAGTTCGCGGCGCTGGCCGGCGAGTTCCTGGACGACGGCATCCTTGAGCGCCTCGACGAGGTGCGGTGCGAGTTCCGACTGGACGGCGGTCAGCACGGTGGTGACGCCGACCGGCGGCAGCGGCTGGGTTTTCCCGCGCAGGATGCGGGCAATGAACTGGTTGGCCTCGATGGTGCCTTCGCAGCCGCAGGCTGGGCAAAAGACCGGCGCGGACATCCGCCCGTTGACCGGATAAACGTCAAAGGCGTATTTCTGTCCGCAGCGGCAGATGATTTTGACGGGAATCATGCGCGGAATAGTTCACCACAAAAATGATTTTTGTTCGGCGAGCATCTGGTCGCCCGACCAGAGCGTCGTTCGCCACGCGATGATTTCGCCGAAATTTTTATAATCGTCTCCGGCGAGCGCGATGGAAGTCCAACTGCGGAAAAATTTCGACGTGACTTCCTGTTCAAGAACGGTCTGTTTGGGCAATCCGCCCGGGCCGACGCCGCGCAGTTCGATCCGCAGTTTAAATTTTGCATTGTCGGCGCCCGACGCCTTCCACAAGACATCGAAACGGACGGCGGAAATCTCATTCGTGTGGGCGCGCAGATAAACCTGATAGGCGTCGCGGTCGTAAAGGCTGGGCGAAATCGCGTCGTGGCCCTTGAGGTCGAGGAACAGCGGCAGGACTTTCAGCACGCGGCCAGTGCCCGTGCCGGCGGCAAAGACCGGCGCGAGCGAGCCGAGCAAAAGCAGAAGCGTGAAAATCCGTCGCATGGGAAAACGATAGCTGTCGCGTCAGCAAACTCAACTCCGATTTGCATTTCACTTCCAGTAAAAGCCGACGATCTGGATGTCCGTGCCGGAATTGCGGAAAATGGTGGCGACGAATTCACGGCTGGAATCGCCGATTTTCGCGGTGATGTGAACCTCAAAAGTCGAGCTGCGCACGGTGCAAAAATTTCCAAACTGCTGGACGACTTGCGGACTTACCCCCGCGGCCGCGAGCTGGTTGACGCTGCGGAACGGAGTGTCGTCGTCCGTGCCGTCCACGCCGTCGGGGCCGGCGCGCAGCTGGATGATCGTCGCGGCGGTGGCGGCGTCCACGCCGGGAATCATCTGGAGCACGTTCGTGTCGGCGGTGTTGATGTTGATGCGACCGGAAGAAACCGGCGTGAAAATATCCTTCAACCCGAACGGATAATCGGGCGTTTGGTCAGGCGAATTGCCAAGGCCGAGCTTTGGGTGTTGCGGTTGCTGCGACGCGGGACTGTTCGACGAACTGCCGCCATAATACATTTCCGGCGTCACCCCCTTGACCAGCAGCAATTCGGACAAGTCGTCAATCGGTGTGTTCTTGGCGTAATAAGGCGGCGTCAGGCTTTGATAATAATCGCTCTCCGCCCCGGCGATGCGCGGGTCGTCGTCCGAATCAATCCAGTCCTGAATCGAGTCGGACACGACGGAGATGCTGTCGGCGTCAACGCCCATCAACGTCAACGCCTGTTGCAGCTCCAGTGAATTCGCGTTGTTGATGTTCGCGTAGCGTTCGAGGTCGATGATCTTGAGCGAAACGGTCCCGTCGCCGATCGGATAATTGTCCAATGAAATTCCGGCGAGCACGCTGTTCGTTTCGCCCGGGCCGCCGGGGCCGCCCGCCCATATCTGGTTGAGCGAATCGTAAGGCTCGCCCGCAACGGTCGCCTGTTGCGCCAAAATCCAGCGCGCGTATTCCACGCCGGAACGTCCGAGCCAGAGCAACTGCTGCTCGTTGTCCGCCCGCTGCGCGAGGTGCGTCTCGACCTTCATCGAAAACCAAAGTCCCGCCGCCAGAATGGAGAACACCGCGATGGCGATCATCACCATGATGAGCGCCACGCCGTCGCGGGATTTTTTTCGGCTGAAAAGTTTCATCACTGGCCTCCGCGTCCGCCACCATTGAAAGGGGTGCGCGGAAAATTTGGATTGTTGTTCCCGTTGTTAAAACCACCACCGCCCTGATTATTTCCGCCACGGCCATTTCCATTTTGCCCGTTTCCATTGCCACCACCGGCACCACCGCGACTGCCGCCGCCGCCATTGCCACCACCAATTCGCGGCTGTTGTTCAGTGGTCGGCAACGTGATGGACGGCACGGCGATTTCGCGCGTGATGGCCAGGGTCGAGCCGGAATGTGCAGTCGTGTTTTCGCCGAGCGTGAGCGTGACGCGCACCAGCGGCGGGATGGAATTTGTGTCGTCCCATTCCGTGTCCCAAGCCAGCGCGTTCGTATCCCAGCATTCAACGACAAAACTTTTCACGTTGCGCGCGAGCACGAGCGGCACGGCCTGTTCGTCGGAATCCATGTCCATGAGGATTTCATTCTGCCGCAGCACCAGATCCTTTTCGGAACTGTCATATCCAAGGTTGGCCGGCGGTGATTCGACTCCAAAAGTGAGGCGCCGCAGATTGGAATCAAACCGGCCGTTGCGCGGAAAAATTTCCGGCAGCCGCGCCACGAAACTCAATCCCGGCGAGTCGCCGTTGGTGACGTAAAATCCATAATATTGCATCGAGGCTTGGAACGACTGGATGCACGTCAGCGAATCCTCGATGGTGCGGACGGCGATGCGCTGGCGCTGCACCTGTGCCGCCGCTTCCTGCCCGACCTGCGATGCTTTCAAAATCAGCACCCACGTCGAATAAACCGCCGCGACCAGGATTGCGAAAATCGCGATGGCCACCATGATCTCGATCAGGGTGAACGCGCGATGCCGGAGATTTTTTTTGAAATTCATTTTGTGGCTCCGTCGAGCGTGCCGGCCGGCGATTGCGGGCGGAAAAACAAGACGCTCATTTTTTGGATGACGGCCTTGCCGTCGTCGCGCTGCACGACGTAATCCACCTGAAAAAGCCTATTGGTCTGGACTTCCGTGATGTCCGCCGTCCACGAATAACCGGGATACGCCGCGCCGAAATCGCCCGACTGGTTGCCTTCGACGAGTTCGTTCGTCAGCGAAAGTTCCGAGGCGATCATCCCCGCGTCCACGATCGGTCGCTGCAACCGGCGCGCATTTTCAAGCGAACTGGAGACGAGCGCCAGAATCACGAACACCGCCATGAAAAAAATGCCGATGGCCATCATCACTTCCAAAAGTGAAAACGCCTGTCGCGAGTCCGCGCGAATTTTTATTCCGGTTTTCATTTGGTCACGGGCGATGACGACGCGATGGCGGTGGAAAATTCCAGTGTGATTTTCATCCGCTCGCCGCCGGAGATGAGCACGAGCATCAGTTCATCGCAAGTGCCGTTCGGGAAGAACCGCACGCGCGACACGTCCGACTGGCTGAAGTCCATCAGGTTGATGTCGAGCATCGCGATGTCCACGTTGTCGGGCAGCACCGCCGATTTTCCGCCGGACGATTCGAGTGTTTTTTCCGCCGGATGAAACGTCACGTAAGTTGTTTCATTGTTGAGGATCGCGTGCGACCGCGCGTCGTCGAGCACATCCTTCGTGTCGCTCACGGCCTTGCGCATCCCTTCTTTTTGCAGCGACTGGAGGATTGACGGAATGCCCATCGCCGCAATCAGTCCGATGATGGCCACGACGATCATGATCTCGATCAACGTGAACGCCCGGCGCGGAAATTTTTTTGCGACCGCCGTTTTCATCGTGAGGCTCAAGAGTGGATTTGGGAAATCAGGCGGAACAGCGGCAGCAAAATGCTGATCAGCAGGAAGCCCACCATGATTGCCATGATGATGATGAGCAGCGGCTCGATGAGTTGCGTCATCACGCGCAGGCCGATCTGCAACTCGCCTTCGTAAGTGTCAGCAAGATTGTTCAATGCGCCCGGCACGTCGCCCGTTTCCTCGCCGATGCGCACGAGGTCAACCATCAGCTGCGGGAAAATTTTACTCTGCGCCATCGGCTGCGCGAGCGTTTTGCCGTCCGTCACCGCTTCGCGCGTTTTGGCAATCGCCTCCTTGAGCAGACGGTTCGACAAGACCTGCTCGGTGATTTTCAACGCGGTCAAGACCGGCACGCCGTTTTCCAAAAGCGTCCCGAGCGTGCGCGCGAATTGCCCGAAGAGATTTAATTTGACCACCTTGCCGACGACGGGCGCTTTCATTTTCCATTCGTCCAGTTTCCGCGCGCCAGCCTCGCTGGCCTGGAACCGTTTGAACAAAATGATGGCGACGATGATGAGCAGGCCCAGCAGCCACCAGAAACGGATGAGAAACGTGCTGAAGCCCATCAGCAGGCGCGTCGGCAACGGCAGTTCGACGCCGAACCCGTTGAAGATTTCCATGAAGCGCGGCATCATGAAAAACATGAAGAACAGGACGATGCCCATGCCCACGCAGATCACCATCGCCGGATAAATCAGCGCTGAGGCGAACTTTGCCTGCACCTCGGCGAACTGCTGGAAATGGTTCGCCATGCGCCGCAGTACTTCCACGAGCGAGCCGCTCTGCTCGCCCGCACGAACCATGTTGATATAAAGATCGGAAAAAATGCGCGGCTGCTTCGCCATCGCGTCGGACAAGCCCTTGCCCTCGCTGACTTCCTGCTTCAACTCGCGGCTCACCTCGGCGGGAATCCCCTTGGACTCCAGATGAGTCATGCTGCTCAACGCGACGGTCAGCGGCATCCCGGACTTGAGCAGGTTCGCCAGTTGCGTGGTGAACGTGGCCAGCTCCTGCAACTTCGGTTTGCGTTTCTGCTGCATCTGCGCGCGCAACGTCGGCGGCAGGAATGAAAGCAAATCCGATTTTTGCCCGGCGCGTTTGCCGTTGGCCGCAGCGCCCGCTTTCGCCGTGTCCACGGCGATGGGAAAAAGCCCGAGCCGCTGGATTTGCACCAGTGCCGCCGGACGGTCGGCCACGTCGAGGACGCCCTCGACCAGTTCACCGCTGCGGCGGCGCGCTTTGTAGGAAAATTCCGGCATAAACCGATTATCATCTAAAACCGTCAGAGGTCAAAAGTTTCAAATGGAACGCGGGAAAAATGCGAATCGTGCTTGACGCGGGCGGCGTTTGTGATTGATTGTTCGCGATATGAAAACAAAATTTTTTGCGGCATTTGCCGGAATCGCCATTGTCACCGCCGGTTGCATCAGCACCGTGAGCGGCACCAAGACGGCGGCGGTTCCATTCACCAAGGACACCGTCCAGGGACGTTACGAACGTTCTGTTGACCAGGTTTATTCGGCGGCCGTGACGGTCGTCCAAAATAACGGCGTGCTCATCACCGAGTTCATCCCGCACGACACGACCAACACCGTGCGCGCGTTGCGAGCCAAGGTGAACCAGAACAACGTCTGGATCAGCGTCGCCTCGGTGGATCCCAAAATCACCTCCGTCGCCGTGCAGGCCCGCACGAAGATGGGCGGCAGCGACATTGACCTCGCGCACGAACTGGAAAAGGAGATCGCGCTACAACTGGCGCGGTGAGCCGTATTTCAGGCCGATGTTCTGTTCATAAACGCCGAGCTTGATGCCCGGCGTTTCTTCTTTTCCCCTGAACTCCAGCTTCAGGCGGCCCAGCCGTGACTGCGCGATTTGCGCCACCGGCAAACCGGGAAACAGTTCCACGATTTTTTCCAAAGTCCCGCGCACCGTGTCGTAGTCCGCGCCGCCGTGAATCTGCAGGTCGGCCAGCAGATTCAGCCAGTGTGCGACGCGCTTGTGCGGCTGGTTCGGCTGGTTGATCAATTGCGCCAGTTCGAGCGTCGCCATATCCAGTCGTTTGTAATGGCGCGCGTAAATGATGGCCAGTTTTTCCCGCGCCTCGGTGTCGAGCGGATGCTGCTCCAGATGTTTCACATAATCCGCCGCGAGTTTTCCGGGAGGCGTGTCCTCTGGAACCAAATGCTTGGAAGAATCCAGCAGCCCCATGTTTTTCACGCCTTCCGGCATGAAAACCGCCTGACGGTCGTGCGCCGCCAGCAGGATTTTCTCCGCGCCGCCCAAGTGCGCGATGCGCTGCGCCGCCGCCAGTGACAATCCCGTGTCGGGGAATTTCGCGATGATTTTTTCCAAAACGGCGCGCGCGGAGTCGGAATCCTGCGCGATTTTCAAATGCCAGTCGGCCATTTGCGTGAGCGCGGCGGCGACCTGTTTCGGCGGAGCGTCGGGCAAATCGCAGAAATGGTTGAATGTGATTTCCGCGCTTGGCAAATCCTTCATATCCTCGGCCTGGATGTTGGCGAGCAATGTGACACCTTCAAAATCGTTCGGAAATTTCGCGAGCTGTTCGCGGATGGCGACGATGGCTTCCAGCGGTTTGTTCGACTTTCGTTTTGAAATCGCAATGGAATAATACGGCTTCGGCTCCGGCGGTTCTTTGCCACCGTCAAAAATATCGGTCAAAGGACTGATAAGAAAACCGCTGATTTGGGGCGTCCACACGATGCCCAATATGATTCCACAAGTGGCGACAGACGTGACTATCAGAAATGCCTGCGCAAAATTACCTTCCGGCTCACCCTCGTGAAGCGATCCGATGAGTTGCCTGACAAAAAGGATTTCACCCGTCAAAAGCATGATGCTGATAAAACCCTTGAAAATAATTTTTGCCGGTTCTTCGCTGTTTTTGACAGCGCGGACGACGAGCCAAATGATGAAGACAGCACCGATGAGCGATAAAACCGCATCCGTTACGGTTTGGAACATTTGACTCATGGCCTGGCGCAAAACTCGTCCCGTTTGCCTGCGGGCGCAAGGAAAATACTCGTCCCTTCGAATTCAGCCGTAACGAAATGGTTTTGCCATCGCAAACGTGTTGGGCAAATGGCGGATTTCACAAACTTTTTCTTCAATCAGCAAAACCTCCACGATGTCGAACCGGATTTTCACCACTGGATTTTTCAGCCGCCGCAGATAGTCCAGCGCGCATTGCGATAGCCGCCGCCGTCTTTGCGCGTTCACCGCCGCCGCCGGTCGCGACCAATCTTCCGACGAACGGGTTTTGACTTCGATGAACGCAAGGCAATCATCGTCCCGGAAAATCAAATCAATCTCGCCCCGCGCCGAGCGAAAATTCGCCGTGAGAAATTTCAATCCCTGTTTCTGCAGATACTTTTTCGCCGCCCGCTCGCCGAGTTCGCCGCGCCGCAAATGCTCCGGCTTTTGTTTGCCCGCGAGCCGCACCTTCAATTTTCCCAGCAGATTCATTTTTCGGCCGTGGCTAAAACAATTTCGGCTCCTGCAGCTTCAGCGGCGCGAAACTTTTCCGGTGGATCGGACACGCGCCAAATTTTACGATCGCCGCGAGATGTTGCGCCGTGCCGTAGCCTTTGTGCCCGGCAAAACCGTATTCGGGAAACTGCGCGTGAAATTCCAGCATCAGCCGGTCGCGCGTGACTTTGGCCAGCACGCTTGCGGCGGCGATGGAATAACTGCGCGCGTCGCCCTTCACGATCGCCGTTTGCGGCACGCACATCGTTTTGACAGCGCGTCCGTCTACGAGCGCGTGATGCGGCAGCGGATTCAATTTCGCCAGCGCGGCGTTCATCGCGCGGTGCGTCGCCTGCAAAATGTTGATCTCATCAATCTGCGCCGCGTCAATCTGCGCGATGGCAAATTCCACCTCGCCGCAAGAAACCAGAAACGCAAAAAACTTTTCGCGCTGCGTTTCGGTGAGCTGCTTGGAATCATTCAGGCCGTCGAGTTCGGCGGGCAAACCGGATTCCGCCCAGCGCGTCGGAAGAATCGCCGCCGCCGCGACCACCGGCCCGGCGAGCGGCCCGCGTCCAGCCTCGTCCACGCCCGCGACGCGCGCCAGGTTTTTCCGCCAAAGCGCTCGCTCGAACTCGAAGCGGTCAATTGGATTTGCGCGTGCCATTTGTTTTGAAGCGTTGCGGGATGATGCGGCTGCGGGGTTCAAACCTGCAAATCCATTTTTACGCCATCAACGGACTTGTTTCTTCCAGACCAATCCCTGATGTCACATGGATTTAACAATGCCGTCCCTGGAATTTGTGCTATCAACTTGCGCTTGTGACCGGCGGCGGCTTGCGTAGAATTGGAAGACGCCGATGGTGCGAACTATGAAATCTTTTGCGGAGTTGAATTTTCCGGGGCGGCTCATCGCTGTCGAGGGCCTCGACGGTTCGGGCAAGTCCACGCAGATTTATCTGCTCAAGCGCTGGCTTGAGGCCGAGGGCATCAAGGTCTATTTCAGCGAATGGAATTCTTCCGAGCTCGTCAAATCCGCCACGAGCAAGGGCAAAAAGCGCGAACTGCTCACGCCGACCACTTTCAGCCTGATCCACGCGACGGATTTTGCCGACCGTTACGAACGTCATCTGCTGCCGCTCCTGCGCGCCGGCTACATCGTGCTGTGCGACCGCTATGCCTTCACGGCGTTCGCGCGCGACGTGACGCGCGGCTGCCCACCGGAATGGGTCCGCGGCATTTACAGTTTCGCCGCGCGGCCCGACCTCACTTTGTTTTTCAAGACGGATCTGGAAGTTTCATTGAACCGGATTCTCGAAGGCCGTCCGAAGCTGAAATTTTTCGAGGCGGGAATGGACTTGCGGCTTTCGGCTGATCCCTACGAAAGCTTCCGCATTTTTCAAGGGCGCATTTTGGAGCAATACATCGCGATGACCGACGAATTCAAATTCGTTGTGTTGGACGCCAACGAAAATGTCGAGAAGCAGCAGGTCATCGTCCGCAAACTCGTGAGCGAGAAGATTGACCTGAAAAGATTCAAGCGCCGCAGCCCGCTCCCGCTGCCGCCCGCGATCCATCCGGAAAATAAGACGCAGGAAGTCGAAGGGGATATGGCCGCCGCATGAAAAACCAAGATGGCTCAAAAAACGGACGCCGTTTTTACGGCCATGGCATTCCGCGCGTCAAACTCGAGGATCTCGCGGGCAAACTAATCGTCGTTGAGGGCGCGGACGGTTCGGGCCGCTCGACTCAAATCGCGCGGCTCGTGGACTGGCTCGAAACGAGCGGCCACGCGACGGTTCAGGTCGGGTTGAAACGCTCGACGCTCGTGAGTTCCGAACTCGAAAAGGCGCAGAACGGGAATGTTTTGAGCCGCACCACGCTCGCGTTGTTTTACGCGACGGACTTCGCCGACCAGCTGGACAACATCATTTTGCCCGCGCTCAAGGCCGGTTTCATCGTGCTGGCCGACCGTTATATCTACACGCTTATGGCGCGCGACATGGTGCGCGGCATGGACGAGGCGTGGCTGAAAAACCTTTACGGCATCGCGCTTGAACCCGACGCGGTGTTTTATCTTTCCGTCGAACCGCAGGAACTCGTGCAGCGCAATCTCTCGAAGAACGCGACGCTGGATTATTGGGAAAGCGGGATGGATTTGGGGCTGTCGCGCGACATGTTTGACAGCTTCGTGAAATACCAGACGGCGATGCAGGGCGCGTTCCGAAAATTGCAGAAGACCTACGGCTTCACAATTGTTGACGCAAACCGGCCCGTCGGCTCGATCACGAAGGAATTGCGAAAAAAAATCCGCGCGCTGCTCGCGGAAAAATAGAAATCAACTGGCCGGCGCGTTGGTCGGCGCAACCGGCGGCGCATTGGTGTTCTGCGGCTGACGGCGTGGCGGGTGTTTCAGCAGTTCTTCAAACGGCTTCAATTGGTCCGGCGTGAGTTCGGCGCGGATTTGCTGGTTCACTTCCTGCATCACCGCGCGCATTTTCGGGGCGACGTTCGTCCAGATTTCGCGGTTTTGCTCCTGTCCGGCGGCGATGATTTTTTCAATCTTCACGCGCTGCTCCGGCGTGAGCTGGAGCGTGTCGTTGAGCTGCTGCACGAACTGCTTGCCCATCCGTTCGGCGAGGCGCGGAGGCGGGACGTCTTGCGGACGCGGCTGGTCGTGATTTTCCGGCGGATGCTCGTCGGCGTCCGCCTGCGGGCGGTGCTGGTTTCCATGGTGCGAATGGTCTACGTAATTGACCAGCAGGCCGCCGGTCATGACACCTGCGCCAAAAATCACAACCGTCGCCAGGATGACTTTCCAGGAATTCACTGTGCTTGGTCGCTTTGGTCAACCGAGGCCAGAAGCGTGTTCTCAAAATTTTGCGAAAGGTCGGCGGCGGTCGCGGTCGTGGTGGTCGTCGGATTGAAAAACGCCCATGCGCCGCAGACCATGGAAATGGCGACGCACGAAACCGCCGCGCGCCAAAGCCCGTGCACCCACAATGCCATGTTGTCCGGCGCGACACGCGACGCGAGCAGCGCCGTGATACGTTTCTCAAACGCATACGGCACGCGGTCGCCCGGCACGTTCGCGCGGGCGGCGGCGATCATTTTTTTTTGCAGTTCAGCGAGATTCATACGCGCTCCAGTTTTTCAGACGCGGCTTTGCGTCGTCAGGTTACAGATTACAAATATTTTTCCTTCGCCATTTTGGCCACGATTTTCCGCATTTCGCCGCGCGCGCGGAACGCGCGGACTTTGACCAGCGGCACGGACCAGCCCGTCAATTGGGCGATTTCCTTGACCGAACGGTCCTCGATTTCCAGCAGCGTGATCACCAGCCGCGCGGACGGTGAAAGTTTTTCCATCACGCGTCCGACGAGCAGTTTTGCCGCGTCGGCATTATCTGTTGCGGTTTCAGGCGCGGTGACAAACCGTTCCAGCCAGTCGTTCTCCGGCTCGCTCAATTCGGAAAATGACGACTCGCGGTTGCGCTGGTGGCCGCGCAAAAAGTCGTAGCAAGTGCGGACGGTCATCCGCATGAGCCAGTGTTCGAACGGCGCCTCGCCGCGGAAACTTTTCAACTTGTCGAACGCCTTGAGCCAGACTTCCTGCGCGATGTCCTCGATCTCGCTTTCGCGGCGCGCGTAGCGGCGCGCGGTGGCGAAGACGCGCGGGGAATATTTCTGGACGAGCGGCTCGAAGCTGGCGGGGTCGCCCTTGAGCACCGCCGAAATCAATTCCGCTTCCGTGCGTTCCATCATTGGGATTATGCCAGACGTTTTTTCGCGGCCAAAGGTAAAAGCCTTTCCGGATTTTCCGCGCTAGGGCTTTTTGATGCGAAGAGCGGTTTCCAGATCGCGGGAAAATTGCGTGAGGATATCAACGACCTTGTGCGGCTGTTCGGCGAGCGTGTCCCACATCCGGTCGGCGGTTTCGGGCCGGCGGCGGATGAGTTCGGCGGCGGCGGCGACGAGCGAAAGGCTGTTGTTCACGTCGTGGCGCAGCGCGGCCAATTTCCGGTTCAATTCCCGGACTTGCTCGGCGCTCAAGGTGAGGGAGTCGTTCGGCGGAGACATTGCTGAATAATCGCGCAAGTCGGCTTGAAAGCAAGCGGCTTTCGCGCCGGGATTGGATTTGTCAAAATGGAGCGAGCGAAGGGATTCGAACCCTCGACACTCACGTTGGCAACGTGATGCTCTACCAGGCTGAGCTACGCTCGCTTCCAGAAGCAATCCGGCAGGTTATGAAAACATCCTGAAATGGCAAGCCTGATTTCAGGCCGGCTCGCCGGTGGCCGTCCCGAATGTCGCGCGGACGACTTTCAGCAAATCGTCGTGGTCAATCGGCTTGTGGAAAAACGCCACCGCGCCGCTGGTGACCGCCCGATCCTTGTATTTCGAGTCCTCGCTGCCGGTGATGATGATGACGGGGATTTTCTTGGCCGTGTCCAGCCGGTGAAACCATTCCATGATGCGGAAACCGTCCCACGGCACGCCGTCCACGTCCGGAGGAAAACTGATGTCCAGCAGGATCAGGTCGGGCACTTCCTTGCGCGCGCAGGCGACGGCTTCCGAACCGTCCAGCGCGGTGATGACCTTGTAGCCAGCCCCTTGCAGCTTCAGGGAAATCGTCTTGAGGATGATCTCGTTGTCATCCACGACCAGAATCTTCTTTTGGCTTGAGGCTGTGGGCTCGGCATTCATAAACGTCAAAATTCAACCGTGCTTCGCATTTCTCTGACAGACAATAATTTGACCCTACCAAAAACATTCTGCCGTGCAAGGTATAAATTTCTGCGGTTTTGACTTTTGCTCCGACCCCTGTGCTAAACTGTCTGCGTGAGCAATACGTTCTATGCGCCCGGCGAGCAGCGCGCCACGAAGGTCAACGACCTTTTCGCCGCGATTGCCCGGCGATACGATTTGATCAACGACCTGCAAAGCTTTGGCCTGCACCGGCTTTGGAAACGCCGCGTCGTCCAACTCGCCAAAGTTCAATCGGGAAACCGCGCGCTGGATTTGTGTTGCGGCACCGGTGATATCGCGCTCGCGCTCGCCCAACGCGGCGCGGAAACTGTTGGACTGGACTTCAGCGAAAAAATGCTCGAAGTTGCCGAAGCTCGCCGACAAAAAATTCGCAATTCGCAATTTGAAATTCGCAATTTGAAATTCGTTCATGGCGACGCGCAGCAGATTGCCTTTCCCGACAATTCCTTCGACATCGTGACCGTCGGCTACGGCTTGCGGAATCTTACGAGCTGGGAACGCGGCCTGGACGAAATGTTTCGCGTGATCAGGCCGGGCGGACGGATTGTGGTGCTGGAATTTGGCAAGCCGGCGAACGCGCTTTGGCGCGCGCTTTATTTCGCGCACTTGAGATGTTCCGTGCCGCTCATCGGGCTGCTGTTCTGCGGCAACGCGCAGGCTTACGCCTACATTTTGGAATCGCTGAAACATTATCCGGCGCAACTGGCCGTGGCGGAAAAGATGCGCGGACTGAAACTGGCGAACGTGCGCGTCATCAACCTGCTCGGCGGCGCGATGGCCATTAATTACGGGGAAAAGCCAAAATAATTTCGCGCGAAGAAAATTTGCGGCCTATCTAGTTTCATGTTTTGATGTTGTTTTGGACGCAATAGTTTGTTGAACAAAAAATTCAGCGCGGACTTTTCCCGCCCAACTGAATCACCGTTCCCTCGCACGCGGCGTCCACTATTAATTTTGATTTCGCCTGCGCCACGAGCTGGCGCGCGTGTTCCACAAAGTCATCAATCCGTTTGTCATCGTGGTCGGGGTCGTGGTGGAAGAGGCAAAGGTGCTTGGCCCCGGCTTCCAACGCGAGCGCGACGGAATCGTCCACGCAGCCGTGGCCCCAGCCGACGTGTTTCTGGTATTCCACCAGGTCGTATTGCGAATCGAGGATCATCACGTCGGCGTCGCGCAAAAATTCAACCATCTCGCGATCCACGCCGCCGACGCGCGGCTCGGTGTCTGGAAAAAACGTGACGATGCCGTCGGGCGAAAAGAGCCGGTAGCCGACGCATATGCCCGGATGGTTCGCGCGGTGCGCGCGCACGAGCACGGGGCCGATGTCGAAGTTGAAATCCTTCAGTTCCTCGATCTCGATGTTGCTCGGCAGCTTGGCGAACGGCACGGGAAAGTAGGTGCTTTCCATCTGGCCGGTGAGCGCGGCGACAAGTCCCTTGCGCGCGCCTTCGCAGCCGAGAATCCGCAGGCGGCAGTGCGGATTGTAAATCGGCGCGAAAAACGGCAAACCCTGGATGTGATCCCAATGCGTGTGCGTGAGGAGCAGCGTGAGGTTCAGCGGCTTGTCCTTGAATTCCCCCAGCAACGCCTGCCCCAGCGCGCGCAGGCCCGTTCCCGCGTCGAGGATGATGATTTCGCCGCTGCTGCGATATTCGATGCAACTCGTGTTGCCGCCGTAGCGCACGGTCGCCGGTCCGGGCGTGGCGATCGAACCGCGCACGCCCCAGAACTTTATGCAAGTGCCTGCTTTGATGGGATTACTCTAGCGCGACTTCGGCAAAAAACAAATTCGAAAACACTTTGCCGCCGCAATAAATCTTGCGCGTCCGGGCGGGTGAATTATGATGAATGTCTTTGGCGGGTTGGTAGCTCAGTCGGTAGAGCAGTGCCCTTTTAAGGCATTGGTCGAGAGTTCGAGTCTCTCCCAACCCACCAGTTTTCGCTCGTCGCTGCGCTGCGCGACCTTTACTTTGACGTCACCATGCGGTTGCTTGACCGATATTTGCTGCGCGAACTGCTCACGCCGCTGGCGTTTTGCCTCGGCGGATTTCTCGTTTTCTGGATTTCCTTCGACCTGTTCAACGAGCTGCCGGAAATGCAGGATCGAAAAATGCACCTGCTCGACGTGCTCGAATATTACATGGCGATGACGCCGGGCTTTCTGGTGCTCGTGCTGCCTGTCGCGTTGCTGCTCGCGTTGCTTTACACGCTCACCAACCACGCGCGCCACAACGAAATCACCGCCATGCGCGCGGCGGGCGTCAGCCTGTGGCGGATTTGCGCACCGTATTTTGCCGTCGGCTTCATGATGAGCACCGCGCTGTTCGTGCTGAATGAATTTTTAGTGCCGCGCAGCACGGACTGGGCGAACCGCATTTTGACGCGCTACGTCCAAAAATCCGGCGACACGGAAACGCAGACTGAATTCAGCAACTTCGGTTTCACCAACGCGCGCGGCCACCGCGCGTGGTTCATCGGCGAATATAATCTGGCAACCGCCGAAATGTTGAAGCCGCAGGTGAACTGGAGCCTGCCCGGAGGTTCAAGCTGGCGTTTGTATGCCGACCGCGCGATCCGCACGAACGGCGTCTGGACATTTTTCAACGTGTCGGAATATTCGCAGGCCGACGCAAGCGCGCCGCTCGTGCCCGCGTTGCAAACAAACGTGCTGGCGATGCCGGAATTCGACGAAACGCCGTCGCAAATACAGAGCGAAATCAAGATCAGCGGCTACTTGAGCCTGGACTCCACGCGCAGGGCGGACATTCCGTTGAAGGATATTTTTGATTATTTGCGGCTGCATCCGAGCCTGTCGCACGCGGATTCGAGCTGGCTCTTCACGAAGTTTCACGGGCGGCTGGCCGCGCCGTGGACTTGCCTGGTCGTCGTGTTGATTGCGATTCCTTTTGGCGCGGCGTCGGGCCGGCGGAATCTTTTTGTCGGCGTGGCGGGGAGCATTTTCATCTGCTTCACTTTTTTTGTCATCCAGCAGGTCAGCCTTCAACTCGGTTCGCACGGTGATTTGCCGGCGTGGCTGGCGGCGTGGCTGCCGAATCTGATTTTCGGCGCGACGGGCTTGTTTTTGATGTCGCGTGTCAGATAAATTTTCAAAATCGTGAGTGATGAATCGTCAAAATTGAAGTCGCGCCACGAGCGGCTGCAATTGCTCTATCAGGTGAGCAACGTCATCCACTCCACGCTCGATTCGCAGGAGGCGCTGCATCTGATCGTGAGCGAAGCCGTCCGCCTGATGAACGCCAGTTCCGGCTCGGTGGTTTTGATCAATCCGACTTCCGGCTTTCTGGAAATTTCCGCGTCGCAAAACCTGCCGGGCGCGGCGCGAAAACTCAAATTGCGCGTCGGCGAAGGCATCACTGGCTGGGTCGCGCGCCACGGCAAACCCGCGCGCGTCGGCGACGTGACACAGGACACGCGCTACGTCGCGGCGCGGCGTGGCGTGAAATCGGAGCTGGCCGTGCCGCTCGAAGTCAACGGCGAAACGCGCGGCGTGATCAACGTGGATTCGGACCGCGCGGACGCCTTCAGCGCGGACGACCAGGATTTGCTCGAACAGCTCGCGGTGCAGGCCGCGAAAGTCATCCACAACACATGGCTCTACGAACAATTGCGGTTGAAAGTGCATTTGTTCGAGTCGCTTTCCAGCGTGAGCCGCACGATCAATTCCACATTGAATCTGGACGAGGCGTTGCGCGCCATCACGCGTGAGGCGTGCGAACTCATGCGCGCGAGAATGTGTTCTCTGATGATGTTGGATGAAAGCCGCGAGTGGCTCGACCTGCGAGCCAGCTACGGCGCGGGCGAGGCCTATCTGAAAAAACGCGCGCGCTTGAGTGTCGAGGAGAGCGTCCTTGGTGTCGTCGTGCGCCGCAAAAAGCCGATGCAGTTGGGAAACGTCCAGACTTCCAGCCGTTATCTAAACGTGGAACTGGCGCGACGCGAAGGATTGGTTTCGCTGTTGAGCGTACCGCTGCTTTTCGCCGGCCAATCTATCGGAACTCTTAATGTTTACACGAGCCGGCCTTACAATTTTTCCAACGAAGAGATCAAGATTTTAGGCGCGCTGGCGGAATTGTCAGCGATTGCGATTGAAAAAGCGCGGCTTTACGAACGCATCGTGGACGTGGAGGAACAGTTGCGGCAGAACGAAAAACTTTCCGCGCTCGGACTTTTAGCCGCTGAAGTCGCGCACGAAATCCGCAACCCGCTCACGGTGATGAAGCTGCTCTATCACTCGCTTGATTTGAAATTTCCCGACGGCGATCCGCGCGCAAAAGACACGCGCATCATTGAATCAAAGATCGAACACCTGAATAAAATCGTGGAACAGATTTTGGATTTCGCGCGCACGACTGAGCCGAAACTCGCGCCGGTAAATTTGAACGAGCTGGTTGACGAGCTCGGATTGCTCGTCCGCCACAAACTCGCAAATCAAAACGTCCGGCTGATCCGCGACTTGCAAAATAATTTGCCGCTGGTCATGGGCGATGCGCCGCAATTGGAGCAGGCATTTTTGAATTTGATCCTCAACGCCGCCGAAGCCATGCCCGAAGGCGGCACGCTTACCATCAAGTCGCGCGAAATTAGCCAGCCGCGCACAAGTCCGCAGGCGACTCATGTCACCGTGGAATTCAAGGACACCGGTAAAGGCATGAGCGAGGAATTGCAAAAGCGCGCGTTCACCGCAGTCTTGAGCACGACGAAAGCCAAAGGAACGGGGCTCGGTCTGGCGATTGTCGGACGTATCATCGAAACGCATCGCGGCGACATCCGAATCAAATCTAAAATCGGTCGCGGCACGAGCATCGTTATCGCGTTGCCCGCGAAATAGTTTTGTCGCGCAAAGTTTAGTTTGATTTCTTCGCAGAATTCCTACCCCAGTCGTAAATCCATCTTGCGGACACATTCATTGCGAAATTTATTCCGCGCGCTATCTTCTTGCGCGATTGCTGGCGGAATTTTTCCCGGCAAATCGCCTGATTATGAATTACACAAAATTGCAATGGTGGGAGCGTTTTCAAAAATATTACACCGAGTTTCCATCGCTCGGCCTGGCGGTGGACTTGAGCCGGATGAATGTGGACGACGCGTTCTTTGTCGCGATGGAGCCAAAAATACAAAAGGCGTTCGCAGACATGGCTGCGCTTGAGGCCGGAGCTATAGCCAATCCTGATGAAAAGCGAATGGTCGGGCATTATTGGCTGCGAAATCCCGCGCTCGCGCCGACGCGGGAAATCCGCAATGAAATTGAAGATGCTATCAGGCAAATCAAAACTTTTTCCACCAAAGTTCACAGTGGCGAAGTTCGCGGCGCGGGAGGTTTATTCAAAAATTATCTACTCATCGGTATTGGCGGCTCCGCGCTCGGTCCGCAATTTGTAGCCAATGCGCTTGGTGATCCGCGCACAGACAGAATCAAACCTTATTTTTTCGACAACACCGACCCCGACGGAATGAATCGGGTTTTGGCCGCAATTGGCGATGGGTTGAGCAAGACACTTTGCATCGTCATCTCAAAATCTGGCGGCACAAAAGAAACACGCAACGGAATGTTGGTTGCAAAAGCTGCATTCGAAAAAGCCGGCTTGGATTTCGGAAAGCACAGTGTCGCGGTCACAAGTGCGGGCAGTGAACTCGACAAGTATGCAGTTCAAAATAACTGGCTGGAGCGATTCCCTATGTGGGATTGGGTTGGTGGACGAACCAGTGAACTTTCGCCTGTTGGTTTGTTGCCGGCAGCGCTACAAGGAACTGATATAAACGCTTTTATTTTAGGCGCATACGAATGTGACAAAACTACGCGAGACAAAAATGCAAAGTCCAACCCAGCTTGCCAGCTTGCACTGGCTTGGTATGCTTCAGGTAACGGTAAAGGAACTAAGAATATGGTCATTTTGCCATATAAAGACCGTCTGGAACTATTTTCAAAGTATCTTCAACAGCTCGTTATGGAATCACTTGGCAAAGAGCGCGACTTAAGCGGAAATGTTGTTAATCAAGGCATCACAGTGCTTGGAAACAAAGGTTCAACTGATCAACATTCTTACCTTCAACAATTGAGAGACGGCTTGAACGATTTCTTCGCTACGTTCATTGAAGTTCTAAACAACGGACGCAATCCAAGTCTAATGGTCGAACCCAATGTCACATCTGGTGATTTTCTGGAAGGTTTTTATCTGGGCACGAGACAGGCGTTAGGCGAGAAGGATCGCGAATCCACAACGATAACAATCAAAGAAGTGTCACCATTTTCAGTGGGAATGTTGATTGCATTGTTTGAACGCGCGGTGGGAATTTACGCATCGTTCGTCAGTATTAATGCTTATCATCAGCCTGGAGTTGAGGCTGGGAAAAAGGCGGCGGCAAATATCATTCAACTTCAAATAAAAATTTTGGCGCTTCTTGCCAAACAGGGACAAGCTTTAACGGTTGCAGAAATTGCCAAAGGAATTGATGCTGAGGAAGAGATTGAGAGCGTTTTCAAAATTTGCGGACATTTGTCGGCAAATCCAGATCGCAAAATTCAAAAGACAGCTGGCAATACGCCGTTCGATTCTCGATATATTTCCAGTTAGGATTTCATGTTTGTTTACCCAAAAAAATACGACGTGATTGTCGTTGGCGCGGGTCATGCCGGAGTTGAGGCGGCACTTGCTGCGGCACGCATGGGTTGCCAGACGCTGCTTCTGACGATGAATGTGGATTCAATCGGTCAAATGTCCTGCAACCCAGCAATTGGCGGTCTTGGAAAGGGGCATCTCGTTCGGGAAATTGATGCGCTAGGTGGCGAGATGGGTAAGGCGACGGATTTGACCGGGCTGCAATTTCGGATGTTAAACACGAAGAAGGGTCCGGCAGTTTGGTCGCCGCGCGCCCAATGCGACAAAAAGTCTTACCAATTTAGGCTTAAATGGATATGTGAGTCAGAACCAAATCTTGATGTTAAACAGGGACTATCTTCTAAAATTTTGCACAAAGATGGCTTGGCTTTTGGCATCGAGACTAATTTGGAGGTCCAATATCACGGCCAGACGATTGTTGTGACGACTGGAACTTTTTTGCGCGGCCTGATGCATATTGGATCAAATCAGCAATCCGGGGGACGCGCTGGTGATTCAGCGGCAATGAATCTTTCCGATTCACTGAAGGAAATTGGATTGGAGCTTGCCAGATTGAAGACCGGAACACCTCCACGCTTGTTGCGTCGATCAATTGATTTCTCGAAGACCGAAGTTCAACATGGCGCTGAGCCAGCTCCTTATTTTACCTTCTGGAAAGACGATTTGTTCCACATGGAACATGAGCGAGGCAGGTTTGCTGGGGCAGGCAATTCAAAAGGCAAATATCCACGCGGCTCTGTGCTTGATAAAATCAATGGCCAATTACCTTGTTTTATCACATTTACAACAAAAGAAACGGCCAATCTAATCCGTGCAAATCTCCATAAATCACCAATGTATTCTGGTGTTATTGAAGGAATTGGACCTCGATATTGCCCATCCATTGAAGATAAAATCGTCAAGTTTTCCGAAAAGGAACGGCATCAGATTTTTCTCGAACCTGAAGGCATAGAAACCGACGAGATTTATGTAAATGGCTTTTCAACCTGCCTGCCATTTGAAGTACAAGTGGATTTGGTTCGGACAATCGTTGGATGCGAGAACGCCGAAATCATGCGCCCAGCCTATGCCATCGAATATGACTTTTCTCATCCTACACAACTGCTCCTGTCACTCGAGACCAAGGTCTGCAAAAATCTCTTCTTGGCTGGTCAAATCAATGGCACTTCTGGCTATGAGGAAGCAGGCGCACAAGGATTGATGGCCGGAATCAACGCCGCACGCCGAGTCAAAAAACTTGAGCCAGTTATTCTCCGGCGCGATCAGGCATACATCGGCGTTTTGATTGATGATTTGATTACGAAAGGCACAACCGAGCCTTACCGGATGTTCACTTCGCGCGCCGAATATCGTCTTTTGCTGCGCCAGGATAATGCCGATATGCGGCTTTCGGAAATTGGCCATGAAATCGGTTTGCTGTCTGAACGAAATTATCAAAAATTCAGCGCAAAAAAACGAGCTGTAGAAAACGAGTTAAATCGTTTAACTAAAATTATTTATGAAAACAATTACCTATTTAAAATTTTGAGTAGGCCGGAGATTTCTTACAAAGATTTGCCAAGTCGAAACGAGAGCTTGTCTGATGAAGTTGTCCAGCAAGTTGAGATTGCAGTCAAATATGCTGGGTATATTGATCGTCAGGAATTGGAAGTCCAAAAGTTCAAAAAACTCGAAGGCAAATCAATTCCAGACACGTTCGATTTTTCAACCGTCCCAAGTCTGCGCCTTGAGGCGCGGCAAAAATTCGCCAAGATTCGTCCGACGACCATTGGTCAGGCGGCGCGCATTTCCGGCGTGTCACCCGCCGACATTAGCATTCTCATGGTCTGGTTGAAACGTTCGGTTGGCGCGAATGGCGAAAGCGATTTTGCCAAAGAAACGGAAACTTGTGATTCTTGCGAAACGGAACTGGAGGAATGAATTGATTTGGCTGTCCGACATGGATTCGAACCATGAATAACGCCTCCAAAGGGCGCTGTGTTACCATTACACCATCGGACAAACCGTTGATTTAGCAGCTAAAATTAACTCAATACAAAATTATGTCAGTAAAAATGTCAGTAGCTGACCGAACCGCGTTGAAAATGCTACTAAATTTATTGTCTTAAGTCCTACTCCTGATTTAAGACCATCGCGTTCCGCACAAACGAACGCATGACAATGAAATCACGCTATCGTTTATCCGCGAGAGAAATTCTACTGCTCAGAAGACGCGAACACAAGGCGGCAACACAGTTTGCACACCAGCGATCGAACGGAAGCCTGTCGCACCGACCAAATTACGTGACACAATTCGTACGATAGAAAGTTGTTCGTGGTCTTACCAAATCTTTGTCGTCCTAATACCTGATATTGATTAGCATACACGACCGCATGACTTTGCAGGAACAATACGACGACGCGATGTTCGATTTCAGCCGGGGCGAATTCGACAGCACGATTGTGAAGTTGAAAAATCTCCTCGCCATTGATTCGACTTATTTCGACGCGCAGCTCGCGCTGGGCATGGCACTTTATCGCAAAGGCGATTTTGCGGCGGCGATTGCCGAAGGGCACAAAGCCGAGAAGCTTCGTCCGAAGGAGCAACTCGTTCACACGAACCTTTCGCTTTTCTACATGAAGTCCGGCGACAAAGTGACCGCCGAAAAGCACGGCTTGCAGGCGAAGATTGAATCGTGGCGCGAGGACGCGAAAAATCCGCCAGACAAAAAAAATGAAGGTGCTTCAGAACTGACAATTGCCAAACCAACCCCGCAGCCGATGAAATTTCCAAGCCAGCCATGGAAGAAGAAAAAGCTTGATAGTTAAGTGTTTATAGCGGATAAAAGCAGCGTCGCTGCGCTAACATACAATTGGAAACTTAAAACCTTGCATGAAATCCGCCTACGAACTTGCGATGGAGCGTTTGAACAAAGCCATGCCCACCGCCAAACTCACCGATGGGCAGAAAAAGCAACTGGCGGAACTGGATTCAAAATACACCGCAAAAATCGCAGAGCGTGAAATCGCGTTGAACGGCGAAATTGCCAAAGCTGCCGATGATTTTCAAAAGGAGGAGTCGTTCCGCGAACAACTGATGGCCGAACGTAAAAAACTTCAGGCCGAGCTGGAAGAGAAGAAGGAACAAATCCGTTCCGCAAAGTAATTTCAAAAAGTGCGCGCGAGAGGACTTGAACCTCTAATCCTTGCGGAACCAGATCCTAAGTCTGGCGTGTCTGCCATTCCACCACGCGCGCCTCCGTCACCAAATTGCTCCGCGCGCCCGCGAATCTCAAGCCCGCTTTTCTTGAATTGATTTTCACCCGCCGATTGCACGGCGCGGACAATTTGTCTATTTTCGGCGCATGACGTTTTGGAACAGATTCTGGTTCGTGGCATTAGCCCTCTGGCTTGGCGTTGTGCTGGGCGGTTGCGAACCATCAAGCCAAAGCGCGACGGACGACGAGAAGGAGCCGCATTTTGTCCTCGGCCAGAGCCGGGTCAACTCGATGGATTATCAGGGCGCGGTCGAGGCGTTCGAGGAATCGCTGGAGGTCAACCCGCATTCGGCGCAGGCACATTACCAGCTCGCGATGCTTTATGAAAACAAGGAATCCGATCCGGCGGCGGCCATTTATCATTACCAGCAGTTTTTGAAATTCGATCCGGATGCCGAAAACGCCGAGATCATCACGCAGCACATCGCCAGCTGCAAGCAACAGCTCGCCGCCGACGTGCTGGCGATGCCCGGCACGCCCGCCGCGATAAAACAAATCGAAGACCTGACGGAGAAAAACCGCCAGTTGCAAAGCCAGGTGGACGGCTGGGTCGCGTATTACAGAAACCAGCCGGCGATTCGGACAAATGATTTCGCCGCGCAAAAAAATAATTTTCCGCCGCCGCAAACCGCCAATCCAATTCCGGTGCAAACCGCACCGACCGTTCCTGCGAATCCAAAATCGCCGGCCGCCGCAACGCCGCGCACCCACGCCGTCGCGGCGGGCGAAACGGAAGCCGCCATCGCGCGCAAATTTGGAATCAAATTGAGCGCGTTGCAGGCCGCCAATCCCGGCGTGAACCCAGGCAAACTTCGCATAGGACAGGTCTTGAACATCCCGTCGCCGTGATTCCGCGCGTCACATTTTTTTTCATTGCCGCATTTTGGGTGACGATGAATTTTCTGCTCTGGCGCGCGGAATACGGTTTGCATGGCGGCGAGATTTCCGTGCCGACAGATTTGGTTTGGAGGAAAATCCTGACCGCGCCGGACGCTTCATCGCTGACCATTTATCAAAACGGGCAGCGGTCTGGCTTCTGCGAATTTTCCACCAGCGTCGAGCAGGAAATGGCCAAGCTTGACGAAAACAGCCCGCCGCCCGAAGGCGTCGTAGCCCGCGCGGGCTATAAAATCCATCTGAATGGCAGTGCCAGCCTCGGCAATTTCACCAACCGCTTTCATTTCGACAGCCGTCTGGAATTTTCCTCCGCCCGCGACTGGCGCGAATTGAACCTGAAAATTTCCTCGCGTATCGCCACGGTGGAAATCCGCTCCATCGCTACCAATCAAAACGTGCATTTAAAAATCACCAGTGACGGTGCGACAACCGAACGCGACCTGGCTTTTGCCGATTTGCAGAATCCAAACGCATTGCTCCGAATCTTCGCCGGAAATTTCGGCGGCGGATTCTTTGGCGGGTTCGATTTGCCCGCCGTTCCGCAAATCCCAAGC